>Ga0307981_1000125_pt1 | contig 80698 bp, 74 predicted proteins | sample OrgLakmetagen987_FD_201849 | JGI IMG/M metagenome (GOLD analysis project Ga0307981, IMG submission 201849) | Saline water microbial communities from Organic Lake, Antarctica - #987 | ecosystem: Environmental > Aquatic > Non-marine Saline and Alkaline > Saline | place: Antarctica: Organic Lake... | reverse complement strand
GATTCAGCCAAGCCAAACTAAGCGCTGTCGCACGCCAGCTAAACGAGCGGCCAAGAAAGACCTTGCAATACAAGACACCAGCAGAGAAATTTGATGCCTGTGTTGCAGCGACCTGTTGAAATCGCAGCTCAAAGTGGCCCTCCTCGCTACCCTGCCGCCCACTCCTAAACCGGCAGCGCTGTCGTGCTGCACACCGTCCTCAGCGCAAAACTGCTTTGCATCTTGGCCACCCCAGGCAACCGCGTCAGATACTGGCCGTGGATGCGGGCGAAATCTTCGGTGCTTTCTGCCACGATTTTCAGGATGTAATCGGCGGTGCCTGCGGTCAGGTGGCATTCCAGAACGTCCGGCACGCGGGCAACGGCCTTCTCGAATGCCTCCAGCACCGCATCGGCCTGTGCTGAGAGGGTGATCTCCACAAAAACGGTCGTCGAGATACCCATCTTGCGCGCGTCCAGAAGGGCGACATAGCCTGCGATATACCCCTCTGCCTCCAGCCGCTGCACCCGGCGGTGGCAGGCGCTGGCCGACAGGTTGACCGTCTCAGCCAGATCCGCGTTCGAGATTCGCCCCTGCTTTTGCAGCACGGCCAACAAACGGCGATCCATCGTATCAAGGGACATTCTCGCAAATCCTTGCTTTGATCAGGTCAATATATCGAAGAATCTTGTCATTAATAGCTATTTTTCGGGCAAAATTTCAATCTGATTGTGCGCGATCTACGCTACGATAGGAGTCAGAAACAGGAGAGAAAGTTATGAAAATCGGATGCCCCACCGAAATTAAGCCGCAGGAATTCCGCGTCGGCGTCACGCCCAACGCAGCGCAGGAGGCTGTGGCGCACGGTCATGCCGTGCTGATCCAATCGGGTGCCGGTGTCGGCGCTGGGTTCAGCGACGATGATTATACCGCCTGCGGCGCGACCATCATCGGCACCGCCGAAGAGGTGTTTGCGGCCGCCGACATGATCGTCAAGGTCAAGGAGCCGCAATCTGGCGAGCGCAAGATGTTGCGCGAAGGCCAGCTGCTGTTCACCTATCTGCACCTTGCGCCGGATCCTGACCAGACGCGCGATCTTATGACCTCTGGCTGCACTGCCATCGCCTATGAGACGGTGACAGACCGCAATGGTGGTCTGCCCCTGCTGGCGCCCATGTCCGAGGTTGCTGGGCGTCTTGCGCCGCAGGTCGGAGCCTATACGCTACAAAAGGCTAATGGTGGCCGCGGCGTTCTGATGGGGGGCGTGCCGGGTGTCAGTCCCGCAAAGGTACTTGTCATCGGCGGCGGCGTCGTGGGCACTCATGCCGCACGTATTGCGGCGGGTATGGGCGCGGATGTGACAGTGCTGGACCGTTCGCTACCGCGTCTGCGCTATCTCGACGATGTCTTTGGTGGCACGTTCACCACGGGCTATTCGTCGGCCGGGCTGGTCGAGGAGTATCTGCATCAGGCCGATATGGTGATCGGTGCTGTTCTGATCCCTGGCGCCGCCGCGCCCCAGCTGGTGACGCGCGCGCAGTTCGGGATAATGAAGCCCGGTGCGGTGCTGGTCGATGTGGCCATCGATCAGGGTGGCTGCTTTGAGACGTCCAAGGCAACAACGCATGCCGATCCGATCTATGAGGTCGACGGTATCATGCATTATTGCGTCGCCAACATGCCGGGGGCCGTCGCGCGCACGTCAACCATCGCGTTGGGCAACGCCACTATGCCTTTCATGCTGGCGCTGGCCGACAAGGGCTGGAAGAAGGCCTGTGCCGATGACGCGCATCTGCTGGCGGGTCTGAACGTGCATGCCGGGCAACTGACCTACGCCGCCGTTGGCAAGGCGCTGGGGATTGACACAGTCAATCCTGAATCGCTGATCTGATAGAGTGGGCCGTTCCCTTGGCGGGGCGGCCCATTTTGCCAAAATGGCTTGAGGCATGCGGGCCGGGTCGCTAGACCGCTTTGCAAAGGAGCCGCGCCATGAGCCTCAATACCTTCGGACATATGTTTCGCGTCACGACTTGGGGCGAAAGCCACGGACCAGCGCTTGGCGCGACGGTTGATGGATGCCCGCCGGGCGTGCCTGTGGATGAGGTGATGCTGCAGCACTGGCTGGACAAGCGGCGCCCCGGCCAGAATAAGAACATGACCCAGCGGAACGAGCCTGACGCGGTGCGCATCCTATCGGGTGTGTTCGAGGGGCAGACAACCGGCACTTCGATTCAGTTGATGATCGAGAACACCGACCAGCGCAGCCGCGATTACGGCGATATCGCCAATACCTTCCGGCCTGGCCATGCCGATATCACCTATCATCAGAAATACGGACTGCGCGACTATCGTGGGGGCGGGCGCAGTTCTGCGCGCGAAACGGCCGCACGCGTGGCGGCGGGTGGCATTGCGCGGGCGGCCCTCGATCATCTGGTGCCTGGTGTTCAGGTCAAGGGCTACATGACGCGCATGGGCGCAATGGTGCTGGACCGTGCAACGTTCGACTGGGATGCGATCGACGGCAATGATTTCTGGTTGCCTGACGCCAACGCCGCGCCCGAGTGGGAGGCCTACCTACAAAAGCTGCGCAAGGCACATAACTCGGTTGGGGCAGTCATCGAGGTGGTTGCGCGCGGGGTGCCTGCAGGGCTGGGTGCGCCCATTTATGGCAAGCTGGACACCGATCTAGCGGCCGCGATGATGTCGATCAACGCCGTGAAGGGCGTAGAGATCGGCGAAGGGATGGCGGCTGCCGAGTTGATGGGCACGGATAACGCCGATGAAATTTTCATGGGCGCGGATGGACCGGAATACAGCAGCAACCATGCGGGCGGTATTTTGGGCGGTATCTCGACTGGTCAGGAAGTTGTCGTGCGGTTCGCAGTCAAGCCAACGTCGTCCATCCTTAGCCCGCGCGCGTCGATCCGGATGGACGGCAGCGCGACGGAGGTGGTGACCAAGGGCCGTCATGATCCGTGCGTCGGTATCCGCGCAGTCCCGGTTGGCGAGGCGATGATGGCGTGCGTCCTGCTGGATCACCTGCTGCTGCATCGCGGGCAGACTGGTGCGCTGGGCCCGCTGGGGCGCATCGGCTGACGCGCCCTAAATCTCTTGGAAAGGGATTTACCAAGACAATTGGCAATTGTCTTGGTGTGGTGGTCAATCAGCCATGTCACCCGTCATGTAGATCAGCGTTGGGCCATCTGCCCTGAACGCTGCTGTGACGGCTTTTTGCAGATCGCCCAGTGATTTTGGCGCCTCCGCCTTTGCGCCATAAGCCAGTGCCAATGCGACGAAATCAGGATTGTGCGCGATCACTGAATTGGGCGCGATCTGCGCGGCAACCATGCTGTCTTCAATCTCTTTCAGCTTGCCGTTATCCCAGAGCAGGATCGGCAGAGGTTGGCCCAGCTCCACCGCAGTGCCCAGCTCTTGCACGGTGTATTGGAAACCATAGTCCCCGGCGATGACAACCGTGGGCAAGCCGGGGCGCGCCGCTGCACCGCCGATTCCGGCGGGCAGGGCATAGCCCAGCGTGCCAAATCCGTAGGGGTGGTGCCAATGGCCTGGACGCTCCATGTCCCAGAATTCTTTACCTGCATAGGCGAATTGGGTCATGTCCGAATAATACATGGTATCCTCTGGCATTACCTCGCGCAGAGCGTCGCAAATGCGCGCGATGCCCGGGCGTTCACCATTCGCCTCGATGCGCCAGCGTTTGCGCGCCTTGGTCACCTCGCCTGCGTCCCATGACGTGTTTGCTTCGTGGCCCTCGATTGCGGCGTTGAGCGCGGTAAAGAAGTCATTCGCGTCCATCTGCACAGCGATGCTGCCGACTTCCTGGCCCAGAGCTTCGGGGTCGATGTCGACCCGGATCATCTGGCAGGTATTCTCCAGCGTCGCGCGCCAGAGGTCTGTCTCGGACAACTCGCTGCCAACCACGACGACCAGATCGGCGCTGGCCGCGACTTTGGCCGTTTCTGGGCGGCCGAGGTAGCCGCCGTAGTGCAGAGGATCACTGGTCACCGAGATGATGCCGCGCCCAGCGTCAGTGGGAAAGCTGGCCGCTTTGAGCGTGGTCAATGCGCGGCGGGCCTCCTCGGAGGCGCGCACGGCGCCGCCGCCGAGGATAAACAGAGGGCGGTTCGCGGCCATGACCTGGCCTGCGATATCTTCGGGTAGAACGTGGCGGACCGGCTTGACGTTGGCCGGCGTCTGGGGTGCGGGGGCGGCTTCGCCCTCCAGCGCGGCGATGGGGACCTGAATATGCTTGGTCCGGGCGCGCTTGGTCTGGAACTCGGTCAGGGCGCGGTCGATCAAGGTATACGCGGCCGCTGCGGTGCTGGCTGTATAGGACCAGTCTGATACAGTCGCGCCTGCCGCCTGCTGATCCAGCATCTGGTGTAGCTGGCCGCGCGTGGCGGCGGTATCGTCGAGGCACGAGGACAGAACCAATATAGGGACGCTGTCGGAATAGGCCTGCCCCATCGCCGTCATGGCGTTGCAAAGGCCCGGCCCGGTGATGACATAGGCGATGCCGGGCTTGCCGCTGGCGCGCGCATAGCCGTCTGCCATGAAGCCTGCGCCCTGCTCGTGCCGCGCCAGAACGTGACGGATGCCGGCCTCTTCGATACCGCGATACATCTCTTGGTTATGCACGCCGGGGATGCCAAATATCGTATCGACGCCCCGCGACTTCAGCATATGCGAAATTTGAGCGCCAAGGGGGCGGGTGGGGGCTGTATCAGGCATTAGATTCTCCAGAATGATACGGTGAATATTGCATACACGACCAGCAGCTCCAACCGGCCGATCAGCATGGCGGCGGTCAAGATCCACTTGGCGGTATCGTTGAGTGTGGCAAAGTTGCCCGAGGGGCCGATCGTATCGCCAAGGCCCGGCCCGATGTTCCCCAGTGCGGTCGCGGCACCTGAAATGGCGGTGGTGAAATCGAGGCCCGTCAGTCCCAGTAGCACGGCGATAAGGCCCAGACTGACTGTAAAGAAGACGAAGAAAGACATCACTGAATTCAGTACGTCATCGCCCACTGCCTTGCCCGCGTAGCGCGGTGTGAACACGCCATGTGGCGCGCGGATGCGGGCCAGTTGCACGCGGATCGACGCAAAGAGTAACTGGTAGCGGAAAATCTTGACTGAGCAGGCCGTCGATCCGGCGCAGCCGCCGATCAGCCCGGTGAAGAAGAAGATCGAGACGGCAAACGGCCCCCACAGCATGTAGTCCTCGCTGGAGTAGCCGGTGCCTGTGATGATCGACACCACGTTGAACAGTACCTCGCGAAACGTCTCTTCGGTGAAGTGGTCCCTCTGGACGAACTGCCATGCGGTCAGAACGCCGACGATGCAGAGGATCGTCATGAAAAATCCATGCACCTGCGGATCGCGCAGCAATGGCTGCGCCGTACCTGCCATCAGCTGAACAAAGCGCACGAAGGGCAGGGCGGACAACAACATGAAGACCACCGCGACATATTCAGCCGACTTATGCAGCGCGCCAAAGGACGCGTCGTAAGTGGACATACCGCCCGTCGAGACGGTCGTCATCGCATGGACGGTTGCATCGAACGGCGCCATGCCAGTGCCGATATAGGACATGATGCAGGCCAGTGTCAGGCCCAGATAGATCACCGATATCCGGCTGGCGATCTCGCCCGCGCGGGGCAGGATCTTGCCCATCGTATCGAACGCTTCGGCCTTGAAGATCTGCATTCCGCCGACGCGCAGCTCCGGCAGGAACACCATTGCAACGACGATGATGCCAACCCCGCCCAGCCATTGCATGATGCCGCGCCACAGCAAAAGGCCCTTGGGTAGCGTATCCAGCCCTTCGATCACGGTCGATCCGGTGGTCGTAAGGCCCGACATCGCCTCGAACACGGCATCGGTAAGGTCGAGGCCGGTCGCGCCCAGCATGAACGGAAGCGCGCCAAAGAGGGGCAGAACCACCCAGACACCAGTAGTCAGAAGAAAGGTCTGGCGTATGGTCAACCCGTCGCCCACGCCATTGCGGCAGGCCCCCGCAACGAGGCCGCCAATCAGGATCGTCAGGATCGTCGATTGCACGAAAACGTGCCAGTGACCGCGCCCTTCGGCAATATCCACAACCAGCGGTAGCAGCATCGCAAGGCCCAGCGCCATTGTCGTCAGGCCGATAACGTACCCAACCGGGCGCAGATCCAGTATCGCGCGCGGATTTGTGCGCCCCTTACCGGATGTCATATGCGATGAGTTCTCCAGTGGCCCTTCCATATCAGCTGGTCAGGGGCCCACTGCGATAGCGAAAGACGCCGCTTGCGGTGGCCGCAATTTTGCCGCTCTCGTCTGTGACTTGCGCCTCGGCAAAATAGGTGCGTCGCCCGCCTCCGGTGCGCCGGGCTATAGCGATGATACGCTTGCCCTGTAATTGGCCCAGATAGTTCACGGTCATTGACAGGGTCAGCGCGTTTTGCTGCACGCCCTGCTGGCCCGTAAAGCATCCGGCATAGCCCATTGCGCTGTCCAGCATCAGCGCGTGGATGCCGCCATGCAGCAGGCCCTGCCGATTGGTAAGATGGTTGGCGAAGTCCAGCTCGACCCGCGCAAAATCGCGCGACCATTCGGTTAGCTCAAATCCCAGATGGGTTTGCAGACCCGATGGCGGCTCCAGCAGGGAAGGGTCTATGGGGGCTTCGGTCATTGGCAGGGCCTTTGTCGCTAATATGCAGGGAATAAGTTGCACAATCGGGGGCGGGCTGCAATCGGGTGGTGTGCGTCCTAGGGACCCCGCGCGTTGGGCGGGCTTGACGTTTGGCAGTCTTAGACCCCATTTAAGGCCAATCTGCCACCCCCCGCCCGGAGCCCGCCTTATGACATTCGACCGCCAGATCAGGATCGCGCCGTCGATCCTCTCAGCTGATTTCGCCAATTTTGGCAAGGAAATTCGCTGCATCGAGGATCAGGGATGCGATTGGGTGCACGTCGATGTGATGGACGGGCATTTCGTACCCAACCTGACGTTTGGCCCGCCTCTGCTGAGCGCGATCCGCCCGCACATCCGCACGGTGATGGACGTGCATTTGATGATCTCGCCTGTTGATGCCTATATCGACGCTTACGTGGGTGCGGGCGCCGACATCCTGACCGCGCATCTGGAGGCGGGGCCGCATATCCACCGCACGTTGCAGGCCATTCGCGGTGCCGGTTGTAAGGCCGGGTTGGCGCTGAACCCTGGTACGGGGCTGGACGCGGTGCCGCATCTTCTGGACATGGTCGATCTGGTTTGCATTATGACGGTTAACCCGGGTTTTGGCGGTCAGAAATTCATTAACAGTCAGATCGAAAAGGTGCGCTCTTTGCGCGCCATGATCGGCGACCGCCCCATCCATATCGAGATTGACGGCGGGATGACGACAGAGACAGCACCGTTGATGGCCGAGGCAGGCGCGGACGTGTTCGTTGCCGGATCGGGCGTATTCAAAGGCGGTAGCGTGGACAACCCAAGCGTCTATGGCGAGAATATCCGTGCGATCCGAGCGGCGGCCGAAGGGGCGTGGAGCTAGGGCTTTTAGAGTTAGGAGAGCAGTGCATCGCCTTCCAGCTCAAGGTTGGGGCGTCTACTTTTGCCTCTGTACGTCACTGCCTCATCGCCGCACCGATCAATCCAGCTGCACATTCACCCTCGCACCGCGCCCTAGTGCGTCGATCACCGAGATCTGGCTAAAGCCCTTCCCAAGGCCCGCAAGGATTGCTTGTGGCACCTGCACGCCCATCAGGAGCGGTTGGCCGTTGGCCAGCCACGTATAGGGTGGCGTGCCACCGCGCACCTTGACCGGCAGGCCAGGCCCGCCTCCAGCAAGGCGCGCGCCATCGGGCGGAAAAATCAACTCGGGCGCGCGTGGATCCTTGGCGAACACGGCATTCCTCCCTGTAAACCTGCGTAGGGGCTGCGGCAACTCGGCTGTGGATACGATCAGCGTCTCGGGCGGCGGGGGTGGCAGCGGATTGGGCGTAGGTTTCAGCCGTTGGAACGCCTCGAACAGGATCGGCGCCGCTAGATCGCCGCCGAACGCCCCCGGCACCGGCGTGCCGTCGGGCCTCCCGATCCAGACGCCAGCCACATGCGCGCCGTCATAGCCCAGCGCCCACGCATCGCGGTGGCCATAGGACGTGCCGGTCTTATACGCCAAGGTGCGGCTAGGGGCGTTTGGCGGCGGCGCGAGGCCCGACAAGATATCGCCCACCTGCCACGCCGCAGATGCGCTGAGGATGCGGGTTGGCGTAGCGGCTTCGCCACCTTGCCGCCATCGCAGGGGTATCGCCTCGCCGCCGCGTGGCAGGGCCGCATAGAGCTGCACCATATCGGTCAGTGTCACGCCAACACCGCCTAGCGCGACGGCAAGGCCCGCATGATCGCTGGGCAGCTGCGCGTCCATTCCGGCGCGGCGCATGACGTCCATCAGATGCGCCGGGCCAATCTCGTCCATCAGGCGCACCACTGGGATGTTCAGCGACTGGCGCAGCGCGTCCGTCACCGTCACCTCGCTGCGAAAATGGCCGTCGAAATTCTGCGGCGCGTAGTTGCCAAACCGCACGGGCGCATCGTCGATCAGCGTCTGGGGGTGCGCTAGCCCACGGTCGAAGGCCATCGCGTAGATCACCGGCTTGAGCGTTGATCCGGGCGAGCGGAGCGCCCGGCTCATATCGACAAAGCCTTGCTGGGCGCCTGTGTCATAGCCTGCTGAGCCGACTGAGGCGAGGATTTCGCCGCTGCGGTGATCGGCCAGCACGATGGCCACTGATACTGCGCCGGGCAAGTCGCGCACGGCGCGGGCGCCCAGTGTTTCCAGCTGCGCCTGTAGTGCCGCGTCGATTGTCAGGTCGTGGCGCAGCGCGCCGGGTGCGTCTGCAATGGCGCGGTCAGCCAGATGGGGCGCCAGTGCCGGAAACGGGCGGCGCGCGACTGGCACAGGGTCCAGCGTAGCGGCGGATGCGGCCTCATTGCTCAAAATACCCTGCCGGGCCATGCGGTCCAGCACGCGGCCACGTGCTTCTTGTGCCGTCTTGCGGTGACGATCCGGCCTGCGGGCCTCAGGCGATTGGGGCAGGGCGACCAGCAGTGCGGCCTCGGCGGGGGTCAGGCGGGCGGGCTCTTTGCCGAACCACGCCAGCGCGGCGGCGCGGATGCCTTCGATATTGCCGCCATAGGGCGCGCGGGTCAGGTAGATTTGCAGGATCTGGTCCTTGGTCAGACGCCGCTCTAGCGCCAGCGCCAGCCTGACTTGGCGCAGCTTGCCCGCCCATTGGCCGGTGCTGCCATCCTCCATCAGCCGCGCGACCTGCATCGTCAGGGTCGACCCGCCCGACACGATGCCGCCGTTCCAGACCGCCTGCATCGTCGCGCGCAGCATGGCCCGCAGATCGACGCCGAAATGGGTGCGAAAGCGGCGATCTTCGTAGGCGATCAGCATATCGGTAAAGCCGGCGTCCACTGGCCCCGGCTCCAGCCGCCACCGCCCGTCGCCAACGGTATAGACCCGCAGGGTCCGCCTATTTCGGTCCAGCACCTCGGCCCCCGTCACGGTGAGCAATGGCGGTAGGGCCGTGGTGTTTATCCAGCGGTCCGCTGCGTCCCTGCCGCCCGCCAAGCAGGCCAGCGTCAGGGCAATTGCAAAGAGCCCAAGATGCGCGCGCATGGCCCTTACTCAGTCACGGTCATCTGGCCTGTATCTGTCTGTGCGCGATACTTGGGCCGGTACATATCCTCGACCGTGGCGGCAGGGTGGTGATAGATGCCGGGCGAGACGGCGCGCACGATATAGGCGAGGCGGAACGCGTCCGCACGGCGCCAGTCGACGGCGGCGATGAAACGATCGGCGCGGAACTCGGTATGCTCGGCATAGGCCGTATCCAGCCAGTTCAGTGCGTCCAAATCGCCCGACCGCAGGAGGTTGGGGTTGTCGATCTCCAGTCCTCCCGGCAGCGGATCATCAATGATGAGGCGCGCCTCGCCATCACCGAACGGCGTGACAGTCAGGACCGCGACCAGCCGCGCACCGGACCGGGTGCTACCCAGTTGAATGGGCTGGCCGTCCAAGTCGTAATAGCTGCGCTCGATTCGGTAGCCGTATCCATCTGCTGGGCCGGGCACCTCCGGCACGCCGAACGTGGTCAGCGTGATGTCCGTATCCGTATTTGCCGTATTCTCTATTCGCTGGGGGACCAGCGTCTGCGCGGCAACCTTGCGGATGAACGGCCCGGTGACAAGTGTGCCATTAACCGTCAGGCCTTGCGACGAGGCATCCTTTATCAGCGCGTTTGCCGCCAGCAGGCTCCAAGCTTCTTCCTGCGTCGACAGGTGCGGGCCTTCGGTATTCAGGCGGCTGGCAAGCTCGCTGGCATCGCCCACATCGCTGCCTGCCTCGACAATCAGCGCCAGAACGCCGGCGCGGTCGCGCGCGGCGGTGCCGTAATCTGACCGCCAGACATGGCGCTCGTCCACGCCTTGGGCGCCCTGGGCGCTTGTCTCCAACGCTGCGCGGAACATGCGATCAGCGCGGGATTGGTCGCCATAAAGAGCGAGTGCCGCGCCCAGTTGTGCCTGCGCCAGTGGCGTGGCGAAATCACCTGCTTTTACGTCGGCGTAGTAGCGTAGATCGCCCATCGTGGCGGCGCCCTCTCGGGCGAGGACCATCAGGGCATAGGCAATGTCTTCGCCACCGCTGTCGAAATTGGGGGCGTAGTTCACACGGTTGCGCAGGTTATCCATTGCCATAGAAAAGGCCCGATCCGGCACGTCGAATCCTTCGGTGCGGGCGCGCGACAGAAAATCTGCTACATAGGCATCCAGCCAGAAATCACCCGATTCCGCGCGCCAGAGGCCGAAGGCGCCATTTGATGTCTGGCGCGCCAGCACGCGTGCGACGGCCTGGTCGATGCGGTCCTTGATGGCAGTATCGGTGCCAAGGTCGAGAGCGGAGGCGACCTGATTGAAGTAGAGCAGCGGTAGCGCGCGGGATGTTATCTGCTCGGTGCAGCCGTAGGGGTAGCGGTCCAGCGATTGCAGCAGGCCTGCCACGTTCAGCCGCGCAAGCGCGCCGGCCGACATGACAGCCTCGCCCGTGCCGGGGCGGTAGCTGGCGAACATATCATCCGTTAGGGTGAAGGTGTCGCCTGCCGCCAGCTGGAAGCGCCGCGTTTCGGATACAGTGGGATCGTTTGCACGCACCGGCAAGGTTAGCGATTTGGTCAGCTGCTTGCCGTCGGGCGTGGTCATTGCGATTCGGATCTCGTAATCGCCCACCTCGCCTGCGGTGACCGGCAGGCGGAAGGTCTGCTTTGCCCCGGTCGCCAGGTCGAAGCCGGAGGGTGCGCCCTCCGGCGTCAACCCCGGCGCGGTTATGTCCAGCCCTACGCGGCCTTCGGGGCCAGTGGCGTGGACGATCTCCAGCAGGATGGAGCTGCGGTCGCCCGGGGCGAGAAAGCGGGGCACCGAGGCTGTCAGCACGACGGGATCGCGCACCAGAACGTCGCGCTCTGCTTGGCCCACGCCGCGCGCGCTCCATGCGATCGCCATCAGGCGGACGGTGCCGTTGAAGTCGGGGATGTCGAACTGCGCCTCAGCGGTGCCGTCCGTGCCGATAGTCACTGGCCCGGTGAAGTAGGCGACCAACTCCTCGGTCGGGGGGGGGGATTTGCGTTGCATCCCGCCGCCTGCATCCCCGCCGGAGCGGACGCGGCCCGCGGCGCCGTTCATGCCGTCGATCAGGCGGCCATAGATGTCGCGGATCTCTACCCCCAGACGGCGCTGGCCGAAGTAATGATCCGACGGGTCGGGGCTGTCGAACCCGGTCAGGTTCAGAATGCCCACATCGACAGCAGCAAGCGTGACATATCCTGTTTCGCCCTCCAGCCCGTCCACGTTGACGGTGGCGGTTAGTGGCCCGCGTGGATCTGACGTCTCAGCTGTGTCGATAGTCACGGCCAGTTGCCGCGCGCCGGGATCGATCTTGGCATAGGCAAGCCCCAGCGAACGGGCTGGGTTCTGCCCCGCGGCTACGTCCATCGGGCGGATGACCTGCGCGGTGACGTAGGCGCCAGCGCCCCAATCATCGGTTACCTTGATGGGGATTATCGTCTCGCCCTCCGAAACTTCGACGGCTTGCTGCGAAATTACCCGGTTCGACATGACCGTGACCAACGCGGTGCCGGCATAGCGCGCCGCGATGCGCAGTCGGGCGGTGTCGCTGGGGGTATAAGTCGCCGCGTCCAACGACATCTCCAGAGTGTCGGGGGTCTGGCTGGTGTCAGCGGGTGCATACCAGCCGACGTAGAAATCGGTAGAGGAGGCGGTGTAGGCGCCATCTGTCCGCTCGACCAGCAGCTCGTACTGGCCCCATGTGACGGCGGCTGTAATGGCGAGGGGTGTTTTGCCAAGAATCCCGTCGCCTGATGCGATGCGGGCGCGGGTCGTGATCGGTTCCCAATTCCAGTTGCCGTATTGGCGATACCATTGATAGCGGGTCGTGACGCGGTTCAACGTCCAATTCACCGCCATGTCCGTGCGGGTCAGGTCCGGCGCGATGGCGATAACGTCAAAGCGCGCCTCGCCGCCTTCCTGCACCACACCGTCCGACGTCGGCATGATCCCGATGATGGGCGCAGCGGGCGCGACGGTGCGGGTGATTTCCCGCTCGACCGGGCGGCCCGATCCCTCGCGCAGGCGCATGACGGCGGTGGCGGTATAGGGTTGGTCCTCGCTCAGGTATTCGGGCAACTCCAAGGGCAGGCTCAAAGTGCCGTCCGCTGCGGTCGTTTGGGTGTCCAATACGGACACACGCGGGCCTGCCGTGCTGTCGTAGCGGCCAAAGAGGTAGCCGGGGAACGCGTCGAGGCGGCGCGCGGGACGCAAGACCAGTTCGCCCTCGGATTTCAGGCCGCCGCCAGGCGCGCCAAAGAGGTATTTTGCGTCGATTTGCACGGGCGCAGGATTGTTTGCGCTCAGCGTTCCCTCGGGCAGGGTCAGGGCGAAGTCGATCCTCTCGGGCAGGAAGTCCTCGACCAGCACTTGGGTCGTTGCCAGCGCGGGGGCGTCCAGATCAGCCTTGATATCCAGCGTCCATGTGCCGCGCGGGGCGGTGTCGCCCACAGCGAGGTTGAAGACATACCCCCCCCCCCGCGCCGTCCGGAGACAGCGCGCGGGTGTATTCCACACCGTCAGGGCGCGTCAGGATGGCGGTCAGGGGCAGGCCTGTCACGGCATCCGCGCGGTCATCCCGCGCGAGTGCGGTGGCATGGATCACCTCGCCTGCGCGGTACGCGCCGCGATCCGTGGCGAGAAAGACATCGATGGGCGGCGCAGGCGCACGGCCCTCGACACCTCGATCGCTTAGGTCGAAGGCGGGATCGGTCAGCGACAGGAATGCCGCGTCCTCATCGCCGCGCTTGGCAAGGACCAGCGCGGGGGCAGCACCGCCCGTGCCGCGCGTCAGGCCTGCGTCGAACTGCATGTGACCATCCGGACCTGTGGTGCCCGTGCCCAGCACCGCGTTGGCCCGCGACAGCAGCGTCACCTCGATCCCTTGCAGCGCGTCTGCGCTGGCAAGGCTGCGGGCCGACACGTGCAGGCCATCGTTGCCCATCAGTGTGGTTAGCCCCAGATCGGTCAGCACGAACCACTGGGTCGCGCCCGCGTCGTCATAGGTTTCGACCCCTTCAACGCTAGCGGTCAGGGTGTAGATGCCCGGCTTTTGATCTTTCAGCACGTCGCCCAGCGGCAGGCGTGTGGTCATGGTGCGGTTCAGTTCCTTCGTCACCTCGCCGACCCCGGCCCAGATATCCTGCGCGATGTTTTCGGAAAAATTGTTCAGCGAGTAACTGTCCAGCGGGCGACCGAAATACCCATCCTGAATCGTGCGCAACATGTTGCGGTCGCTGACTCGGCGCAGGCTGAGTTGCACGGTGTCGAGGTTGACCGTCTCGACCGGCAGGGCCGCGTCTGCGGCGCGCGGCAGCACATAGGCACGGCCCGGAAAGACGACGCTGGGCGCGCGGTCGCGCACATAGGCGGTGATCTGGGTGTCTTTGGTCAGCGTCTGGCCATCGGCGGCTGGCAGACCCTTGCGAAAGGTAATCGTATAGCGCTCACCGTGCCGGACGCCATCGATGCAGATCTGGCGCTGCTCGGGCTGCACAACGAGACCGGGATCGGGCAGGCGCAGATACGGCGCATAATCGGTGCCCGCAACGATCAGATCCTCTGAGAATTCGGCACAGATGCGCGGCGCGGCGGTATTGGCGTCAGTGCTGTTATCGACGATGCGAAAGCCGTATTTCGCCACGGCATCGTCCAGAGCGGCGGTCACGTCGGACCGCGGCTGGATGCCATCTGCCAAGCGCAGCGCCTGCACCATCTCGCGCCCGCGTCCCGCGCGCTCCAGCGCCTCGGACATGACCAGCAATGCGTTGACGCGTGCGCCGCCATCCGGCATGCTGCGCAAATAGGCGTTGGCAGCGCCGGTGATGGCCTGATTGGCGTATTTTTCCTTGTCCTCGTTTAGGCGCAGCGACATGCGAGCATAGTCAGTCCAATGCTCGGGCAGATCGCCGGTGGCGACAGCTGCGCCGGTCCAGCGCATGGCGTTCAGTATGTCGCCGCTTGCCTCGCGGTCCTGCGCCGCGGTGATCATCGCCTCTAGCGTCCAAGCGCCGCCGGAATGAAGCCGCCCAATCGTCTCGGCCTGCGCCAGAGTGTCCTGCAGGGTGCCTTGGCCAAGAAACTCCAGATCATCAGCACGGTTGCTTGCCTGCGCCATCACGGCAAGGTCTGTGGCAACGATACGGCCGGAATAGGCCCCCTCGAACGGCTGCTCATCGGTCACGGCGCTTTTGGGAAAGCAGGCGTTTGATTTGGAATTGTAGGTAAAGGCCTGACATTCGGAATTAGTCAGACAGGCCCGCTGGCAGGCGTCGTAGGTGATATCGAAAAGTGCGGTCAGGTCCGAGCCATAGAAATCGATATTTGCCGTGATGATCGCGCGCCGGTCCGGAACATGTGATTGCGCGCCCGCTTGCGCAGTAAGGCCAATGAAAAACAGCGAGAAAAGGATGTGGCGCAGCATCGGAGCCTCCTGAATGCGGACGGGCTATCGTGCCATGGGCATTGCTGCAGGGCAATGATTCACGGTGAGACGTTAAAGAGTTGTTCACTTTAATGGACCAAAGCTGTGGCCATTCGTATGGAACCACGCGGCAGGGAATCGGCATGGAGCTTGCCAACAAGCTGGCACAGGAACGGCGCGCACGCCTCGCCGCCGAGCGCCTGCTGGAGCAAAAGCAGGCTGAGTTGCACGCGGCCAACCGCAAACTAGGCAAACACGCCCGTGCCCTGTCGGATGAGATCGTCGTCACCCGGGCCAAGGTGCAGACGGTTGAAGACGAAAACCAGCGATTTAAATCTGATCTGCATGTCGCCAATGAAAAGGTGCAGGTGGCTGAACGGCGCCTGTGGCATTCGATCGAGACGATTCAGGACGGGTTCGCCTTCTTCGACGAGAGCGAGCGCATGATCGCGGCCAACCCCGCCTACATGTCCGTCTTTGACGGGCTGGAGGCGGTCGAGCCCGGCATCAGTTATGTCGAGATTCTGCAACTGGCCACTGAGGAGGGCATCGTCGACATTGGCAAAGGCACGCCCGCCGCGTGGCGTGAGACGATGCTGGATCGCTGGCAAAGCACCTACCCAGAGCCGACCGTGATCCGCCTGTGGAGTGGTGAATACATCAAGCTGATCGATCAGCGCGGTCATGGCGGCGACGTGGTCAGCCTGGCGCTGAACATCACCGAGACGATCCGCTATGAGGAGCGGCTGAAGGACGCGCGTGCCCGCGCAGAGGCGGCCAGCCGCGCGAAATCATCCTTTCTCGCCAATATGAGCCATGAGATCCGTACGCCGATGAACGGTGTTGTGGGAATGGCCGACCTGCTGAAGGATACCGACCTGACCGAAGAACAGCGCCTATACGCCGACACGATCAAGAATTCGGGCGAGGCGCTGCTGGTCATCATCAACGACGTGCTGGATTACTCGAAAATCGAAGCTGAGAAACTGGTGCTGAAGCCAGAGCCCTTCGACCTCGAGCGGTGCATCCACGAGCTGATCATGCTGATGCTGCCCAAGGTGCGCGAGAAGGGGCTGGAAATTCTGCTGGATTACGACCTGTTTCTGCCGACGCAGTTCATTGGCGATCCGGGACGCTTGCGGCAAATATTGACCAACCTCATGGGCAACGCTGTCAAATTCACCGAAACTGGCCATGTCCTGATCCGTGTGACGGGCCTCGCGGTGGGTGATGGTACCGCGCAGGTGTATATTGCGGTCGAGGATACCGGTATCGGCATCCCCGAGGATAAGGTCGATCACGTCTTTGGCGAGTTCAATCAGGTCGATGACGAGCACAACCGGCGATTTGAGGGCACCGGGTTGGGCCTTGCTATTTCGCAGCAATTGGTTCGCCTGATGGGGGGGCGCATCTGGATCGAAAGTGTGCTGGGCGCAGGCTCCACCTTTGGGTTGCAGGTGACGCTTCCGATGGTGGATGCCAGCGAGACATCGGGCCCCATCGACGTCGGCAATCTGCGGCGTGTGATGATTGTCGATCCCAATCACGCGAACCGGTTAATCCTGGAAAAACGGCTTAAGCTGTTGGGGGTCGAGACGGTCTGCTGTGCATCGGGCGCGAAAGCGTTGGAACGCATCGGCGATACGGTCGACCTGATCCTCGCCGATCATGAAATGCCCGGCATGGACGGTCTGGAACTGGCCGAAGCGGTGCGGGCGGCGGGTCATGGCGTGCCTATCGTCCTGCTTAGCGGCAATACCGGATACGCAGCGCAGGATCCGGCGCGTGCGCTGCTGCATGCGGTGCTGCAAAAGCCGGTCTCGCGCCAAGATCTATACGTGGCTCTGCACTCGCTGGGATCGGTTGCGCCTGCCGATGCGCCAGAGGAGAAACCGCAGGCATCAAAGACTGCGCCCCAGACCGAGCACCGTGCCCTGCGCGTGCTGGCCGCCGAAGATAACAAAACGAACCGTTTGGTGTTCAGCAAGATGGTCGCAACGTTGGATATCGATTTGGTCTTTGCTGAGAATGGGGTCGAGGCGGTCGAACTTTATCAGTCTTTTACGCCCGACATTGTTTTCATGGACATCTCGATGCCGCTGATGGATGGCAAAGAGGCAGCGGGCCATATCCGCGATTTGGAAAAGGCCAGCGGTGTCCATGTGCCGGTGGTTGCGATGACGGCGCATGCGATGGATGGCGACGATACCGATATCCTTGCGGCCGGCCTTGATCACTACCTGACCAAGCCGCTGCGCAAGGCCGCGATTCATGAGCGTATTTTTGATGCGTGCCCGCCAAACGTACGCCCGCCTGACGTCCAGGCAGGCATAGCTGTGGCCGAGGCTGGGTAGTGCCCCTTAGCTTGAGGCGCGCACGAAGGCTGGCTTGCCAGTCTCTGACAGGTCAGGGCGGTACTTGTATCCGCCGGCGTCGAATTCCAACAAGGCATCCGCATTGGTCAGCCGGTTCTGTATAATGAACCGCGCCATCGCGCCGCGCGCCTTCTTGGCGTAAAAGCTGACTATCTTGGGCGCGCCGCCCTTATCTTCAAGGAAAACAGGCGTAATGACGCGCAGCTTCAGCGCCTTCCGATCGACCGCGCCAAAATACTCCTGACTGGCGCAATTCACCAGAACGCCCGCGTCCACCTCGGCGGCGTGGCCATTTAGCGCATCGGAAATCCGGGTACCCCAATACTCATAGAGCGATTTGCCGTGATCGGTTTTCAGCTTGCTCCCCATTTCCAGCCTATAAGGCTGTATCGCGTCCAAAGGGCGTAAAAGCCCGTACAGACCCGACAGGATGCGCAGGTGACCCTGCGCCCACGTCATTTCATCCGGATCAAGGCTTTTCGCCTCCAGCCCCTGATAGGTATCCCCGGCGAAGGCGAGCGCGGCGGGCTTGCTGTCCATGTCGCCAAAATTGGTGAAGCGCTCGGCGTTGAGCTTGGCCAGATCGGCGCTGATATGCATTAGCTTTTGCAGCTCGGCCTGACTCAGCTTGCGTGCGACGCCTGCCAATATGTTCGCATCTTTGGCAAAGCTTGGCACGGTGGCGTCGACCTCTGCGGGTGACATGTCCAGTTTCTTGGCGGGCGATATGGCGACGAGCATGGGCAATTCCTTTCGGGCTACTTTTGATTTAGTCCGGGCCTTGCAGAACGTCCAGAAAGGCCGGGCCAAAGCGTTCTGCGCGTTTGTCGCCCAGGATTCGGGCCATTTGCGCGGGATCACGGGGCTGCTGTTCGGCGATGCGCGTGATGAGCGCGGTCGAACAGCTCAGCGGTTTGCCAAGGCCGTCGGCGCCCCGCGCCAGCTTCGTTTGTGCCTCGAGCAGTTGATCATAGAGGCTGCCCGCCGCCCGCCCGGCCAGTTTGCGACGCGAGGGGTGCATTTGGGCTGCCTCGCCGTTGATGACGGCAAGAAATGCATCGCCGTATTGATCTAGCTTTTTGGCACCGATGCCGCCGATGCGCGCCATCTGATCCAGGTTTGTGGGCCGGACTTCGGCCATTTCGATAAGGGTGTGGTCGTTGAACACAATATAGGCCGGCACCGATTGTGCCTCGGCAAAGGCGCGACGCTTGGCTTTGAGCGCTGACAGCAGCGGCGCGTCTTCGTCCGACACCAGCGCCTTTACCGCTGGGCGGCGCGCTGTCGTCTGCATGGTGTCCTGCCGTAGCGTAATCGTGCCCTCGCCCTTTAGGATCGACACGGCGGGATCGGTCATGCGCAGCGCGCCGTGACGCTCGGGGTCGGGGCGGACCAGATCATGGCCCATCATCTGGCGGAAAATCGCTTGCCAGCTTTGCTTGGACATATCCTTGCCCACGCCAAAGGTGGGCAGATCGTCATGGCCCCGCTGGCGAACCTTTTCGGTGGTCTTGCCTGTCAGGATGTCGATCAGGTGGCCGGCGCCAAAATATTCGCCCGTGCGCAGGATCGCCGACAGCGCTTTGCGCACCGCCTCCGTCCCGTCGAACGTGGCGGGTGGCGTGTCGCACAGGTCGCAATTTTTGCACGGTTGGGTATCTTCGCCAAAATATCCCAACAGCTTGACGCGGCGGCATCCCAGCGCCTCGGCCAGCCCCAGCAGTGCGTTGAGCCGTGCGTGATCCGCCATGCGGCGTTCATGTGGGGCCAGCCCCTCATCGATCTGGGAGCGGCGCAGGCGAATGTCGTCAGGCCCATAGAGCGTCAGCGTCTCGGCAGGGGCGCCGTCGCGGCCCGCTCGGCCGATCTCCTGATAGTAGCTTTCGATGGATTTGGGCAGGTCGGCATGTGCAACCCAGCGGATATCAGGCTTGTCCACACCCATGCCGAACGCAACGGTGGCCACTACGATCAGGCCATCTTCGGCGTTGAAGCGCCCCTCGACTTCGCGGCGCGTCCCGGATTCCATTCCGCCGTTATAGGCCACCGCATTGTGGCCGCCCTCGCGCAGGGCCTGTGCTAGCGTTTCGGTGCGTGCGCGGGTGCCGCAATAGACGATGCCGGACTGGCCCTTGCGCGCCGCCGCAAAATCCATGATTTGGCGTCGCGGGTTGTCCTTGGCTGTAAATGCGAGGTGGATGTTGGGTCTGTCAAAGCCGTGCAGGAACCGCTCGGGCGGTGCGCCTGCGAACAGCTTTTCGATGATCTCGTCTTGGGTCTCCGCGTCGGCCGTCGCTGTAAAGGCGGCCAGTGGTACGCCCAAGGAGCGCCGCAACTCGCCAATGCGCAGGTAGTCGGGGCGAAAGTCATGGCCCCACTGGCTGACGCAATGCGCCTCGTCCACCGCGATCAGTGATACGCCGATGCGCCGCAGCATCCCCATAGCCGATCCGGCGGCGAGGCGTTCGGGCGCAATGTAGAGCAGCTTTAGCCGACCCGCCTCTAGCGCCTCCCAGACTTCTGCCGTCTCTTCTTCGGTGTTACCGGAGGTCAGCGCGCCGGCCTCGACGCCGGCAGCCTTCAGCGCCCGGACTTGATCGCGCATCAATGCAATAAGGGGGGAGATGACGACCGTGACGCCCTCGCGCATGAGCGCGGGCAACTGGAAGCACAGGGATTTTCCGCCGCCCGTCGGCATGATCGCCAGCACGTTGCGTCCCTCCGCCACGGCGGTCACGATGTCCTCCTGTCCGGCGCGAAAGGCATCGAATCCGAATATGTCCCTCAGGAGGGTGGCGGCGGGAAGCATGACGATATCCTGCAAGTTGATCGAGTCTTAGAAGAGTATTTTCATACTAAGATTCCGCGAGTAAGGCCCGCTTCAGGCGAAGCCGAAGACCACCGGCAGGATATAAGCCCGCAGCGAGATGACGGCGATCAGTGCCACCAGCGGAGCCAGATCCAGCGTCCCGGTCTTGGGCAGGACGTTGCGGATGGGCTGATAGATCGGCTCCAGCAGGCGGTTGAGGCCATCCCAGATCTGGGCGACCAGCGGCTGGCGCAGGTTCAGCACCTGAAAGTTGATCAGCCAACTCATAATGATGTGAACGATCATCACAAAATAGACGATGCTTAGGATCAGTTGCAAAGGTCCGTAAATTGCCAGCATGGGGTGTCATTCCTTGAGTGAAGCCTGCACTGGGTTAGGCCGGGGCGGCGCAAAGCGCAAGGGCGAGGCGAGGAATGGCTTGCCTCGATAGCGAGGCCGCTGCCATACCGGGCAAGTCGCAGGCATTGGGCCGCACCGCGATTGCGAGGACCATATGTTTGATATCAGCCATCGCCGCCGTGTCTGGGGCTGGTTCTTCTTTGACTGGGCCAGCCAGCCGTACAACACGCTGCTGATCACGTTCATCTTTGCCCCTTACATGCAGGAACTGATCGGCGATGGCGCGCGGGCGCAGACGGTTTGGGCCTTTGGCATCGCGGCGGGCGGTGTCATCATCGCACTAGGCGCGCCCGTTTTGGGGGCGATGGCCGATCATTCAGGCGCGCGGATGCAATGGATTCAGGGATTCTCCGCCATGTATGTGGTGGGTGCGTTCGGCATATGGTGGGCGATCCCGGGGGACCTAAATCTGGTGGTCGTACTGACGTTTTTCATCATTGGCATGGTTGGGATGGAGTTTGCGACGATATTCACGAACTCGATGCTGCCCGATCTGGGCGCCCGCGAAGAGATCGGGCACATTTCTGGCAATGGTTGGGCATTTGGCTATGTCGGCGGGTTGGTGTCGCTGGTTATTATGCTGCTGTTCTTTGCCGAGGGGGCCGACACTGGCAAGACACTGATTGGGCTCGATCCGGCATTTGGCCTGTCCGCAGGCGCCCGCGAGGGGACGCGGTTCGTCGGGCCGCTGACGGGGTTTTGGTATATTGCGTTTATGGTCCCGTTTTTCCTGTGGGTACGCGAGCCCAAGCCTGTGGGTGGTGGTCCGCATGCGATACGAAATGCCCTTTGGACAGTGCTAGGGACCATCCGGCAGCTGCCGCGCACACCCTCTATGTTCTCCTATCTTGCGGCGTCGATATTTTACCGCGATGCGCTGAACGGCATGTATTTCTTTGGCGGTATCTACGCCGCTGGCGTGCTGGGGTGGAGCGTGGTGGACGTAGGTATCTTTGGGGTACTCGCGCTGATTGCGGGCGCGGTCTTTGCCTGGCTGGGGGGCTATGCGGATGATCGATTTGGCCCAAAGCCGGTGATCGTGACCGCGATTCTAGTGCTGCTTTTTGTCGCAGTATCGATCACCACGATCTCGCGTGGATCCGTCTACGGCATCGTGGTGGCGCCCGACTCAATGCTGCCAGACATCATTTTTTACGGCTGTGGTATCCTGATCGGTGCGGCGGGCGGTACGGTGCAATCGGCCAGCCGGTCAATGATGGTACGGCAGGCGCGCGCGGGTCACATGGCCGAATCGTTTGGCCTCTATGGCCTTGCTGGCAAGGCGACAGCGTTCATCGCGCCTGCGTTGATCGGGGTGGCGACATCGGTTTCGGGTAGTCAGCAAATTGGCGTTAGCCCGCTGATCGGGCTTTTCGCGCTGGGGCTGGTGCTGCTATTCTGGGTGAAACCGGAAGGAGACCCATCCGAATGAAAACCTATTTGGGGGCTCTCATCGCTGCGCTGGCGATCACCGTGCTGCTCGCGCTGCCTGTCATGGCGCAAAGCGTGCCTGCCAGCATGCAGGGCAAGGAGGCCAAGCAGTTCTTTGGGGCTGCCAAGGTCGGCTCGCGGCAAGGTGCTGCGCCCTTCGGTAGCTACGCCAAGGGTTGCATGGCGGGCGGTGTGCAGCTGCCCCAGACAGGCCCAACATGGCAGGCGATGCGCCTGTCGCGCAACCGGAACTGGGGCCACCCGCAGCTAATCGATTATGTTGCCGATCTGTCGGCCAAGGCGGCGCAGTTACCGGGATGGCCGGGGATCTATGTGGGCGACATAAGTCAGCCACGCGGCGGCCCAATGCTGAGCGGGCACCGCTCGCACCAGATAGGGCTGGATGCGGATATATGGCTGATGCAGCCTAGCCGCCTGACCCTGAGCATCCGCGAGCGCGAAAACCTGTCTGCCACGTCGATGCGCCGTGCGAATGGTGCCTATATTAATTCTGGATGGACACGCGCACAACACGAATTGCTGAAGGCGGCGGCCAGCGATCCGCGCGTCGCGCGGATATTCATCTTTCCTGGTGCCAAGGTGCAGATGTGCAACGACGAGGCCGGCAATCGTGATTGGCTGCGCAAGATCCGGCCGTGGTGGGGGCATCATTATCATTTCCACGTGCGGCTCGCTTGCCCGTCGGGGGCGTCAGGATGTGTCAATCAGGATCCGCCACCACCGGGTGATGGCTGTGCCGATGCGTAGGAGTGGGTCAGCAACATCTTAAACCCGCCGCCGCCTAGGCCGCGCGATCCTAACGCCCCCCCGCCCAAGCCGCGGCGCGAGCTGAGCATGACGGATCTGCCTCAGCAATGCCTCGGCGTCTTGCAATCGCAATAGGTACGGCACCAAATGACGTGGGGAAAACTGCGTGCACCACTGCATTTTGATTTGACATGTGCGAAATTTGTGGCAGTCTGGGACTAGATTTTAACAACTGAAAGGAGGTGGTCCAGTGTCTAAAAGAGTATTGGAGCGGGGTGTCGGAACAGTTTGGGAGAGCCGTGCCTAGGGCAATCCTTGGGTATTTTAGAACCTGAATTGGTGTGCCACCTAACCGGCCCGCCTCCATAGAACTTATCTTGGGCCGCCCTGTATCAGGGCGGCCCTTTTGATTTGCCGCACAGGGCGATAAACGTAACAATATGTTGCGCATCACAGACATCATAGCGATCGAGGATTGGGAACTGACCGAGCAGTTCGTGCGCGCCAGCGGTCCCGGTGGGCAGAACGTCAACAAGACCTCCAGCGCGGTTGAATTGCGCTTTGAGGCGGAGCGTTCGCCCAACCTGCCCGATCCCGTCAAACGGCGGCTCAAGCTGCTGGCTGGGCGGCGTTGGACGAATGAGGGCACGCTTATTATCCAATGCGACGAGACCCGCCATCAGGCCCGCAACCGCGACATCGCCAAGGATCGTCTGGCCGAGTTGATCCGCAAAGCCACTGAAAAACCCAAGCGCCGTATCCCAACCCGCCCCACATTGGGCAGCAAGAAGCGTCGCCTGAAGGCCAAGAAGGTGCGCGGCGAGGTCAAGGCGATGCGGGGGCAGGTAACGCCCGACAGTTAACGCGGCCAAGGCTTTTGCCCAAAGCCTTGCAATGTTCCTTGAAGAACACTGTCTGCCAGAGTTCTTTGTAGCCCTGCGCACGCAACCTATATAGACCTCATGCGCAAAGCATTAGAGGGAACAGACATGACCAATACGTTATATCAGGGCGATCTGCCAGACGGGCTGGACCTTGGCCCCGTGGTGGCTATCGATTGCGAGACGATGGGTCTCAACCCGCACCGCGACCGTCTGTGCGTGATCCAGATGTCGGGCGGCGACGGCAACGCGCATCTGGTGCAGGTCGCCAAGGGCCAGACCGAGGCGCCCAATCTGTCCAAGATGCTGACCGACCCGCAGGTGCTGAAGCTGTTTCATTTTGGCCGCTTCGACATTGCCGCTTTGCAAAATGCATTCGGTGTTGTGACAGCCCCCGTCTATTGCACCAAGATCGCCAGCAAGCTGATCCGCACCTATACGGACCGGCACGGTCTAAAGTACCTGCTGCAAGAGTTGCTGGGCGTCGACATCAGCAAGCATCAGCAAAGCAGCGACTGGGGTGCGCCGCATCTGACTGATGCGCAGCAGGAATACGCGGCGTCGGACGTGCTGTATCTGCATCAGCTCCGCGAGGCACTGAACAAGCGGCTTGAGCGGGAGGGGCGCATGGAGTTAGCACAGGCTTGCTTTGACTTCTTGCCCACGCGTGCTGCACTAGATCTTGCCGGATGGCCTGAGCAGGATATTTTTTCGCATTGATCCGCCGGGGCGACAATTTCCATACCCGCTTGGTCAATTGGGCCAAGATTATCCTGCCTCTGGTGGCGCTGGGCCTTTTGTCGACGTTGTTTTTGCTGTCGCAAAAGGTGAACCTCAGCAACAAGTTTCCGTTTTCCTACGTTGATCTGACTCAGCGCGCGCAGGATCAGGGTGCGACCAATCCCAGCTTTGCGGGCGTTGCGTCGGGCGGTGAGGAGGTGTCGTTTCGCGCCGCCTCCGTCCGGCCTGACCCGGCTGACCGCGACATCGTGCTTGCCGAAACGGCCACCGCGTCGGTGCTGCTGAATGGCGGCGGCGTGATCGACATCGCAGCACAGCGGGGCGCGGCCAGCCAATCGCGCATGTCCGCGCGGTTGGAGGGCGACGTGCGTATTACCACGACCACTGGATATAATATCCGTACCGACGCGATCGACACCCGGTTCAACACGCTATTCGCGGAAACGGCTGGCGCAATCACCGGCACGGGGCCGCCGGGCACACTGAACGCGGGGCGTATGATCCTCACGTCCGACCTCGCGACTGGTGACGCATATTTGCGGTTCACGGATGGGGTCAAGCTGTTATACATGCCGCTAAAGTCTAGGGATTGATTTACGTGTTCCGTTTCATTCAAGCGTCTATTTTTGTTTTGTTATCTTGCCTGTCCAGTATGGTACATGCGCAGGGGATGCAGGTCGCGTTCGGCAGCGCGGCGCAGGATAGCGGCCTACCCGTCGAGGTAACGGCTGAAAATCTGGACGTGAACCAGACTGATGGGACCGCGATATTCAGCGGTGACGTGCTTGTCGGGCAGGGCGAAATGCGCCTGTCCGCGCCCCGCGTGCTGGTGGTGTACCTTAAGGACCGGTCGGGCATCGCACGGCTTGAGGCATCGGGTGGCGTGACGCTGGTTAGTGGCAAGGATGCGGCTGAGGCGGCGCGTGCCGACTATGATATCCAGTCGGGGATGATCGAAATGAATGGAGATGTCCTGCTGGTGCAAGGGCCTGCTGCGCTGACAGCTGACACTATGACAGTTGACACCGTGGCAGGCACGGCGCGCATGAATGGCCGGGTCAAGACCGTCCTGCAGCCTGAAAAGCAACTGTAATGAAGGCTGACCTGGACATATCCGGCGCGGCGGACGCTGCGCTGCTGGGCATGGCTGAACCGGACGCGGGCCTAACCGTGATGAATCTGCGCAAAAGCTATAAAAAGCGGGTCGTTATTCGCGACGTGTCGCTGCAGCTGCGGCAGGGTGAGGTCGCGGCGCTGCTAGGTCCTAACGGGTCTGGCAAGACGACGACGTTCTATGCCATCGCCGGGCTCATCTATCCGGAGGCCGGCCGCGTGCGCATCGACGGGCGCGATGTGACGAACCTGCCGATGTATCGGCGAGCCAAAATGGGCGTCGGCTATCTGCCGCAGGAAATGTCGATTTTTCGTGGTCTGTCCGTCGAGGATAACATATTGGCCATCCTCGATATTTCTGTCAGTGATAGGCATAAGAGACGCGAGCGGTTGGAGGGGCTTTTGGCCGAATTCTCGGTCGAGCATCTGCGCCGGGCGCCTGCGATGGCCCTGTCGGGCGGCGAACGGCGGCGCGTCGAAATAGCGCGCTGCCTTGCCGCTGATCCCAAGTATCTGCTGCTGGACGAACCATTTGCAGGCGTTGATCCAATCAGCGTAGGCGATATTCGCCACCTCGTCGCCGATCTGAAAAAACGCGGCATTGGTGTGCTGATTACCGATCATAACGTGCGCGAGACGCTGGAGATCGTCGATCGGGCCTACATCCTGCATGATGGTCAGGTTCTGATGTCGGGCACACCCGAAGAGGTCGTGGCGAATGAGAATGTGCGCCGCGTCTATCTGGGTGAAAACTTTCGCATTTCGTGAAAACCATCGATAAATTTCCACCAGCAGATTGCGATCATCATTGACAAGAGCGCCCCAAAGCGCGTCAATTGAGATATGATGTTTCTGTTTTTCAACCACTACAGTACGGTGACTTTGCGTTGAAATCGTTAATGAAATATCAATTCCTGCAGCCCTTCCAGGCAGCCCGAAGGGCGCTTTTGCGTGATCGGGCCCGGAGCGGTGAGCCTTTTTGAAGGAGAGACCATGCGCTATCAAATCACTGGTAAGCAGATCGATATTGGTGAGGCCCTGCAAACTCATGTGAGGACCGAACTTGGAGAGGCAGTTGTGAAATATGCCGAGCGGCCAACCAATGCGAATATCATCTTTTCCAAGAGCGCCAGCGAATTTTCCTGCGAAACGATCGTCCATTTGTCGACTGGAATGACGGCGCAGGCGACCGGCAAGGCGCATGAAATCTACGCCGCATTCGATGCCGCCTGCGAAAAGATAGAAAAGCAGCTGCGCCGCTACAAGCGCCGGTTGAAAGACCACCACAAGGAACGCGTGCAACCGGTTGAACTCTCGGGTGGCTCCTCTTATATCCTCGCCTCAGAAGCAGAGGGAGGGGAATCAGAGCCCGACAGCCTGACGCCCATCATCATCGCCGAAATGGAGGCGAACATCCCGTCCCTCTCCGTCGGAGAAGCCGTGATGCAGATGGAGTTGGCAGGGGCGCCCGTTCTTGTGTTTCGCAATGAGGCGAAAGACGGAATTAATGTGGTCTACCGCCGTGATGATGGCAATATTGGGTGGATCGATCCGTAAAACTGGGTTGGGCGGTGCTATGCCGCCCCGACCGTCGGAGTAGCGAATGGACATTTCCATGATCCTCAGACCAGGGGCAGTGCGCGTTATCGGCGCAATATCAAGCAAAAAGCGGCTGATACACGAATTGGGTGATGTCGCCCATGCCGTCTACGGCATCGATGCGCAGGCCGCCATCGAGGCGCTGCAAGAGCGCGAGTCACTGGGCCCGACGGGCGTAGGGTATGGCGTTGCTCTTCCCCATGCGCGGTTGGTCGATATTGACCGCGTCGTGGGAGTGCTGATCGTGCTGGAAACCCCAATCAACTTTGATGCGGTCGATCGGCTTCCAGTCGATATCGCCTTCGCCCTCTTCGCACCCAAGGAGGCGGGGGTCGAGCATCTGAAGGCGCTGGCGCTGGTGTCACGGACGCTGCGCGATGCGCAGTTGTGTGCGAAACTGCGCGCGAACCCGGATTCGGTGACGCTCTATTCCATCGTGACCGAAGCGCATGCGATGCTGGCCGCCTGAACGGGCAGCATCGCCTCTTAGCGCCAGCGATCCCATCCAAACATGATGTAATCGCGCTGATAGATATCGGCGACGCGCGTCTCGATTTCGTCGTCGTAAATCTCCTCCAGCGCATAGGGCGTGTCGGGTGGCGCTAGTTGTGCAGCAGTGGCGCCGGGTCTGCCGATCTGATTGGCCAACGCGCCCAGCTGCATCTGCATATCGTCCTCGCGGATAATCATGTCGGGCAAGGTGAATTGCGCCATGCCTTGTAGGGTCGCCGATTGGGTCGCCCAGTTCGCATCGACCCGGACACTGGTCTGGCCTCGCAGGTTGGCGCGGAGAAACTCAAGAAACGCTGTGAAGGCAAGGTAATGCGCCCGCCTGTCATAGCTGTCATCGGGGCCACCGCCGGGAATGGGCAGCTTGTGGAAGTTACGCAGAACGCGCCTGATTTCGCCCAATGATCCAGAGCCTGGATGTAGGATGCGCTGGCAAAATGCTGCATGCGCACGCGCCACCGGGTGGCGCAGGATGGTAAAGCTGCGATGCCCGATCGCCTGCCGCATCCATTGGCGCACTTCTTTCTGGTTCATTTTGGTGCGCAGGGATGCGGGCGACACATTGTCCAGCGCGGCCAGCCACGCCTCTACCTCTGCCTCGGGGCCGGATTTGACTGGCATGTATAATAGCCGCGCCGTATGGGCGATCATGTGCGCGGGCACGGCAGGGCCGCGGCGCGGCTCAAACTCGGGCGTGCGCGTCAGGTTGAACCGGTCAAGGCCTGATAGCGCCGCCGCCATATCGTCGAAATTGGCGACCTTTTCGGACAGGGCCTGTGGATTCTGGATCTTGAGTGAGGAATCCAATTCCTCCAGCCGCTCCTCGCTGCCTAGAAAAGTGGCAAGGCCGTTGATCACGTCCAGATCATTCAGATCCTCGTATGAGATATAAAATGCTGTCTGCCCAGATCGTTGCAGGCTATTCTGAACCAGTATCTGGAACGCCTGCAGGTTCGTGATGTGTCGCTCGAACTCCTCGGCGTCGAAGGTCGCTTTGGCATTCTTGCGGCGCTTTACGTTGGTCAGTTTCCATTGCCCCGTTTCCTGCGCGATCTTCCAGCTGACGTAGCTGTCGGCAGGGTTGCGCGTCAGGATGATCTTGGCGCATCGTGGATCACCAAGGCAGATGTTCAGCGCGCGGGCGTCATGATTGTGAAACAGGCGAAAACCGCCCATGCCGGCCGATCCAGTCTTTATCGTGTCGATCAGGCGCGCCGGATCCCCTTCGCGCATCGCCTGGGTGACGCCTTTGATCTCGGTCCGGTTTGGATACCCGATAAAGGCGGGATTGAACGCCTCACCGTGGCATTCGAACCCATCGAACGCATTGATATTCGTCTCCAGCAGGTTGGAGCCAGTGCGCATTTCGGCAAGCACCACAAAATAGTCGAAGTCAGGCATATATCATCGCACCAGATAGGGTTTTCGCGCGCTCGTCGGCGCCTCGTGCAGGTCATGCACGACGGGGAAGTTGCCCATAAGATAGGGGTGCATCCCCTGGTTCTTGAGGTTTTGCAAAAACTGACCAAACCCTGTGAGGTCGGCCATCTTGGGCACTTCGGACAGGCCGCGCTGTGGCTGACTGGGACCGATTTCGTCGATGATCGTCTGAAGCGGCTCCATCGGCGCCTCGATGAATTCAGCCATTGTCCAAATCCGCACGCGCGCCTTGGTCCAGCTGGAGCGCAGGGTTAGCAGATGCTTGGACTCGATTTGTTGCAGGCGCGCGGCCTCGCTCCGGATGTCCAAGAAGTTGGCGTTGGATTGAAACAAGGGCATGGCCCAGGCGCCTGAAATGACGGAGATCTGGGCATTTGGATCCTTGGCGATGTCCCAGTTGATTTTTTGATTGTCTCGTGGGCTAAACTGAAAGCATTGCCTCTCGCCGCGCGTGTTCCAGATCAAATTGGCCAAAAACGCGTGTGGGTTGTAATCGCGCAAGGCCGCGCTGTCGCTGAGCGCGCCGTTGATGACGGTTGCCCCTTCGCTGAATTCCGCGCGCTCGGGTGCAAAGAGGTGGCCGTGTACGCGGGCGCCGGTCGCGCCGGTCAGCCAGGCCTCAAAATTCTCAAAGAGAGCGGAGAAGCCCTGGAAGACCGAGTATTTTGCTGATGTCAGGCCATTCTCACGCGTTTCCACCGGAAAACGGCTTTGCATATAGAGGCCGGGTCGGCCACGCGTGCGGCGCTCGACAGCCTTTGAGAAGATGCGATCTATCTTGGCCGGGTTCGGCTCGGTTCGCTTCATTGCGCTGGCGGCATCGGTCAGGAACGCGGCATAGAGCCGGTTTGCCTGTGGCCAGATCTTGCGCGCGACAAAACAATCGGATCGGCGCAAAAGTTGCAGGTGATCGTCGTAAAAAATATGCGGTTTTCCCTGATAATCAAACTTTGACAGGGTCAGAGATCGACTTTCGATCTGGCGCGAATACTGCCGCGCGAGGGTCTGGAAATAACTCTCATCTGGGATCCACACCTTGGAGAAGTAGCGGTCGTAGGACGCGCGCTCGGGATCGGACAGGATTGCTGAAAGCGTCTGTCGCGTCAGGCACCACCACTGGCTGCCCATATGTGGGACGATACCGCCGGGAATGTGGCGTTTCATCCGCAGTTTGCGCTGCAATGCCACGTAGCGATCGAACAGATAGCGATGCTTGCGCCATGAGAATGGGAAGTGCAGGGTAAACCTCTCGGCGTCCAGCCCGCCGATCGTCCAAGGCACGTCGGCGGTCGTCGCACTTTCGATGAAATCGGTATGCGGGCGTGCGGCCAGATAATCGACCAACTCCTGCACTGGGCGCAGTGGCAGGCACGAGCCGGAGGCGAGGTAGACGTGCCTTACTTTGGGGAAATCGGCCAGCATCAGCTCGGCCGCGCTTTGCGATGCGGCGACAAGGCCCCATGTGCCCCATTCGCAGCGGTGTCGTTTGGAAAAGCGGACATCGGGGAGATCGGCCAACGATTTCTGGAACGCGCGATATGTTTTGGATGGCACCGACACATCGGTATGGATCACTAGCGGGCAGCCTGCGGCAGACCAATGGCGCGCCACTTCCTCGGCACGGCCGAGGGCGGTGTGGACCAGCATGACGATACCGACGCTCATCCCCGCTTTGCCCCCGCTCTCATGCCCAGTTTCCTTTGGACATAAGGCCCAAAATCTCCAGCTGGCGCCAGTTTATATACTTTTCTGACCATTTGCACCAAAGCTCTGGCCGCTCGGCCATGTTTTCCAAGTAGGCTTTGTATTCTAGCGAGGCGCGGTAATGTTGCTTGCGGTCCATTTCCTCTTTTGCCTTCTGAGTGAAGGTATCGAGAAACTTGGCATGAAGCAGCACGCCACTTGCCGTCTCGCCGCCCCATTCGTCATAGACCAAGTTTAGGCCACGCGGCAGCAGCATATGGGTCGAACTGATATAGGCATAGCGCCGGTTCCATTTGACTAGGGGTATCTTGTTGAGCGCGGGCGCTTTTTCGGGCTCGTCGGGGAAAAAGACGCGTGCGCGCGGCCCGCCTTGAATCCACAAATTGCCGAATTGGCGGTTCTTTTTGATCAGATAATTGCCGGGATCGAACCATGATGCGATCTCGATGGGATCTTGCCCGCGCCGGTAGGGCACGGCATCAAGTCGACCCTTGGGGTACATGTCCAGCAGCATCGCCCCAAAGCTGCGCACGTTCGAGCCATCCAACCAGTCGGTCAATGCGCCGATAGGCCGCGTGTCGCAAAAGGGATAGATGAACAGCTCGTCGGGGTCGACGACGAGGGTCCAGTGATCGTGGCCGTATTTTGACTGTAGCCGGTTCAACCAATCGACGCCAAAGCGCGATCTTTTGTAGCTGGCCGCCGTGTGCCAAAGCGATACGTCGGGCTGCTCGATGAGGTAGTCACCGCTGCCGTCGGTGCTATCATTGTCCACGATCAGGAAGTGATCGACGCCCATATTGCGGTAGTAATCGAGGAAATAAGGTAGGCGTACATGCTCGTTCCGGAGGGTGGAAAACAGCAAGATATCACCCGGTGCGATCTGCGACGTACGGTCGGCAATAGGACGCAGTGACAGCCCCTTGCGCAGCGACCGCGCTTTGGCGTGCTTGCGCCGCAGGCGCATGCGGTATGACTGCACGATGCTCAAGCGGACACTCCCCAAATGCACGAGACGCGCGCACCATACGTGCCGGGGATTAAGGTTCTGTTGCCTTTGGTCCGGGTCGGGCGCTGCTCGATCAGAAAAGGATAAACCCCTGGCGCCCTTGGGTAAACTGTTATTGCGCCGCTCATAGCCATGTTCCGCGCGACATCAGGCCCATTGCCTCCAACTGGCGCCAGCCCAAGTACCGGGTGGAGCCGTCGGACCACAGGTCAGGATCATCTGCTAGGCTGTCATAATACCCGTCGTAGAGATCCGAATTGGCGAAGTGTTCCTGTCGCGCCTTCTCCTTGATGGATTTGTGGGTAATCATGTGCAGAAACTTAGTGTGCAACAGGACGCCGCTGGCCCATTCGCCACCCGCCTCATCATAGACGTGGTTCAGGCGCCGGGGTAGGGCTGAGTGGGCCGAGCTGACATAAGCGTAGCTGCGATGCCACTTGACCAAGGGCACCTTGCCCATCGTCGGGGCGCGCCGCGGATCACTGTCAAAGAACATGCGGGCACGCGGGCCGCCTTGTATCCATAGGTTTTGAAGGCGTTCCTGCTTTTGAATCATGTAGTTGCCACCATCGAACCACGGTAGTGCGCCCGCCGGATCATCCCCTGCCGCATAGGGGGCGGTGCTGAGTGGCCCCTTGGGATACATATCCAGCATCAATGCGCCGAAGGATGGGATCTGGCGCCTGTCGAGCCATTCGGTGAGGGCTGGCAGGGGGCGCGTGTCGTGAAACGGATAGATCAGCAGCTCATCCGCGTCGGCGGTCAGGCACCAATGCCCATGCCCGTGGCGCATTTGCAGCCATGTCAGCCAATCGACTCCAAAACGAGACAAACGGTAGCTGTGCGGTGTGCGCCACAGCGACACGTCGGGCTGCTGAGCGAGGTATTCTGACGTGCCATCATCCGATTCATTGTCTACGATCAGGAAGTGATCGACACCCAAGGCGCGATGATGATCCAGCCAGAAAGGTAGGCGCACGGCCTCGTTCCTCACGGTCGAAAAGCAAAGGATCACACCGGGTGTAATCTGCACGGTGCGGTCCGCAATCGCGCTAAGCTGGCGGCGCTTGCGATAGCTGCGCCACAGCAGGCGCCGGCGCTTCCAACGCAGGCGATAGGCCATCACCGCGCTGGCTGCCGTGATCTGCGCGCTGCTGCTCATCCTGTCTCCGCTGTTTCGGCTGCGGGCGCAGGTTTGCGCCTATTTGTCGTAATGTCCAGTTTGGTGCCAGAGCCACGCATCTGCTATCATGCGATCCATGGTGCTGCGGATGGGCGTCCAGCCCAGCTCCGTCTCGGCGCGGGACGAGCCTGAGACCAGTTTGGTGCAGTCGCCGGGCCTGCGCGGTCCCTCGATCACCGGCACGTCGCGGTTGGTGACAGCGCCGGCGTGCCCGATCACTTCGCGAACAGAAAAGCCGGAACCGGTGCCGAGGTTGAACACGCGGCTGTCATTGTCTCCCTCCAGCCATTTAAGGCCCAGAACATGAGCGTCGACCAGATCGCAGACATGCACATAATCGCGGATGCAGGTGCCATCGGGTGTGTCATAATCGGTCCCAAATATGGTCAGCGCGCTGCGCTTGCCCTGCACGGCGTCCAGCATGAGGGGCACCAGATGCGTCTCAGGCTGGTGAAACTCACCCACCTCGCCGTCGGGGTCTGCGCCAGCCACGTTGAAGTAGCGAAAAATGACATGGCGCAGGTTATGGGCAATCTCAAAATCGGCCAGCATATCCTCAATTGCGCGCTTGGACTTGCCATAGGCGTTGATGGGGTGTTGCGCGCAATCCTCATCCAGCACCACATTGTCCTGATCGCCATATGTCGCACAGGTGGAGCTGAAGACGAAGTCGAGGCACCCGGCATGGACTGCCGCTTGCATCAGTGTCAGCGATCCGGCGACGTTGTTGTGCCAGTAAATCTCAGGCAGGCGTATAGACTCGCCAACTTGCGACAGCGCTGCAAAATGCATGACTGCGGCTGGGTTATATGCAGCGAACACCTGATCCAGCCGATCGCGGTCGGTCAGCTCGCCCTGCTCGAACGGGCCGAATTTGACCGCATCGGCCCAGCCCGTGCTGAGATTGTCGTATGTGATGGGGATATAACCCGCCGCTGCTAGCGCCTTGCAGGCGTGGCTGCCGATATATCCGGCCCCACCTGTTACCAGAATATTTGTCACGCCTGCGCTTCCTTTGCCCCTGTCAAAGTCCTGCCTAAGATCATCGTGTAGCGTTGTCCGCAGCGACGATCTCGTGGATGAACTTGAGCAGATCGTCCTTCAGGTCGTCGCGCGCTAGCGCGAATGCGACGGTGGCCTGCAGGAACCCGGCCTTGGAGCCACAGTCGTAGCGGTGTCCCTTGAAGCGGAAGCCATAGACCTCCTCACCGTCCTCGCGGGCCTCGTCGATGGCATCGGTCAGTTGAATTTCGCCGCCCGCGCCGATCTGCTTCTTGTTCAGCTTTTGCAGCACTGAGGGCATCAGAATATAGCGCCCGATCACCGCCAGATTGGACGGCTGTGTTCCGGGGGCAGGCTTCTCCACCATCCCCTTGGTAGAAACCAGACTGCCCATGTCGTCCTTGATGTCAAGGATGCCGTAGGACGATGCCTTGTCGTCGGGCACCTCCATCGCGGCGACGATGTTACCGGGGTTTTCGTCAAACGCTTCGATCATCTGCTGAAGGCAGGGCGTTTCCCCCGCGATGACATCGTCGGGCAGAATGACCGCAAACGGCTCGTTTCCGATCAGGCGGCGGGCGCACCAGACGGCATGACCCAAGCCCAGCGGCTTGTGCTGACGCAGATAGGCAATTTCGCCGGAATCCATATTAGTGGATTTTAGGATCTCCAGCAGCTCGGTCTTGTCCTTTTTGCGGAGTGCTTGCTCCAGCTGGGGGGCACTGTCGAAGTAATCCTCCAGCGCGCCCTTGCCGCGCGAGGTGACAAAGATGAATTCCTTGATGCCTGCGGCGCGTGCCTCGTCGATGGCATATTGGACCAGCGGACGGTCGACCAAGGTCATAATTTCCTTCGGTACGGACTTCGTCGCCGGAAGGAAACGCGTTCCCATGCCCGCGACTGGAAAAATAGCCTTCGTGACCTTGTTCCGCATAATGTGTCCCTCTGTTTTTACTTAAAATCTATCTGGTTAATGAAAGGTTTTTTCATGTCGCAGTTACGCTAGCCAGTCCTACCATTCGTTCAGGCTCGGCATGCGCCGCACATACGACGAACTGGGGGCAAACGGGAGGGGTGCAGCGTGCTATTTTTTCTATGTTCTGTTAAAACCACGGTCAGTAGCAGTAATGCGCCGATGAGGCCTACACTTTTTTTAGGTCGACGCCCGGCGCACAGGCGATGAAGAACGGATTGGCGTATCCCTCTTTGCCGTAAGTCAGCGGGGTGTGATCGTCAAAACGTACGACGCGACCGCCTGCGCCGGCCAACACCGCATGGCCTGCGGCGGTGTCCCACTCCATCGTGCGGCCGACGCGCGGATAGATGTCGGCCTCTCCAGTCGCAACTAGGCAGAACTTCAGCGAACTGCCAGCGCTTTTGCTGTCTTTGACGGCGTATTTACCGATGTAGTCGTCGGTCGCCTGATCGCGGTGCGATTTCGACGCGACGACCAGTAGTGCGGCATTGTCAGGATTTGAGACGTGAATTGCGACCTGGGGGCCGGTGGCATCCTTGGCCAGTGGCCCGGTTTCCTCGACAGCTGTTCCATCCGGCAGGGTATAGAACATGCGGTCCTTGGCGGGCGCATAAACCACGCCGCGCGTGGGGATGCCGTTCTCGACATAGGCGATGTTTACTGTGAAGTCGCCACGCCGGTTGATGAATTCCTTGGTCCCGTCCAACGGATCGACGATCAGGAACGTGTCTGCCTGCACACTGTGCGATGCCGCCTGCTCCTCGGTGACCAACGCCACATCTGGGAACTCTGCGCGCAGCCCCGCCGAGATTAGGGCATCTGCGGCCTCGTCCGCGGCGGTGACGGGACTGTCGTCCGATTTCGACTTCACGTCGAAATCATCGAGGCCATAGATCTGCATGATGGCGTCGCCGGCCTCCAGCGCCAGACGGCGCATCACGGTGGTCAATTTGTCGTAATCCAAGGCTGGATCTCCTGAATGAAGGCGTCATCAACGAAACGTTGCGGTAAAAGGTCAGACTCTTTATGCTGCTATGTCAACGGAACAGCAAGAAATCCGTGACATGACGGCAGGCTCAACAGCGCAGGATCCAGGCGATGTTTCAACAGGTCTATCACAAGTCGAAATTGCACACGGCGGTTTCGATCATCGAACTGATCTATCACGCGACAGTGCGCGATGTGCGCAAGGCGCATGGCAACGCCTTGATGGCCATCGGCCTGAACATCCTTCAAGCGCTGGTATTCCTTGCGGCATTCTACGTCATGTTCTCGGTACTCGGGTTGCGCGGTGCGGCGCTGCGCGGTGATTTTCTACTCTATATCATGTCGGGGATCTTCCTGTTTTTGACGCATGTCAAAACGCTGGGCGCGGTTGTCGGAGCAGAGGGGCCGTCATCGCCGATGATGAAACACGCGCCGATGACCACGGCCATATCGATTACTTCGGCGGCGTTGGGCGCGCTGTATGTTCAGGTTTTCACGATGGCCCTGATCCTGTTCGCCTATCACGTCGGCGTCCATGCGTTTGAGGTGGAATACCCCTTTTCCGCCATTGGGATGCTCTTGTTGGCATGGTTCACTGGGGCGGCCATCGGGCTGGTCCTGCTGGCGGCCAAGCCGTGGTTTCCCACGTTTGTCGCGACATTTGCCACTGTGTATCAGCGCGCCAACATGATCGCCTCGGGCAAGATGTTCGTGGCCAACATGCTGCCTGGCTATCTGCTTCGGATGTTCGACTGGAACCCGCTGTTTCATACCATTGATCAGGCGCGCGGGTTCGTCTTCGTCAATTACTCGCCGAACAATTCCAACGTGACGTATCCGATCATCATCGCGGTGACGCTGACGATGATCGGTCTAATGGCTGAGTTTTATACACGGCGGCACGCCTCAACCAGCTGGTCGGCACGGCGCTAAGCGCGCTTTTCAGCCCGCTGCGCGGACCGCGTCCACGATCGTGGCGACGACGTCGTTAAGCATGTCCTCGTCTTCGCATTCGGCCATGACCCGGATCAACGGCTCGGTGCCCGAGGGGCGGATCAGCAGGCGTCCCTTGCCCTCCATTCGCTGTTCCTGTGCGGCGATTATGTTCTGAACCGTCACATCCGCCAGTGGCGCCGCGCCGCTGCGCAGTGTCACATTCTCCAGCTTCTGGGGCACTGGGTCAAAGCTGTGCAGCAGCGTGCTGGCAGGCTGACCGCCAGTGACCATCGCGGCCAGAAATTGCAGGCCCGCCACCAGCCCATCGCCGGTGGTGGCATAATCGCTCATCACGATATGACCCGACTGCTCGCCGCCCAGATTGAATCCGCCGGCCCGCATCCGTTCCACCACGTGTCGGTCGCCGACCTTGGTGCGCTCCAGCGTGACGCCGATGCCTTGCAGATACCGCTCCAGACCCAAATTGGACATAACGGTCGACACCAGCGTGCTGCCCTCCAGTGTTCCAGCCTCGGACCAGAGCCGCGCAAAGAGGGCCATGACCTGATCGCCATCCTTGACGTGCCCCATCTCGTCGATCAGCACGATTCGGTCGGCGTCACCGTCGAGGCAGATGCCCAGATCGGCGCCGTGCCGCCGGACCGCATCCGCGGCCGCCTGCGGCGAGGTTGATCCGCATCCGAGGTTGATGTTGTAGCCGTCGGGCGAAATGCCCAACGGGATCACGTCTGCGCCCAACTCCCACAGGACTTCGGGCGCGGCCTTGTAGGCGGCGCCATTGGCGCAATCGACCACGATCTTGAGGCCGGTCAGGCGGGTGCTGCGCGGTATCGTCGTCTTGGCATATTCGACATAGCGTCCCTGCCCGTGCTCGATCCGCTTGGCGCGGCCGATATTGATGGGCTTGGCCGGCGGGATGTCGCCCGCGACGATCCGCTCGATCTCGGCCTCCGACGCATCATCCAGCTTGAAGCCGTCGGGGCCGAAGAACTTGATCCCGTTATCGTGGTGCGGATTGTGACTGGCTGAAATCATTATCCCCAGATCGGCGCGCATTGACCGTGTCAAGAACGCGACAGCAGGCGTCGGCACAGGTCCCAAAAGGAGCACGTTCATCCCGGTCGAGGTCAGCCCGGCGGTCAGCGCGTTTTCGATCATGTAACCAGAACGCCGCGTATCTTTGCCGATTACTACGCGGTGGCCGTTTAGCCCATCCTTGCGAAAGTGGCGCCCGGCTGCGGCGCCCACGCGCAGTGCCATCTCGGCGGTCATCGGATATGTATTCGCCGTGCCGCGGATGCCGTCCGTGCCAAAAATCTTGCGCGTCATAAAATGCCTTTCGCCGTTCTTGTCGGCCATATTCCGGGCCGTCTCTGCCGCCCAAGCCATTACGCTTTGGCGATAATGCCTGCCGGTTGTGTGATTGCATGTCGCTATAGCGCTCCTGCGGCATCTTGGCGAGGGGGGGGGCTGCGCCGCTTGCCATCGATTGCGCCAACGGGCAAAACCCCGCTCAAAGGACGGGCGGACCGCCCCGACCCGCATCAGGAATCAGGCCCATGCAGACCTCGCCCCCAATACCGCGCCGCGCCCGATGGGCATGGATCGCAACCGGGCTGCTGGTGGTGGTCCTTAGCGCTGCGACGTTGGCGCCATCGGTGCCGTCCATCGGTCCCGCATCCAGCGATAAGGTCGAGCATTTCATCGGCTTTGCTCTACTGGCTGGACCCCTTAGCTTCGCGTATCCGCGCCATATTTGGTCGGTCATCGTCGCGGCCGTCATCTTTGGTGCCGCGATCGAGGTGGTGCAGCCTTATGTCGGCCGCGGGCGCGAGGCGGCGGATCTGGTCGCCGACGCGCTTGGCGCTTTGGCGGGCGGCATCGCGGCGCGGGCATGGGCCCGGCGCCGCGCCTGCATCAGATAAGTGTCACGCCCGCCGCGCGCATGGCCGCTAACGTCGCGTCCATCGACCCGTCTTTGTCGATCCCTCGGCTCAGCGCCGTTTCGACCCGTACGGGGTAGCCTAGCCGCGCCGCGTCGATGGCTGAGAAATTGACGCAGAAATCAAGCGCCAGCCCCACCATCGTCAGCGCCGTGATGCTCCGCGTGCGCAGATACCCATCCAGCCCGGTGGGCGTCACGTAGTCGTTCTCGAAAAAGGCTGAATAGCTGTCAATCGCGGGACGCATCCCCTTGCGCAGAATCATGTCAGCGCGATTCGTCTCTAGCCCTTTGTGAAACGCCGCGCCCGCGCTGCCCTGTACACAATGATCCGGCCACAGCACTTGGGGGCCGTAGGGCATATCCGCTACGTCCATTGGCTGCGCGCCGGGATGCGACGAGGCAAATGACGAATGTCCTGCCGGGTGCCAATCCTGGGTCAGGATCACGGCGCCAAAATCGGCCATGCGGGCATTGATGCCCTCCACGATCTCACCGCCGTCCGGCACGGCCAACGCGCCGCCGGGGCAGAAATCGAGCTGCATGTCGATGACGATCAGGGCGTGGGTCATGGAGGCCTCCTTATTTGCTACCAAGCGGTAGATGCTGCTGCGGCGTGGGTCAACATTGTCCCGCCTTATCGTCACCCCTTGCTGTGCGGCGCCCTTGGGCCTACACCAGCGCGCATGTTTACCATCGCCGCACTCTATCATTTCTGCCGCATCGACGATCCCGCCGCTTTGAAGGGTCCACTGTTGGATCTATCCTTGGGAGGCGGCATTACCGGCTCGCTGATTCTGGCGCATGAGGGGATCAACGGGACTATCGCAGGGTCGCGTGCGGGCATCGACGCGGTGCTGGCACATTTGCGCAGCTGGCCGGGCTGCGCGGAGCTGGAACACAAGCAGAGTGCCAGTCCCCGACAGCCCTTCGGCAAGCTTAAGGTGCGGCTGAAGGCCGAGATCGTCACAATGGGCCAGCCTGGTGTCGATCCGCGCGCCAGTGCCGGGCGTTATGTCGCCCCGTTGGGGTGGAACGACCTGATTGCGCAGCCAGACGTCGCCGTCATCGACACACGCAATGATTATGAGGTGGCTATCGGCACGTTTGAGGGCGCCATAGATCCCGAAACCGCCAGCTTTCGCGATTTTCCCGCATGGTGGGAGGCGAACAAGCATCGGTTTCATAACAAACGCATCGCGATGTTCTGCACCGGTGGCATCCGCTGTGAGAAATCCACGAACTACTTGCTGGGGCAGGGTGTCGAGGAGGTCTATCACCTCAAAGGCGGCATCCTGAAATACCTCGAAGAGGTGCCATGTGACCAAAGTACGTGGCAAGGCGAATGCTTCGTCTTCGATGGCCGGGTATCGGTGGGCCATGATCTGGTCGAGGGGCCACATATTTTGTGCCATGCGTGCCGCCGCCCGATCCTGCCAGCCGATATGCAGCGCCCCGATTACGAGCAGGGAGTCGCGTGCCATCATTGCGCCGATGAGACGGACGAGGTCGCCAAGGACCGCTTCCGCGAGCGGCAAAAGCAGATCGCCCTGTCAGAGGTCCGCGGCGAACGGCATATGCAAAACCTCCCTGAGGGGTGAGTTTGCATACCCTTTCATTGTTCTGAAAATACTCAAATTCTAACGTCAAAACCGGCGCTGCGCTCAATTGGAGCGCGTCCCGGTTCAAAGTTGTGTGGTTGAATGATCCTCCATCTCGCAGGGTTAGGAAGTTTAGCGGCGGCCCTCAGGGAGGAGGAGAAGGACCGCCGCCATGTCCGGATGCTACCGGGAGGAGGAATAAGCATCCGGATCTCTGTGCGCCCGCCAAATGCGGCGGGCGAATACGTCAGCCTAGGTGGCGCGTGCCGTAGACGGCCTGCCATGCGTGGCTTGGAATGGTGCTGCGGCTCAGGCCAAGATCGGACAACTCGTGATCGGACAGCTGCGACAGTGCGGTGACCGTTTGGCGATAGGACCGGCGGCGTATTGCCTTGTTCTTGAGGTCGCCAAATGCTGCCGACAGTGCGTGGATGCCGCTGCTGCGGCCAGCATGTGCGTTTGATGCATAGCTCATCGTGTATTCCTTACTCTTGCGAATGGCGCGGTGGCCCGGATCGGCGCGAACGCCCTTGTTGCTTCGTTAACTTTAGATACTCCTTCGTGGCGCTTGGACAATCCCGCGGTTTGGCAATGCTGCTATGCAGCAACTGCATAAGTAACTCTGACCTTACGTCATCTGAAGTGCCGCCTTTTCTGGTGTTTTCCTGATCGGCCTTGCCCCTGTGACAAAAATCGCCACCTATAACGCAGGAACATTTTAGGAGGTATGTCATGGCCATCACGCGCAGCGATATCGAAGCAAAGTTGGCCCAAATCGAGCTACCTGACGGCGGCACGCTGATGTCGCGTGATTGGGTGCGCGCGCTAAGTGTCGAGAGCGGTGAGGTGCGTTTTGTGATCGAGGCGCCCACACCCGAGATCGCGCGCCAGATTGAAGGCGTGCGCGCCGCCGCAGAGCATGCGGTTTCCACTATCCCTGGCGTCACCCGCGTATCGGCTGCGCTGACCGCACATGGTCCATCTGCCAAGGCACCCCCGCCGCAAGCGGCGCAGCAGCAGCCTCCCAGCCTCAAGATTGGCGGCCACCCTAAGCCGACGGAAGGCTCGCTGAAGCCAGCGAGCGTCAAGTCGATCATTGCGGTCGGATCAGGCAAGGGTGGCGTAGGCAAATCGACCGTGTCGTCCAACCTCGCAGTCGCGCTGGTGCGGGCTGGTAAGAAGGTCGGCCTCCTCGACGCTGATATCTACGGCCCCAGCCAGCCGCGCATGATGGGTGTTAGCAAGTGCCCGGCCAGCCCCGACGGCAAGATCATCGAGCCGCTGCACGCCCACGGCGTCACGCTGATGTCCATCGGCCTGATGCTCGACCCGGCTAAGGCGGTCGTGTGGCGCGGTCCCATGTTGATGGGCGCGCTTCAGCAGATGATCAGCCAAGTCAATTGGGGCGAGTTGGACGTGCTGATCGTCGATTTGCCGCCTGGTACGGGCGACGTGCAACTGACGCTCTGCCAAAAAGCCGAACCGTCGGGCGCCATCATCGTCTCGACACCGCAGGACGTGGCGCTGCTGGATGCGCGCAAGGCGATGGATATGTTCAGCACGCTGAAAACCCCAATTCTGGGCATGATCGAGAACATGAGTACTTATGTCTGTCCCGAATGCGGGCATGAGGTGGAGATATTCGGCCATGGCGGGGTCGAAGCCGAGGCCAAGAAGATGGGTCTGCCCTTTCTCGGGGCGCTGCCTATCGATCTGGAAACGCGGCTGGCCGGGGATGCAGGCACGCCCATCGCTGCCGGCGACGGTCCGATGGCAGCGATCTATGCCACGCTCGCGCAGCGGCTGATCGATAGCAGTATCGTCTGAATGTTTGGACACCACGCTGAACCAAACTGCGGGCCCAAACGTTCGCTAGTGGTATTCAACCGGAGTTTTCCATGACACTCGCCATTCTCTATATCGTCACGTTCGCGATCTTTCTGGGGATCGACTATCTGGGCCTCAGTTATATTATTAAGCCTGTCTTCACGCGCGACATCGGCCCGCTCTTGGCAGATGATCCGCGCCTCGCGCCGGCTGCGATCTTCTACGCGTTCTATACTTGCGTGCTGCTCTGGTTCGTGAGCTGGCCCGCGCTTGATGGCGGCAAGTCGCTGCTCTGGGTCTTTGGTTCGGGGGTACTGATCGGGGGGATGGCCTATGGTACTTATGAATTTACCAACCTTGCGACGCTCAAGGATTGGACCTGGCGCATGGTCGCGACCGATTTCACATGGGGCAGCCTGTTGACGGGTGTCTCGGCTACGGCTGGTGTCGCCGTCGTGCGCGCCATCGGCTAGACGATTGCCGCGATGCCCCCCACTACGTTAAGGGTGCGGGGCGGGCCGCAGCCCGAAGCTGACATTTAGCCCAGGGGTCTTGCCTTCATGCGTGTTCGCCTCCTCCTTGTTTGTTTTCTGCTGATCTTGCCGGGCCTTGGGGCGCAGGCAGAGGCGCCGTTGCGCATTTTGGTGATGGGCGATTCGATGATGGCCGTGCACCGCATTTCCGGGCGGGCCGTTTCGCACGTGGTGTCTCGCGCGCTGGGCGCTGAGGTGCGCGATCAGTCGGCGCTGGGGGCGCGCATGATCTATAACTTGCCGATTTCAGGCACTTTCGGCTTGGACATCCGGCGTCAATACCGGGCCGGGCCTTGGGATTGGATCGTCGTCAATGGTGGCGGCAACGATCTTTGGATGGGCTGCGGGTGTAGCCGTTGTCAACGCCAGATGGATAAGTTGGCCGCAGATACTGGCACCGATGGAGAAATACCAAAGCTTTTGATGCGCCTCCGAAAAACGGGAGCGCGCGTCCTCTATGTGGGGTATCTGCGCAGCCCTGGTGCAGGTTCGCCCATCGAAGGCTGCCGCAACGAGGGTGACGAGTTGGAGCGCCGGATGGGCCTCTTTGCTGACAAGATGCCGGGGATCTATCAACTGTCGATCGCCGCAATGGTGCCGCATGGCGACCGCAGCCACCATGCGGCTGACATGATCCACCCATCGATAAAAGGTAGTCGCGAGATCGGGCGCCGCATCGCCGGCGTCATCGCGCAGGTTGAGCGCACACGCTAGAACGCATTCTATTCAGTCTGCTTTGTGGATTTGAAACCGCGCAATGACGAAGTTTGCGCGGCCTGTCTCGGTTTCCCCTGCTGCGAAAAAAAACTCACAACAACGTCGGGGTCACTCTTGGGCTAACGTGACCGCAACAAGCCCTAGTTTGCGCGCGGCGGCCAAGGACAGGATGCCGCTGTTAAGCCCCTCTTGCTTTTGAAATTTGCGCACGGCAGCGCGCGTTCGTGCGTCCATCTCGCCCGTGGTGGAGCCGCGATAGAGTGCGCGGGCCGTCAGCGCACGCTGCAATGAGGCGACGAAATCGGGGGTCAGGTCGGCAGGGCAGGGGGTTTCGAACCATGTCACCTTGCGCTCTGTCACGATGTCCTGGCGTGTTTCGGTCTTGTAAATACCGGGCGCGGTGATGGTGCCATCCTCCAGCACAGTGGGCTGCTGCACCAAAATCTGGTCGGTGACTGTTTGGATCACAGCAGGCGTCACCAGTTTGCCCCAGCAGGTGCCAGGCGCGGCGCCCGGGGGCGCCTCGGCCAAAGTTTGAACGAGGTTTGGCTCGCCCGTGCCATTCAGTGGGGCGTCGCAGGCGATCAGCGCCAGGATCGCAAGCAGGGGTGGAATGCGGAATATCAATGCGCGAGCCTCGGAGAGCGGTCTGGTACCGTGTGGGGCTGACGTTAGACGGTTTTGGCTGCGCGGGAAAGGTGGTGGCGCCCTGTTACGGCAGACGCGGTCCCGCGCCGAAGGGCCACGCGTGAACATTAGTGGAATATCCGTAATTTCTAGTAATTCTTTGCATCCAACGAGGGGAATCTTCTGGTCTGACTAGGGCGCGCCCGCTAGATAGCCATGAAACGCCAGAAACAGGGGGCTGCGAGCATGGCCAAGATCACCTACGTCGAGCATAACGGGACCAAGCATGAGATCGAAGTGCCGAATGGCCTGACGGTCATGGAGGGTGCGCGCGACAACAATATTCCGGGCATTGAGGCCGATTGCGGCGGCGCTTGCGCCTGCTCGACCTGCCACGTTTATGTTGATGCCGCTTGGGTCGAAAAGGTGCCCGCCAAGGATGACATGGAAGAGGATATGTTGGATTTCGCATACCAGCCAGATCCGGCCCGTTCGCGCCTGACCTGCCAGATCAAGGTGACCGACGATCTGGACGGCCTCGTTGTGCAAATGCCCGAAAAACAAATTTGAAAGTGACCGGGGCGCGGCGTCATCGTACGCGCCCTTTGCCCGCTTGGGCGCGCCGCGCGCGGCTGGCCGCGTGCCTTTTCTGGCGGCGCTGGCGCCTATATATGCCGGGGGTGCCAAATCCTGCGCGGTCGACTGGGACAGCATTGGTGAAGTTTGTCTGAGCCATGCGCCGGATGGCGAATTTTACAGCCACGACGTGCTGGGCGTCACGCCAGAATGGCAAAACTTGAGCGTCATGTCACCAGATCCGCTGCATGCGATCACGACGTTGTGTCAGCCCGGACATATTTTTGAGGATATTGTACTACGCCTTGCCGATGTCACCGGCGATTGATTTCCCGAGGTGATCGTCGTTCAATCCAGCCTTGCGCAAGGTGCGCGCCTCGTGATCCTTAACGCGACGGGCGGCACGCTGAGCCTGCTAGGGGCGACGCCCTATATCGGGCAGTACAATCGCTGGCTGGCGCCTGTCGCGCTGGGGGATCTGGACGGTGACGGAATGGTCGAGCTTGCCTATATCGACCGCCCGCATCTGGCCAAGCGGCTGCGCGTCTGGCGTTGGACCGCTGGCGCGCTGCGCCATGTGGCCGATATGGACGGGCTGACGAATTACCGCATAGGATGGGATTTCATCGCCGGCGGCTGGCGCGCCTGCTCGGGCGAGATGATTCTGGCCAGCGGCGATTGGAGCCGCGTGATGGCGGTACGGCTGGCTGGGAGAACGCTGAGCGCGCGCGATCTGGGCCGTCTTGGGCGCGATGGGCTTGCGTCTGCGCTTGTCTGCCCGCCCTAGAGAGGCGGGATTTTCAGCTCAGGTAAAAACGCTCGGCCTGTTTTGGCGCAGGCACAGGCAGGTCCAGGTATGGTGCTAGACTGATCTCGATTGTGCGACACATCGCATCCAGTGGCAGGCCATTGACAGTCTCGCCAAAGGGGTGGGCGAGCTCTTCGGTCACCTCGGCCAAGCCGAAGAAAATGTAGGCCATAATCGCGACAAAGATGGGTGACATCCATCCCGCCGTTTCGACCAGACCGAATGGGATCAGTCCGCAATACAGGTACGTCGTGCGAAAGATCAGCGGCGAATAGACATAAGGTAAAGGCGTCGTCGCGATCCGCTCGCACCCCGCCTGCGCGCGCGCGATCGAGGCCAGACGCTCGGCCAGCGCACGACGGGCAAAGCCATCGGGCGCGGCGCGTTCGATCGTGCCAGTCATGCGGTTCAGCACGCCGCAGGGCAGATGGGGCTGGGCTGTATCCTCAGCTGTCAGCCAGTCCTGCGGGGCGGCGGTGGCAGGCAATCGTCGCAGGTTCATCCGGTGCGCATGGGCAAATCCGATGGCAAGGTGCAAGATGTTGCGTCGATCCGCCTCCTCCGGCAGGAAAATCTGCACCTCGCGTGCGAGGCTGCGCATATCCGCGATGATCTGGCCCCAGAGTTTGCGCCCCTCCCACCAACGATCATGCGCAGCATTGTTGCGAAACCCTAGGAAGAGGGACAATGCGACGCCGAATACCGCAAATGGCGCGGCATCGGTATGTGGCAGCATGGCAAAGCTGACATCCAACCAGACCAGCAGCGCGGCGAAGGCCGTAACTACGACAATACGCGGTAAAATTCGGGGTAGAACAGAGCCGCGTACCGAAAAGAGCAGCTGCAGACTCCCCGGTTTGTCACGGATGATCACAGTGCGCGCCAGCCGATATCGCGGCGGCAGAACCCCTCTGGCCAGTCGATGCGGTCTACCGTTGCATAAGCGAGGTCTGCTGCCTCGCGCAGGGATGCGCCGCGCGCGGTTACGTTCAGGACGCGGCCCCCTGATGCGGTGATCTGGCCGTCCTTTGCCGCCGTTCCAGCGTGAAATACCATGTTGAAGCTGTCGGCAGGGCAATTTTGTAGGCCGCCGATGACGCTGCCCTTGGCGTAGTCGCCGGGATAGCCATTGGCCGCCATCACCACTGCCAGCGCATGATCATCGGCCCAGTTGACCTGCGCCGCATCCAGCCGCCCTTCGGCGGCGGCGTGCATTAGGTCGAACGCCTGCGCGCCGAGGCGCATCATCAGAACTTGGCATTCTGGATCGCCAAAGCGCACATTGTATTCGACAAGGCGCGGCTGCTCGTTCTCAATCATCAGGCCAACATAAAGCACGCCTTGGAATGGCATCCCGCGGCGGGCCATCTCGTCCATAGTCGGGCGCACGATCTGGTCCATCGCGATCGCCTCAAGCTGGGGCGTCAGCACCGGAGCGGGTGAATAGGCGCCCATTCCGCCGGTATTGGGGCCGGTATCGCCCTCGCCGACGCGCTTGTGATCCTGCGCAGAGCCGATGGAGAGGATATTGGTGCCATCGCAAAGGACAAAAAGAGACGCCTCTTCGCCGGTCATGAATTCCTCGATCACCACCTCGGCGCCCGCACCCCCGAATGCGCCGCCAAACATGTCGTCTATGGCGGCATGCGCCTCGGCCACGGTCTCGGCGATGATGACGCCCTTGCCAGCGGCGAGGCCGTCCGCCTTCACGACGATTGGTGCGCCCTTGTCGCTGGCGTAATTGCGCGCGGTGGCGGCATCGGTGAAGTGGCCATAAGCAGCGGTAGGTGCGGAGGAGGCGTCGCAGATCTCCTTGGTAAAGCTCTTGGACGCCTCTAGCTGTGCGGCCGCAGCAGATGGCCCGAATGTCAGCACGCCTGCCTCGCGCAGCCGGTCCGCCACCCCGGCGGCTAATGGCGCCTCGGGGCCGATGATGACGAAATCTATCGCTTCTTCCTCGGCGAAGGTGACGACGGCGCCTGCATCCATGATGTTGAGGCTGGCGCATTCCGCAATCGCGGCAATGCCGGCGTTGCCCGGCGCCACGATAAGGCGGTCGCATTTGGGGTTCTGCAGCACGGCCCATGCGAGGCTGTGTTCGCGCCCGCCGCTGCCGAGGATTAAGATGTTCATGCCGCTCTCCCATGTCTGCGCCTTGCGCGTCTTGAATAGGGGCATGGCGATGCGCAGGCAAGCGGGGGCGGGATGGAGCGTGCGCGCGCGTCGACAGCCTAGAATGCTCACAATGATGAAAGGATACGCAATGGCTGATATTTCAGATAGCACCGTCGCCATTCTAGCAACCATCGGCTTTGAGCAATCGGAGTTGGAGCCGCCGCTGAAGGCGCTCAAGGAGGCAGGTGCCACCGTGTATGTGATCGCGCCCGAAGGGCGGCCTGATCAAAGGTTGAGGCGGCAGTGATTGGGGCCATAGTGGCATTGTCGATAAGGCTTTTGGCTGGTGACTGAAGCGGAGGTCATCGACGGCCACAATGTCACGTCCCATCCGTCTGTCCTTAACAATATCGAGAACGCGGGCGGAAAGTGGCACAGCAGTGAAGTCGTTTGCGACAAGGCACTGGTTACCAGCCGCAACCCAGATGACCTGCCTGTATTCTGCGCCAAGCTGATCGAGGAAATCGCTGAGGGCAGCAACGTTCGCGCGCGGCGTGAGCCACAGATGTGCGATCCGGCTACCGCGCATCTTTTCAAGCCCGCCGGGATCGGGCATTGATGGGGCATGTCTGACCTTATCGATGATCCTGATCCCGGCGAAAACGCGCCCGAATTCTCCGTCTCGGACCTGTCGGGTGCGATAAAGCGGCTGATTGAGGGCGAGTTCGCCCATGTCCGCGTCAAAGGCGAGCTCGGGCGCGTGTCTAGGCCCAAATCAGGCCACATCTATCTGGATCTGAAAGACGACCGTGCGGTCATCAATGGCATCATCTGGAAGGGAGTCGCGGGCCGCCTGCCAGTGCAGCCCGAAGAAGGGATGGAGGTTGTTGCGACCGGCCGTTTGACGACATTCCCCGGTCAGTCGCGCTATCAAATCATTATTGAGGATATAAAGCCCGCCGGCGCGGGCGCCTTGATGGCGATGTTGGAGCGGCGCAAGACGGCGCTCGCTGCCGAAGGGCTGTTTGACGCAGGGCGCAAGCGGCCGCTGCCTTACCTGCCTGAAATTATTGGTGTCATCACGTCGCCTTCAGGCGCAGTGATCCGCGATATTCTGCACCGCCTTCGGGACAGGTTTCCGCGCAAGGTGCTGATCTGGCCTGTTGCGGTGCAGGGCGAGCGCTGTGCGCCTGAGGTTACGCGCGCCATCGAGGGATTCAACGCTATGACGCCGGGTGGGGCAGTGCCCCGGCCCGATCTGATCATCGTCGCACGCGGTGGCGGCAGCATCGAAGACCTTTGGGGATTTAACGAGGAATCGGTCGTGCGCGCCGCTGCGGCCAGCGACATTCCTCTGATTTCCGCCGTCGGGCATGAGACGGACACGACGCTGATCGACTATGCCTCCGACAAGCGCGCGCCAACGCCAACTGCGGCGGCTGAGCTGGCGGTGCCTGTGCGGTTGGAGCTGCTGGCATGGCTCGAAGGGCAGGAGGGGCGGCTGATCCACGCGCTAAGCGGCGGTGTGGCGCAGCGCGTCCAGCGCCTGCGTGATCTGGCCCGCGCGCTGCCTCGGATCGAGGTGCTGCTGGACGGCCCTCGCCAACGGCTGGACGTGTGGGGCGACCGCCTGCCTGCCGCGCTGATCCGAGGTGTGCAGGTGCGCCGCGTCGCACTGTCTGAGGAGGGCGGCGCCCTGCGCCCTGGTGTGCTGCGCCGCATGATCGAGGGGGATACCCGCCGATTAGGCGCCGCGTCCGAGCGGATGGACAGCGCGCTGAAGCGGCGCACGCGCGACGACCGCCGCCGTCTGGATACGCTGGCGGCGCGATTCGCCGCGCGCGTGCCCAGCGACGGGATCACGGCCAAGAGGGCCGAACTGGACCGCGCGTCGCAGCGCCTGCCCGCCGCCGGCCAGCGCCAGATCGATGGTTGGACCGTGCGCATCGCCGCGCTGGATCGCCTGCGCGAGACGTTGGGCTACAAGGCGACGTTAAAACGTGGGTATGCCGTGATTCGGAGTGACGGTGACCTGATTACAACGCGCAAGGCCGCCAAGAAGGCTGGCGCGCTGGAGGTTGAGTTTTCCGATGGGCGGCTGATGCTGGACGGCGCACAGATTGCGCCAAAGGCCCCGGCAAAACCGCCCAAGCCGGATGCCCCAGATCAGGGGAGTCTATTTTAGCGCAGGCTTCTGCAGCGCTGGAAACAGCCGTTTCGCTGTTTCCGTGCTGTGAACGATACATGACGACACCCTTATATTGTCCTGCGCGCGCCGCGATTGTGCCTGAATTGACCGCCATACCGACCGTCGAAGCAATAGTCGGAAGGATGTGCGATATGGATCGCCTGACAGAAATGGAAGCCTTCGCCACCGTGGTGGATCAGGGCGGATTTACAGATGCAGCGCGCAAGATGGGGATTTCTAAATCCGCCGTGTCCAAGCATGTGTCGTCCCTAGAGGCGCGGCTGGGCGCCCGGCTGCTAAACCGCACGACGCGCCGGGTTAGTCCGACAGAGATCGGCCTTGCGTATTATGACCGCGCCCTGCGTGTTCTGAACGATGCGGGTGAGGCGGACGCGCTGGTTAGCTCGATGCAGTCTGACCCATCTGGTCTGCTGCGAATTTCAGTCGCGACGGATTTTGGCGTCAATCATCTGAGCCCTGTACTGGGCACATTCCTCGACGAGTTCCCAGAAATCACCGTCAACATGGTGCTGAACAACCGTTATGTGGAGTTGATTTCAGAGGGTTTCGATATGGCCATCCGCATTGGCGAGTTGGAGGACAGCACCCTGCGCGCCCGGAAGCTGACCGAGACAACCAAACGTATGATCGCAGCGCCAGGTTACATCGAGAAATATGGTCGGCCCACCAAGATCGGCGACCTCAACGCGCACAAGTTGCTGCATTATTCCAGCCAGGCGGGTGGATCGGTGTGGAAGCTGACGGCGCCCTCGGGTGAAAAGCGCCAAGTGCGCACCGCAGGAGGCCTGTCTGTCAACGATGGCCAGTCGCTTCTGAATGCTGCGATTTCGGGTCTTGGAATCGCGTATTTGCCCAGCTTTCTGTACGCTGGAGCGATGGAAAAAGGGCTGGTTGAGGATGTGATCCCCGATCTGCCGGTCGAGACGCAAGGCATCTATGCAGTTTATCCGCCGGGCCGGTTTACCCAGCCCAAAGTGCGCGCGTTCATCGATTTTCTGGTCCATGCCTTCGCCGACAAGGGGCCGTCTGAATGGTAGGCGCCCCGCGATATTGACTTCCTCCCTGCCGGAAACGGCCACCTGCCCCGGACGCCACGCGCGTTCGGGGTATTTTTCTGTGCGCGGCGGCGCACGGTGCCTGTGCGCGCGGTGCACTTGCCTTTGATCGCTGCGGGCGCACATAAAATGAGTGACAAAACGAAAAGGAAAACACCGATGAGCAAGCCTGTCCTTCTGACCTTGTGCGGGTCGCTGCGCGCCGCATCCTATAATCGTCTGCTGATTGCCGAAGCTACCCGCGCCTTTGGCGATGCGGAGGTGATCGACACCGATCTGAACCTGCCGCTCTACGATGGGGATCTAGAGGACGAAGGTATTCCAGCGCCAGTTCAAACGCTGATTGATCAGGTGCGCCGCGCTGATGCGCTGGTGATCGGCTCGCCTGAGTATAACAAAGGAATCACCAGCGTTCTGAAGAATGCGATCGATTGGCTGAGCCGGGCCAAGCCAAACGTGCTGGCGAGCAAGACCGCCGTGATCGTATCGGCAGCTGCCGGCCGCACCGGGGGCGAGACGGCGCATTTCATGGCACATTCGATCCTGACGCAGTTGCAGGTGAATGTGGTTCACGGTCCGCTTATTCTGGTGGCTTCGTGCCATGAAGAATTTGACGAGGACGGCAGGTTGAGGAGCGATTTCTACCGTGGCCAGGTCGACGACCGGATGGCGCGCTTGCGCGAGATGATCGGCTGAGAAAAGTCACTCATCCTGCTATGTTGCGGCTTTACCCGAACCGATTGGCATCGAACGATTCCAACTCGGCATTGCTGCGACCGCCAATCATATCAGCGACCCAGCGCCCCGTCTTGGGCCCGCCAGTCAGGCCGATATGCTGGTGGCCAAAGGCGGCATAGACGCCACTGGCGGCCATCTGGCCGATCAGCGGCAGGCTGTCGGGGGTTGAGGGGCGGTAGCCCATCCATTCCTCGACGGTCGCATATCCCAGATCTGGAAACATTTTCGCCACATTGCGGCGCAGCAGATCCAGCGGGCCGCGCGACATTTTTGCCGACGTGCCGCCCAGTTCGACCATTCCGGCACAGCGCAGGCCCTGAGCCATCGGATTTACCGCAAATTTCCCCGCTGTCATCATTAGCGGGGTGCGCGGCATCTGCGAGGGGTCTTTGAACTCCAGATGAAAGCCGCGTTCGGCGACCAGCGGCACCTTCACGCCCAGTTTGCGCGCCAGCGGCTCTGACCAGATGCCGGCCGCCAGCACGGCTGCGTCGCATGGCAGGGCGCCCTGAGAGGTGATCACCTCGGAGACACGTCCATCCCGGATCGTTACATCGCGCATCTCCGCGCAAAGATAAGTGCCGCCCTCATCGGTCAGCACCGCCGCCAGATCGGCCATATAGGCGCCCGGATTGGTGATGTGCCCGTGCCCCTTCAGCTGCACGAGGCAGCGTGTTGCGGGGCCCAGCATCGGCTCGATTTCCTGTACGGCGGCGCCTTCGATCACGTCCGGTATGTATCCGGCCTCGCGTCGGAGCGCCCAAGTATAGGCGTCCTTCTCAAAGGCGGAGCGATCTGTGTACGCCCAGCCGAAATCGCTGGATGCGATCCACTTTTCGGCCCGCGTGCCGCGCGTCAGCGCACGGTGCTGATCGACGCTGTCATGCAGCAGATGCGACAGCGACTGGGATATCTCACGGGTGCGCGTGTCTGATGAATTGCGCAGGAATTGCACCAGCCAGGGGGCGAGGCGGGGTAATTGGCCCCATTGAATCGACAGCGGTGCGTCGCGCGACGTCAGGTATTTTAGTCCGGTCCACGCGATGCCCGGCCCACTGATCGGCACGATGCCCCATTCGGCCAGCAGCCCGGCATTTCCGTAGGACGCGCCTGCGCCCGGCGCATCCTTGTCGATCAGGGTTACGTCGTGGCCCGCCCGCCGCAGCCAGATCGCTGAGGACAGCCCGCAGATGCCTGCACCGACGACGACGATCTTTTGCGATTTCACGGAAAGGCCCCTCACTTGGTTGATGCCAGCTAAGCCACTTTGCGCGGTGCAAGCAAGCGGTGGAGACAAGAGTTTGGGCACGCAGCATAGAAAAACCCCGCCTTGAGGTACTCAAGACGGGGTTTCAAATTTTCAGCCACTAATTATGGCCGGTGCTTGGCTTAGCCCTGACGGGCTTTGAAGCGGCGCTGGGTTTTGTTGATCACGTAAACGCGGCCTTTGCGGCGCACGACGCGGCAATCCCGGTGCCGATTCTTCAGCGAGCGGAGCGAGTTGCGAACTTTCATCGTTCATCTCCTGTCTGTCGCGGCGCGGGCCAGCGCCTGAGGTTGCGGGCGACCCCCCAAAGGGATCAGTGAATTCATGGTGGGCGATACAAGGTTCGAACTTGTGACCCCTTCGATGTCAACGAAGTGCTCTACCACTGAGCTAATCACCCATGAATACCGCCGCTTACACCGCAGACCAAATAACAGAATGGTGTGAGTGCGCGCGTCGATCTGCAAGTCTATAAAAGGAGTCGGGCAAAGGATCAAGGGCTTTTGATTGCGGGAAACTTTGCGCTATCATAGAAATTCATCTTCGGAGCGCCCATGCCCAAAGTTTCTTATCATTTACACGCCCCTTTGCTGCGCGAAACGAGCGTCATATTTGCGTCGCCGCATAGTGCGCGTGACTATCCTGCCTCGTTTTTGGCGCGGGTTCTGCCAGGTGCGCTGGCGATACGCAGTTCAGAGGATGCGTTTGTTGATCAGCTGTTCGCGTCCGCGCCAGAGCATGGCGCGCCATTGTTGCTGGCTGGTGCGCCGCGCGCGTTCATCGACCTCAATCGGGGCGCGGACGAGCTGGACCCTGCCCTGATCGAGGGCGTGCGCCATGCGGGTCACAACCCGCGCGTCGCCTCCGGCCTCGGGGTTATCCCGCGCGTCGTGGCGGGCGGGCGCGCGATCTATGACGGCAGGATGTCGCTGCTCGAAGCGCGTGAGCGAATCGACCTCTACTGGCGCCCCTATCACGCTGCCCTGACATTGGAGATGAACCGCGCGCATGAGGCGTTTGGCAGTGCGATTCTGATCGACTGTCATTCGATGCCGCATGAGGCGTTAGACGGTTCTGCGCGAAGCGGGGGGCGCAGGCCCGACGTGGTGCTGGGCGACCGTTTTGGTGCATCGGCAAGCCGTGAGATCATCGAGCGTATCGAGGCTGCGTTCACCAGCGCGGGCTTATGTGTCGTGCGCAACACGCCCTTCGCCGGGGCCTATGTGGCCCAGACTTATGGCCGTCCCCTACGCGGGCGCCACGCCGTTCAGGTCGAGATCGACCGTGCGCTCTATATGGATGAGAAAACCGTAACGCCCAACGCTGATTTTAATGCGTTTCGCGCACTGATGGCCGATGTGATCGCTGAATTGGCTGCCATTGGCCGCCCTGCACAGATGCCGCTGGCCGCCGAATAGGCGTCAGCGCAGCGCGCGCCCCTTCCGAATCGCACCCTCGCCAAATTTGGCGCGGATCTTATCGCGCGCCCGCTCGGCGTCGCTGCGTTGCACGGCGCCGGGATCCAGAAGATCCCCCGACAGGTTGGCGGCGGCCTCACCTACCAAATCTGACAGTCCAACGCCGATCAGGCGAAACGGCGCCTCCTGCGCTGCGCCGTCCATCAGTGTGCGTGCGGTGCGGTAGATCGTGTCGGCCATCTGGCTGGCGTCGCGCAGCGATTGGCGCCGTGTCAGACTGCTGTGATTGGCGCGTTTCAGCTTGAGCGTCACGACCCGCCCTGCCAATTGCCGCGCCTTGGCCCGGTCTGATACCTTCTCGGCCAGGCGCCAGATATGCCCGTCGAGAATGTCCAGATCGCCGGTGTCGTCATTGAAGGTTGTCTCGTTTGAGATTGACTTGACTGGCGCGCGTGCGTTTACGCGGCGATCGTCCTGTCCACGGGCAAGATGCCACAGACGGTCGCCCATTGCGCCGAACCGGGCTTGCAGGTCCGTCCGCTCCCAGCGGAGCAGATCTGAAAATGTGCGGATGCCTGCCGCCTCCAGCGAGGCCTGCGCCGCCTGTCCGACGCCCCAAATCAGGCGTACCGGCTTGCCGTGCAAAAACTCCGCCGTCTCGGCCGCTCCGATTACCGAAAAGCCACGCGGCTTGTCCAGATCCGATGCGATCTTGGCCAGAAACTTGTTATGGCTCAGCCCGATGGAGCCGGTCACGCCCAACTCGTCTCGCATGCGCTTCACCAACCGCGCCAGCATCACGGCGGGCGGCGCGCCATGCAGCCGCGCAGTGCCGCGCAGATCCAAGAATGCCTCGTCGAGAGACAATGGCTCGATGGCGGGAGTCAGGTCCTCCATCATGGCGCGGATTTGCCGCGATACGGCGACGTAGATCTCCATTCGCGGGCGGATCACTACGGCGTCGGGGCACAGTTTGAGCGCCTGAAACATCGGCATAGCCGAGCGCACGCCGCGTATCCGCGCTACATAGCATGCGGTCGATACCACGCCGCGCCGTCCGCCACCGATAATAACCGGCTTGCCCTCCAGGCTTGGGTCGTCGCGCTTTTCCACGCTCGCGTAGAAGGCGTCGCAATCCATATGCGCGATGCCCAGATTATATAGCTCTGAGTGGGCGACGACGCGCGGACGCCCGCACGCCACGCAGCGGCGCTGCGCGGGGTCATTCTCGGTCAGGCAATCGCGGCAGAATGCGGGCATGATTTTTCACAGCATAACATATGGCAGGATAGCATATTGCAGGCGATTAAACTGCCTGCCTTTTCCGGCTTAGAGGATCCTCGCCCGTTGCCTGCCCTAACGGTGAGGACCCTGAAATCCCTTTCAGGGCAGGCTTGCCAAAATATCTGCCGCCGCTGCCGCAGGGTCTTTTGCTGCCCAGATAGGACGCCCGATGACTAGGTGGTCGGCCCCGTCTGCAATGGCTTGGGCTGGTGTCGCCACACGCTTTTGATCGCCCATTGCGCTGCCTACGGGCCGGACGCCGGGCGTAACGATCAGGCGGCCTTCGGCCTCTGGCAAGGCGCGAATCATCTTGGCCTCCTGCGGTGACGCGATGACGCCATCTGCCCCGGCCTCGAACGCGCGCGAGGCGCGGGTTGCGACCAAATCAGGGATGTCGCCGGGCTGCATCAGTCCAGCATCCAGATCGGCGCGGTCCAGCGATGTCAGGATTGTCACAGCGAGGATTTTCATATCGCTGCCCGATGCCCCTTCGGCTGCGGCGCGCACGACATGCGGATCACCGTGGACGGTCAGAAAATCCAAGTCGAACTGCGCCAGACCGCGCACTGCCGCCTCGATCGTGGCGCCGATATCGAACAGCTTCATGTCCAGAAAAATGCGCTTGCCATGTTCGGCCTTCAACTCGTTAGCAAGAGCGAGGCCGCCAGCGGTCAACATGCCGAGACCAATTTTGTAAAAGCCGACCTGCGGTCCTAATTTCTCGGCCAGTGCCAGACCAGCGATAGCATTTGGCACGTCTAATGCGACGATGAGTCTAGTATCGGGGGGCATAGTCATGTGCGCGGCTCCGGTCGGGGGATGACACCCTCTTAATACGGCGCGGCTGCTGGGCGTCAACCGCACCGAGGCAAGGCTCTTAGGCCGCAGCGTGACCTAGCAGGCGTGTCAGCAGGCTATTCTGGCTGGCATCTGCGACAGCTGTCCTGAACGATACTGCGTGATGCAGCCGGGTCTTGCCCGCTGCATTTCTGTGCGCGTTCCGAGCTGCCTGCGCCAGTCCGCGAACGATGATCCCGTATTCGGTGTGCAGCGACGCTGCCACCTGCGCGGGGTAAGAAAATGTCTGGCCGTGATCGTGGATTTTCACCAAGGTTTCAAATGCGCCCAGCTCGGGATTGTAACGCACGTTGGCGAATTGGACTTTCTCGATCTTCATTGGACTGCTCCTGCTTTGCACCGGTCTTATTGGTGGGTGAGAGGCCTGTGGATAACTGCCTTATTGACGCTCTATTTAGGAACACCTGTTACGGTTTCATCACACATTACGAAAAGTTTACTTTTGCGGCATTTTGTGGCTTGAGGTCCTTGAACAGGGTCAAGCTGTTGCCCAAATATGTTTTAAGGTTTCCACTGGCCTACGCCTCTTAGAGGGTGCGCCGCAGGAATTTCGCTTTAAAATGGAGATAACACATGGACTTGAACAAGTTCACTGAACGCTCGCGTGGTTTCATTCAAGCTGCCCAGACGATCGCGATGCGCGAAAGCCATCAGCGCCTGACCCCCGAACATCTGCTGAAAGCACTTATGGATGATGGTGAGGGCCTCGCCGCCAATTTGATCCGCCGCTCGGGCGGTGCTCCGACGCGCGTGGTGCAGGCCAATGACGCCTCTGTTGTCAAGATTCCAAGGGTAGAGGGCGGCGCGGGCCAAACTTACATGGACCAGCAGACTGGCAAGGTTCTGGCTGAGGCCGAGAAGCTAGCGAGCAAGGCCAAGGATAGCTTCGTTCCGGTTGAGCGTATTCTGCAGGCGCTTGCACTGGTCAAATCCGCCGCCAAAGAGGCGCTGGAGGCGGGCAGCGCTTCCGCCCAGACGCTGAATGAGGCGATCAACGACATCCGTAAGGGCCGTACCGCAGATACAGCAAGCGCCGAGGATTCGTATGAGGCGTTGGAGAAGTACGCGCGCGATCTGACAGCCGCCGCCGCCGAGGGCAAGATTGATCCCATCATCGGCCGCGACGACGAAATCCGCCGCGCGATGCAGGTTCTTAGCCGCCGGACCAAGAACAACCCGGTTCTGATCGGCGAGCCGGGCGTTGGTAAAACCGCAATCGCTGAGGGTTTGGCCCTGCGCATCGTCAATGGCGACGTGCCCGAGAGCCTTGCCAACAAGCGGCTTCTGAGCCTCGACATGGGCGCGCTGATTGCAGGTGCAAAGTATCGTGGCGAGTTTGAGGAGCGTCTGAAATCCGTGCTGAACGAGGTGACGGATGCGGCAGGCGAAATCATCCTGTTCATCGACGAGATGCATACGCTGGTCGGCGCGGGCAAAGCGGATGGCGCTATGGATGCGGCAAACCTGATCAAGCCTGCGCTGGCGCGGGGTGAATTGCACTGCATCGGTGCGACCACTCTGGACGAATATCGCAAGCATGTGGAAAAGGATGCGGCGCTGGCCCGCCGGTTCCAGCCCATCGTGATTGCAGAGCCGACTGTCGAGGACACGATCAGTATTTTACGCGGCATCAAAGAGAAATACGAGCTGCACCACGGTGTGCGGATTGCCGATAGCGCCCTTGTGGCGGCCGCAACGCTGAGCAATCGCTACATCACGGATCGTTTCCTGCCGGATAAGGCGATCGACCTGATGGACGAGGCCGCTAGCCGTCTGCGGATGGAGGTCGACTCCAAACCCGAAGATCTGGACGCGCTAGATCGCGAAATCATGCAAAAGCAGATCGAGGCCGAGGCGCTGAAGAAAGAGGACGACATCGCCTCCAAGGACCGGTTGGACAAGCTGTTAAAGGAGCTTGCGGAGCTTCAGGAACGCTCTGCCGAGATGACAGCGAAATGGCAGGCCGAGCGTGACAAGCTGGCTGGCGCCCGCGACATCAAGGAGAAGCTGGACCGCGCACGGATCGATCTGGACCATGCGAAGCGCGGCGGCGATCTGGCCAAGGCGGGAGAGCTTTCCTACGGCGTCATCCCTGAGCTTGAGAAGCAGTTGGCCGAAGCTGAGCGCTCGGAATCGGACGGCGTCATGGTTGAAGAGGCTGTGCGCCCCGAGCAGATCGCGCAGGTGGTCGAGCGCTGGACCGGCATACCCGTCGCTAAGATGCTGGAGGGCGAGCGCGAGAAGCTGCTGGGCATGGAGGCCGGGCTGCACAAGCGTGTGATCGGGCAGGATACGGCGGTCAAGGCCGTCGCCAATGCCGTGCGCCGTGCGCGTGCAGGGCTGAATGATGAGAACCGACCGCTTGGGTCGTTTCTCTTCCTAGGGCCTACAGGCGTGGGCAAGACTGAGCTTACCAAGGCTGTGGCGGAGTTCCTCTTTGACGACGACAACGCAATGGTGCGCATCGACATGTCGGAGTTCATGGAGAAACACAGCGTCAGCCGCCTGATCGGCGCGCCTCCCGGCTATGTCGGCTACGATGAGGGCGGTGTCCTGACAGAGGCCGTGCGCCGACGCCCCTATCAGGTAGTGCTGTTCGACGAGGTGGAGAAGGCGCATCCAGACGTGTTTAACGTTTTGCTGCAAGTCCTGGACGACGGCGTTCTGACCGATGGTCAGGGGCACCGCGTCGATTTCAAGCAGACGTTGATTATTCTGACGTCGAACCTTGGGTCTCAGGCCCTCAGCCAGATGCCCGAAGGCGCGGATGCTGCTGATGCCAAGCGCGGCGTGATGGAAGCTGTGCGCGCTCATTTCCGGCCCGAGTTCCTGAACCGGCTGGACGAGACGGTGATCTTTGACCGGCTAAGCCGTGACAACATGACGGGCATCGTCGAGGTGCAGCTGGCGCGGCTGAAAAAACGTCTGGAGGGCCGCAAGATCACGCTGGATCTGGATGCGGACGCCAAGAAATGGCTGGCCGACGAGGGCTATGATCCGGTGTTTGGCGCGCGTCCGCTCAAGCGGGTGCTGCAACGGGCCATTCAGGACCCCCTGGCCGAGATGTTGCTAGCGGGTGATGTGATGGATGGTGCAAACGTGACGGTCAGCGTTGGCCCTGAGGGCCTTATCGTCGGCGATCGCGCGGGCAGTCCGAAGCGGCAGCCGCCCGAAGGCGCCGTGGTTCACTAAGCATCGAGGCCGCGCATGGTGACGTGCGCGGCTTTTAATGTCTGGGGTGCAGGGTTTCAGCGGTTTTCGATATCCGCAGACGCGGGCGCATTGTCTGGATCCAGTGCACGGGTGCGATAGGCGTCGACCTTTGGCAACCAATCGTCCAGTAGCTTTCCCATCTCTGCCAGCGGATCGATGGCATAATCGACGCGCAGATCGACGTCTTTCAGGTTGTCAGCGCCCAAAACTACGAGCGATGCTGATTGCAGCGGTTCCCGTTCGCTGCCTGCGGCCTCACCCGCTCGAATTGCGGTCAGAAGACGCTGGGCAAGCGAGCCTTGGGTAGCCTCAAATGTTTGGGTCATGCGGGGCAAAACGCTGTTCGCGCTCAGAAAATTACCCAAAGCCAGAGAATGGGCGCCAGCAATGGCACCGGAATGGCCGAGGCAGGATGTGCCGGTGTGGTGCGCCGTCGCGCCACTCATCGGAAAGACGGCGAGCTGTCGCCAATGCAGGGCGACGGCGTCCGCCTTCATAGCTGCCAGCGTTGCGGCCGCATCGCCTGGCACCTCGAGCCACGCGGCCAAGCCGACAGCGTGCAAGCGTGGATCGGTGCGTGCCTGTGAGAAGATCACGACACCATTTGCCACTGCGCCAACACGCGCACCGACGCAGACCGATGAGGTCGCCACAACATAGCCAATTTGCCCGCTATCCGCGCAGCGGCCTGCCAGTGAAAATGTCATTCGGGTATCTCCACCCCTGTTTGCGCCGTAATCGGCCCATAATGTTCGACCCGGCGGTGCCGTGCAAAATCAAAGACCGAGCGGCGGATATACGCGCCCATGTCCAAATCGCAGTTATGCGTGATGACCTCATCGTCCTCGCTGGCGGCGCGTGTCACCACCTCGCCCGTCGGTGCGACGATCATTGATCCACCGATCATGGCAAACCCGTCCTCGGACCCGCATTTTCCCGCCGCCATTACCCACGCGCCGTTCTGATAGGCCGCCGATTCCATGCTGAGGCGGTGGTGGAATTCGCGCAAATGAGCAGGCTCGTGATGATGAATGTTGCGGGTGGGTGTGTTGTAGCCGAGCATGAATACTTCGGCCCCGCGCAGGGCCATGACGCGAAACGTCTCGGGCCAGCGCCGGTCGTTGCAGATGCACATACCAAAGCGGCCCGAGGGTGTGGCAAATGTGGGAAAGCCCATATCCCCGACCTCGAAATACCGCTTTTCCAGATGTTCAAATTCCAGATCGCCGATGGGATCGACGGTGCCAGGCAGATGGATCTTGCGGTACTTGCCCAGAATATCACCGCTCGGCGCGACCAGAACGGAGGTATTGAACCGGCGCGTCCGCCCGCCATCTTGGATCTTCTCCGCGTAGCCTAGGTAGAATCCGACGCCAAGATTCTTTGCGGCCTCGAACAAGGGCGCCATAGCGGGTGATGGCAGTCCTTCCTCGTAGAAGAGATCGTATTCCTCGGGCGTGTCATAGACGTAGCGCGGGAAAAACGTGGTCAGGGCCAATTCAGGAAAGGTCACCCACGTTGCGCCGCGCCCATGCGCCTCGCGCAGCATTTCGATCAGGCGGCGGATGACCGCAGCCTTGGTATCGGCTAGGTGCACTGGTCCCATTTGAGCGACTGCAAAGACCTCGCTACGCGACATGCGACTCTCCTGAACTCTATGTTTGATGTATCCGTGCTAGACAGGTGGGGCATCAGTGTGAAATAAAATTTTATGCCTGATTGATAAGTAGAGGTTATTGATTTGATAAATGCGCGCCAATTGGAAGTGCTTTGCGCAGTGATTGAGCTGGGGACCACGGCCAAGGCCGCCGAAATGCTGGCCGTCAGCCAGCCGGCCGTCAGTAACATGATCCGCCACGTTGAAACGCTTACTGGTTTTGCCCTTTTCGAGCGTGAGAGGGGCCGCCTGACCCCGACGCCTGAAGCGCGCCACATCGCGCAGGAGGCACAGCACCTTTTCATGCAGCAGCGCCGCATTGCGTCGATCATCGAAGAGTTGCGTGGTGGCACGACCGGGCGGCTGAGCATCGTTGCGACCCCGTCGATTGGACAGCGAGTCCTGCCCCGAGTGATCGCCAAATTCCTGGAATCGCGTCCCAAGCTGAACGTTTCGCTCGATATGGGTCATACCGATCAGATTGCCAACCGGCTGGTCAGTGGTCAGTCCGAGCTGGGCCTGTCGATCAGCCAGCCGCGTCACTCTGCGCTGACGGTGCGGCCTATTGCCGAGGCGCAGCTGCTATGTGCCTGCCCCGAAGGGCACGAACTGGCGCTGTCGCGCGTCGTGCGCATCGAGGCGCTGAACCATGCGCGCCATATCTCATACTCGGCAGAGACGCCGCTGGGCCAGATGATCGATGCCGCCTTTTCCCGCCGGGGGCTGGAGCGGCGCTATTTTTTCGAGGTGCGCCATACTATGGCGGCGCTGGAGCTGGTGGCGAACGGCGTCGGCGTGGCGCTGGTTGACAGCTTTGCGCTGGCGGGGCGTGACTTGCGGGGCGTCGTGCTGCGGCCAATCGACCCGGCGATGGATCTGCGTGCGCATTCGGCCACGTCCAAGCTTTTTCCGACGTCGAACGTGGCGCTGCAATTCCAGAGCTTTTTTCGCCAATATGTGGCCGATCATATGCAATCTGTGCCGTCCTGAGTGACAGATGCATATAATTACGGATTATAGATAAAGGCCTCTTTTTAATTTCTAAGTTGTTGGCTGCTGTGCTTTGCATGGGATTATACGGAGGGCGGTTTCGGCTGTCCAGCTCAGTGGGAAGCGCGCATCAATCATGGCAGACACGATCCTCACCATCGCAAACGCGATCAAACGGTATGGGCCGGTCAATGCGCTCGACCGGGTCAATCTGGAGGTTGAAGAGGGCGAATTTCTGACCCTTCTAGGGCCGTCGGGATCGGGCAAGACGACGCTGTTGTCGGCCATCGCGGGATTTGCCCCGTTGAGCGAGGGGCGGATCGACCTGCGCGGCCGCGATATCACTGGCGAGCCACCGGAGCACCGCGATTTTGGTATGGTATTTCAGGGCTATGCGCTGTTTCCGACGATGACGGTGCGTGAAAATATCGCCTTTCCATTGAAAGTTCGTAAACGCCCCAACGCTGAGATAAAGAAGCGTGTCGAATACTGCCTTGACCTTGTCCAGATGGAGGCGTTCGCCGAGCGGATGCCGATACAACTGTCGGGTGGCCAGCAACAGCGCATCGCTCTGGCGCGAGCGCTGTCGTTCGAGCCTCAGGTCCTGCTGTTGGATGAGCCACTGTCTGCGCTGGACAAGAAACTTCGCGCCGATCTGCAATGGGAGTTGAAATCGCTGCACGATCGGTTGGGCGTGACGTTCATCTACGTCACCCACGATCAGGACGAGGCGTTGTCGATGTCCGACCGGGTCGTCATCCTGAAGGATGGCCGTATCCAGCAAGAGGGTGTGCCGGACGTGCTCTATAATCAGCCGCGCAACCGCTTTGTCGCGGATTTCCTCGGTAAATCAAACTTCCTCGACCTGCAGGCCAGCGCGCGCGAGGGCGAGGCGCTGACCTGCGCCATCGGCGGAACCGAATTTCCGGTCGTAGCGCCCAATGCCAGTGGTGACGTGCTGAACGTTGCGCTGCGGCCCGAGCGGATACGGCTGGCAGAGCCAGGGCAGGAAATGCTGGACGGCGTCGTGCGGCAGGTCAGCTATCTGGGTGAGCGGTGTCTGGTGATGGTCGATCATGACGCGGCCGGTATGCTGATCATATCGCAGCCAACATGGAAGGCTGGCGTGACACCGCGCGCGGGCCTGCCTGTCAGTTTTGGTTGGGATGCGGACGCCTGCGTTGTGCTGGAGCCGGGCGATTGATTGCGATGATTTATAGGGCGGGGCGGCACGGATCGCCCCGGTTAACGATAAACTAAGGGGAGTTAAGACATGAATGATTTCAATGACACGACTGACCACGAGGCGAAGGCCGATCTGATTGAGATCGCAGCCTATAAATACAAGGAAGGCCGCCTGACGCGGCGTGGCTTCCTGTCGGTAATGGCCGCGCTGGGCGTGCTGCCTGCACTGGGCAGCAAGGCGATGGCGCAGGCTAAAGAGATCGTCGTCGTCAATTGGGGTGGCCGCGCGTCCGAGGTGCTGCAGGAGGTTTTGTGCGACACCTACACGGCTGAGACGGGCATCCCCGTCATCGTTGATGGCTCTGGCCCGTCGGGCGGCAAGATCCGCGCGATGGTCGAGAGCGGCGCGGTGGTCTGGGATTTATGCGACAGCGGCATGGGCACGGCGCTCATCCTGACTGAGCAGGGCATGATCCAGCCCATCGACTACAGCATCGTCGACAAGGACAAGGTGCTGCCCGCCGCCGTCTATGAAAATGCCGTCGGCAATTACGTCTATTCTTATGTTTTGGCCGCCAACCCCAAGCTACTGGGTGGAAATGTGCCCCAGAATTGGGAGGACGTGTGGAACGTCAAGGACTTCCCTGGCATGCGCACCTTCCGCAAGTCCGTGCGCGGGATGCTGGAATCAGCGACTATGGCGCAGGGCGTGCCTATGGCCGAAGTCTATGACGCACTGGGCACCGATGATGGCATCAAGGCCGCGATCGATAAGTTCCGCCAGCTGCGTGAGAACATTATCGTCTGGGGATCGGGCAGCTCCAGCCAGAACCTGTTCCTGCAAGAAGAGGTCGCGATTGGGAATATTTGGTCGACCCGCGCGCATCTGCTGAAGGATCAGATGGACGAGGGTACGTTCACCGCATCGTTCGACGGGGGCGTTTTGGCGCCGGGCGTCTGGGTGGTGCCAAAGAACAACCCGGCTGGCAGTGAAGAGGTGATGAAGTTCATCGCTCATGGCCAGAATCCCGAGTTGCAGGTGAAGTGGCTGGAAATGATTGGATCAGGCCCCGCTAACCCACAGGCAGCCGCGCTAGTCCCGCCCGAGTTGCAGAAGTGGAACCCGTCCAGCCCTGAAAATCTGGCGACGCAGATCTTCTACAATGACGAATGGTACGCCAAAAATCAGATCGCTGCGGAAGAGATGTATATCGACGCGTTGATCAACTGACGCTGCTGGGGGGCTGCGGTGCGGCCCCCCACTTTCTCGCCTGACCGCAGCCCGCCAGATCCCAGCCCAAAAGATGCCTGACCGGAGATCCCCCGAATGTCCCGCCTTTCAGATAGCTATCGATACTGGTTTCTGGTGCTGCCGGCGCTGACGATCATGATTGTTTTCTATATCTGGCCACTACTGGGGATTTGGCAGATTTCCCTGACCGAGCCGAAGGCGGGCATCGAGAATTATACCCGCATGTTCGACAGCAACGCTGTGACGACCAGTTTCATCCTCACCTTTCGCATTGCGATCAAGACGACAATCGGCTGTTTGATACTGGGCTATATCGTCGCCTACGTGATCAGCAATTTCGCCCGCCGGGCAAAGCCTCTTATGATTGCACTGGTGCTGCTGCCTTTCTGGGTTTCGGTGCTAATTCGGTCGTTTAGCTGGATAGTGCTGCTGGGCCGGTCGGGCATCGTCAACGATACTTTGATCGGCGCTGGGGTGATCGACAGCCCCTTGCGCCTGATGCACAACGAATTCGGTGTCGTTCTGGCGATGATCCACGTCATGCTGCCCTTTGCGGTGCTGCCTATGATGGCCAACATGCGCGGGATATCGGGTGCCTATGTGGATGCCGCGCGCGGCCTCGGTGCCAGTGAGTTCACAGCCTTTCGCAAGGTTTATTTTCCGCAAACAATGCCGGGCGTTATGTCCGGCGCGCTTCTGGTCTTCGTGCTATCGCTTGGATTCTATATTACGCCGGCGTTGCTGGGCGGGGGGCGTGTGCTGATGATCTCGGAATACATTACCTACCAGATTCAGGAGTTTCTGAACTGGGGTCTCGGCTCGGCTTTGTCGGTGGCGCTGCTGGTGGCGACGGCGATTGTGATCCTCATCGCCGCGCGCTTTGTTAATCTGCGCAGCGCCTTGTTGGAGCGCGGCTCATGAAAACGTCGGGTTTCCGTATCTTCTTTATGACTGGCGCGTGGATGGTTCTGGCGTTCCTTTTGCTGCCGATCCTCGTGGTGGTTCCAGTGTCGCTGACCGATACCAGCTATATCGGCCTGCCGAAGGAGGGTCTGTCGCTGCAACACTATGCAGCCTACTTTCAGGATCCCCGCTGGCTGTCCGCCACATGGGCCAGTATTTGGATTGGGGGTGTCGTTGCCTTGTGCGCCACGGTGCTGGGCACCGCATTCGCAATCGGCTGCTGGTTCTTGTCTGACCGCGCATCGACCGTCGCGCGCTGGATCTTGATCACGCCCATTCTGGTGCCGCCAGTAGTGCAATCGCTGGGTTTTTATCGCTTTTGGGTGACGCTGGGGCTGATCGACACGAATTTCGGTGTCATCCTCGCGCATACGCTGCTGGCGCTGCCGTATGTGTCTATCTCAGTCTTTGCGGCGCTTGCCAATCTTGACCGCCGTATTCCACAAGCGGCGCGCAGCCTTGGCGCGTCGGTGTGGCAGACAGTGCGCGCCGTGGTTCTGCCTGCCGCAATGCCCGGAATGGTGACAGGCGGTATCTTTGCCTTCATCGTCAGCTTTGATGAGATCGTCGGCGTGCTATTCATCACCGTGCGCAACGTGTCGACCCTGCCCAAGAAGATTTGGGAAGGGATCCAAGAAGATATTGACCCGACCATCGCGTCGGTGGCGACGATGCTGGTCATGCTGACGCTGGTCGTCACCGCGATCACGATCTGGCGGGGCCGCACCAATGCCTGACACTGCTGGACGATACCTGCTGAAGAACGCGCTGCATGTTGCGCATGAGGGGCGCAACCCGGTGCTGCGCACGGGTGCCATTGCCATTGAAAAGGGCCGCATCGTCGCCATCTTGGAAAATCTGAGCGGCACCGATTTTGACGCGTTTGAACCGATCGACATGACCGAGCGGCTGATTTCGCCGGGCTTTATCAACAGCCACACACATGCCGTCCTGTTGGCCCTGCGGGGCACGGTTGAGGATATCGAGGGCAATCTTGTCTACCAATACATGGTGCCCGCCTCCTACCTGCTGGAACCGGAGGAGCGCGCGGCCATTGCGCGGCTCGCTTGCGCCGAGGCGATCCGATGCGGCACAACCACGATGGTTGATCCGCTTCGCCATGTGGCCGATTACGCCCCCGCGATGATCAGCACCGGGATGCGCCTTTGGCTGGCCGAAAGTTGCGCCGATGCGGTCACAACCGAGGTCGGCACTGGGACCTACCGCTTTGACCGCGCATTTGGCGAGACGTTTCTGACTCGCACCCGTGATCTGATAGAGCGGTTTCACGGCACCGAGGACGACCGCGTGCGCGTTATCATGGCCGCCCACGCGCCTGACAATTGCAGCCCTTGGATGCTGGGGCAGGTGACGGAACTGGCCCGGAAACACGGCCTGCGCCGCACCATCCACTTGAGCCAGATCATCAGCGAGAAGGAGCAGGTAGAGGCGTTGCATGGCTGTACGTCCACCGAGTACCTCGCGCAAAATGATTTTCTGGGTGAGGATTTGCTGGCAGTTCATTGGACGTTCTGTAACGAGAGCGATGTCGCCACGCTGGCCCAGACCGGTACGCGTCTGATCCATTCGCCTGCGTCGATGTCGGCCAAGGGGCCGCACCCCCTGCCTATGAAGGCCATCCTGGACGCCGGGATAAGCATCGCGCTGGGCAACGACAACATGACCGGGGATATGTTCCAGTCGATGAAGGCGGCGTTGATGCTGCACCGCGGGGCATATCAGCGGTCAGTCACGCCTTCGCCCGCTGACATTTTCAATTATGCCACGCTGAACGGCGCCGAGGCGCTGGACCATGATGGGATCGGTAGCATTGCGGTGGGCAAATGCGCCGATCTGGCGGTGATCGATTTGCAAACCCCTGTGATGGCGCCGCGGCTGTCTGCGATTTCGAACCTCGTGCATTACGGGCATCCGGGCATCGTTACTGATACAATGGTCGCAGGCTGCTTTGTGATGCGTAACCGCGTGCTGACCATGATGAATGAAGCGGATGCCGTGGCCGAGGGGCAGGCCGCGACCGATGCGATGTGGACGCGGTTTGCGGCGAGCGGCGCTACTGTGCCAATGCCGGCGCGCGATCCGGTATGAATGTGAAAAGGATCTACGCATGACATTCTCCATCATCGGCAGGTGTGAACGGACGGGTGCCTTTGGCGCTGCCATCACCACCTCTGACCTTGCCGTCGGATCGCGTTGTGTGCGGCTGTCTCATGGTAAAGGCGCCGTTCTGTCGCAGCACCGCACTGATAGTCGTCTTGGCGATCTGGGCATCGCGCTGCTGAAGGACGGGCAGGAGGCCAACGATGTGCTGGCCCGTGTCTGTGCGTCTAGCGAACATATTGACTGGCGCCAGATCGGCGTGCTGGACGCGGGCGGGCGCTCGGCGGTCTATCACGGCCGACGCATGTACTCGATCTATTCGCACACGGCGCGGCCCGGTTGCCTGGCGCTGGGGAATATCCTTGATAATGACGGCGTGACTGCGGCAATGGCATCTGCATTTTGCGCCGATGACGATAGCCCTTTGGCGGACAAGCTGATGCGCGCGCTGGAGGCCGGGCGCGATGCTGGCGGGGAGGTGATGGGACAGCTGAAATCAGCCGCCCTGCGCGTGTCGGGTGAGCATGGGATTGATGCCTTCGACCTGCGCATCGACATCTCGGGCACGGATGCCGTGGCGGACCTGCGGGATCTTTACACCGCTTATCGCGACCGCGAAGGTCGGCTGCGTTGCGTTGCCCTGACGCCTGACAGGGTGCCGGTGTCGCGCAGCCTGTTCGAGGCTAGTGTCGCGCGAATCGCGACCTTGGGCCTTGAGGCGCGGTTCCCGGTGGCGCGCAATGCGGATGACTGGACGTTGCAGTAAGGCCTGACGAGTAGATATTTGGGGCAAGATTTTGGGGCGCATATGAGCTTTCGTGGGGAACGGATCTACTGGATGGATACGGCGGGCGATGCCCCCAAAGGGACGCCGGGCCTGCCCGCGAAGGTGGATGTGGCCATTGTCGGTGCGGGCTATACCGGGCTGACTACGGCGCTGCACTTGGTGCGCGCGGGCCGCAGCGTAGCGATCTTTGATGCGGAGGCTCCCGGCTTTGGCGCGTCTTCGCGCAACGGCGGTATGGTTGGACCGGGCCTGCACAAGCTGGGGATTACCGGCCTCACGCGCACGTATGGCGAAGACCGCGCGGTCGCCATTCTGGGCGAAGGACTAAAGGCGCTGAGCCATCTTGAAGCGTTCGTCGCGGATGAGGAAATCGACTGTGACCTACAACTGACGGGCCGGTTCCGCGGTGCCCGCACGCAGGCACAATATGAGGCGTCGGCGCGTGAGTGCGACTGGCTACAGGCCAAGATCGGCCTGCCGTCGCATCATGTCAGCCGGGCCGATCAGCGATCTGAGATAGGCAGTGATTTTTATCGCGGCGGCGTGGTGTATGAGCGTGATGGTGGGGTGAATCCGCGCAAATTGCTACTGGGCATCGCCGCGCGTGCAGTGGCGGCAGGCGTCCAGATTTTTGCGCCTTGCGCCGTTACAAGTCTGCGCCGCGAGGGCGCGGCCGTGACGCTGAATACGGAGCGCGGAACAGTGGAGGCCCGCGAGGTCGTGCTGGCCACCAACGGGTATTCGGACAGGCGCAGTGCGGCGCTGAACGCCCGTGTCGTGCCGCTGGAAACCGGCGCTTGCGCCGTTGGTCCGCTCAGCCTTGAGCAGATGGCCGAGCTGACGCCCAAGGGCCGGATGCATGGCGAGGCGGCGCGCATCTTCATGTGGTATCGGCCCACGCCTGATGGCCGCTCGTTCATCTTTGGTGGTCGGTTCGGCGCGGGTCATATGGGGCTGGAAGCGCGGGAGGCCGCGTTTCGCAAGGCGATCTGCCGGGTATTTCCTCAGCTGGACGCTGCGCCCATCTCGCATATCTGGTCGGGACAGATCGCCTATACGGCAGACCATTCGCCCCATTTTGGCCAGCACGACGGCGTCTGGATGGCGGGGGGGTACTGCGGATCAGGCGTGACGCGTAGCATCTATTTCGCAACCAAGTTGGCGCGCCGGATGCTGGGCCAGCCGGATAGCGAGACGGCGTTCGACGCGCTGCCGTTCAAGCCGGTGCCATTCCGCCCGTTTGCGCCATGGGGGGCGAGCCTCTTGATGCGGAAATATCAGATGCAGGATGACCGCGAACTGAAGGCACGGGAGTAGCGCTATGGAGTTTGATACGGTCATTCACGGCGGTACCATCGTGACCGCGTCCGAGCAGTATCACGGCGATATCGGCATCAAAGAGGGCCGCATTATCGCGGTGGCCGAGCGTCTGGACGGCGGTGCGCGCCGCATCGATGCTGGCGGGCGACTGGTGATGCCCGGTGGGATCGAGGCGCACGCGCACATCGCGCAGGAAAGCGCGTCAGGCATTATGACGGCGGATGATTACCTCTCGGGCTCCATATCGGCGGCGTTTGGCGGGAACTCGTCGTTCATCCCATTCGCGGCGCAGCATCGGGGCCAGTCCATAGACGACGTGATTGCCACGTATGACCGTCGCGCGGCGCCGTCCATCATCGACTATTCCTATCACTTGATCGTGTCGGACCCGACAGAGGCGGTGCTGACCGATCAATTGCCACGGGCCTTCGCGCGCGGAATCACGTCGCTGAAGGTGTTTACCACCTATGATCTGCTGAATATTGGCGATGTCGGGATGCTGGATATCCTGAGGGTCGCGCGTGATCACGGTGCGCTGACGATGGTGCATGCGGAAAACCATGCGATGGTCGCGTGGATGAATCGCGAGTTGGCGACGCGCGGTATGACCGCGCCTAAATACCATGCTGTTTCCCGGCCCGAACTGGCCGAGGAGGAGGCGATCAATCGCGCGATCATGCTGGCGCAACTGGTGGATGCGCCCCTCTTTGTTGTGCATGTCTCTACCGCGGGCGGTGCTGCGCGGGTGCAGCGCGCCCGGGCCGAGGGCGCGCCGATCTTTGCCGAGACGTGCCCTCAATATCTGGCGCTGACGCGGGATGATCTGGACCGCCCCGGCATGGAGGGGGCAAAATACATATGCTCGCCGCCGGTGCGGGACGCGGCCACGCAGGATGCGCTTTGGCGGCATGTGCAGACCGGCACGTTCGACAGCATCAGTTCGGACCATGCGCCATACCGCTATGACGAAACGGGCAAGCTAATGCATGGCATGGACGCGCCTTATCCGAAGATCGCCAATGGGATGCCGGGGATTGCGGCGCGCCTGCCTTGGCTGTTTTCCGAAGGTGTCGTGCGGGGGCGGCTGCGGCCCGAGGAATTCGTCGCGTTAACCTCGACCAATGCGGCGCGGATATTCGGCGTTCGCAAGAAGGGCCGGATCGCGCCCGGCATGGATGCTGACATCGCCATCTGGAACCCTGAGGCGGTGCGGCGTGTGACGCTGGAGGATCAGCATGACAACATGGATTATACACCCTTCGATGGGATGGACCTGACCGGCGTGCCGGAGATTGTGATGACACGCGGCGCGGTGATCGTGGAGCACGGGCAACTGCGCGGCAAGGAAGGGCAGGGCCGGTTTATTGCGCGCGCGCGTGTCGATCTGACCGGCCGGCCCGGCGTAGCGGTCAAGGAAACCGCGCTGATGCGTGGTGAGGCAGGCCAGTGATGGGCCCCATCCTCTTTATCAATCCAAACTCGTCGCAGGCGGTGACTGACGCGATTGCATCCGCGTTGGCGCCATTGCGGTTGATGCGCGGCCCCGCGTTCGAGGCGGTTTGCGTGCCGCACGGCCCAGCCACCATCGCCAGCGCCGAGGATTCGGCGCGCGCTGCCGTTGATGTTGCGGATATGGTTCGGGCGCGCCCCGATTGCAGTGCCTATGTCGTCGCCTGTTTTTCCGATCCGGGGCTGGAAGTGGCACGCAGCCTGACCTCGCGGCCGGTGCTGGGATTGCAGGAGGCTGGGATACTTGCTGCGCTGGGGCGCGTCGACCTCTTTGGTATTATTGCGCTGGGGCCAGCATCGGTAGCGCGGCATCGCCTGCGCATCCGGCAGATGGGCGTCTTGGGACGTATGGTGGATGAATTGCCGCTGAACGGTGCCTCCGCTGCGGCGGTGGGCACATCGGACGCGATTTTTGAACAGACGGTAGAACTGGGCCAGCAACTCAAGGATCGCGGCGCAGGCGCATTGGTTCTGGGCTGCGCCGGATTCGCGCCACGTCGCGCCGCGCTTGAGGCGCGGCTGGGCATGGCTGTGATCGACCCTGTGCAAGCGGCTGGGGCGATGGCCCTCGGCGCCTTGTTGGAGTAGGCGCGCGCTTGTTAACTCAGCGCGGTCATCACTTTGGACTTGGCCCGGCGTTGCACCAGGTTTGTAGCTGGTTTGAAGCTACTGGATTGGGCGGCGGCCCACCAATCGGCATACAGCGTGTCTTCGGGGGCATCGATCAGGATACCTTCGGGCAGGAACGAATGGATCATGTCCATAGCCATGGCCGTTTCGGGGCCGACGCGGTGCATCATGTGATGCGGCTCCAGCTCGCTTGGATGCTTTAGCCCGGCTGCGGCGACCATATCGACCAGCGCCTCGACTGTTTTGTGATGAAAACGGGCCGCGCGCACGCCCTGCACTTCGGGGATAAGGCCGCGCTGACGCGCCGCATTCTGGGTGGCGACGCCCGAGGGGCATGTGTCCATATGGCAGCGCTGCGACTGGATGCAGCCTACCGAGAGCATGAAGGCGCGCGCGGCGTTGCACCAATCGGCGCCCAACGCGATGTTGCGGGCAAGGCCCATGCCGGAATAGATCTTGCCGCCTGCCACCAGCTTGATGTCGTTTTTCAGGCCGCATCCGACCAGCGCATTGCGCATCAGGATCAGCCCTTCAGTCAAAGGCATCCCGACCCAATCGGACAGTTCCAATGGCGCGGCGCCAGTGCCGCCCTCACCGCCGTCGACGACGATGAACTCGGGTTTTATACCTGTCTCAAGGATCGCCTTCATTATCGCGAACACCTCGTAGGGCTGGCCGACGCACAGCTTGATCCCCACGGGTTTACCGCCCGAAAGCTCGCGCATATTCGCGGCAAATTCCAGCATTTGGATGGGCGTTGAGAACGCCTTGTGACCACGTGGGGAAATACAATCCTTGCCCTTCTCAATTCCGCGCACGCGTGCAATTTCGGCGGTCACCTTGCCGCCGGGCAGCATGCCGCCGTGGCCAGGCTTGGCACCCTGGCTTAGCTTGATTTCCGTCATCTTGACCTGGTCGCGCGTGGCGGTATCGCGGAACATCTCGGGGTCGAAATTGCCATCGTTTGTGCGCGCGCCAAAATAGCCCGAGCCGATTTCCCACACCAGATCGCCGCCGTGTTTGGAGTGATGATCCGACACGCCGCCCTCGCCGGTGTCGTGATAGTAATCGCCCTGGGCCGCGCCGATGTTCAGGGCTTGTATCGCGTTGGCCGAAAGAGAGCCAAAGCTCATTGCCGACACGTTCAGGATGGAGGCTGAATAGGGCTGCGCCGTCTGGTTGTTGCCAACATGCACGCGGGGGGCCGGATCTGGATTGTCCTCGGGTGTGATGGAATGCATCAGCCAATGGTAGTTGTTTGCGTCGGTGTCGCGCTCGGTCCCGAAGGGCTGGGTATCGGTTTCGCCGCGCGCGCGGGCATGCACTAGATTGCGTGCATCGAAGGAATAGGGCGTGCCGGACAGGTCATCCTCGACGATGTAGGCGCGCAAGTAGGGCCGCAGCTTGTAGAGCAGCCAGCGGATGCGGCCTGCGACGGGATAGTTGCGGGTGATTGTCCACGTCTTTTGATTATGGTCGTAGATCCCCAAGGCGGCGATCGGCAGGGTTATGACCAGCACCAACAGCCAGAGTTGATCAACGAAAGCGAGCGCTATTGCGATCAGCGATAGGATGACTGCCGTCACGGGAACGATTGCGCGATTGAGTGTATCCAGCATAGGGGCCTCTTGGATAATGGTGCCTTTTGGATAACCTGTGGCAGATAAAATATAGGGTATCCGCATCGATTGCCGACGGCAAATGGCCATTTGGCCGCAGTTGTGATCTGTTTCACGAAGGTTTCGCATTTTGAAACAATAACCACGAAATCATAGATATGTTGCCAGTTTTCCGCACTGCGGTTTATGATGGCCGCAAAATGACGGGGCGGCCAAGACAGGCTGGCACATCCGCAAAACGGCAGAGCAGGCCACAGCGCAAAGTTGGACTTATGGCAGAGCAGGTAGCAAGTGATAGCCCGGAGTCCCCGGTGGATACCCCCGCAGAGGTGCCGAGGTGGCTGGATGACCTGCGCCCCGGCGCCGAAGGTGAGGGATTTTTCGAGAAGAACCTGAGGCATTCTCTGATGTTCGTGAAGCGGCCGAGCGACCGACTGCTTGTGACGTTCGACAATCTGTCTAACGTCAATGACGATAGCGTCACGCGCGAGCCTTGGGCCTATAAATTCGCCTCCGACGGGGGCTATTCGCATCTGGGGATTATGGCGCATGTCAGCGATTGGTATCGCGACGAAGGCCTGATCCGCCGGTTCGAGGGGCTGGTCGCGCAGGGTGTTTTTGAGGGATACGAGCGCGTCGTGTTTGCGGGCGTGTCAATGGGCGGCTATGCGTCGCTGGCGTTTGCATCGCTGGTGCCGGGCGCGCATGTGGTCGCGATCAATCCGCAAAGCACGTTGGATCCTGATCTGGTCCCTTGGGAGACCCGGTACGAGAACGGGCGCCGTCAGGACTGGACCCTGCCACTGGGCGACGGCGCGGCGCTGACACATGGCGCTGGGCGTGTGAACGTATTTTATGACCCGCATTTTGAGCTGGATCAGAAGCATGTTGACCGGTTTCACGGCGACAATGTTCGCATCTTTAAATGCTGGTTTTCCAATCACAAGACGGCCGTTTTCCTACGCAAGATTGGCGCGCTGAAGGCCGTGATGACACATTGCATCATGGACGAACTGACAGAGCCGGAATTCTATCGTCTCTACCGTGAGCGGCGCTATCTGCCATGGTATCGGGGGGCGTTGTCGAATTACTTTCGTGAAAAGGGCCGAGAGACACTGGCCGAGAATTTTGACAAGGCGTTTCGCCGCCGCCTGCGCAAGCGCAAGCGCCTTTTGGAAGAAGAGGCGGCAACTGCGCCGACGCTTGATGCCGCGCCTGCGCCCAAGCCTGAGGCATTGGCTGACATCGCGAAACAGCCTAAGATTAAAGGCAGCAAGCAGCCAGTGGATGGGCCGAAGGCGCGCATAATAGCGCCAGCCAAGCCGTGGCGAAAACTGACGAAGCCAGGCAATGAGAGCCGCGTGATCGTCACCACCATGAAGAACGAGGGCCCCTTCATGCTGGAGTGGGTGGCTTATAATCGTCTGATCGGATTCACTGACTTTTTGATCTACACCAATGATTGCGACGATGGCACCGACCTGATCGCAATGCGGTTGGACGACATGGGGCTGGCCCAACATCGACAGAATCCATTCAAGCCCGGTGGCAGTCCGCAGCGCGGTGCGCTGAAGGCTGGCAAGAACGAGTATCTGGTGCAGAACGCCGACTGGCTGATCTGCGCAGATTGTGACGAATTCCTGAATATCCGCGTGGGCGAGGGACGTCTGGACGATTTGTTTGCCGCGGTGGGCGAGGTGGATGCGATCTCCGTCTGCTGGAAGTTGTTTGGTAATAGTGGGCGCATTGCATACTGCGAGGATTTCGTGACCTCGCAGTTTGACCGCGCCTGCGGCGAGCTGGAATTTCCGAACTACCGTGCGCTGGGCATGAAGACACTGGTCCGCAATAACGACCGCTTCGAGAAGCTGCGGATACATCGCCCCGCCTTTCATCTGGATCGCGGCGACGTCGCTTGGGTCGATGGTGGAGGCAAGCCCATGCCTGACCTTTATCTGGATCAGGGGTGGAAGGCGTATGACGGCTTTGCCCATGATTACGCCCGTCTGCATCACTACGCCGTACGCTCGGTCGATAGCTTTCTGGTGAAGCGGGACAGGGGGCGCACCAACCACGTCGGCGACGATCAGGGCGTCACCTATTGGTCGAACATGAATTATAATTCTGACGCTGATACCTCGATCCATGCGCGCCTGCCGGGATTGCGCAAGGAGATGGAAAAGCTGTTGAAAGATCCCGAACTGGCGCGCCTGCATAAGGACGCCATCGACTGGCATCGCGCCAAGATCGAAGAGCTGCGCAAGCGTGACGGCTGGGACGCGTTTCGCGATCAGATCAAGGGGATCAACGCGGCGCCCGAACTGCAAGAGGGCTAGCGCGTGGCCGGGGACGCACCCTATGTGGTGCTACATGGCGGCGTTCACAAAACGGCGACCAGCCACATCCAGTCAATCCTCCAACGCAACGCCGGGCGGATGCGCAAGAGCGGCGTGCATTACGTGCATCATCGCGACACGCGCAAGGAGTACACCTTTCCCACGCAGCTGAACGGCTATGAAAAGATGGGGCTGGGCTACAAAACGAAAATGCCCGATGACGAGCTGGCCGAAAGGGCGCGCAACTTCTTTGAAGGGATTGGCGCAGGGCCGGGCGAGCGCATCGTGATCTCAGACGAGAATATGCCGGGCCATAGCGGGCATTGCGTGCGGTCTGGCCTGCTCTACAATCGACGCCAAGTTCTGCTCCCGATATTTGCGGAGCATATCCCCTATCCGGTGACCGAGGTGCATTTGGCAATCCGCAACTATGCCGATTTCTTTGCCTCGACTTTCATCGAATTCCTGCGCTCGGCCAAGGGCGAGAATGTGATCCCCGAGGCACAGATGAAGCGCGCGGTTCTATCCGAGCTGCCCAGCTGGGTAGGGTTTATCGAGCTGGTCGAGACGTGCTTTCCACAGGCGCAGCTGATTATCTGGCGGCATGAGGATTTTCGCGTCTTGTCGCAGGCCGTGATTGGTAATTTGGCGGGGCCCGATATCGACGTTGACGCGCTGGTCGCGCCCAAGCGCGAACGAGGCCGGCCGTCGGCCAGCCACCGCGCAGTGCAAGAACTGCTGATCGAGATCGAGCGACACGGGGGTGAAGCGGCGCTGGCCCGCCGGGTGGAGATACAGGACGCCTATCCGCGCGGTGATCAATATCCTGGCTATGATCCGTGGAGCGCGAGCGAACGCGCGCACCTGATCCGGCTTTATGACCGTGATGTCGCCCAGATTGCTGGGCGTGCGCGTGTCACGCTGCTTTCGAGATAGCCTTTCTTTCTTCTGCCTGGGTGACCTCTGCCTCGCCCTTCAGCCTGCCTGCGGCAGGTGTCAGCACCTTGGTAGCGATGGGGTCAGGCTCCAGCGCCAATTCTGTGTATTCTGAACGGTCGTAGTGCCAGTTCTCCGAAATCATCCGGCAATGGAAGAACCCGAATTCCTGCTGCAACTGATCGGGCAGGCCCTTGATGCCGTGGGTGCGCCAGCTTTTGCCCAATTGCGGCCCGCTAGGTATGAGGCACCATTTGGGATACATCGGCTCGTCCAGATCGGCGCGGCGCAAGGTGTGCGATGCGTGGGTCAGCGGCGCGCCCTGTTCAGGATAGCGCCAGCTGCCGGGCAGTGTCAGAAAGCCTGCGTCGTTGTGGGCCGCCGCGTCAAAGACGGTGGTAGCGGCAGGGCCGTGTGCCAGCTCGTCTATATCCATGTTCAGGACGCCCGCCGCATTTTGCAGGAAACGTAGGCGCGTAATCTCGAACAGGCCGAATTGCAGGTAGCGCGCGCTGGTTAATTCGCGGTTCATCCCTGCGGGGCCATACTGAAAGGGCGCAGGCAGGACGTCGAACGTCTTGAGGCCGGCAATACTGGACAGCACATCGCATAGCGCATCGGCGCCGTAGATATCGGACGCGTTGTCAAAAAGGATGATCGCTTCGACGCCCTGCGTTTCAACATGGTGGCGCGCCCAGTCGCGGACCCAGTCCAGCGTGTTATTGCGGCTGAGTGTGAAGAGCGTGTTCAGTCCGGCATAATTCGCGACATGCGAGCGGCTGATAGCGATGTTGAACGACATCTGTGGATGCGTGATTTCCAGCGTTGCGGCGGCGGTGACGTTTGCGGTGATCTCAATGATGCAGGCGCGGCGCGATGCGCTGATCTCGCGCATGGTGGCGGGTGTGCCATCGATGCTGAGATCTGCAGCCTTTAGAAATCCGCGAAACCGGCGCTTGAGTGGGGGGCCGACTGCATAGATCTTGCCAGGTTCATCCGACTGGAACACGTCGTAGAACAGCGTATCGCTATCGACGGCCTCCTTTGCGGCGTCGGCCCACATGCGGTATCCGCCAGGCAGGTCCCGGCGCAAAAAACGTGATGGCATCACGCAAAAGGATAGTGGTGTAATCGGTCTGCTGCTCATGGCTGCCCCATCTGATTGCGGGTGTTAATGAACTGTTAACCGTGAATGTGGCGCTCGTTGATCCGAAATGAGGCGAAATTGGGGCTGCGGCGTAAAAGCCACGCCCCGCGCGCTGTGCGATTGCGTGGATTTGCGTGCTGGAGTAACGTGTTTCTCAGCAAAGACCCGCAAACGGGCACGCAAGAGGCATTTGAGGCAAGAGGGCAGATACACCCCATGAGTAAACTACATCATATCGCGATGCTGTGGGTCGAAGGCCCGCTAAGCTATGTTGAGCAATTATGCGTGCAGTCTTTTCTGGACGTGGGCCATGAGGTGACGCTTTATCACTACGGCCCGGTCGAAAACGTGCCCAAGGGGGTGTCGGTCGTGCATGGCGACGCCATTCTCAAGCGGGATGAGTTCATCCAGCATGGACGCACCGGAAGTCTGGCCCTCTTCTCGGATGTCTTTCGCTATCACTTGCTGAGCAAGTCAGAGCGCACGATATGGGCCGATACCGATGCCTATTGTATGAAGCCGTTCGAAACTGAGAGCGGACACTATTATGGCTGGGAAAGTGGCAGCCATATAAATGGCGGTGTTCTTGGCCTGCCGCAGGATAGCCCGGCCTTGGCCGGCCTGCTGGAGATGAGCCATGACGAATATGGCATTCCCGAATGGTATGAGGGTGGCGCCCGCGACAAGTTGCAGGCGCAAAAGGATGCGGGCACTCCAGTGCACTGCAGCGATCTGCCGTGGGGCGTCTGGGGGCCGCAGGCTGTCACGCACTATGTGCAAAAGACCGGCGAGGACAAATACGCCTTTCCACGCGAAGTGCTGTATCCGATTCCGTTCGAGAAGCGGCGCCGCATGGTTAAGGGCCAGCGTCTAGAATCTGCCCAAGCGTACCTGACGGAGCGGACGACATCCATTCACCTATATGGGCGGCGTATACGTGAATTTCTTGCCTCGCGCCCGGATGGCCTGCCGGACGAGGGCGGGCTCATCGACAAGCTGGTCAAGAAGCACGGGATCGACCCGACTGCGGCGCCGGTCATCAGCAAGAAATCTAACGCCGAAGCGGCAGAGTAAGGGAATGGTTACGTTGGACGCGACTGACACCAAGAAGAGCACGCCGATCAACCTGACTGATTTGGCAGACCGGTTTGGATCGGACAAGGGATCGACCAAGCATCGATACACGGAACTGTATCACCTGCTGTTCAATCCCTACCGGGGGCGTAAGATCAACTTTTTGGAAATGGGCCTGCTGATTGGTGGACCCGAGCACGGCAACGATGCGGACCGGGAGACGACAGACTTGCCGTCGATCAGGATGTGGCTGGAGTATTTTCCCGAGGCTCAGATCCACGGGCTGGATGTGTCGGACTTTTCTTGGTTCGACCATGACCGTTTCACGTTCCACCGCTGTGACATGGACGATCGCACTGCGATCGCTGCCGCCACCAAGGTGATGCCTGATATCGATATCGTTGTCGATGACGCAAGCCATGCGAGCCATCATCAGCAAAACGCCTTTCTTGAGATTTTCCCCAAGCTGCCGTCCGGCGCACTCTATGTGATAGAGGATCTGCGCTGGCAGCCCGGGACATATGAAGTTCCGGGGATCACCAAGACTGCGGCGTTGCTTCGCTCTTACATAGACACCCGCAAATTCGTGCATTCTGATGACGATACAGCGGCGGCGTTCAACGCACTGATCCCCGAAATTTCGGCCTGCATCGTGCACCCTGTGAAATATCAGAAAAAGCGGCGCGATCAGGTGGCGGTGATCCATAAGCGGTAGAGCTTAAAACAGCATTCTATATAGGTCAGAAATTTGGGGTGGAAGCGCAGGTGCGGTTCCGCCCTTTTTCGTGGGCTGGGTTAGAGGGCCGTGCGCTCTCTATACAGAGAAGCTGCGATCGGACGGGTTTGCGCTGGTTACCACCGAGTCGTCGAAGAGAATCCTGACGGCCGTATGCGGACTCTTGCGTGTTCAGAAATGTGAGGCGCTGGTTTTGTCGGTTCTATCGATTCGAATTTGGGCGACGAGCCAGCCGCATCCTGTCTTTTCGGTGTGTCGTGGCCAACATTGCCGAGAAAAGACGATCCGCCTGATGATTTTTTTCGGATTTATCGTGCCCAACGATTCTTCGAAACCGTTTTTTAGGAAGAATCGTCGTTAGCGTAAGTGAAACCCCTCATCCGGCCCCGACTCACACAGGTAAATTGCCGCCATGATGCGTAGAATCCAGAAATCTTCGTTCCTTCGCTGGCATCCCCACTGCCGTTCCTAAATCTGACCTAGCGGCAGCAAGCCAACATAGTTGCGTCAACGCGCTGATTTCTGCAACAACTGGGACATAAGCCCTTAATTTCATGGGAAGTTCATAGAAGTGATTAAAAAGTGTATCTTTGCTGAGAAAGGGGGTTGCGGGTTTGAGCATCAAACCGTAAACCCCATCTCACCGGAGGCG
>Ga0307981_1000124_pt1 | contig 80748 bp, 76 predicted proteins | sample OrgLakmetagen987_FD_201849 | JGI IMG/M metagenome (GOLD analysis project Ga0307981, IMG submission 201849) | Saline water microbial communities from Organic Lake, Antarctica - #987 | ecosystem: Environmental > Aquatic > Non-marine Saline and Alkaline > Saline | place: Antarctica: Organic Lake... | reverse complement strand
ATATATAAACTGGTATAATAAAGATAGACTACATTCTTCTCTTGGATATTTGAGTCCAGTGGATTATGTTAAACAAGACAATCGTCAAGCTGCTTAGATAAGTGTCCGTTAAACGTGGGTAAGATCAAACCTTTTTTGAATCATCGAGCTTTTGAGGTCTAACTCATGAAACTCAGATCTTTCATTCGCCATATAGAGCTTGAAGTCTCTTTTAGTGAAATGCTCTAATGTATCCTCTACAGTACCGCCAAATTGACCGATAGTTTTTGCGCCATGAACTTCTACAAACCAGTCGACATTCATATCGAGCGTTTTTTGTGCACCTTTTAGAGCACAATATTCAAAGCCTTCAATATCCATGAAGATGACGTCTGGCTTTCCATACTCTTTCGTTGTGTCGTCTACAGAGAGGGATTTGACTTCGACCTTACCCCAAGCTCCGCTGCCGTCGTCAACTTGACCGTTAAGACCTTCGTTAAAATTAAGAGTGCCTGATGTTTCACCAAGAGCACAGTGACGAATAATTAGATTTTCTAGCTTATTGAGGTTCTTATTCTTGATAGCAACTTTATAGTTGTGAGAGTTTGCCTCAAGGGCAATAACTTCACCGGCGTCACCGACTTCTCTACTCAACATCATGGCAACTACGCCTTGATGAGCGCCAAAGTCGAATACCTTAGAGCCTTTCCTTAAGCCATGCTGAGAGAGGAATTCTATCTCGGCTAGTCTTTTCCAGTCACAATTATACCAGCCGTTTCCAAGATCATCCTCAATTGCGACATCAAAAGTGTGGCCTCCATAGTCTCTCGTCACAATTTTATTCTTATAATTCTTTACACCAGACTTTAGTTTGATAAGCCTAAGCTTAGTCCATAACGAAGTTGGGACGATCTGCTTAATAGCCGACTTTATCATTATTATTTTCCTATCTTTAGAATTCTCATTCTTGTCGGTTGTAGTCAAAAACACTTTAGGTGCTTTACTTAAGAAGTTATAACATTAGTAATCAAGCATGGACTTAACTAGCCTTATAAGTGGTTTTCCTGATTATTTAAAATTTTCCCACTGATTAGTTTTAGATAGATCTGTTGACAGCATAAAAACATATTAAATATCGAGGATATTAAATCGACGATTTGCTCATTAAAGGGCTCAAGTGGTGTTGCAGGGATCAGAATAGTCTTTTAGAAAAGACTCTTTATTTCAAGTCGCTAAGGTTGAATATCAGCAGGTGCAATGAGTAATGGAAGAAATTAGTCCTCAACTCGAGCAACAATCTCAAGCATCTCTTCGTCACTGGCTTCATCAAGCTCTTTATAGTGCTTGAGAAGTTCCTCTTCTTGCGTTGTCTCAACCAGCTCTGTTAGGGCCTTTCGTCCCTCTCGAACGGTCATTCTTCCCTTTAGGATTTCTAAGCACATAATACACATATAAAGCTCCTTCTTTCTTTCATTCTACTCGATGATGTCGGATTGTCCAAAAACAGGACCTTATCAGCAGTACTCTTCTTTGGCTTAAGGCTGTTGTTTGATCATCTCGCTTTTACGCATAGGCATTGAATCGATGAGTTGATAGACTTTTTTCATCTCGACAGGCTTTTTATATTTCGCTTTGATGCCTCCGTCTTTCCCAATAACAAGCACTGGGTAGCTCCCTAAACTGCGGTATTTTCCCGATTGAGGCTCAGGTATGGAAAGAACTTTTATCAAAATAAGGTCACGTTCTCTATTTTGCTTTGGGCTTTTCTCAAAAATCTTTGATTGTTTAATCCATGGGCCCGAGCTCTTTGAGTTATCAAAAACCAAAATGATTCGTTTTTTCCAAAGGTACTTCTCTAGACTAACTTTTTCGACTTCAGCCTGAGAGTGACTGGGTGTGAGGCATGTGCTGATAATAAATGTTAAGAAAGCTAGACTCATGACGACTTTGGTTAAAAATTTAAAGTGGAAGAACCTTATCATGCAACTTCATTTTGTCACACTGCTCAGGAGAAAATTGATCATTTCGGAGGTCTCCATTCATATTCATGATATTTGTTTCTTCGCTTTCGAGATGCCCTTCGTTTAGGAGGACATGACCGATTTCATGGGCTTCCGTACATATGGATGCATTTCTTTTGGAGGCATAGATATCACTCTGCGGCTAATTGGGCGCTTCTTTGTAAGGGATTACGATCTTGTGCGCTTAATTCACTGTGAGTTTAGAGAGTCATGCCAGCAATAAGAGTTTTAAGCAAAGAAAAGCTCATTTCCTCTTATCGGCTTTTACCAAAGTTAAAAAAAGGTAATATTCATAATATACATTATTAATTTCGTGTACTTAGGGGTCTTCGACACCTTTTTTTAAGATAAGTCGTCAAATTCTATGCTGCATGAATGATTATTCTAAATGAGGGAGACCTTAGGAAAAGGAGACCACTCACTTCAGGTTCGCTCCACAGACTCTGCAAAAGTTAGCATCTATATTGTGACCCTCAAGCATGCAGTTGGAGCAAGTCGTCGTGGAGTGATTAACTCGCAGGTTGGCCATCTCTACCGAAACAATGCCCGTGGGCACAGCGATTATGCCGTAGCCCATTACCATTAGAATTGAAGCGAGGGCCCGACCGAGGTTTGTCTGAGGAGCAATATCTCCGTAGCCAACAGTCGTCATCGTCACGATGGCCCAATACATTCCTCTTGGGATGCTCGTAAATCCAGATTCTTCACCTTCAACCAGATACATAACCGCCCCCATAAAGAGGGCAATGGAGAAGATACCTAAGAGAAAGACGGTGACCTTGTGGCGTCCCGAAAAGAGGGCCCTTTTAAGCACTTCAGCTTCACCTGTGAATCTCGTCAGCTTTAAGAGCCTAAATACTCTCAGTAGGCGAATAGAGCGAATGACCATAAGTGAGCTGGCTCCGCTGACAATGGGAGTGAGAAAGGTGGGGAGAATGGAGAGAAGATCGACGATGCCGTAGAAGCTAAAAATATAAGAAAGTGGCCTTCTTAGGCTCAAAATTCTCAGAAGATATTCTAAAGAGAATAAAGCAGTAAAGGTGAGCTCAAGCAGATAAAGCTGTTGCCCATACTCGGCTTTGATTTCTTTCATGCTCTCGAGACAAACTGTCGCAACACTTAAAAGGATAGCTCCGATTAACAAAATATCGAAGAGACGCCCTGCAGGAGTTTCAGCTTCAAAAATAACGGTGTAGAGCCTTTTCTGCCAAGGAGGTCCTACTTTTTTGTCATTACTCATGACTTGATTTAACCATTTTAGAAGGGGAAGTGACCACAAGAAATAGACAAGGGAATGACATATAGCGTACTGTGCTGTTTTTTGAAAAAGAATGTGACTTTTTGGGCCCAAAGCGAGTCTAATGGTCAAAAAGAAAGTGAAGGTGGATTTTTGGAAGATGCTTATTTTTTAGGTTTAATATTTGTTTGTTTGATTTTATCAGGGTTTTTCTCAGGCAGTGAAACGGCCCTCCTGCGCCTGAATATGAAAAAGATTGATCGGCTTTTAAAAGACAAGCCTTCTATTACACTTGAGGCGGTTAGAGAACTTAATCAATCCACCTCCCGCCTCCTTGTGACCATTCTCTTGGGAAATAACGTTGTAAACATATTTGGTGCGGCAGCAGCGAGTAGTCTTGCAGTGGCCCATTATGGAGAGGAGAAAGGTCTTATTGTCGCGACCACCTCAATGACTTTACTTGTCCTTATTTTCTCTGAAATTCTTCCAAAGACGATCGCGGCCAATAATAGTTTGATGGTGTCTAGTCTAGTGGCCCTTCCTCTTTATGCTTTTCATAAAGTTCTTACTCCTATCCATTGGCTTTTTGAAAAGGGAATCGATCCCCTCATTAGAACTTTTCAGGCTAAGGATGAAGAAAGTGAGGGGCCTGCCAGTTATGAAGAATTGATGATGATGGCCCGAGAAGTTAAGCACACATCGAAGAAAAAAGGGGTGACTCCTCTTAAAGTGATAGGGGCGACAGCTAAGTCGACGGAAATTGTCTTAGAAGAAGTCATGGTCAACAGAGCAAAAATTAAAGCTTGCTCGATTGATCTGTCTCTCAAAGATGCGATGGCCACTATTGTGGAGGATCGCTACACAAGGTTTCCCGTGTATCGAAATGGAATCGATGACGTCGTTGGCGTGATTCACTTGCGCGACCTTGTTAAAAACGTCGGAACAGATGAGACCCTAGAGTCTTTGTGTCGGCCCGTTATCTTTTTTACAGAAAAAACGAAACTCTTTCAGGCCATGACGATTCTTCAAAGTAGTCGCCAACACCTCGCGCTAGTACGAGATGAGTTTGGCGTGATTCAAGGTTTAGTTACCCTCGAGGATATCATTGAAGAAATCGTTGGTGAGATCCGTGATGAATTTGACGAGATCGAGCTTGAGCAGGTTATCAAGACCAGCTCAGGTAGTTTCATCGTCGACGCTACCTTGTTCGTCAGCGATATTAATAAGAGAACTGGTCTAAAAATAATTTCTGAAAGACGAGATACTCTAAGTGGTTTCCTGAGTGGTCGTATTGAGGGAGAGCTCAAAGATGGCGTTAAGTTTAGCGATGGTGTCTGTACTTTTGTCGTCTTGAAGGCTGGCAAAGGTAAAATCGAAAAGGTTGAAATTACAGCTATTACTTAAAGATAATCCTTACAGAACCACTCGCTTGAGTGAATATCAAAATTTGGTAACCGCACGAAGCTTTTAAACTTCTTCTCAAAAGGCAAGGCCCGATCGATCTTTACTCGGTAGTTTCCCGTTGTAAAAGTCAGAACTTTTGCTCTATGGCTTCTGATTAGGTTGAGTTTTCGAAAGAACGTCTTAACTTCTCCGTCATTATAGGGAACTTCAACTTCGTAAAACGTATTCGAGCCTAACTGAGACTCCACAATAAAAAGCTCTTCCACGAGAACGATCCTACCAAAGTTTCTGCAGTGAAAGATTCTTTCCCGTTTGGGGGAGAGTCTCGCCAAGATTGAGGTAGCAGTAAAAAGTATGAATAAAAAAATAGCTGGCTTCATCATGGCTCAATTGTAAAAATACTCAGTGATGGTGTCCAGTATAATTCTCAAATAGCAGAACTAATGCTTTTCTAAAGTGCCAACGGGGGCGTTTAAATGAGTTCTATTCTTAATCATGTCGCTTTTGTTGTTGAAGAGATTGAGCCTATTCTTGAGCGAGAAGTCTTTTCCCACTTCTTTGTTGGTGAGATCGAAAGCTTTCCTAGTGAAGGAACAAGAGAGGTCTACATAGGCAGGGGCAATGGTCGAATTTTACTGATGCAGCCTACCGGAGAGGGGCCTTATCTAAAGGCGCTTAATAGGAGAGGTTCAGGCTTGCACCATATTGCAATTGACGTGGAAGATACTCAAGACTATCTCCATCAAATCAAAGGCTCGGGCTGGTATATTCATCCAGATAGTCTCTCCCTTTTTCTTGATCATCAGTGTTTGTTCTTGGCCAGGCCACAAACAGAGCTTCTCATCGAAGTTCAGCAGCGCAAGAGTTTAAGTCAGGAGGATTTCTTCGTTCAAAAAATAAATCTTTCAATAAAAAGGAGAGAGCTGATCGAGAGGCTCGATTGTGCTCAGGCTTTAGTTGGTGAAGTTTCACAGGTCACAATAGATAATGTTCTATTGGACTTGAATTGCTTTTATTAGCCGCGAGCGAAAAGTAAGACGCCCACAAAGAAAAGAGCTACGGCAACAAGGCTCAGAGCGAACCAGGGAGACTTCTTCGCCTCGTCTGTCTTGAATTCACCGTGTTCTCTAAAGTACGGATCTTCAATATTATTAATGACATATTGAAGGTTTCCTAGGGGCGTAACGCCGGTAAAGCTATAGATGACCTCTCTGTCTTCACAGTAAGTGACATAAGGCACCCCGCGAACACCGAAGTGAGTAGCTAGTTCTGGGCTCTCCATGGTGTCAATCTCATAGATATTTATTGAAGGATTTTTATCAGCTAAGGCTTGAAACACGGGAGTCATGGTTTTACAGGGCCCACAGGTAGGGGAGGAGAACTTGATAAGAAAAAGTCCTTTTTCCTTATCGATGATCTGTTGAAAATTATCGTTATTTAATTTTTCCATGAGTCATTGTAACTTGTAGCGCCCAAAGCTCAAGGATTTCGCCCTGGGGGACTTTCTTTTTTTCCTTCCATGAAGCTCAAACCTGCTGTTGTCCCTGTGAAACTGGCGTCTCTCAGTAATAATGACAACGAAGCTTAGTTGCCGCTCGTTAAGCATTTGGGAATTTTTAGAGTTTCAAAACGGGCAAGCCTTGAGCTTCTGATAAACTCCTTAACGGTTTGCTCTCCGCCTCTTGTTCTAGCAAGTTGGCCTTTATAGACAGGGACGGAAACCTCGTCATCAACGTACTGATCAACAATCGCGCACATTGGGTCTGAGGCGCCGAAGCAGCTCTTATGATCGAATACCCGCTCCATTGTTTGGTAGCGCTTATTAGTAACTTTGAGTGCAAAAAGAGAGAGTTTTCCATATTTCTTTAATGTTCTTAGAGTCGAGTCATCCTGAATACATAGTTCATGGAGCTCAAACGTGCGGCTCTTATTAAAGCGTATTTGAGGCCAATCTCGAATGTAGCCTTTTTCTAGTGCCGGTGCCCAAGAAGAACTTCCCGGCCCCCCAACAGCTCCGCCGACGCCAGCAAGGCTCGCTTGGGTACTCATAATAAGAATAATGAGGCTAATTATTTTCACGATTTACGCTCTCTTACAGTTTCATTGAGGTTATCAGTAACTTGAAAGGTGAACATTGGCTCTTGACCCTTGTAAAGAGAGTCGTTGGCGACTTTCACTTTTTCCTGGAAAGCTTTTTGATCTATTTCAAGCCATTTTTTCTTTCCCTGAGCATTGAGACCTTCACAGTAAAGAGACATATAGCTCTCTCCCTCTAGGTCAGCAACTTCTGGCTTCATATAACGCTTGGTAAGGCGAAGGCCCAGAGATTTTAGGATATCCCCATCAAGATGGGGCTGTTTTTCACTAAAGGCATAGAGACCTTTGTCGACTTCTACGATGATCCCGAGGCTATTTAATTTCATGAGAACATCAGCGCCATACTGACCGAAGCGGTAAACAACCTCGCTCAGGTCGAGATTCTTTGTGCCCAAAAGCATATACACTTCACCAACAATAGGATCAGATTCTATTAATTCAAGAAAATTGTACCGTTTAGGTGTTTCTTTTTTTAGTTTGTCGGTACTGAGCTTTTCAAGCTGCTCTTTTACTACTTTTGGGCATAGGCTCAATAACTCTTCTTCGCTATTTGAATGAGTCATGACGTAGTAGAGCTTATGAAGAGTGTGAGCACTAGGGCTGTTTTCCTTCTTCAAAAGCCGTCTTAGAGTCTTTTCGTTGAGTTGGCTTTCATTGGATAAATTTCTTAGGGCAAATGTTTTATTTGGGAATTGATTTATGTACTGAGTAAGGTCCTGTTCCACTTGAGAGATGAGGTCTAGCGCTACGGCCGTTTTCGGATTGTTGGGGTTCGTCTCAAGGTTGTGCATAGTGAACGTTATCATATTCCGCAAGAGTCCATGATCTTTAGGAAAAAAATACAGAGAGGGAAGACCCTCTCTGTATCATCAACTTAATTATAGTCTTGTAATTACTTACAGCTTGGAACTGTTAAAGTGATGCTTCTAGTAACTGGACCACGGCTTCCTTGGAAGTCAACGTCTCTGTCACGATCTTGGTTGTAAGAAACCATTCCGTATTCAACACAAATTCCGCTTTCGCCTCTTTCTTCAAGACAAACCATACGTGAGCTGTTTGCTGATTGAGAGATTGTTTTCTTTCCCCATTTAACACATTCGTCATCGCCTCTTACCATACGAGTTCTAAGACATGCTGGAACCTTCGCGTAGAATGTACCATTGTCAAAACAAAGAGTTCTGTTTGTTACAGGGTTAACCCATGTAGAATCGGCTTGAAAGTGGATATGACCAGTATTTGAAGCAAAAGCGATACCTGAAAGTACAAAGAAAGCAACTGCGATAAGTTTTTTCATAATTCCTCCTAAAGGAAAAGTTAATGGTCAGTTAAAGCGACCGTTATTAGTTAGTGAAGTATGTTTCGCTCAAGAAATATAATAGTTCCAAAAAAAAAAACTTTTTAGGGACATGTCCCATATAGGCTCCAAGATTCGTTGGGCATGCCCAATTGACTTGAAGTAAGCCTATTTTCAGTGACTTCGAGCCCTGAGGTAAGGATATTCTAATTCTAAAGACCACACAGTCACCCTTGGGACGCAGGGAGGGAAGTCTACACTCTGGCAAAGGTAGGTGATTATTTAGAGGTTTGAGGTTTCCTTATTGGAGCCCCCTCAGTAAAAAGATGGGATGTTAATTGAACCGAGGTAGAAACAGTGAGTATGGATCAAGCTTCCTTAGAATCGCTAATTTCCGGACTATCATTAGAGACGTTTTTTAAATGTTATAGGAGTAGTGAGCCCCTCTTTATTCCCGCCATTAACGGCCCTTCAAATGAGTTAATGAATCTTCCGCTTCTTGATTCTCTGGAGAGTTTGATCAGTTTATGGCCGGAGAAGATTAACTCGTATCTGCCTGGAATCGCCGATGAGGTGAATTCACAAAGCTTTGTTAAAGAAGAGGCTCTTGAGCTTTTCAAAAAAGGAAGAGGTCTTTTCTTTGATGATCCTAATCGATTTGATGTTGTGATTGAGACTTGGCTTAAGGCCCTTCATCGAGATTTAGGACTTTCTCATTTGACCTATTCTCGTAGCCTCATTTATGCGATTGCTAAGGGCAAAGGAACCGCGGCCCACTTTGATCAAAATATTAATTTTGTGTTGCAAGTCTCTGGTACTAAGAAATGGTGGCTAGCTAAGAACGATATGGTTTCAAATCCTATGACTCGTTATACAATCGGGACTCCAATGGACTTGGAGTTAGAGAGCTATTTAGAGGGACCTAAGCCGCTCGAATTTCCAGAGAATGCTCAGGAGTTTGAGTTAGCTCCAGGCTCTCTTTTATTCGTTCCAAGGGGAGTGTGGCATAAAACGGAAGCCTTAAGTGATGCGATTTCGTTGAACTTTACCTTCTCTTCTCCAACATGGATTGATCTCCTGACGAGCTCGTTGAGGGCCAGACTTGCTCAGTCTTCAAGCTGGCGAGAAAATGCTAGCTTTGTAAACGATCCCCTTCACTGCTTCGAGGCCGAGCAAGAGTTTGATCAACTTTTGGCACAATTGAAGACAGAGTTTGTCTCTTTGAGGGCGTCAGATATTTTAGGAGCTACTGAGTATAATCCCGAAGAATAAGACTCTTTACTGAGGACATTCGTTTTCACTTAGGTAGTCTTGTCCTTTAAAAACTTTTTCTTTGATAAAGTTAAATTTCTCTGGAGAGTGGGCCAAAAGCGCTTCTGGATTGAATCTAAAGGCAGCAAAGGACTCTGCAAAGTCTTCAAAAAAGTCTTGTTTGGCATAGGCACTTACAAAGCTCGACTCGTTCTTTCTAAGAACTCTATTATTCTCTCTATCAAAGTGCCACGAAATATCGATCCACTCAGGGTCGGAGTCTAAGCGAAGAGTACTGCCTAGGACGTGACCTATTTCATGAACCATCGTGTACTTTTGATAGTCTTTATCGAGCTCAAGCATAGCGGGGTACATGATAATAGTAGCATTCGAATGAACTTGTGCTCCGTTTCTGTGCTGATGAGTGGATTGTGCCAGTCTTGTTGGAGGAAGTGGGTAGAGAGAGGGGGGAAGGGAGTAAACACCTTCTAAATAGCCGCTCAGCTCTTCTTTTTGCCATGGCCTAACTTGATAAAGTCCATTGAAGTCAGCGATAGTATCGAGGCTCGCTTGGCTTTCTCCTGAGAAAATAGGTGGTTTTAGCTTTGAATAGCCGAGGGCCGACAGGTTGAGACCTGTCTCTAGAAGAAAGCCTAGATAGAATGATCCTTGCTCAGAACCAAAGACCTGTTCAGCCGCACATTGAACATCTTCACAAAGACCGTCCTTGAAAAGATGCCAATAGTCGATATCTTGAATAGGCCTTAGCTTGTAGTCTAGATGACTTGTGAGATAGCGATAGGCCGCCGTTAATTTAATTGATTCATCTTTAACTAAAAGCCCACCAACGGATGCTGTGGCTTTTTGATCTTTTAGTTTTATAGAATTGATGAGCAATCGAAAGTGATCCTGATTATCTAAGTAAGAGGTGCTTTGACATGCGGCCAGTGCAATATCTGACTTAGACGCGGCAATATGCTCAAAAACAGAAGTAGCATTGACGACACTTGTGATCAATGTGACTAAAACTAAAGCGACTATCTTAAGCATTTACGTCCTTCTTTTTAATGGTTTTTAAGATGTTAGAGGGGACAGGCTCCAGGTCGGTTGAAGATGTAATATGTTCAGCGGCCGTCTAAATTATGCTTAAAAGCGGATTTTATCTTTTTACCTCTTTCATATTCATGATTTTAATAGGTTGGCTAGCGCCTAAATTTTAAACAGGTCTAACCTTGTTACACTCTTTAAGGGGTGGGTAGGCCTTTTAGCCTATCATTAGCGTATGAAAAATCTAAAAACTCAACTTATTCTCTCCCTCTCTTTTTGCCTTTTATCGGTGTCTACTGGGGCAAAGGGTGGCGACAAATTACCTAAATTGGCAAAAACCACGGCGAAAACCTCTCCTATGAAGGACTGCGATAGTCGAAATATCGCTGCTTGCTTTCAGGATAGACCAACAGCGAACCATGGCTTTCGTATCGTTAGAAAAAATGCCGATGGTAAGGTACTTAAAACTAAATACGTAGCTCTTCTCCTTCATGGATTAAGTGATTCACCTTACTTCTACCGAGATATTGCCCAAATTATCTTTGATAAAGGGATCAATATTTTAGCGATTCGAAATACTGGGCACGGCACTGACAAAAAGCATCTTGGTAAAACAAAACGAAAAGAATGGTATGCCGATGTTGATTACGGAATGGCAGAGGCCTCCAAGCTAGGAGACAATATCATCGTTGCAGGAATGAGCCTCGGCGGTGCTCTTGCCGTTAGAGAAGCCCAAATTAACCCCCAGGTAAAAGGGCTTATTCTACTCTCTCCGGCCATCAAGATGCCAAAGAGAATGGCGATCGCTTGCACCATGACTACTCCGATCATCCGCTGGCCTCTACAGGGCATAGGTTCTCTCTTTACCGATACTTCCAGCTATCAAGCAAGAAAAGAATATGGAAAAGATGTTCGTTATACGGGGATTCATAACAAAGGCACCTGCCAGCTCAGAAGAATAAATAAAGAGATTGAACGAAGAGGCGGCTTTGAGAAAATTAAGGCACCCGTTTTTAATGTCGTAAGTGAATACGACGGTGCAGTGGATAAAGAGTTTGTTATTAACTTTTCTTCTCAAGTTGGCTCGAATTCCCAAGGAAAGTCTCATCTCGTACTCTATAAAGATCCTTCCCAAGACTATGCGTGGAAACTACCAAGAGTAAGCACGGCTAGAGAAGTTCCTTGCATGCGTCATGCCTCAGTTCTCTTGAAACCTTCAGTTGAGATGGGCTACAAGTCAGATAAGTGTGAATATACTTCAAAAGAGGAAATCAAGGTTTTTAACTCAGAAAAGACCTTTGATTTCTCTCCTGAGATCAACCATCACTTTGACTTGCTAGAAGAGTCTCTCAATCGTTTTCTTGACCAGAACTTTAGTTAGGATAAACTTCTTTATATTAACTTTGATTAATGACTAACGAGAAGTAGAGAAGATGAAGAGTCTCAACATGCCTAACCCACACCCGCAAGGCTGCTTTTGGCATGATTTGGCCGAAAAGTATGGAGCGCCAGATATTAAATACTGCGAGGAGACGATCTGCTCCTTCATTAGTGAGCCTGCCAATAGTTGGTCGAATGTCGCCTTCATGCTCGTGGGTCTTATTGTTTATTTAAGGAGTACTAAGCAGCAATCAATACTAAGGTCCACAGACGTTTATGGCTTGAATTTGATTGGGGTTGGTATTTTCTCTTTTATTTATCACCTTTCCAATAATTTCCTTACTCAATACTTTGATTTTTTAGGAATGTATTCTTTTTTTGGACTGATGCTTTTTGCTCATCTCGAATTTCTTGAAAAAATAGACAAGGAAAAAGTCTTTAAAAATTTCTTGCTCTCTTTTATACCTTTTTCGATAGTCTTCTTCTTATTGAGAGTAATGAACCTCCCCGTGCAGATAAGTATTGGTATGGTGATGCTCTGCTGTTTTATTTCTCTTATTATGATAGTCAAAAAAAGTCGGGCTGATTATCGCTACTTCTTTGGAGCTCTCTTTTTCTTTGCACTGGCAATCACGGCGCAGATATTAGATATTAAAAGAGTTGCTTGCAATCCTCACAATCATTGGTTTCAATTCCATGCTTTGTGGCATGTTTTTAATGCCTTTGGGATGGGAAGCCTTTTCTTCTACTACACAAGTTTAAAAAAAGAGGCCTCAATTTCTTGAGGCCTTTTAAAATTATAGTTTTTTACATTGAGTGAGTGGAATTTCTCCTTGAAAAACAAGGCATTTCTTACGGGCTTTTTGACAAGCGTTTGCCAGTACTCCTGATCCTCTTTGACCAGACACCTCGGTCTTAAATTTCTTAATATCTTTCCCCCATACTGTTTCAAGCACGTAGCCGCACTTTCTCGTTACTCTACGGTTTTGTGGCTGGTCTCGTTTGGCAACGAGGATGACTTTTCTTACCTTTATTTTTCCACGGAGGTGAATCTGCCAGTTCCCGTTATCTAGCCTTGGGGCTTCAAAGCGAATACGGTGGAAGCCACCTCTATTTTGGAAGTCAAAACGATTCCCATCAATTTGCTCGATCCTTGAATCAAAACTACCTACTTGAAGGAAGGCTTTTCCATTTCCCTTAGCAGACTTTGCGACGAGGACGACTCGTTGTAAATCCCATCGTTCTACATTTACGCGCGGGTATTGTTTTTTAATTTCCTGCTTAAGGAAAATCGTGCTTTGTCCTTGAAAGGTCTTTTCATTCATCGACAATTCGATTTGTTGATTTTGTCCTCTTTGGGCAAGAGTAGATAGTGAGGCAACGACGGCAATAGCCGTGATTATTGATTTCATGCTTTCTCCTTAGCAGTGAAGTTTGGTTAATTCATTTGTAGTAATTAACGTCTATCCTTGGATAGAGACAAAACGCACCACTACCTTTTTTTTTTGCTAATGTTAGAGTTTATTGAATTCTTACTGTTTTTTTGAAAAACTGGAGACATTTTGACAACAATTAAGAAGGACACCGGAGTAAATTAATCAATGTTAAAGGCTTCTCGAAAAAAAACGCTCTTATATTTTCTCTCAATGACCTCGAGAAAGTTGCCATTGCTCACTACAAATCTTTAAAATTAACTTATGAAAGAAATCAAAATAACACGTAGGAAGAGTTTAGGGCTGGGCCTTATGTCCTTTTTTTCGGCTTACCTCTTACCCTCAATCCTTTTAGCTAAAGATAGGGCAAAGGGCTTGGCCAGGCTAAGTTGGCAAGCCAATAAGACAACAAAAGTTGAAGGTACTTGGTCTTCGCCTACCATTGAGGGGAGTATTCCGAAGAATATAAGGGGAAGTTTACTGAGAGTCGGACCAGGCCAAAAAGAGGTAGGGACTACTCAACTAAAGCACTACTTTGATGGGGATGCTTATCTTCAGTCATTTTCCTTTGGGGATGGAGAGGTCGACTTTAGAACAGGCTTTATCAAAACAAGTGACCGGTCTGCCGAATTGAGGGCCGGAAAAATGCTCTTCGACGAATTCGGTACAGAAGCCCCTAAGAGAACTCGGAAGTTAAAAAACCAGCCAAATGTAAATATAGTTCCGTGGCAGGACGGTTTTCTCGCTCTTAGCGAAGGAGGCCATCCTAGTCTTTTGAGTGGTAGGGATCACTCTTTTATAGAGTATTGGGACTTTAATGGGACACTTGATAAGAGTGTGACCTTCTCTGCTCATCCAAAGTTTGAGGCTAATGGCGTTGGCTTTGGCTTCGGCACGAAGAAGGGTATAACAAAGGCATTAGTGGTATTTAAGATGAACCCTAAAACGGGAAACCTTGAAGAACTCTATAATCTGCCCCAAAAGAAAATTCACATGATTCACGATATGATGATGACTCGTGATTATCTTCTGTTCTATATTGCGCCGGCTTTTTTTAAGCTTACTGATATTATTTTTGACCGAGGCTCTATGGCAGATGCCTTGCGTTTTGAGCCTGAGCTAGGCGGAAGATTGGTGGTCTTGGACAAAAGGGGTCGTAGGAAGCCAATAGAAGTAGAGATGCCTGGATACTTGTCTTTTCATCACGGAAACGCCTACCAAGACGGCGACTGCGTGTGCTTTACAAGTTTTGTGGCCAAGAATGATGCGGTCTTAAAGACTATCGCCAAATGGAATGCCCCGGAGCATAAATCAGCTGGTACGCCTTGTGCTACCCAATTTCGGGTTAATCTAAGATTGAAAAGGCTTGAAGAGGAAGTAGTGATAGGCCCTCACCATGATTTTCCAAGTTTTGACACTTCTCGCTTTGGTGAAAAAATTGAGCATCTTTACGCCGCTCAAATGGGAGGTCCTGATGATCCGATGTCTTTTTTAGGGATCAGTAAAATCAGCATCGAGCGAGGTATAGAGTCAACAATAGCTGCGCAAAAGGGAGAAACTTTTGGCGAGCCGGTCTACAAGAAGATCGAAGAAAGTGAGTACCTTTTTGTACCAGGTTACCATCAAGAACGAGATGAGAGTTTTTTACATATTTTCGATGCTCAAAAAATGCAGTCCATTTCCAAAATCTGGATGGGGGCTTATTACCCACTGGGCTTTCATGGTAACTTCATCAGCTGAGTTCGAAGAATGAAGAGTAGAGAGAGATGTTGTCAAAATGTTTTGCTCCGAAGGCCCTAAAGAGCAGCGGGAATTTATTGTGAATCATTGAGCGAGTTGCTTTGCCTTTAACAATGAGGAAAAACTCTTTCTTTTCAAAAATCGTAAGAAATTTCGCGAGTAGTCTTTGAATGTCATAGGGTGTACCAAAGTCATAGATAAAGTAGACATCGGCTTCTGGAAGCTGGTAGTTGTCGCTCAGGATGTCTTTTTCTTCAAGGCTTTCTTGAGTTAAGCCATTGAGCCTCATTACTCTTTTTCCTTCCACGACTCTCTCTTTGACGAACTCGTGTCCAGTGAAGCGACATTCTGGGAAGATAGCTTTTAAAATAAAAGCTAAGCGCCCGTAACCAGCCCCGAGGTCAACTAGGTGGGTGGGGGGATTGATTTTCAGATAACTTAATACCTCGTAGAGTTCTTGATAGGGGGTTTGCAAAACTTGGGAACCAAGGCCAATCCAAGCTTGGCCTCCTGGATAAGCTAGCAAGGTTTTATTGGAGCAATTATAGGCTGCATATTTTCTGCTTAGAAGTTCTTCAGTTTTATCGATGGAGAAGCCTAAGAGTTGATCGATTTTAGCCGAGTGTTCCATTGCTCCTTGTTCACCGGCCTCGGCGAAAAGTTGCGGGTTTGAGAGAAATTGAGAATAATGATCGATACCAATCCCTTTGTTAGAGGCTTTGAAATGAATCCATGTAAAATCTATCACAATCCTAGATGCTCAAAAAGTCGCAAGGCCCTAATTTTTTTGCAAGAACACTTTGATCAAGTCGAAATTATTGAGTATCTCAAAGTTGGACTTTCAAAAGAAGAAGTTGAAAGTCTTTTACTGCTTTTTAGTGAAGAGGTTTCAAGCCTCGTTCGTACAGGGGAAGAGGAGTACAAAAGCTCACCTTTTGACACAAGGGATAGAAATCAGATTTTAAAGGCCCTTTGTGCCAAACCTAAACTTCTTCAAAGGCCGATCGTGATAGTTGAAGCCCGTGCTGTTATAGCTAGACCTTTTGAAAAGCTAGAAGACTTTCTTAAAGAATAATCAGTGCAGGCTATCTAAGTGTCTGATTTTACATGATGCTCTCAAGGGGCTCAGCTCAATCTATAGCTTCTTATGTCGATAAGAAAGAGTATGAAAATCACGACATTGGGGATTGTTCTCCTTTTACTTTCTCTCAACTTCTCTTGCGCAACGTCTCGCTCTCGTGAAGCCACTGTCATCAGTCGCGTTCCTTCTGCTATAGAAGGCTTTGATTGTTTAACACCTCTAAAAGGAATCTTTGAAAATGCTGGTCGAAAGGGGGAGCTTAAGGCGCGCTTTAGTGAATTAGAAAAAGCTCTCGGGAACAATCAAACGGCCATTAGTGATATGAATGACTTTTTAAGTGAGCTTCAATTAGAAGTTATCAAGATCGATGATAATGAGCTGCTGGTTCATTTCACCAAATTACAAGATCAGTTTTTAAAATATACTCAAGACTCCTCGCAAGGGGAATTAGACTTTAGTCCTTTTAGGGAAGCTTGGTCTCGCCAAAGAGATAGCTTTCTCGATAGTGAGGTTGTCGCGCGCTCTCAAAGAGAGAGTGCTCATCAAAAGAACTTTTATACCTTGATGAAAGAAGCTCCATTGGCCCATCGAAAGCGTTGGGAAGGGGCAAGCGAGAGAATAAAGAAGAAATCCGTCATTTCATATATCGCTAAACTAGAGTTCAATGGAGAACTTAGTTTAAAAGAGCAGGAAGAGCTCCGTTATTTTTCATTCTGGTTTTTAAAAAATAAACAAGAAGAGAGTTATGGCAATCGGGTTATTGAAGAAGTCTTAGAGGAAGAGCTCTCCAGCTTCAGAGATGTCTTTTCTGGTCTCTCAAAGGCTCAGAAAGCTGACCTAGAAAGAGTTGGAAAAACGGCTTATCTTGAACTCTACAATGATTTTTCTATGAAGCCATTTGAGGAACTTCTTAATCGCGGAGCTTTGAAGGGCGATGCCTTCATTTATCTCCGTCTTTTTTCCGAATTAGAGCCTCGTTTTGAAGGCGAAGCCTTTTTTCGCTGGCTAGTTGAAAATGATAAATTAGGCGAAAATAGAATTAAGCAATTAAAGAGCCTCTCTGATAATGAAAAGGTTCCTCTCGAATTAGGACAAATTTTAAGAGATAGTTATACAGATTTCGCTCCTTTTCAGAGCAGGCCTTTGATTGAAGATGTCGGCTTTCTAGAGCGCTCAAAAGAGCGGGTAAAAAACCTCTGGGACAATATGAAGGGCTTCACAAAAGAGTGTGAAGATCTTGACTGCGTTCGCACGAGAGCACGAAATGGCTGGTTTGAAGTCTTCAAGGGTGACTTCTATAAAAGGGCCTTCTCTTGTTTAGGGCGAAATCCTGTCGTTTTAAAATCAATGATTATGGATATGGGAATGGTCTGGGGTGGGCTCTATCTTTATTATAAAAGTAATCCTGACAACTTTCAGAGATTTCCTTACGAGATCATGGTCAATGGTATGGTTTTTGGTCCAGTGCTTGCCGAGGCGAATTGCCGAGCTAGTTTTAAAAATCAAATTCCATTTGGTGGCGCGATTCCTAATAAAGAGGTGCTCCCTAATGGTTGGAAGAAAAGCCTGAGGTTTCTCTCTAGTATGCAAGGGGTGGCTTTTAAAGGTTTCTTGGCTTCTGCGGGGCTTCTTGGCATGAGTGTTGGCTTTGATCATTTGGCCCTCGCAATGGGCGAGGCAATCGTAAAGCCACTAGGCCTAAACGAAATGATTATGCTTCTTCCGATAGCCTACCTTTATCATGGGGTATGGATGGGCTTTAAGAATTTAGCTTTAGTAAATCCCATCAGACATAAGGTTATTCCACGATTAGCTAGGGCGATAGAAAGAAAATCAAAGCTAAAAGGAACTTATTGGTTCTTGCAAACAGGTATGGATTTTGGCGCTTACTCGGCCCTCGCGGCCTATAATAATTGGGACTACCTTGCTATTTACTCTACTCTTCTATTTCCCTATGTTGCAGAGTCCTTTCCTGCTGGAACTGACCTGACTAAGACTTCAACCATTGGGCCTCAAGGGGAAACGATAGAGGTCTATACGGGAGAGGGAGAAAATGGGGTGAGGACTGAGACAACTGTTGTCGAAAAGGATGGAGTTGTTCAGGTTCAAGGCGTCGAGGTTGAAGTTCCCGATAATGTTATCGATAGCTGGGCCGATCAAATTTTAAAGGCCAACGGCTCCAATTAACCGACAGGCTTAAAGCCTGGATAGTGAGAATAGTTGTTGGCGTAGGTTTCAGAACCCATATGTGAGATTTGACGATCGATCATCTCTTCAAATAAAAGCTCAAGCCGCTGAGCTCGACAGTAATTCTCAGGATAAATTTTACGCCAAAGAAAACTGAAGCTCTCGAGGGTTGAGAGATGGCCGGAACTTGGCGCTTTTCTTATTCTATACTGGGCGACTTTTGGTCTTGAGAACTTGATCGAAGGGATTTCTTTAAGACTGGGATTATGGTGAAGAAGAGCTTTTACTTGCTTCCAAGAGCCATCCAGAAAAAGTAGTTTTCTACCTCGAAGCTCTTCAAAGGTATCGCGATGATCGACGAGCTTAGCCTCCCTTTCCGGAAAAACGATAAGGTAGTCTTGCGGGTTAATTTCTTCAGGTACTTCATAAAGGGAAGCGTTGAAGCACAGCTCTAGAATACGTGTTGAGCGAAGGGCCACCTTTTTCTCCCTAGAATCTTGAAGTACTCTAAAGGGTGGGTTATCCCATAAAGGAGAGGGAAGGCCCTGGCAGAGGCAATCCCTAGCAGGGAAGTGGCAACGTTGACACTCAAAGCGCTTAAAGACTTTTAGCGCAATTAAGTAAGGAGGTTGGACCTTTGTTTTTTTAGGGTGCCAGTGTACGGAGAGAAGATCTCCCCGCTCATCAGTAAGAAGAGTGATTTCTCTTTTACAGGGACCGCTGGCAAACTTAGAAACCTCTGCAATGAGAACTTTATAGGTCAGTGGGGCTGTTTGCACGGGTTGCCCCATGAGTAGCAATACATGTCCAGTATCTCCATTGAGGCCCGGGGCCTCTTTCTTCCACATCAAAAGGTCATAGGGCCTGAGATCTCCAATATTACGCTTGAAGCTCTGCCCTAAGGCATAGTCAAAAAGGTCTGCGACCTTGCTTTTTTGAGTGACTGAGGACGGGAGGACATCTTGCTGTTGCATGAGGAGATAGATAAATCCCATGCAATCAGTGGAAATTTCTCTCGATTTAAAGTCCAAGGTTCGCAAGCGAGAAAACTCTCGCTTGCTAAAGGTCAAAATTGTTTCAATTGTCTTTTCTAAAAGCACTTTTAGAATTGAAAGAGGGCCACAACTGGATCATGATCGGCAAGTCTTCCCATATAATCAGAGTTGATATGAATAACTTCCATTCGAGGAGATTTAGCGACAAAGTTTTTATTGGCAAAAATAAAATCAATGGCAGCAGAATTTCCATTGTAGTTATGAGAATAGCGATCAGCCGGTTTTACCAAGTCCTTGTGAAACATAAGATTGATCAGGTCACCGTCGTTCATAAGAGTAAGCATGGAGCGTTCATTGTATTGGGCATTGAAATCTCCAACAACGGCGATATGGGCATTGGGCTCTCGTAACTCTAAGATTCTGATAAATTCGTTTATTGTCGAAGCGAGATCAGCACGACGAAAGTCAGACTGGGGAACTGGTGGCTGATTTGCACCCCAGAATGAAGAGTCACCAAGCTTGGAGTTGAAGTGGTTGCCAATAACAAAGACTTTCTCACCCATGAATTCAAACTGAGCAACGATACTCTTTCTTGTATTCTTGAAAGCTTGGGAGTTAGGAAAAACTCTTCCTGGATTAACGGATAAGTTTCCGTCAGCAGTCACACGAGTTTCTCTTAGAGACGAATCAAAGATTGACGTGTTCGGTGCTCGAGACCACTCATTAAACTGAACCCGGTTCTTATTATAGAGAAAGGCTACCTGTATATTCCCGCCAGGCTGTCCACCTTCGTTGTGATTGAGGGGGTCAATATTAATAAAATCATAATCAACACCATCCTCCTTACAACTAGAGGCTTTAATAATTTTATTAATGGTCCCTTCAGCATTGGCTCCGCCTTGAAGGTCAAGGCCATTGTCATCTTGAACTTCTACCAGGCTTAATATGTCAGGGCACTTAAGGTTATGGCGAATAGCTGTTCCAAAAAAAGGAATACGATCATCTTGATTGCCGGCCAGGTTTTCTAGGTTATAGGCCGCAATTGTCAGTCTCTTCCCTTCACCTTTAAGAGTTGTCACCGGACGGCACTCCATTGGAGTTGATTTACCAAAACCTAAAGATTCGGCACAATTGACAAGCCTTGGGGTCAAGGTATCAGCTTCAAAGCTCGTAAATGATGGCTTCGCTGTTTCGTTGAGAAATCTTAAGGCTAGTCGCTCCTTCGCTTGAGATTCATTAAATGTCTGTAAAACATCTTCACCGAGGGAATCTCTTACTGCATTGACAGCACTTCTGGCGTCAATAAGTTTTTGACAGTAGAAGCCTCTTGTACTTTCCTCTGCAGTGAGATCCATGAGGTTTTTGAAGCTCTCACTTGTGTACTCAAAGCGTCTAACAATACAAGGGGCAGTCTCGAGAGGGTTTATTTGGGGGTGAAATTGCTCAACTTTATAAGGTAGGACAAAAGTATATTCAGCACCACCAAAGAGGTTACTTTCGAAAGAAATGATACCTTCTATGTCACCTCTAATAATATCGCCGACATTGTAGTAGAACTCGGTCATGCCGATTCCGCCTGCAAGCTCACAGACTTCCTTGCCTGTTTCTTCATCTATAAATTTTTGACCGCCCTCTCTGAGGCATGTTCTAATATTACGATAGCGTTTTGGTTTAAATCTAGTGGCATCATTACTAAGATTGCCAACGGCCATATGAATGACTTCTGGGTTAAAGTCTCCTGCCATGAAGTCTTCAGTGATTCCGCCCTGAAGAGTTTCACTTGTTTTTCGTGCAAAGCCGTCTGGGACTAAGTAAAGGCTCAAGTGCTGTTGTGCATTTCTTCGAGAAAGTTCTTCTTTACCACCTCTGAAGCCCGCGACTCTTGGGTTTTTGAGAATAACTCTCATTCCTTCTAGAGACTCCCAAAAATCAATACCGTCAGTAAGGGTGAGGAAAGGCTTAAAGTTGAGGTCACCCACCCATGTTGAGAGAACCCTGTTGGGGATGGTTCGACCTTGCTTGCCAATAACAACGGCAGGAGGCAGCTTTTGATTTCTATCGAGTATTTTTAGAGAGGTAATATTTCTTATGACTGTCTTTGACATATTCTGAGTTTGATCGAGAGTCATGTTTTCAAAAACCGTACCTTCAACACTCACAGAATCACCAACTCTGACATCAGTAACATCTCCTGTTAGATGTAAGTGCAGAGCATCCGACGTTTCGTCTATCCTATCACCGGTAGGGTCTTGGATAATAATATCAATGCCTCTTGGGTACCATTCGACATTATCCACTGCCGTAACAATGCCGCCCGTTTTTACCTTGTGACCCCATAGTGGGGATCTGTGGGAATTTCCTTGAATTTGATAGGTTTTGAATTCGCCTTTATGGAATTGGTCGAGCTCAGAGTAGCGTGCTCTTGCCTCTTGGAGATAAGGAAACTCTTGGGTTTGAGCGAGATATTGATTAAGGGTTTGCCTTGCAGAAAATTGATCTCCAGTAGGGAGAAAACTAAAGTTAAGGCCATTTCTAAATCTATAAGAAGGGAAGGTTTCTCCAGAGAAGAAGAAGTGCTGATTAATCGCTATGCGGTAGAAGGCGCTATCGTCGAAGCTTCTGCCGTTATCAAGCCCGTAATACTGGCTCTGAATCACTCCACCTAAGGTATGGACGTTGTAGACCATCCCTGCAACCTCGATATCCACTTTAAAGGTGTCTTGGACTCTTGTGCGGACTAGTTTTCTTATGTCTCTTCCTCTCATCAGCCCGACAAGGAATAAGTCCTTATTGCCATCTCTTGGATAGAGGTTCAAAACACTATCAATTTGCTGAGAATTCATGCCAGGAGCAACGAAAGCCTGATTTTCTTCATTAATTAAGTCGGCCGGATAGAGAGCGATATCGAGATCGTGAATTTCTCTGATCGCGGTGGCCATGAGATTACCTGCCGACGAAGACGTTTGATCTTTTCTGATCCCGTGAGCCGTTTTTCTCGTGGTCGTATTGTTCCGTGTACTAATAAAAGGGTTTTCATTAGAGAGTCTGTAGGTCTCTTGACCACAGCCTACAAGCAGTAATAGAAGAAAAGTGGAGAGAGCTCTTTTCACAGCAGATCCTCTTCAATGTCTCTAATCCAAGTGTCGTGAAGTTGCCATGCCGGAGTTGAGCCTTGTTCGGCCCTCGATGTATGTGACCAGCCAACCCTAATTTTTTGACCGGCATACTTCTTAGGAAGCGCAACATACTCAGACGTATAGATGGACCAGTCTCCTCCAGGGGGGTTGTTCTTCTCAAAGTTTATGGTTTCCCATTGGAGGTCTTTAATATCGATACCTTCTTCATCGAGGGCAACAACCATTTTGATATCTCCAAGCTTTTTAAACTCTTCATCTAAGAAGTTAATAGTGTGTTGAACTCTAATGGCAGGGCTTATGACTTCTTCAAGATTAATGGGAGGGGTATAGAGAAGTTGCGTCCCATTGGCATCTCGTCCTACTGTTGCGACATATTCAGATCCATTTCTTTCGGTATCTACGAACTCTGCAGCATTGCCCTCTAAAGTGACTTGATCAAGTCCTCGAGTTTGATTGGTGTTAAAGTCATGGTGCCATACACTCTTTCCAAGATTATTTTGTAAGGCCGGATCAAAAGGTGCTGGACGATTTTGTACTTTAAGATCTTTACTTACGCCGTAGAGGTCAAAGCGCTCAATGGCCCACGAAAGACTATGATTAAAAATGTCTACATTATTATCGTAAACAAAAGCCATGGTTATTTTCTGAGAATTAAAGCGAGAGAGGTCAATAATTCCAGAGTCTACGGTATTGAAGTTAAGTCCCTGGGGAAGATTTCCTAAGCTGATTCTTTGCCAATTTCTCAAGTCAAAAGAGTCACCATCTTTATAAGTTGTAGAGACATAGGCCCTAAAGGCTTTGCTGATGATCTCAGAGCGGTTAAAGACTGGCTGAGGAGGAAAAGCTTCCTCAACTCTAAAAGAGTGGCGAATAGAGTAAGCAGGCTCCGTTACATTTGAAAGATCAAAGGTTGGAGTTAGGAGAACGGCCCGGTTGTTCGTTCCTCGGGCGCGGATAGCATAGCGTTCTTGCTGAACAAATTGAATACCCCATTCTATGGGGACATCCGTTGAGCCAAAAGGAGAAACAGTATTAGAGAAGCGATAAGAAAAAAGTGACCACTGGAGCCCGTCAAGGGGAACACCTTGAATCTCAGCATACTTTGCCATGAGAGAGCGACCTTTCATCAGGACTTCATTCACTCTAGGTTGGTCTCTTTCGGTGATAAAAACCTTGTTGATAAATTTATAAGCGCTCTTAAGCGATATAAGGGCCGTACGATCTTGAGGGTTACCGGCCAAAAGGGCCACACTTGTTTTGATTCGATCGATTGCTCCAACCGTCTGCAAACGATCTCTTGTGGTGGTACTTCTAAGCAGTCTCCCCGAGTTAATGAGGAACATGGTTTCATCAGCTGTTTTGATGAGTTCAGCCTCTTCTGTGTCGCTTATTTTATTATCTGTTGTCTCACTACAACCAGTAGCGAAAAGGGTGAAAAGTAAAAGCATCCAAATAAATGTCTTCATACATCAATCCTAAAAGCGTTAAGGTGTAAACGGTTTGGCTCCATCAAAGCTATAAGTTAAATAGATTCGAAATTGATAATCCGTCTTTTGAAACCGAGCCAAAAGCCTTTGACTTTGGTTATTGTTAGCAAAGAAGGCATCGGCAGCATTTGTGAACACTGGATTCTTCGCTTTACGATATTCAAACTCAGGGTTGACGACAAAATTCCCGTAGTGCAGGAATGTTCCGATAGCTCCTCTAAAGATACCACCGTGAGATTGTGATTCATCGGCCGTTCTCAGAAGGTTTGCTGATTCGTCGTCTCGGAAAACAAAGTGCTTTCCTTGGTAGCGAAGGGCCGTATAAGGGATAATATCGTCTTTGATTTCAAAGCCAAACCTTAGGCTTGTGGCAAAGTCAGTTTTTCCAAGCCAGTCCTGAAGGTTTCCATTGTAGTCACTGTAGATGGGAAAAAAGCCCGGCGTTGTTGTTTGCTCAAACCACGTTCCTGATCGATCCAGACGCCAAGGTCTTTTGCCGTTTTTTGCGCCAATAAGCTCGCCTTCAAAGATGAAGCGATCGGCCAACCTAAAGATTCCGTAGGCGGAAGCCGCAGCTTCCAGCAAAGAGCCGGTCTCTTCTGACTTGGTATGGCCCGCGGCCCCAATCCAAACCCTTGAGTCTTCGGTTCTCGAGTTAACACCAAACTTATAACCAAAAGTTTCTCTCCGTTCCCAGCGAGTTGCCGTCGCATTATTTTGAAGATCGTAAGTAGCACTAGTTGGGTGAAGGTATGTTGCCAAACCGGCTCCAACATAAGCATTAAGTCGATCTGAGCCGATAGTATAAACCAGACCGGGGATTGTTTTTGGAACAACTTTGTTATTACCTGGAGTCGGAAGTACTGTCGTCGGAGCGCCGTCAATAAAGTAGATTCTCGTCACGTCCCAAGTATTGAACTCCACGCCGACTTCGCCATCGAAGTTAAAAGGATAAAAGGCAAGGGACATGTCTTCGGTAAGCTGCCAGTTGAGGTTTGTAAATTCAGAATCTAAGTCAAGGCCCACAGATGTTCCGCCTGTGTCTGTTGTGCCGTCTTTTTCATTCGTATTGAGTTCAAGATCGAGGGTAAAATCGACTGATCCATAACGATGTCCCGCCAAAATTTCAAAACGAGAGGTCTTGTTATTAAAGCGATTATCCTCCGGGAAGGTCTCAAAACGCACGCGCAAGTAAGTATCGTCTGAGTATTGATAGCGTAGAGAAGCTGAAACTTCTGTCTGATCCCCGAGTTCTGTCTTTTTTCCACGGGAGTAGATGAAGTCTTCGTAGTAGAAGTTTTCAATGAAGAAGCTCTTAAGCTTTGGCTTTTCCTGATTGATTTCAACCCTCTTCATTGATTGAATCGTAACCGTATCCGCAGCGAAGGCGCTAAAGCCTGCAGCAAAGGATAAGAGAGGAAGGGCTCCTCTGGTGATGAAATTCTGCTTCATTTTTGATCTCTCACTACTAATGATGGTTTCTAGGGGACATTATTTCATTGCGTCATTAACTGCAACAAAACCGTCGGCTATTGTAAAAATTGCCCGGATTTTACTTGATGTGGTCTTAAAAAAGTAGTCAGAATTATTAGGTTTCTAACAAGACAAGAGGGCCAGAGGGCCCTTAGCTAGGCGGACTAAACTTCTTCTTAAAAGCTCCCCTGAAAGAGCCGATTTCTCATTCCCTTTCGTTCATTAAAAGTTTAGGATCAGGCGGAAACCGTTTAGTAAAACTGAGGGAAGTTATGGCGCATTGGCTTAATTATCACCACCTACTGTACTTTAGAGAGATCGCCTGCGAAGGCTCAATTGCGGCTGCAGCGGAGAAATTGAGCTTGAGTCCTTCTGCTTTGAGCATGCAGCTTAAAAACCTAGAAAATACTCTAGGGCATAAGATATTTGAGAGACGCTCAAAAAAGCTCTTTTTGACAGATTTCGGGCGTCACGCACTCGAGTATGCCCAAGAAATTTATCGTGTCGGCGAGGAGTTTGTTCACACTGTGAATAACGCCTCCTTTAACGATAAGTCCATGTACAGGATAGGCTTGATGGACGGCCTTCCGAAGTCCTTTGCCCAAAGAGCTGTTCGGCTCTTAAAAGGTGAGTACCCAGACAGTCCTCTCTCCCTGTTTCAAGGTAACTTTGAAAATCTTAAGGCTGACCTTCTCAACCACGAACTTGATGTGGTCCTTAGCAACTTTGCCCCTCTCGATCAAAGCGACCTCTTCTTTGTGAAGAGTTTGGGTAAGGAGCCAGTATCACTATTTGCTACAGAGAAATTCTCTTATCTTAAGTCCGGTTTTCCCGAATCATTAAAAGAAGCACCAATGGTGCTGCCAAATCGTCACAGTAAGCTCAGGCCCGCAGTTGAGTATTGGTTTAATTCTCAAGGTATCCAGTATCAACTAGCGGCAGAGGTACAGGATTCAAGCCTAAAAAAGCAACTGGCCCAAGATAATATAGGTTTAGTGCCGCTTCCTCGATTTTCTGCTCAAGGCTTGGTCGACGAGGGGAAATTGATGGAAGTTGGAGAAATGGAAGGCGTTTTTGAAGAATATTTTGTCATCATTCCAAGAAGACATATGAAGGTTCCCGTAACGGAATTCTTTTTGGGCAACTTTAAATAGTCTTTAGCCTTTTCTAAGGAGCTTTATCTGCTCATAATGAAGCGACACTATTTTAGGAACGTTTGTTATGAGAGCCTTTTTAATCTTAATTTTCTTAGGGACAGGAGGACTGTTTACTTCTTGCTCCTCAACTCTGGACTTTCACGTCCCAACTCAGAGCTTCTCTTCTCCCGAAGTTGTGGGAGAAACGTTAGGTGTAACCGCGCAGGCCGCCTTTTCTAACTCCACTAAGTTTCGACTGGCGCGATTGGAACAAGCCGCTATTTTTAGCTCCCAAGTGGATATCAGCACAGAAGAGGGGACAACGAAGGATAACATTCTTAATACATCCGCGGCTCTAGGCTTGGGTAACGCTGTAGAGGCCACCTATCGTGCTTATGCCGATTCTCCCAATCTGATCGGAGCAAAAGTTCAATTAATTGGCAGAGATGAAGGGCAGAAACTGGAGGGAATAAAACTCTCTCTTCACGCAGGCTATGGTTCAGGTCAGGTCGATAATAAATCTTTCTCTGCAAGCAATGGCTCGGGAACAACGCGAGAATATAACTCAACGTTGGATATAGAAGCGTACGAGCTAGGGAGCAGCTTGGGTTATAGATTAAGTGAGACTTTTATGCCCTATCTAAGCTATAACTTCCGCTCTTACGATGCCGAAGGTAATTTATCTTCTGCGAGCTTTACTGATCAGACAATCACAGGGCGAGCTAAGGTTCGCTCAACTCAGCTAGGACTTCTCATCAACAAGAGTAGGTTCTACTTGCAGCTTGAGGGAGGTCATGCCAAAAGTACTTGGAGAGGCGCCGACAGTAGGGATGACTACACTCTAGGTCTTTCTCTTGGGATGAGAATCTTTACCGCTTCTTGAAAGAATCATGTCTTAGGTTTTGTCCCTATCTAAAGTAGCAAAAATAAAAGTGAAAAAGTTGTGAAAATAAAAGCAAATAAAATTCCTATCGTTGCGGCAAATGAAACGAAGTATATTCTGATCCTTGCGGCTATCCAATTTGCTCATATGGTAGATTTCGTTGTTCTGATGCCGCTAGGTCCTACGCTCATGACTGACCTCTCTATTTCCCCTGCACAGTTTGGAACCTTAATTTCAAGTTACAACTTTGCTGCTGCTTTTAGCGGTTTTGGTTTGGGCTTCTTCTCCGATCGCTATGATCGTAAGCACCTGTTAATGCTGGCGCTGCTTGGCTTTATTATGGGGACCTTCAGTTGCTCCTTAAGTTCGTCATTTGTAAGTTTGACTTTCTTTCGTCTCCTCACGGGGATCTTCGGTGGGCTTATGAATGGTGTGATCTTCGCGCTTATCGCCGACCTGGTGCCATTTGAAAGGCGAGGCAAGGCGATGGGGATTGTGATGTCTTCTTTCAGTGTTGCCTCTGTTGTAGGTGTTCCTTTGGGTCTTGCCATCTCAGATAGTTCTCATTGGAGTCGAACCTTTCTATTTATAGGTTTTTTCTCAGTTCTTATCTTTATTTACGCTTTTAAGACTTTCCCTAATATTGAGGTAAAGAAAAGAGTTCAAAAACTAAATTACTTAGAAACGGTCGTCTCAATTTTCTCCAATCGCGACTATCTTCGCTCTTATATATTTATTTTCTTGGTAAGCGGATCTCTTTTTTTATTGATTCCTTTTTTAAGTCCCTACGCTGTTAAAAATATGTTGATAAAGACGACAGACTTAAAATATATGTATTTGGTAGGAGGGCTTTTTACTATCGTAACCGCAAGAGTTATTGGAGTCCTAACCGATCGACATGGCGCCCTTCGAGTTTATGCTTGTGTGATCTTATTGAGTTTTATTCCTATCTTTCTCTTTACCCATTCTGGGGCCCGCAGCCTCGGAAGTTACCTTATTTTGGGTAGTTGTTTTATGACAATGGTCTCTGGACGCATGATTCCCTGTATGACTCTTGTTTCCGCGGTTCCAAGTGAAGAAGAGCGTGGCTTTTTTATGAGTATTCTTAATTCAGTGCGCTCTTTAGGCAGTGCTTCGATGACCTTTATTGGGGGCTTCTTTATTCTTGAATCCTCACAGGGAACTCTCGTTGGCTTCGATGGAATGGGGCTTGTCGCCATTTTTATGGGTTCCGTGACTCTTCTTTTTGCTTACAGAATTAATCGCTCTGTAAATAGAGGTGTTTTGGAAAAACCCATCAATTGAGTCAGTTTTTAAGGTGATCTAGTGGCTTCTGTCACCACCGAAAATGGTGTCAATTTTTCTAAGTTCAGGCCTGAAAACAAGTATCCTCTTACTTTTGCCTTTAAGGGCGCCTTGTCGCGCTTTGCCGATGGTGTCCGACGCCGTTTCCCGATAAAATGACCTGCAGAAACTTCGAGTCTCTAAAAAGGAAAGTCAGGTGCCAATCGTCAAATATTCACTATTTTTTCTCTCTTTGCTTATTCTAGTCTCTTGTAATGAAGAGAAAAAGTGTGACCAGAACTTTATAACGAGCTACCAGAGAATGGGAGACTCCTACAGTGCTCTCTACTCACCAAAGAGTGGCTCTTTTGAATTAAATAATTTGAAAAACTCTATTGACGGGTTTTTGGACGAGCATAAAGATGTCGTTTGTGACTTTGAAGGAAGTACTTTAGACGTCACAGCGGAAGTTTCAAATTTTCAAAAATCTTTACCAAAAGCGGTCGGCATTAAGTCTGAGATGACCAGAGGCCTTCTTATTCCAAAGGTCGTTTATGGTAGCGATGATCGCCTCAATGTTTCAGAGGCTTCTTCATTTCTACAGAACCTTGCTCGTGCTACGGCTGCACAAATATCTCCTAGTAAGTGGGACAGCAGCTTTACTCTTGTGAATGAAACTTTAGGTAATAGACTCTCGCTCTGTTCTGGAGAGAGATTTGAAGATGAAGTAAGTGTCTCTCGCTGTAGCGGCTTTCTTGTGAGCAATGACACCATCGTCACCGCCGGTCATTGTGTTCAGTCCGAATTTGAGTGTAGCGAATACCGATGGGTTTTTGACTATAAAGACAATCCTTCAAAGGTGGATCAAAGTAAGGTTTACAGATGCCAAAGTGTCATTAAGCAAGTTCTAGATAATAACACTGGGCTTGATTATGCTGTGATCAAGCTTGAAAGACCGGTTCTTGATCGAAAGTTTTTTAGAGTTCGATCCTCCGGCTCAGCCCAAGTTGGAGATCCTTTGGTTGTTATAGGGCACCCTTCTGGTCTTTCTACAAAAATCGCTAGTAATGCTCAGGTGAGAAAAAGTAGCGATGAAAACTTCTTTGTGGCCAACTTAGACGTCTTCGGCGGAAATTCTGGCTCTGCCGTTATTGCGGCGGGAAGCTCAACTGTAGAGGGGATTTTAGTTCGAGGAGAAGAAGACTACGTTGTGGTCGATGCGCCGGATGGTTCTAGGTGCAGAAAGGTAAATCAGTGTAACAATAGTGGATGCAACGGTGAGGAAGTCACTAAAATGAGCTCCGTTCAGGGGATTCCGGTTATTGATGACTTCAAAGTGATAGAGAAAGGTCTTTTTATTGATAAAACCTTTCCTGAGCTTCAGGAAGGCTTAACTATATCTTTCCTAGGCTATAGCTACGGAAACTACTCCTTAGGAGGACGTAAGTTTCTCGATCGTTGCGGTATTCATTTTTATCAAACGAGTAAGCCCTCAGAGTGGCTGGATTTCTCCGTTGCAGAGTGCTCAGACAAATCGGCACTTAGTGCTGTTGTGAGATCATTTGGCGATAACTTTTACTTTTAAAGGTCTGGGTTGTCGTTAATTCTTGCGGTTAAGATATGATCTTGCCAACGTCCATCAATTTTAAGGTACCTCTTGGCGAGGCCTTCTTTTTCAAAATTCAATTTTTCTAAAACTCTTGCACTTGATTTATTTGAAGTCAGGTAGTTTGCTTGAATTCGATGGAGCCGCCAGTCTCTAAATATATGATCAATAAGGCTCTCTAGTGCCTCGGTCATATACCCTTGAGCCTGATAGTCCTCATCTAAAGAGTAGCCTAAGAAGCAACTTTGAAGGACTCCTCGAACAATTTGGTTAAAGTTAACAGTCCCTATTATTGTCTCGGGTAAGGGAGACTCTGTTATTTTTAAAACAAAGAGAGCTGCTTTTTGATTGTCCCACTCTTGGCGGGCCAGCCATAATTTACGCTGCCAATAGTCCTCGGTAAAAAATCCCTCTACTGGAGCAGGATAGGTTGCTTTAAGGAAAGCTCTATTCTTCAAATGATAGTTTAGGATGGCCTTAGCCTGGATATGATAAAGGGGAACAATAGTCAGCCTTTCGGTGACGAGTTGTTTCGCTTCTACTTTATTGGGCGGGGCTAGGGTATTGGACATTGATGGAACGCTCCCAATGAGGACTCTTTTATACTGCTGACTTAGCTCAAATCAGATAAACTCCCAATATGAGTAAGAAATTTGTTTCAAATAAAATAGGTCGATTTACAACGCTTGGCAAATCTCTGGTAAAAGCCTCAGGGCATCTCGCTATCGACAAGGCGCGCGAGGGTCTCGATAAGTGGCAAGTCCGCAAAGAGAAGATCGAAGGACTAGGACACAAGGCCAAAGCTGCTCGAGAAATCGTTCGTTCAATGGGTGAGTTGAAAGGGGCTTTGATGAAGCTCGGTCAGATGATCTCAATAACGGAAGACCTCGTTCTGCCTCCTGAAATTGCTGCGCTCTTTGCTGAACTTCAAAAAAATGCGCCAGCAATGCGTGATGAAGACTTGGATCAAATTTTTAGGGAAGGCCTTGGTGATGTTCCTGAAGTTCTTTTTTCTACTTTTGAGCGGACACCAATGGCGGCGGCCTCTATCGGGCAGGTTCACCGGGCAGTTCTGAAAAGTGGTGAGGAAGTTGCTATTAAGGTGCAATACCCGAAAATTGTGAGTGCTATTAAAAATGATTTTGATAACTTAGAAAATTTAAAAAAACTTGTCACAATTCTCTTTCCCTCGGCACCAAATGTAGACAATTACATAACGGAATTAAAGAGGTCCTTATTGGAAGAGTGTGATTACGAAAAAGAGTTGGCACACTTAAAGTTTTTTAAAGAAAAGTGTGGGCAGCGTTTTGAAAACGTTATTATTCCCTCGGTCTACCCTGACTACTCAAGCAAGACCATTCTAACGATGGAGCTGGTGAAAGGGGATGATTACCACGCGTCTAAGAAATACTCTCAGGCAGATCGCGACTTTCTGGGCCAGCTTGTTTATGACTTTCATAATTTTTGCTTCTACGAGCTGAAGTGCATTCATACGGATCCTCAATACGGTAATTTTCTTTTTTCTCCTGATAGTATGACTCTTCTAGACTTTGGATCCATTAGAAGCTTCAGTCACGAGTTTGTTGTTCTCTATAAAGAGCTCCTTGTGAGCACTGAACATCGAGACTTGGAACTCTACAGAAGGGTACTTCTTGATTTCGGATTCTTTGATGAGACTGATGATATTGAGTTATTTGAAAAACATCTCGAAATGGTGGCCAGCCTCTACGACCCTTACAATCGACCGGGTAAATATGGTATCCCGAAAACTAACCCTATTGATCAAATTAAAACGTTCGCTGAGCATATTGATTTGAAAGGAAGGCGAGCTCCTCGCGAAGAGTTTCTTTTATTGGACCGGGCTCACTTAGGCATGTACACGAAGGTCAAAGGTTGGGGTAGCGAAATAGATTGGGTAACATCAAAAAAAGCTGGCTGGGAGGCCCTTGGTGAATAAAAAAAATATTTTTCTCCTTTTCTTCTTCTTCTACTCCCTCTGTGCTTCGGCCGATGTCGCTACGTTCGCCGGTGGCTGCTTTTGGTGTATGGAGCCTCCTTTTGAAAAGCTCCCAGGGGTTCAAAGCGTCATCTCTGGTTATATGGGAGGCTCAAAAGATAAGGCTAACTATAAAGACGTCTCTTCTGGTGCATCTAAACATCTCGAAGTGGTTCAGGTTACTTTTGATTCAAAAAAAGTAGCTTATAAAAAGCTCGTTGAAGTCTTTTGGATGAATGTCGACCCCACCCAGACAGATGGGCAATTTGTGGATAAAGGTGATCAGTATAAGTCTGCGATCTTTTATCATAGTGAGGAACAAAAAAGCACTGCTGAAGACTCAAAGGAGAAGCTTGGGAAGTCAAAAAGGTACAAGCTTCCGATTTATACGAAAGTCCTCAAGGCGATGCCGTTTTATCCTGCCGAGGACTATCATCAGGATTACTACAAAAAAAGTAGTTTTCGCTATAAACTCTATCGAGTAAATAGCGGAAGGGATGATCATATTAAAAAGTATTGGTCCAAAGAAAAGTAGAACGCTATTTTACAAAACCTAGAGTTACTATATTGACGAGGCTTCTACTAAGCTCTCTTCTAACCCACTTTATATCTTCTTTTCCTGCCGTCTTTGAGCTTAGGCTCCAAACAAGATTCAAGCTTTGACGTAGGCTTAGAGGAGTCGATTTCATGGTAGCTTCCTTTATTTTCTTAATTGCTAGAGGTTTTCTTATCGTACAGGTATATCAGCTTGTTAAGCTTTTAAAATCTTTTCCTTAGGTGAGTTGTGATCTTTAATAATCTCCTTTACCTAAACTAAATTTCGTTGCTTAATAGATTAATGCTAATGGAGATTAATCTCAATATGGAGAACGCTTGGAAGAAGTTGACGATAAGACTCGGTTAATCAAAATACTTCAACGTGAGGTAACCGTAGGCCAGCACCAAAAGATGTGGGTGTTGGGAAAAGAGTCCATACAGCTGATTCCAATTGCACTCCAAAAAGTAGACTTAGAAAAAGGCTTATGTTGGGCAACAACGACCATTGATGATGAAGTAGAAGGCACTCCTATTCTTAAAGCGAATATGAGAATTAAAATATACTTGACCAGCTCCAGCTTATTTATTTTTTCTAAAATTAAAACGTTTAAGAAAGAGTCTAATCTTCTCAAGTTTGATTTTCCCGATGTTGGCTTCTTTAAGGAGAGGCGAGGTGAAGACAGGCATTTGGCCCAAGACAGTGCAAGTCTCGACTTTACAAAGGCTACTCATTACTCAGGGACCTACTCAGTCGGCTCAAGGCCCATAAAAAAAGTCTTTGATATTTCTGCAGGTGGTCTCAGCTTTCTCATGGGTAAGGGTGAGGCAATGCCCTACGGCGCCGGAGACAGGATGGAGCAAGTCTTCCTGGAGATCGGTGGCAAGAGGCTAAGAGTAACCTTGCAAGTGAGCGCTATTCTTAAAATTAAGCCCTTTATTTTTGAGTCAATACCTTATGGTAACCGTAAAGTATGTTGTGAGATTATTTTTTCGAAAGAGAGTGATAAGCCAAAGTGGACTCGCTTCCTTTCAAACTTTTTTCCGCTCCCAAATCGAGATGATAAATAAGTCCTCTTTCTTTTTGTCTCTTTCAGTCTTTGCTGCCATAATTTTTCAGTTCACTGCTTCTGACAGATAAAGGTCTCCTCTATGATTAAGTATATTCTTTTTACGATTGCTCTCTTGCTGATCGGGGGAGGTTTTGGGGTTTACCAATACACTGAGTCTCGGTTACCTGTTTACTCGGGGGAGTTATCGCTTTCAGGTCTTAGTGATCCGGTTTCGGTAACAAGAGATAAGTGGGGTATTCCTCATATTGAAGCGAAGAACGAGAAAGATGCCCAGAGAGCACTTGGCTTTGTGATGGCAGGGGATCGTCTTTTTCAGATGGATCTTTTGCGAAGAATTGTGAACGGTGAACTCAGCGAAATTTTTGGAGAAAGAACAGTTGAATTCGATATTCTTTTGAGAAAACTCAGAATACGGGCTCATATGAATGAGTCTTGGGAGAATAATCGTTATAAAATGGACGCTCGGATGGTTTTGTTGATGAATGCTTTCTTAGATGGCGTTCATCAATATATGCGAACCCAGCCTCTACCTATTGAATTTAAAATTTTAGGCTATCGTCCCAGGCCTTTTACTATTGAAGAGTCATTGGGGATCAGCGGCTATCTTGCTTTGAGTTTTGGAGAAGGTTTGATTTCAGACCCCCTTTATACAGATCTTCTGAGTCGATTACCAAAAGACATCGTTGAAAAAATGTGGATAAGAGAAGGCGATGATAAAAATATTGTGACTGGTAGAGAAAATAAAGCGAGTTATCAGATACCTGAAGGTGGCTGGTATGATCACTTTCTGAAGGCTCACGACTACTTTCGTGATTCTCTTGGTCTTTTTCATGGATCTAATAGCTGGGTACTGGCCCCTAAACGATCTTCTTCTGGAAGTGCATTGTTGGCCAACGATCCCCATGTCGCTTTTTCTAACCCGTCTATTTGGTATGAGGCTCATATAAAGTCGCCTGAGTACGAAGTTTACGGCCACTTTGTCCCCCTCTCTCCTTTTGCAGTCATGGGCCATGATCACAGCAGAGGCTGGGCGATCACGATGTCTGAAATTGATGATCTCGACCTCTACGAAGAAAAAATCAATGATAATAATCAGGTGATGTTTAAAGGGAGCTGGGTTCCCTTGAAAATCTTTAAAGAGAGCATCAAAGTGAAAGGACAGAAGGACCTTGATATCGTGGTGAGAGTTACCCCACATGGTCCTTTAATAAACGGAACTAAGTATGAAGCTAAAGATAAAAACCTCTCAATAAAATGGTCCTATCACCATCCGGATAATAATATTGGCATGGCCTTCTATAAACTCTCTCACACAAAGACTTTGGGGCAACTTGATAGCGCTCTTGATTATGGAGCGAGCCCCGGCCTCAACGTGAGCTGGGCCGATAAAAAAGGTAATATTGCTTGGAGAGTGATGGGCAAGATTCCAATAAGAAGAGGCTTTCGTGGCAATCAGATCCTTGAGGGCTGGAGCGGTAAGCACGAGTACGAGCGCTACTTTACGATTAAGGAAAATCCTGGAGTGGTGAACCCTGAAAGTGGGGTTATTGTGACGGCTAACTATAGACCACTATACAAAGGTCCTTTGCCTCTTGAGGGATACTGGCAGCCCAGTGAGCGCTTCGAGCGAATTAACGAACTTCTAGGAATGAAAGACAAGTGGTCTCTTGAGGAAATGATGCCAATTCAAAATGATCAATTTTCAGTCACAGGGCTTTACATGAAGGATATCCTTCTGTCGGAAGTAAAAGCTAAAACAGGACGAGAGAAGGAAATACTCCAAAAGTTTCGAAGCTGGCAAGGGCAAAGTGGAAAAGGAAATTTTGGTAGTGCTCTCTATCATATGTGGACTCATCATCTCGGTCGTATGAGTTTAGAAGACGACCTAGGACGAAGCCGGTTTATTGCTTTTAATAAAGTCGCCGACTTTTGGCACTTCTTTAAAGGCTTTATTAAAGACTCGAATTCTCCCTTATGGGATGATTCAAAAACAGACGAAAAAGAAACTCGTAGTGACATTATTAATAAATCTTTTCGGGTTGCACTAAAGAGTTTGAGATTACGGTTAGGGGATGATTTTAAAAAGTGGAGATGGGGCAAGCTTCACACCTTAGAGTTTGAACATCCACTAGGAAAGGTCGAGCCATTGAATAAGGTCTTTAACTTGGGGCCTTTTCCTGTCGGCGGGGGTTATTTTCAAGTGGATAATATGTCGAGTGCACGCTACGAAGACTCCTTTGACGTTAAGTTAGGGGCAAGCACGAGAAGGTTAATTGATTTTCGTGATCCCGGTATGTCCTATGGCATCCTACCCACAGGAAATGTCGGCCACTTCAATAGTCCCTTCTACAGTGATCAAGTTGAAATGTTTATTAATGGAAGTTATCGGGCCCAGTGGCTCAATATTGAGGATGCTAAGAAACACCCTCATGAGATATTGATTTTAAAACCTTGAGCAAGCGGCGATTGTTCTATCCATGGCTTCATCAGTGGCCAGTGTTCTATCGTACTGAGGAAAAGTTTTTTGGAAACAAGTGTAAACGCTCGGACCACCTGTTCTCGTGATGACAACAGAACGAAGCCCTGCGAGGCTACGATCAACAGAACGGTCTGTTGCAAGAGTACGGTTGTACTTACTGAAGGTGAATTCTAGAAGCTGTCCCTTTCCTAACATGCGCGAGTCTGCGGCCATGGCCGATCGTTGAATACTTTCTCTCGTTGAAAGAACTCGAGAGAGCTTCCCGTAAATAAAGCGCATGATGCTCATGTCACTGACATTTCTACACTGTCTGCTCGCCTCATCAAGAGCATCACTACTGGCCAGAACTCTATCTAGAACTGGAAAAGCAAACTCTCTACACTCAATAAAGACACTGCCACCTCCACTTCTGCCTTGAAGAAGCCTGTCCGCCTGTCTTAATAGGCTAAGGGCTTGAGAAAGATCTTGGACTGAAGCTTGGGAGTTTCTGGTGGTGTTTTGAATATCTTGAGCTGCGAAGCGAATTTCTTGAAGGGTCTGACCGCGACGATCTCGACTCTGCGCGAGGAGAGACGTTGAAAATAGAAGAACGAATATAAGGGTGGTTTTTTGCATAGTGTCTCCAAAGGTTTAATAAGTCTTTGGATAACGCTATCAAGTTTACTAGGCCAAGACAAAACAGGCTTGGTTTAAAAGCCTGTTTTATTGAATATTTTTGTAAGGAAACTCTGTAACTCGCGTTAAGTCTGGTGCTGAAACCAAATTAACCTTTCGAGTAGCCGCTTTCTTTGCCGCAACTTCGATTTCTCGGATACTCTCTTTTGCAGCGTTGACTTCTATGGCCGAGAAGTTTTTCTCATTATGAACAAGGCGAAGTAATTTCTCCATTCTCTCGTCTGAGTCTTTTTTACTTTTTTCATTCATATTTCTGATCTTTGTATCCATAATGGCGGCTACAATCAGGATTGAGAAAATAATCGCTAAGATCCCAACTCTAGGCTGACTAACACTGAGAACAGCAAGTCCGATGGTCGCTAGAATTGCCCACTCTAGGTACTTCGAGAAATCTTGATCAAGGCTTTGTTTTTTATTCTTTTTTGCTTCGATCATTTTTCTGTACTGTCTCATGGCGTACTTTTTTTGTTCTCTGACTTTAAGCGTGCAGATTTCTTCTTGGTTGGCCGCTCTCATGGCCTTCTTTGCAATGCTTGTTGCCTTCACAATTTTGTATTCCATAATTTCCCCGCTGTTTAAGCTATTATCTCTGCCTATTAATACTTCAAGTTCTGTGCCAAGAAGAATAAGCAGTATTGGGGACTAAGGTATTGAAATCGTGAAGGGTGGGGGAGGCTTAAGTGACTAAATATTAGTCACTGTCTGAACTTTATTCTGAGGTTTGGGCGGTCGAGTTCCTTTTTTGAAGATAGTCTTTGACCATATTGAGCACAATAAGCCCAAAGCCTGTCATGATAACCACATCAGCAACATTGAAGATATTCGTTTCAAAAGGTCTTTTAATGCCGGCGTACATAAAGTCCACTACATAGCCAAATCTAACCCTGTCGATGAGATTGCCCGCTCCACCGCTAACAATAAAGGCGTAGGCCCAGAACTCAGTATTATTGATTTTCTTTGAGAAGAGGCTAAAAATAGCAAAAAGCACTAAGACCCCAATAGGCAAATAGATCAAGAACAGGCTGCGGTAGGGCTCGCCCCAATCTCCTCCTAAGTTCCCCCAAGCACCGGTATTCTCTGCATAAGTGAGCTGAAAAATACCAAAGAAGTAGCGACGAGGGTAGCTTCCCTTCAAGGCTTCTACGGCCCATGCCTTACTCCACTGGTCTAGGGCCACAAAGACCAGTTGAACGCTGAAGAAGAAAATAATTTTATTTTTAACAGAGATTGCTTTTTCCATGCCTTATTATGCGACTTTATGAGAGCTAAATAAAGAAAAGATCAAAGACTTTGATTGAGCCACTCTCTGATGGCCTGAACTTCCATAATGTCGATTTCGTGCCCTATCGGGTATGAAGTGAATTGGGAGGCGCAAAAATGGGCGAGCCAGCCTGCTAAGGCATTCTTGGTTTCATTAAAGGGAATGACAGGATCATACTCGCCATGGGCACTAAATAGGGGAGTTTCAAGGCATTCTGGGCTCAAGTTGGAGAAGTCATGATAATCGCTCATGCGTGGGCTAAGGGCACAGACTCCCGCTAGTTTACGATTAAACTCATAGAAGACGTCTAGGGCCATCCGCGCGCCTTGAGAAAAACCGAGGATAAAGAGGTCCTCCATGGCAATACCTTTTTGCTCTATTTGGCGCAGAGAACTCAATAGGAGAGAAATAGAGTTTTTATAGAGCTCGTCGTTGAGGTCATAAGAGTCGTGGTACCAAGAGTAGCCAAAGTCTATTTTGGCGGGCGCATTGAGCAGGATATAGTTGAGGCCCGTCACATTGATCTCCTTGGCAAAAACCTTGTAAGACTCTAGAGAGTCTCCTCTACCGTGAAGCATCAGCATGTATTTATCCCCACTTGTCATTCCTTTATTAACAGAGGGAATAAAAGCACTTTCAAGGGGAAGGTCTAGGAAGGGATTGTTCATGGGTAAATTACTATCACCACAGTCGTAATAAGACGACCTTACTGGCTTAACTTTCTTATTAAGGCGTGTTTCAGATACCCAGGCTCACCAATAGGTCAGTATAGTCTTGAGTGAAGAGCTCTTCAAGGTACTCACTCCGATTGGGTTGATAAGCTGCGGGCGTGAGGATAATTGAGTTCATAATAGAGACTTTGAAGCTCTCAGCTCCTTTGGCTTCCTCATGGTCAAGGTGGTCTCTTCCAAGTGCACAATGGCCTAGCTCATGAAAGAGCAGGGATTCACGGTATTCTTGATTATTGGTTCTGCTCCACCATTCTTCTTTAATGATTATTTCTTTCGTGCCGTCTGGATACTCAAAGCAAACCCCTTGGAAGTCAGGATTTTCTGTATCCCCAAAATTAATGGGAACATCACCAATGGCAAAGTCTGCATTGCCAGTAATGGCCTTACCCTTGATTTCAAACTCTTGAATGAAGCTGATAAAAACAGGATTTGTTGTTGTGTTAACCCTAACAGCGTTTATATCTTTTACGACGAGGTCTTTTTGAAGAGGCAAGGGAATACCGCAGGAGCTCAAAAGTGCTGTTAATAAGAATAGGTAAAAGTATTTCATTTATTTTTCTCCCCTCTGGAGGATTAATATTGCATGATTGTTGCCAGCTTTAACTAAGAATTTTCAAATACTTAGAGAACAGCTCCCTTGCGAGAGTGTCTAAGAATGAGTCAAGGGCAAGCTTCCTGACACAATCTTGTTGCTGGATTTTTTACAAGAGGCTCTGCAATCCAAAAGGCATGTAATAGAAAGGATGAGGAGGAAAAGAGATGCGAGGCTTAATTTTTTCTATTTTTTTAGCATTTAGCATGCCCAAGCCTTGGGCCAGCGCAGAGTTCTTGGAGCTTCTTGAAAGTTTCAATCCTAAAGTCCAGACCTGTGAGAGATCGGCCTATGTCTGCTCGAGCTACATTACCTTAGTCAGATGCACTTTTACCTCCCATAACGGCTTCCCTGATTCTGTAGGGAATTGTAGTTTTGTCGATTCCCAGGGCGAGCTACAGGTGAGCTATGACGAGGTTGCTTTTCGCCTATTTGAGGAAGTCATCTCAAGAGGAGCCTTGCCTGACTTCAACGGGAAAGAGTTCAAAGTGACTTTTGAAAAGATAAGCTGCCAGCTCAATAGCCGTTATCCTGCTGACAATCCTTATACATGTAGGATCATCTGATTATCTTCTGCTAGACTCATCTCATGTTTGGAGAAAAGGAAATTCATTTTTTGTGTCCCTACTGTAACGAGTCCATCTCAATGGTGTTTGAAACTCTCTACGGTGCTCAAAAGTATATTGAAGACTGTGAAGTGTGTTGCCGTCCCATCGAAGTCTCCTATAGAGTGGAAGAAGATGAAATTTATCTTGAAGAGGTAAAGAGATCTTAATGTCACAGATAGAAGCTTATTGAGGATTAATGACAACTGCCGCAGCAACAAAAAAAAGGACCATCTTAATAGGTGACATACATGGCTGCTTTGATGAATTGATGGCGCTTCTAAAAAAAATCAATTTTAATAAAGAGCAAGACCGCCTAATTCTCTTAGGTGATATCATCAATAAAGGACCCAAGTCTGTTGAGGTCATCTTCTTTGCAAAAGAAAATAATATTGAGTGCATTAAAGGCAACCACGAACAAGGTTTTTTAGATGCCCTTAATGGCCTCCGAAGTTTAACTGGTGGCTTTAAAAAGCTCGCAACTGAATTAGGACCCAGGCTTAACTTGGTTAAAGATTGGTTGGAATCTCTCCCTTTTTATATTGAAGAAAAGGACTTTATCGCCGTTCATGCAGGATTAGCGCCTAGAGTTGCTCTGAAGAATCAGTCCCCTGATATTTTGACAAGAATTCGCACGTGGGATGGTGCAGGTGTCAGCCTAAATAGCGAGGAAGACCCTGCATGGTTTGAGCTCTACAAGAATAAGAAGCTGGTGGTCTTTGGTCATTGGGCCAGTATGGGCCTTGTTAATAGAGAAAACTGTATCGGGCTCGATACAGGCTGTGTCTGGGGAGGGGAACTGAGCGCCCTGGTCTTACCCAACAAAGAAGTCATCTCTGTCGCGGCTTATGAGACCTATCTCGAGGTCTAGATTTTAAAAATAAGGTGATCACCAACGACACGAACCCCCGTAATATTGGCTTCTCGCAGCTCTTTCAGAAGAGTTTTCTTAATAGAAAAAATCCCGACTTTGGCTTTATTAAGATGGAGGTCAATCGTGCCGTCATTTTGATTGTGAGAGATCACACCTTGGGCCTTTACTTTGAGGCGAAATAAAAATTTTGCCTTAAAACTTAATTGAAAGTTACCGTTAAAAATAAGAAGCGATACTTCTTCTATCTTTTCGATACCTTTACTACTTTTGGCACCAGTCAGGGCCTTCGATACCGCTTGAGAGCTCAGTTGATCAAAATCTAGAATAGGGATCTCCACGCGGCCTAGTTCCAAGCAGGGATTAATCAGATCATTAAGAGGACCTTTAGTATTAGTCCTTTTACACTCCACTTCGATTTGCGGAATAAATTGGGCGCCTCCGCTATGGCCCATCGTTACTCCTGAGGTGCTCAAAGACAGCTTTTGGTTAGGAATATAGTGAAGATTTAGGTCTTGGGTCTGCAAGGATTGTATTTTACTGACCAGTCCTTCTGGGCTCATTTGATAGTTAATTTCTAAACCACTCAGATTAAGATTCAGAAGCGAATTCTTTAAGCCGAAGTCTTGATCCAGATCTTGGGCCTCTAAGCTCAGAAAAGCGTCCCGGTAGGAGAAATTTCCAGCACTGATGCGGCCTGCTCCCTCCTCTAGCTGTGCACTAAATTGAGTAAGTCTTACCTCCTCAAAGCAAAGTGCTGAGACTTGGATTAAGCCATAGAGTGTCATTGCGACTATCGTTTTCTTCATGAATGTCTCCTTGTCCTTTATGCATCGGTACTTCGAAGATTTAGTGAAAGGTTGAGGGACGACATTTGCTGCGAGGGAATATAATTCCTGATCAAATAGTTAAGAAAATTTAAGACTTAAAAGGTCAATTTATACTGTTTATAGACTGCCTTTTAATTATGACAATCTAATCTAAAACGATTTAATTTTTTGCCTTATCAGGCTAATATAAAAGAGAGTTTTAATGTTAGTGTTATCCTCATATTTATCTTCGAAGGAAAAGTGAAATGGGCTTACAAAAAACCGTGTTGTGCGTGGACGACGAAGCGGACATCCTCGAGCTTTTTCGCGAAGAGTTTCTCGAGTCTGGATTTAAAGTTCTTGAGGCTTCCAACGGCGTTGAGGCTTTTAACGTTTTTAAAGAAAACCAAGTTGATTGCATCGTCTCTGATATTCGCATGCCTGGAGGAGACGGTGTCTCCTTAGTAAGAAGTGTTAAGGAAGCTGGCTCTAGCGTGCCTATCTTTCTCGTAACGGGATTTTCTGACTATACGGCCGAAGATCTCTCAGGCCTTGGGGTTAATGCCGTCATTTTCAAGCCTTTCGATTTGGAAGAAGTTGTAGAGATGGTTAAGAAAACCATAGAAAAGCAGAGTTAATTTTAAATCTACCTTTTTCTTGGTCAGCCTGATCATTCAACTGTAGCCTTAATCCAATGAATAACGAAGTTCTACTCTACGCCCTTGGGGCCAATTTCTTTTTCTCTCTCGGTAGTCAATTTTTCACTTATTTTTCTCGTAAGGTGGGCTCAAACTGGATGAACTGGTTTAAAGCCGCTGTCGCCCAAGTGGGCTTTTGTGCCGCTCTTTTTTTTACAGATGGTTTCCACTGGATAGGGCTAATCCCTTTTTCAGCGCTGTTTCTCTCCGGAGTTATTGGTCTAGGTGCTGGTGATATCTTTCTTCTTTTAGCTTTTAAAGAAATGGGGGCGGGAAGAACTCTTATGCTCTTTGCTTTTCAACCCCTTATTATGGGGGTCGCAGGATACTATTTATTTGGGCAAGAAATCGACTTCTACCGCTTCCTAGCTATTGCCTTCTTTATTCTATGTCTGCTGATCTTTTCAATAGAGAGCTTTAGGCGTCGAGGAGATTGGGGCGTAAGAGGCATTAGCTTCGCCATGCTTGGTATGCTTCTCGACGCGGCGGGTGTCGTAATCACACGAAAAATGTTTGACTCAAATACCGAACTCTCTCCCATGTTAACCAACTTTTACCGGACGATTGGTGCCCTAGTCCTCTTTCAACTCATCAATACTTTCAGACCCATCACATTCTTTGAACCCTTAAAGTCTTTTAAGGTATCGGAGCGTATTGGTGTCTTCTTTGGCGCTTTGTGCGGTACCTTTATTTCATTGTCTCTTTATTTGAGTGCCGTGCAAAAGGCGAATTTGGCCAGTCTTTCTGGGATTGCCATAACCGCCACCATTTTCAGTGCTATTTTCGAATGCCTTTGGCACAAAAAGCTCCCGAGCAAGTACCTTATCGCCGCCTTTGTCTCTTTCGGCTTTGGGATGAGAATCTTACTCTTTTAAACCAAAGAGGGGAGTCTTTCCATCGATGTGAGTGCCTAGGTTTTCAAAATAATTAGGCTCTTCCAGGGGGCCAGGCATTAAGCCTTTGCCCATTTCTTGCAATACTTCTTTTGCTCTTTTTTCATTTTCGACGAGCAAAAGCCATTTTTTCCCTTTGATAGGGGGAAAAGGAAAGACCATAAAACTTTCGCCATTTTTACTCATGCGAATAGTTTGATTCTCTGGTTTTACGTCACTCATTATTTTTAGCGCCAGTAGTCTTCGTGGTAATTAAAAGAACAAGTCTTCTTGATGCCCTGAAGATAGTTGTGCAAACGTGGAGAAAATTGAAACTCAGGTAAGACATAGAGACCCCAGAGGTGAGAGGCCAACATAATGTCCATGATCGTAAGGTTCTTTTGATCATAGAGATAAGGATTTATTTTACTCTCTAGCTCTTCAAGAAGCGGAGATAATTGGCCAAGAAATTCAGGAGCCTTGCTCATGAGTTTATTAAAAGGACCTCTTTTTTTCTCTTTCTTTTCTAAGAAGTAGGCTCGAGATTCATCGTTAAATTCTTGGGTATAAACCCAATAAGGCATAACCAAGTTATGGATGGGGCCTGCCAATTGAGCAAGAAGTTCATCTAAATCTTTACCCTGACTCTCAAGTGATTCCATATGCAGAGAATTCTCTTTATCGGCTTTTTTTATGATGGCAAGAGATTCATTTAGGGTGATGTCGGAAAATGCCACGATAGGGAGCATCTTTATTCCAGTGAGCTCAATGGGTTTTTTCTCATTGTCGTAACCTAAAACTTCGCTACTGTAAGAAAGTTTTAGGAAACCAAACGCCATGCGAACACGAACACAAAATGGGCAGTGAATATAGTGATAAAGCGTAGTCATATAGGGATGTTAGAGGATTTTTAAAGGCAAAGCAAACGATCGTTCGGGGCCTAAAAGGCTCCACATCTTACAAGGACTTAGCAGCTGCCTGAACTAATTACATTCATCGAGGCATTTCCTTACATCCGAGATAATTTTTCATGGCGCTAGAGTGCTGGCTGCTGATGAGGCTTGGACCTTATTGCCAAAAAAGAACGGGGGTTTGTAGTGATAGATTTAGTTAAGGTATTGATGACTTTTTTAGGTTTGATTTTAAGTGTGGTGATCAGTGCAAAAGACTTAAAGATGTTGGAAGTGAAAAACACTGACGACGGAACATTCTATGACCTCTATCTAGAAACGGATAACGACATTCGGGCCACTGGTCTCAAGCTCTTTGATAGAGATTTGAAAGAATGGAAAGGCTTTGATGTATCTGATCTCAAGCGCGGTATTCCCCTAAAGGAGGAAGGCCGCCATAAAGTTCTAATGCTAAAGTCTAATGACTTTGAGCATGACCGAGGCGGACACTTTAAGTTAAACTACCTCTACAACGGAATAACTGGTGCGCGAAAAGAGATGCCGATTAAGATCGACTACAACGGCACTCAGTGGCAAGTGTTGCACAGAGGCGCCTCTGTCAGGCGTCTCGACTTCACGGTCAAAAAAATTTGGGGCAAGGCCGTAGGAATTGAAAAAGTCATTATTCGCTAAAATGGAGTAATTAACTCGGACCTGAAAAGATCCTTCTCAGGTCCCTCTTGGCAATGCTACTATTTCTGTAATCTTTTAATGATCAACGTTAAGATTTTACTCGGCCTGCTGGGAGTCCCATGGAATTTATTTTCCGCGATAAGAAATTCTTCCCCCTCTTTTGGACCCAGTTTCTAGGTGCTCTCAACGATAACTTTTTCAAAAATGCCCTCGTGATGCTCATCACTTATCGAGCTGTGCAAATTGGGGCTCTTGACTCGAAGCTTCTCGTGCCTCTTGCTGGGGGTATTTTTATTTTTCCCTTTTTTATTTTTTCTGCGACGGCCGGGCAAATGGCCGATAAGTATCAAAAAGCTGCCATGATTAAGGCGGTGAAGTTTAGTGAGATCCTCGTTATGTGTTTGGCGAGCTTGGCACTTTATCTCGATAACTATTCTCTGTTGCTTGTTGTCCTCTTTTTCATGGGGGCTCAATCAGCTTTCTTTGGTCCTTTAAAGTATGGGATTATTCCTAGTCTGGTTGCAAAGGAAAGGCTGGTTTTGGCCAATGCCTTCGTTTCAGCGGGAACCTTTATTGCCATTCTCTTGGGGACAATAGCTGGTGGTGCTTTCATTGAATTTGACTCTTATGTCTTTGCTTTGAGTACGGGATTATTATTACTGGCGATTCTTGGTTTTGCTTTTTCATTGAAAGTTGAGGATGTACCTATCGCGCCGAGCGAGCGCTTAAAAGTTGATTATACTTTCTTTAGACCGACTTGGCAGATTTTAAAATTAACCGCTAAAAATAAAGAGATTTTTCAAACTGTTTTAGGAATAAGCTGGTACTGGTTTTTGGGGGCTGCGGTATTGTCGCTCTTGCCTTTATTTGTAAAAGATATACTTGGTGGGGGAACTCAAGTCGCTACTTTTTTCCTCGCTATCTTTACTATTGGGATGGGACTAGGAGCTTACCTAACTGAACGTATTTCTAAAAACGAAGTTGAGATAGGCCTTGTTCCCATTAGTGCCTTAGGAATGTCTCTCTTTTTAGTCTTTCTTTGCTCGGTAGGTCTATGGGCCGAAGGTTCTCTCCATGAAGGCGCTGAGCTTCTAAGTCTTTCTGCCTTTTTTGATCGTACGTGGAGCATTCCTGCGGTCTTGAGTTTACTTGGCATGGCGACCTTTGGAGGTGGCTATATTGTGCCTCAGATGAGTTATTTGCAGGTTAAAGCTCGACCTTCAGAGCTCTCTCAAACAATTGCTGGTAATAATATTTGGAATGCCCTCTTTATGGTAACGGCCGCAGTGGTGGTTATGCTTCTAACTAAGACCATAGGCATATCCAAATCATTCGCTGTATTAGCTGCTTTGAATGGCACCATTTCTCTCTGGCTGTATTTTCTTTACTCAGAGAAAACCTTGAGACTATGGATGATCTTTCTCTCAAAAGTGTTTTATAGGGTGGAAGTGACAGGTCTAGAAAACTTTCCTAAAGAGGGAGCCGTTATCTTAGTGAGCAATCATGTGAGCTTTGTGGATTGGGTAATTCTTATGGGACTCATCCCAAGACCTATTCACTTTGTGATTGATTATAACTACTATTACTTACCAACTGGACCCTTCTGGTTTAAACAAGCAGGTCTTGTCCCCATTGCTACCAGAAGAGAAAGCGAAGAGGTTTTGACGAGTGCATTCAAAGCGATCAGTCGAGATCTGGACGAGGGAAGTGTTATCGGTGTTTTCCCGGAAGGGGCCATCACGAGAGATGGGAAAATGAGACGCTTTCAGCCAGGCGTTCAAAAAATAGTCAAAAATCGTTCAGTCCCCATCGTACTGGCTTCAATGGACGGTCTATGGGGCAGCATCTTTAGTTTTAAAGGGGGACGAGTTCTCTTTAAGAGACCGGAGAGCTTTAGAAAAAGAATAAAGGTCACACTATCGCATCCTATTGAATCAGAAATTTATGACCCTATTGAGGCCAAGGCTTGGGTCGAATCTCAACTCGAAACTTTAGAATAAGGAAAAATAATGGACTACAAAGAATCAAAGGGAAGCTACTTCATTAGGCTGTATAAAGACGAAAATGTTTTTAGTACTTTAGAGGCCTTTGCAAAAGAGAGAAGCTTCAGCTGTGGAACTCTCAATGGCATTGGTGCTCTTAAAAACTGTGAGCTAGGCTTTTATCATTTGGACACAAAAACCTACGATAGAAAGCTTTTCCCAGAAGAAGCCGAGCTTCTAAGCTTGGCAGGAAACCTTAGCTTACTAGAGGGAAAACCTTTTTTTCATATTCACACAGTTCTTGGTGCCTCTGATTTCAGTACTTACGGTGGTCACCTTTTTAACGCTGACGTCGCTGTAACAGCAGAAATAATTTTTCGTCCTCTTGATCTAGAGATTGAAAGAACCAAGGATGAAGAGATAGGGCTCAATCTTCTAAACATGTGTGGCCATTAAGGCAATGTATTGGTTAAAATGAAAATACACTAATGACTCAAGGATGATTCGTGAAACAATCTCTTCTTTTACTTGCTAGTTTTTCTCTCCTTTTTTTGACAATTGGTTGCAATAAGCAAGATGCTAAAAAAGAAGAAGTTCTCATTCCCAATACTAACGACTACAACTTCACGACTGAAATGCGTGCTCAGACCCTATTATCCGACGGGGAGTTTACGGTTGCTAAGAATATCTGTGAATCCCTAGAGTTGATGGAAGGGCGCTTGCAAAGCTTGGGGGGGAATATGTCTCTCAGAATCCAAGTGAGAAATAAAACCTGTAATCAAATAAGTGATTCGCAATATGAAGCTGACACGAGACTTGTTAGCACCAGAGGGGCAGGTATAAACCTGGTTCCCGCCAGTAGAACCACTCAAACATTTACCGATGTCTTAAGCGTTGGCCATCCTCGTTTGAGCCCCTTTTGCCAAAGTGTTCTTAATGGCATTAATCCGAGTAACACTATAAAAAATGGTAATTTTCGCTACCAGGTCTCCTTTTATGAGGCGTCTAGCTTTGAGTGGGTGCAGATTGTCGAATTTAGGCCAGAAAATGGTCGCTTTATGCCTTATCTGATTGAGAAGTCGGCCATTATCACGCCCTATGCAAATGTTAACCGCGAGAACCTAGGCTTCACTCGCTCACGTACTCTCAACACTCCTTGTTCGGGAACCCAGACGGCCTATCGCTTTCAACTTTGGCTCTAATTAAATCACGATTTGCTCCAACTCCCAGTGGTCTTCTTCACGAGGGAAACGCTCTTAACTTTGTTTTAACATGGTGGTTTACACGCTATCACTCTGGAGAGCTTTTCTTGCGTATCGATGATAGCGACGGTGAGCGCTGCCGAGATTTATACTTAGAAGATATTTTTAGGTGTATCGATTGGTTAGGTCTTGATTATGATAAAGGCCCAAAGAATGTTGAGGATCAAAAGAACAATTACTCCCAAGAGCTCAAGAGAGAGTATTATTTTGAACAATTACAGGCTCTCAAAGAGGAGCTCTTTGGTTGCGAATGTTCTCGGAAAGATTTGCAAAAATACAGTTTCTATCCAGGTATCTGCCAAAATAAGCAGCTAGGATTTAGCGAAGGAGAGACTTCGCTGCGCTTAAAGCAACAACGAGCAGATGAGTTCAGTTATATGACTTTGTGGAGAAAGGACAATCGTCCAGCCTATCAATTGGTGAGCGTTTTAGAGGATCGAGATAATGCTATCACCGATATTATTCGAGGAAATGACTTATTACCCAGTACTATTTTTCAAGAAAGTCTTTTTCAGAGATTTTCTTCAAAGCCTTTTGCCAATAGCTTTCACCATGCTCTTATTACTCACTCAGATAAAGACAAAGGTAAGCTCTCAAAGAGTCAGGGAGATCGGAGTTTAAGAGATCAGTTTAAGACCTCTCAAGACTTTTTAGAAAAAATTCTCTGGCCTTTTTTGGGAAGCGACTACGATGGCATTGGTCTGGAGCAATTAAAAAAGCTGCCTCCAGACCCTTACGTTTTTCAAAAACTGGCGAGAGTCTAAAGAAGCTCTCGAACGGCCTTTACAATCGCGGCATCGTCCATCCCATGCTTGGCATAGAGATGATCAGCCTTATAGGCACTCTGTCCAAATTCACCCTTGTTTCCAAGAGCTATTGTGGATAGGGAGTGACCAGCTTGTAAGAGAGCGTGGCACAGCATAGAGCCCATGCCTGCGATAACTTGATGATCTTCAACGGTAATCAAGCGGCCTTCTGTTTTCTTAAGTGCTGCACCGATAGTCTCGGTGTCCGGCTCATTAACAAAGGGATTATTAATAACTGTAACTTCTGTCCCTGCCGCCGAAAGCTCGTCTGCTGCTTTCAAGGCTTTATCTACGCTGGGACCAGTAGCAACAATCGTCGCAGCATCACCAGTTCTTAAGACTTGAGCTTTTTTCCATTGATAGGTTTCGGCCTTAGAATAATATTCGGGAAAATTTTCTCTGCCGTAAAAGAACACAAAGCTATTGGGGGTTTGCCCGGCTTCCGTTAGGTTCGCGTACTCTTTTAAGGCATGATAGAGGTATTCTTCAGCTTCTTTAGAGCAGCTGCAGCTAATAACTGTCGTATGAGGGATTGAGCTTACTGCACTAAAGTAAGTCGTCGCCTGATGGGAGGCTCCATCTGCCGCATCTTGAAAACCTGTATGACTAAAAAGACAAATCACAGGACCTTGTGAAAGATTGGCCATGATAAGAGGGAGGTTCCCTTTGGTGATTCCAAATTGGGCGAAAGTGTCGACCAGTGGAATGAGTCCCGCTTTAGCGAGACCGACGGCCGTTGAAATCATATTAGATTCTGCTACGCCTATATCTTGAACATTTTGAGGATGAGCTTTTTGAAAAGCGGCAATTCCTGTTGAGCCCTGCAAATCAGCGGTGACACTAAATAGGGGAAGGCCTTCGGTTACGGCCCTTTCACAAGCTCTTGCAAAACCAGGCTGTACCTTTTCATGCTTTACTCCACCTTCTTGAGCCGGTTTTGATTGGGGCTTAGAATCTAGAATCTCTTGAGCCCAAGTAATGAACTCCTCGGGTGCGCTGCCATTGTTTATTTCTTGAAGAAAGGTAACCAAAGCGGGATCAAATGGTTTTAACGGATAGCCATGGCCTCCTGATGCACTCTCTTCGGTAGCCTTTACTCCATAGCCTTTAATTGTCTTAAAGCGAATCGCTACCGGCTTGGCTGGGTTTGCCTTTGCGTCCCGAAGAGCTTCTTCACAGGCAGTATGAACGGCTTGAAGGTCGTGACCATTCTCTATAACCCTCAAGTCCCACCCAAGAGTCTTGAGTGAGTCGAAGGTTGGTGCCATAGAGAAAGAGTCATCGCTAATTCGGCCTGAGAGTTTTGTGTTGTTATCGGAGATAAGCATGACAAAGGGATTTAGTTTTCCCTTGGACGCAAGGCCCGCAATCGCTGCCATAGCCTCTTTAGCTTCTCCTTCCATAGCGCCGCCGTCAGACAGGGAACAGATCGTTGTTCTGGTGTTGCCTAGAATCTTATCCGCAAGGGCAAGACCTTGGGCTTGCGGCAAGCCAGAGCCTAATGGGCCATTAGAGATAAGAACTCCTTCAGGGTTGAGGTGAGCTTCACCGTGGCCGGTGAGTTTCGATTCGATGGAGCGAAACTTTCTTAGGTCATCAAAGGTCAGATTGTCGTAGTGATAAAGGGCGCGAAGGGCGTAGACACCGTTTTCGGTATGGCCGGCATCGTTGATAAAATTAAAGTCTTCGGACCAATTTTCGTCTCTAAACATGAGGGCATGCACTGAGGCCATGATCTCTGCAAAAGCGGCGGGTCCACCCCAGTGAGCTGCCGCTCCCCCTATTACTGCATGTTGATTCATCAAGGCCACGAGAGAGCGAATGGCTTCTGGACTAGCGAGATTTTCGACTTCCCCTTTTAAGTTCTTGGCCGTTTTTACGTATTTAGGCTGCCCTTTTGGAGTAGGGGCCAAAAGACATTTAATTTTTAAGGGTTTTTGCGGGATAGTCGGGGCAGACATGAGGTCTCCTAGCTGAGGATAGGTTTGAGTTTAGCTGATAGTAAAACAAGTTGCTTAGAGCGTATAGACTCCTCGGGCCAGTCTCAAAAAGTGGGCAAGGAAACTGCCTTTAAAATGAGGTTTTGATCAATTAATAGTGAACTCATGGCTTTCTAAGTGTCTGCTTTTATTTGAAAAAGAGGAATATTTTGGATACTTGATTTATTCAGTCCAGATACAGCGTTAAGATAAAAAGAGGAGCCGCCGATAGGTAGTTGTTGACTAAAATACTCTTGTTTATTGAGGCGAGAGTTAAGGTGGGATGAATTATGTGTGATTGTTGTAAGGCAGAAGGTAGGGACTCTGAATTTCTTTGCGGAAAAACAAGTTCCCTCCGCTCGGCAAACCTCTACAAGATTTACGTCGGCAGAGTCGCTTCAATCAAGCTATGCCGGCTTTGCGATATCCAACTTTTTAGGGGGGGAGAGTCACGTTTCTTGGCCTCAAACTTCAAGTTTGCCCAACATCTCTTTACTTCCAAAGCAGGTCAATCAGACTCTCTCTTCGACTAGATAGAGTCGTCGTGAAGAAAATAAATTCCTGATTTTTTCATAACCCAGCAATGCTGGGCTTTTTAACGCCCTATTTCGACAATGATAGTTTTTTAACAGCTGCTTTTAAGCTATAGTGGCGCTGGTCTATTATTATTTAAGGAGTTTTTTATGAGCGTTCGTGTCCGCTTTGCCCCCAGTCCAACCGGTTATCTTCATATCGGTGGAGTAAGAACAGCACTTTATTGCCACCTTATTGCTAAGGCTACGGGAGGACAGTTTGTTCTACGAGTAGAGGATACAGATTTAGAGCGCTCTAAAAAAGAATACGAAGAAGCTATGCTCAAAGATCTTCAGTGGTGTGGGATCGAACACGACGAGGGTCCCGATGTTGGTGGGGATTTTGGACCTTATCGACAAAGCGAGAGAACAGAGATCTACAAATCTTGCGCAGACAAGCTTGTGAAAGAAGGGAAAGCTTATCCTTGCTTCTTGAGCGATAAAGAGCTTGAAGAGTTAACGGAAAAAGCTAAAGAAGAAAAGCAATCACCACACTTATACCATGATAAGTACCGAGATCTAGACCCTGCTGAGGCACAAAAAAGAGTTGATGCCGGGGAGACTCATGTGATTCGCTTTAAAAACCCTCGTAAGAAATATACCTTTACCGACCTTGTTCGGGGAGAAGTTACTTTTCCAGAAGATATGGTTGGAGACTTTGTCATCATACGCTCAAGCGGAATGGCCGTTTATAACTTCTGCTGCGTAATTGATGATTGGAAGATGGAGATGACTCACGTTCTAAGGGCGGAGGAGCATTTAAATAATACCGTTCGCCAACTTATGATCTACGAGGGGTTAGGGGCTAAGGCACCGGAGTTTGCCCATTGTTCATTACTTGTAGGAGAGGACAGACAAAAGCTTTCTAAAAGGCATGGAGCTACTTCTGTTGTTCAGTACAAAGATCAGAACTATTTACCTCAAGCCCTACTCAATTATCTTTGCCTCTTAGGTTGGTCCCATCCAGAAGAAAAAGATGTTTGGTTGCTCAAAGATATCATTCCTCTTTTTGATCTGACTCGTTTTAATAAAAGTCCGGCGCTTTATGATATTGAAAAACTGAATCACTTTAATGGTGAGCACATGCGCCTGCTCAATGATAGTGAACTCGTTGACTACCTTGCCCCCACACTTGAGAGCTCTCATCCTTTTCTTGGTATGCCTAGAGCGTGGCAAGAAAAATGCTTGGGCGCTTTTAAAGAGAAATTTAATATTCCGGCAGAGCTACCAGAGCAACTAGGCGTTTTGTTTGATGACAATGTTGTCGAAAGTGAAGAGGCTAAAGAGGTTCGCTCGTGGGAGTCTACTGGGCAAATTCAGTCCTATATAAAGGACGAGGTGGAGAAAATTTCTGGTAGCGGAGCGTCTTTTATTTCAGAAGAAGACTTCACGGAATTTACCAACTACTGCAAAAAAGAACTAAAGATAAAAGGTAAGTTTTTATTTAAAGGACTGCGCCTTGCCCTGACTGGAATGAGCGAAGGTCCAGACCTTAAGGTGATCATTCCTTTAACTCCAATTGAGGTGATGAAAAAAAGATTATCAATATAATCAGATAGTTAATAGGCTTGCTTGAGTTTTTCGCTAAAGTATTGTGTCGGTTAGTCCGACAAGATAAATATGAGGAATTTGTGGGGATGGGGCTTTACCATCACATATTTAGCAATGCTTTCTATTGTCTTTTTATTTGGCAGGGCTCCTGAAAAGAAAGTTTTAAAAGTAGAAATCGCAAACTTTTCAGGCTCGAGAATGCCCAGTAGTAAGAAAATTTCTTCTCGATTTGTCTTACCTGTTTGGTAGCCTATAATCTTCTTAAAAATTCCACGAAATCTAGTAAAATAAAGTAGTTATGTCTTTTGTAAGAAATGGAGTTTTTACTTGGTCTTGTTGCTTTTGTTTGTTTCCTTGTGGTCATTCAATACCCATTCTCGTGGAGAAATCGTAAAGAGAGAGATTCTTGCTCTTTGGGACTCCACTGAAACCGATGACGGCAGCTATACTCAAGGCCCAATACACCTCTATCTCGAACCTATTCTTAACCACTACGGGCTAAAGCTCGAGTACGTTGATGTTGGTAAGACGTTTCCTTCAAAGCTATCCTCCTCCGCTTACCTTGCAAAATTTAGAGGAGTGATCTCTTGGTTCACTGACGATAACTTAAAGGAAGCTAAGGCTTATCAAACGTGGCTCATCAAAGCTTCAAAGCAAAAGCTACCTTTTCTCTTTCTCGGTGACTTTGGCTTCTTGCTAGAAACACCCTCTAAGGAATTTCCCAAGAACTTTATTAACAAGGCTTTGAACCGCTTTGATATCGAGTATGGTGGCTCTTTCTATAATAACCCCCTTCTTTTCAATCTAGAGTTCCCAATAGGAAAGAAAGACCTTGAGTTTGAGAGGGCCTTAGAGAACGAAGTTAAAGAAATTAGGATTGTTAGAGGGCTTGGTAAGTCTTCTAAGCCCTGGTTAAAGGTCAGCATTCCCTCTGAGAATGAGACGTCCTGGCCTGTGATTGAAAATACCAAAGCTTTTTACGTTCAAAGCGGTTACGAAATTTTTGTTAATCCAACAACCTATCAAGTGAAGTGGAGAGTTAACCCATTCAAGATTGTCGAGAAGGTTTTTGACGCCCGCACTTTTCCGGCTCCCGATGTCACCACTCTTTGTGGCAGGAGAATGCTCTATATTCATATCGATGGAGATGGCTTTATTAATCAGAGTCAAGTTGATCAAAAAAGTCTGAGTGGTGACATTATTCTTGAGAAAATTATTAAGAAGTACAAGCTTCCCACCACTGCAAGTGTCGTGGTTTCCGAAATTGATCCTAAATATCTAGGGAACCCAGGAACAGTTGAAAGTGTAAAAGAGCTATTTTCTCTTCCTTACGTGGAGCCGGCCAATCATACTTTCTCGCATCCTCTGAGCTGGGATATGGAGCCAACCCTTAATGAAAAGAGAATCTACCTAAGCGAAGCCAAGGCCAGGGCTCATAGAGGGCCGATTGTCGCCTATAAAATTAAGGACTACGTCCTCGACTATAATCGCGAGATAAAAGGTGCCATGGAGTATATCTACACAGCCCTTACAGATCGAACGGGAGAAGAGAAGGTTGTCCTTTGGTCGGGTTCTTGTATGCCTCCAAGAGAAGCCTTACAAATTACTGAGGCCTCGGGCTACCTCAATATGAATGGTGGGGATGGACGTCTGGACAATACCTATGATTCCTACGCAGGCCTTTCAGCTCTTATCAGGCAAGTGGGACCCTACACTCAGGTTTACACCAGCTTTGCCAATGAAAATATTTATACAAATTTATGGGAAGGACCCTACAGCGGATTTAAAGATCTCATTGAATCCTTTAGGAGAACAGAGTTGCCTGTTCGAATTAGACCTATGAATATTTATTACCATTTTTATTCAGGAGAGAGAAAGTCTAGCCTTCAAGCTCTTGAGGATATCTATGATTATGCCAGTTCTCAAGAGATCAGCCCTGTGCTGGCAAGTGACTACATAAAAATCGTCCACGGGTGGCGAGACAGTAAAATCACTAGAGTTTCAACTGATCACTATCGTTTTTCAAATTACGGCCATTTGAAAACGTTTAGAATTGATCGTGAAAATACTTTTCCAAATTACAAAAAATCTAGAAATATTATTGGTCATAATTTTCACGCGGGTTCTTTATACGTTCACCTTGGTGGAGCAGAAGTGACCGAGCTGGTACTGACTAGTAAAGAATCTACTGCTGATCATATTATCTCTTGCAATGGCTTTGTCGATAAAGTCACCTCGTCAAAAATTACTGGTATCTCTAGAGTTCCCTTTGAAGCCAAAATAAAAAGTGGAGGACAGGACGTTCGCCTTACTGGAAAACAAGTCGGCCCTTTCTCCCTTGCTAAACTTCAGGAGGGAGATTGATTTTATTTCGCGCCCCCTCACTCATTGCTTTTTCGGTCATCATTGGGGCCCTCGTCTACTTTAGTATTCCCGATAAAAATAAAATGGGCATGTACTACTTTAACTCCTATCAGTATGAGACCGCTTATCAGTATCTTAATGATGCCAATAATTTTGAAAACGGTGATTTGGAAGCCCTTAAGCGAATTAAAGATTATTTTTTAATTAATGGAAATACACTCAAAGCGCTCGATATTCAATATAAGTTAATAAGCCTCAGGCCCCATAATGTTGACTATCATATTGAGGCAGAGAAGCTTTGTGATTGGAATAAAAGACCAATTGAGAAACTCGTAGTGATGGAAAAAAGAGCGATGCTCTACGAGGGCCAAAGAAGAGAGGAGCTTTTGATTCAAGTCGCCGAAGGCTATCGTTGGTTGAAACTCTATAAAAAATCTACTCGGATATATAAAAAGTTAGCTCAATCAAATAGTAAAGAGATTCTCGAGTCGGCCATAAATTACTACCTAACTAAGAAAGATCCTAATTCTGCGATTGTTGTTCTAGAACGCTACGTCGATCTTTTTCCAAACGAAAATAAATATGGCACCTTTCTCATCCAAAGCTATAGCTATGTAGGAGAAAAAGAAAAGGCTTTCTGGCAGGCCCTCGTTCAAATGGGAATGCCAATTGCCCTGATAAAAGGTGACTTCGCAAGCTGGCTCAAGGGCCTTAGTGCAGAGAATATTAGGGAGGGGTGGCGAGCTCACTCCAGGCTTATTTATTTAAGCCAAGAAATCAATAATTTAGGATGGAGAGAGACTCTTATTTCAGTCTATTCTCAAAAGTTAGAGGGCGACACATTGGTGGCGTTTACTATTGGCGAGAGTTATTTTCTGATAAAAAACTACAAGCTTGCTTACGAGTACTTTAGGAAGTCCGAGGTGGGTCCTAAAGACTTTCGTGACCGAAATAGGCAATTGGCCAATTACTATTCTGATATGAAGCGGCCCAAGGACGCCATTCGCTGTTTAGAGCGATTGGTGAGTCGCTATCCCCTTAATCAACTCTATTGGGAGTTATTGGGAGACACTTATGAAGAAATAGGTGAGAAGAAGAAGGCGTTGAAGGCTTACATGAGGCTGTTGAGGCTTGAGTCAGCTTCTTATGATCGAAGGGTTAGAAAAAGCCTTTTCTCTGCGGACTTAATCGCTCAATCAGGTGGTCCTGTTGATATTCCTATAATGTATAAGCCGGCCAATATAAGGAAGTCCAACCGTAAACGGATAACCCGAGTTCGAGATAAGGTCTTGGCCGTAGCGGAAAACTTAGAAAGTCCCGATGAGAGAATCACTGTTTATAAGCAACTTCTAGAGCGAAGACCTAATGATATTCTTCTTCTAAAGAGACTAGGGTTTTCCTACTTTGATGTTGATGATATTCCAAACGCTCAAAAAGTATTTGAAAGGATATATCTTCTTTCCCCGAAAGACAGTGATGCCTTAGAAATTGTGGCAGGAAAGAAAACAGAAGAAGGCGAGTACAACGAAACTCTTAAATTAATCAAAGAATTGGAAGCTCGTCAAGAACTAAGTGTCTATGCTCTAGGTCTTAAAGAAAATGCCCTTTATGCACTCAAGTTAAAGAGAGAACATAACAAGATTTGCGCTAATATTACGAGTGGCTCACAAGAGAAAAAAGATTTCCTTGTATTAAAAAATCGCTGCCTCACCCGTTTGAAGCAGCAAAAAAGTGCCTTAGACATGCAAAAGGACTTAGTTCAGCGATTTCCTGAGGATAACGATTTACTCCTCCAAAAAGCGTTTAGTGAATTAGAAGCGGGGAATCTTCGAGAAGCCCGCAGTGACATGGAAACTTTGAAGAGCCGAAAAATTAAATCGGCAAGTCTTAATTCCTATCTCATCGAATTGGAGGAGGTCGTTAAACAGCGCGACGCCTTAGTTCTCTTCACTGAAACCCAGTACCTCAAGGCAGAGGACTTCTCTTATCTCGATGCTACTCAAGACCTAAGAAAGAGGGTTGACTCTTGGGGTTTTGGTCTTTCACTACGAACTTTTAAACTTTTAAGCGGAGGGAACTCCCTCTTCAATTGGGTGTCTCCTTACGTCAGCTATTTTCATAATGAGCGCTTTGATATGAGCGTAGGTTATCGTTTCGGGCTGGGAGACAAGAAATTTGATAAAGCATTTTTCATTTCTGCTAATTATTTTGGAAATAACTCATTCTTTAATGCAACTTATGAAAATTCTGAGGCGTTGATACTAACCAGAAACCTCGTATTAGAAAAACAAGCAAGGGCCAGATCTCTAAATCTCTACTGGGAAAAGTTTCTCTTCAAGAGAGGAGATCTTTTTCTCTTTAACAGTATTCTTCGATGGGCTACTTTTCAAAACGAGGAAGGAGAAGCGCGCCAATTCACAGCAGAGTACCTTTATTCAATGATTCCCGAGCATAAGAAGGTTGACGTCTATACAGGCGTCCAGATCAGTAGAAATACTCTCTCCAGTGACGGCTTTAACCTCAATGAGAATTTTTTACCTGACTCCTTGGCCTATCATTTAGTCCTCAGGGCTCACTACAACTATCAGAGTGAAGATGTAGAGCATTGGCGCTTTCTTGCTAGAGTGGCTTCAGGTGGAGATAGCAAAAGAGGTATTGATTTCGGAAAGTCTTGGCAACTTAGAGGGGAAGTTTCGCATTTTTATGGCGCTTTAAGAAATATTAGATTTTATTCAGAATATTATAATGAAACCGTGGGCGTTAACTTGGGTAGTACTTTTCTTCTCGGGATCAATTGGACCCACCGCTTTTAGGAAGTTAAATGTTAAAAGATAAGAAAATTTTAGTCGTCGACGATAGTCATGAGTTCTCATTCTTACTCTCATCCCTGCTGAAGGTGCACTCGATTGATGTTGTGAGTATTGATGCTCCCGACTTGGCTTTGGAGAATCTGAAAGAAAATGAATATGATCTCCTCATAATCGACTACTTGATGGAGCCTTTCGACGGGCTATCCTTAATAAGTAAGGCTCGTGAAATTAGTCATCACAAATTAACGAAGGCTATTCTAGTGACGGCAAAGAAGCTAGAGAGTCATGAACTACAAGAGATAAAAAGGCTTAATGCCGTCTATCTGACAAAGCCGATACTGCCCAACGAGTTTTATAAACGGGTGACTGATCTATTGGAGAAATAGGAATGTTTAATGGCTACCTAAAAAAGAAAACAGTGGTTGATGCGGCAGTGCTCTTTGCCTGTTTGGGGATTGTGCTATTTTTGGCAAAACTGTATCATCCTGAAAATTTGGCAATGCATAAGGTTGCTCCTCATCCCTTTTTTATCATAAGCATTGTCTACTCTGCTTATCACGGCTTACGATTTTCTATTTTAAGTTCAGTGGTAACGGCGATCCTCTATTACGCGCTTTTAGCTTATCAGACAGACTTTCAGGAGGTTGAAAGTATTTTTACGGGAGCCTATTTGGTTCTGCCTCTAACAACATCAATTGTGTCGATCGTTATTGGAGATATTCGCCAGCGAACTTGGGCCCGTCAACAAGAAAAAGAGAAAGAATTATCAGATGCTCAGGAGTACGTAAACCTTCTTAAAAAAGAAAGAGAAGGATTAGATAGAAAATTAAAGGAGATAAAATCTCGACTCGTAACAAAGCTCGAAACAACTCGCTCTATGTATGACAAGGCAAGAGGCTTTTATTCTTTTAATCAAAGGTCTCTTCTGAAGGCTTTTAGGTCAGCCTTGAAGGAAGACTGTTCAATAGAGGAAGTCTCTGTCTACCTTATTGACCAAGGATCGACAAAATTTACGAAATGGGAGCCTGGCAATAATAGTGAATCTCCATCCTCCTCAATTCCTCAGGAATTAGAAAATATTCTCTTGAAGGTTAGCGATTGCGCAGAGACCTTCTCTGTTCGTGACTTCGTCTACAAGCAAGAATTCTCAATTAGTGAGTTTCCCTGTCTGGTTGCATCTCCCATCCTTAAAGAGGGGGAGCTCTTTGCTATCGCAGTCGTTCATAAAATGCCATTTTTGAAGTTAACGGCAACTAACTTAAATATATTAAGGTTGATTTGTGCCTGGTTCGGAGAGGCCCTCGAGTTTAGCGATAAATTCAATTCTCTCAGGAGCGCCAGTTTAATAAATCGTGATGACTACACTCATCGATTCGATTTTTTTGATAGAAAGCGTAAAGAGTCTGCCCATTTTGCTAGGAATTTTAATCTAGATATCTCATCTATCGAAATTTCCTGGACGACTGGGGGGTTTAAAGAAGGTGAGTTGTTGGCCTTCAAAAATCTGCTCGTCAAAACCTTAGAGTTTCTTTTTGATGACCTAGAGATAACTGGAGAAGGCTCAAGCGAGAGTCATTTACGGATTCTACTATTTAGAAGTCGAGAGAAAAGCGACCATTTTCTCTCCGAATTACGACTCGAACTCAGTAAAATCAGGGAGCATAGTGGCTTAGATCGTTTCCCAGAGCTAGTCTTGACCTATAATAAAGCTAAAGAGGGAAGTGATGAGGAGAATCTGTTAACGTGATTTTCATTATTCTGAGTTTTATTATTAAAAGTATTGTACTAGGGCTCTTCCTAGGAAGTATTTTTAATATTACGTTTTTTCTATTTCTTGTTAATCCAGTCTCGGCCCTTTTCTTGGGCCTGGCTTTTCATCGGTATGGGATGACAAAGACAAAGTGCATCTTTGTCGTCATCCTAGATGTTTTTGTGCCTCTTTTTGGCTTTCCTGCGCTTTGCCTATTTCTCTTCTTAGGCCCTGTCTTTCGTCGTATTTATCAAGATAAAGAAATTGATGTTTACAATATACCCATGGGGGAACAACTATTTAATACCTATACATCTGAGAAGAAAGCTTTAATTGAGAGAAAGACTGATGAAGAACGAGAAGCGGAACTGTTCGACTCCTTTCAGATCCAGCCCTATCTAGATATCTTTGAAGGTGAAGATCTTGGGCTCAAAGTAAATGCTATAGAGAAACTGAGTTCGATGGGTAATGCACGATCAGTTGCGCTATTGAAGTTAGCCTTGAATATGCCTGATTATGAGGTTCGCTACTTCTCAAATAATGCCTTAGAGGCTATCGACAAGCAGATCTTGTCGCAAATAGAGGTCGCAAGCGAAGATATTATCAATAGGCCTGAAGACTATAATGGCTACAATATTCGCGCCTCTCACTACCTAGATGCTTATCTTTTAGGAATACTGGACAAGACAGCAGAGACTTTTTTTCTAGAGAAAAGTCTCTTTGATTTTTTAACAAGTCTAAGCTTGAGACCAAAGCAGTCTTACCTCTATGTGAAAATCACCCAGATTTATCTTAAACTTGAAAAATATCAGGATCTCGAAGACCTCGCTACAATTGCTTTAAAAACAAGTTTAGCCGATGAAGATAAAGCAAAAGTTCACTTTTATCTTGCTGAATCTAAATATATTAGAGGAGACTTTCCTGGCGTTATTGAACAGTGTCGCCTGGCCAATCAGTATCCAGTAGCGTTTGATTTAATACAAGAGAGTATTAACTGGTGGGGTGAAGATGTCGTCAGTTAATTTGGTCGAAACTCTTCACGACTTAAATTCTCCTTACTGGAAGATTCGCCTGAGTGCCGCAGGGGAACTGAAGTTGATCGGTAGTTCTAAGGACTGCTTAAGTCTCTATCGAATGATTGAGAAAGAGGATGATAACTCTCTTCGCTTTAGTTTCTTACAAGTGCTCGATGATTTTCTCCTTCGTCAAAATGGTGAACTTGAAGGAGCTGCGCTTTTTTGTCTTGTTAATTACACTCAGCGTGAAAATAAAAAAGTTGCGGCAAGAGCAAAAAAAGTAATCGATAGCTTTATTCATTCGCCAGATATTATTCGCTACCGTAAGTTGAGTGCGGTGAGAAGTGCTTGGCATTTACTAACCCTTGAGAAAAGAAAGTATCTAACATCCATCATTTTGACCAACAAACTGACCGAGCTCGTTCCGTTAATCGTCTTAAATTTTAAATCTAGAGATGATGACCTTATTCGTAGAACAATTGACGGCTTAAGAAATTTTGGTGATTCCCGAGGAAATCAATATATAAAAATAGCGTTGCATGAGGGGAGTAAACCCGTGCGCATTAGTTCGGTTAAGGCCCTTGGAGAATTAGGAAGTGTTCTAGATTACAAAAGTGTTAAAAGATGCCTTTATGATAGTGATTCGGCGATACAGGTCGCCGCTGTTTCTGCCTATGGAAAACTTCTTGGGCGTTTCGCTTATAAGGGTCTCATTAAGCTATTTTACTCGACTAGTCGGATACTCGTTAAAAAGGAGATCCTCAGTCACTTTGGTAAACAAAAGACTAAAAATTCCCTGCAATTCATAGTCGATCACTATCTAGGTGAAGAGGAACCTAATATCCTTCTCTATTGTGAGTGGGCGCTTTATGAATCTCGTTATCCAAAGAAAATTGAGCTGCTTTTGCGGTACTTTGAAAAAGCGGACCTCGGGGGCAAGTATAAGTTACTAGGATTTTTGAGTGGTCTTTTTGACCCTAAGCTCGTTGGATTTTACGCTGAAATTATTGAGGAAGGAGCAGACCCTCTTCTGTCCATGACAGTTATTGACTCCCTTAGCAACTATAGCGATCCTCAGAGTATTCGGGTTTTAAGGGACGTTTTAGGGGACTTCAAGGGGGACTACTCCACTTATGCTCTTCTCTCTCTTTTTAAGATAAAGGAAGTTGAGACAGAGGCCCTGGTTGACAGTTATATCAGTAGCGATATTGAACTTAAGCATACGGGCCATGAGGTAATTCTTAAGGCTTTGAAAAACTATCCTAAGAACTCCGAAGAAGGAACAAGAGTCCGCTCCTATTTGGAAAAAGTTGTCTCTGAGGGATCATTGAACCAGAAAGTCCTGGCCTTAGAGACCGCCCACTTCTTTATTAGTGTAGGTCTCTATCGTAAGATTTTAGATCTTCTCCAGGAAAGCCAGAGTGAGGTTCTTCAACAGACGATTTACAAGACCTTAGTTAAAATGATCTCTCTTGATCCAGACTTATTAGATGAAGGGCATGGCTTCTTTAACAATCCTTTATTTGCGGAGCTTTTTCTTTCTAGAAAGGCCAGTCCTGATATCGTTAGGAAAATTGGCTTGATTTTCTTTCAAAAACCTCTCGATTTTGCTGTGCATTTTCTCTACCTTCATGGGCGTAATTTAAGCACTCGCTTTATGGATAATATTTTACTTTATAGCGATGATCGACATGTTGATTTCTACCTTTCGTTTATGGACAAAAACGCGATGACATTAAAGAGAAAAAGCATTCTTCTTCTGCAAAGAGAATTCTATGCCGGCTCCTCCAACGCTCGAAAGCTAAGCATTCTATCGATTTCATGCTTAAACCCGGATCAAGCTAATTTTTCCTTCTTCTATGAGAAGGTTAATGAGCTCTTTAAAGATCAAGACCTTCGCTATGAATTGACTGGTCACTATATAAGGGGGCTTTGTGAGTGATGTTTGTCTCATTTTAGAGGGTACTTATCCCTACGTAACAGGAGGGGTCTCTACCTGCGTCTATCAGTTGATTAAGAATACACCTCAAATCAATTATTCAATTGTCTATATTGGTGCAGGTGACGAGCAATTTAAAGAATACCGCTATCCTGTACCTGATAACGTGAAGCTCATTAAAGAAATTTCACTCTTTGACTACGATATCAAGGGAGAGGTGAAAAACCTTAATATGGAATTTGATAACGAACTTTTAAAGAGGTTTTATCGTTCAAATCGACAAGAGAGAGTGAAGTTATTTGATGAAATTTATGAAAATATTATCCAGCCTCATCGTAAAGACTTTGATCCTTTTGACATTTTACAAAGTAAGCAGGCATGGGACTTTCTAACAATGTTCTATCAACAGCGCTTTAAAGACGGAGATGGACCCTCGTTTATTGATTACTTCTATACTTGGCGCTTTACCCATTACCCTCTCTTTAAAATCCTAACAACGGACATCCCTCGAGCTAAGGTTTATCACTCTCTTTGCACTGGCTATGCCGGACTTCTTGGGGCCGTCGCCAATGTTAAGTACTCCCGTCCCTTTATCTTAACAGAGCACGGAATCTATTCCCACGAGCGAGAAATTGAAATTTATCAAGCTGATTGGATTTATAATTCTGAGGATGACTTGCAGGCCCGAAGGAACTTGTCAGTCTTTAAAGATTGGTGGATTCGCCTCTTCCACTTTATGAGTGAGGTTTCCTACGATAAGGCGCAAACGATCACAACACTTTTTGAGGGTAATCGAGAGAAGCAAATTCGACTTGGTGCCAGTGAGGACAAAATTCAAATTATTCCTAATGGCATCGACTACGATAGCTATGCAGGCCTTGAAAGGCGAACCAGTCGAGATCAACTTGTTATTTCCATGGTCGGGCGGGTCGTTTCGATCAAAGATGTCAAAACTTTTATTAAATCGCTTTCGGTTGTAAAGAAGAAGGTAAGTAATCTAAAAGTATATATTATTGGACCATACGATGAAGAGCCTGAGTACTATGACGAGTGTAGAAACCTGGTTTCTTTCTACGAGCTTGAAGAGTGTATTGAATTTACGGGAAAGGTTGATGTTAAGGACTACTACCCGCAATCAGATCTTCTTGTTCTGAGCTCAATAAGTGAGGGTCAGCCAATGGTTATCTTGGAAGCTTTTGCCGCTGGGGTACCTTGTGTCGCAACCGATGTCGGTGCCTGTTCTGAGTTAATTCTTGGACGACTTGAAGAAGATAAGGCCGCTGGGAGTGCTGGGAAGATTGTCCCTTTCGGTAAGCCTGAAGAGTTAGGCGAGGCAATATCTGAGCTGTTACTTGATCAAGAAAAGCTTAAAAAAATGGGAGAGGTGGCGAAGAAGCGAGCCTCTCAGTATTATCGTGAAGAAAAAACAATAGAAGCCTATGAAAAACTTTATCAACGCTACTTCTCAGGATTGTAATGGCAGGAATTGGTTTTAGACTTAAAAAGTATTTTACTGATAAAGATGTTTGGACGAACTTGAAGGGGACGGTTTATTCAATCATTATCTCATCAGGGCCGTGGCTGATTTCAGTTTTGTCTGTAGCCTTTATTAGTGTTTACGCTAGTCGAGATTTACAAAATCAAGATATCTTTGTTTTAAAGTCGATTATTTGTTATACCTTTGCTTTTTCCCTGATTCTCTTTGGGATAATAGAGATGCCAGTCACACGCTATTTGGCCGACAAACTTTATATTTCTGATCAGTCCTCTTTCCGTAATACCTACTTAGTTCTTGCGGCCGTCTTTATTATCTCCGGCTCGGTCTTTGGAAGTCTATTCTACTACTTCTTCGATTGGGGCTTAGTTCTTAAGTTGATCTGTATCTGCTTCTTGATAAGTGTCCTGTTGATTTGGCACAGTATGGTCTTCTTGTCGGCGGCCAAAAATTATCATCATATTATTGGTAGTTTCATATTGGGAGGGTTGTCTTCAGTCGTCTTCGGACTGGTCTTAGGCAGCTACCTTTCTCTCATAGGCTATATTTTGGGTTACACCATAGGGCAGGCCGTGATCGCTCTACTTTTGGCCAGAAATGTCTTTAGTGAGTTTGATGATTACGAGTATGTTAGTTTCGAGGTTTTTAGCTACTTTAAGAACTTTAAGATTCTTATCTTTGTTGGTCTTTTCTATTACCTAGGAATTTGGGTTGATAAAATCCTTTTCTGGTTCACCAGTGTAGGCCAACACGTTGAGGGCCTTTTCTATACCAATCTCCACTATGACACCGCGATGTTCTTAGCTTATCTTACTATAGTGCCTTCACTTGCTGTATTCCTGGTTCAGGTCGAGACCAATTTCTACGTTAAGTACGCCTACTTTTATCGCTCTATCGAAAATAAAAATAGCTTACCTTTTCTTGAGCAGAGTGTTGATGAAATAATCGAGTCTTTTCGAAGCACTTTAGTGAGTCTTATAAAACTTCAGCTTTTTATCACAATAATTTGTTGGTATTTTTCGAGCTCAATTATGGATTTTTTAAATCTCCCTTCACTTATGGAGCCGATCTTTCGCTACGGAGTAATCGGGGCTTTTTTGCAGGTTCTTTTTTTGATCGTCAATATTGTTCTTTTGTATTTTAAAGAAGCAAAACCAGTATTGATTAACTATCTTTTTTTCTTTGGTAGTAATCTAATTTTCTCTGCTTTAAGTATCTATGGTGGCCACCGGTTCTACGGTTTGGGCTATCTGCTTAGTTGTCTTTTTACCCTAATGATCTCTTATGGGTTTTTGATAAAAACATTAAAAAACCTTAATTTTATGACCTTTATGCAACAGCCTCTTAGTAATAAGAGCTTCTCTGAGTCTGTATGACGTTAATCGTGAGCTTATTGATTTTATTAGCAGGCCTTTCTTCTTGTTCGACTAGCTTGGAGGAAAAACTCAATCAAACAACAAGCTGGGGTTACCAGCTACAAAGTTACGCGAAGCCCCTCTCTCTGGGCTCAAGTCTTTATAGGGATAAAAGGATGTGGGTCCTAGACCCTGACTTTGATGGGCAAGGACCTCAGGGCGCTGAGCTATCAAAACTAAAGAAGAAGGGAGCTTTGGCTATTGGCTACCTTTCTATTGGAGAGGCGGAGAGTTATCGTGACTATTTTGCAAAGATGGATAAGAGTATGCTTCTCAAAGAGAATCCTCAGTGGAAAGGAAACTTTAAAGTTAAGTACTGGATGACTGGCTGGCAGAAGATTATTTTTAAAAAAGTAGATGCTCTTATTGATCAAGGGTTTCAAGGGGTTTATCTCGATATTGTGGATGGCTTTTATTATTTTAAAGACAAGAAACTGAGGGCAAATCAGATGGTATCTTTTATTGCTTCTATTCGTGAGCGGGCCTTATTGAAGACTGATGAGTTTTTGATCATTCAGCAAAATGCTCCGACTCTCTATCAGTATACCGATCAAGTTGAGCTTCTCTTTTCTAGTGTGGATGGCCTTGCCTTAGAAGATGCTTTTTTCTTTGGTGATAGTGCTAAGCAAGAGGATAATGCTTTCTTACCTCAGGATTACGCACTTGAAGCGGCTAAGGTATATCTTGAAAGAAAAAAGAAAGTCTTCAGTGTCGAGTACTTAAAAGATCAAAAGCTTATTAAGAAGTACGCGCAGGAGATGAAGAAGGGAGCTATCGTGCCTCTCGTGGCCAATCGGCGCCTCGATGGACCTCTCATTTTTGCTGATTCTAAAACATTTAGGTGATTGCTTGCTGCGGTGTGGCTATCCAAAATTTTCTATCATTTAAGACTTTTCTCGTTCCCCATGGCATTGTCTCTTCTTAGCGGTTAGAGGAGTTTTAGATGCTTAAGAAGGTTTTTCTCATTAATCTTATCTTCATTTTCTTGGGGTCTTTAATGGCCGCTCCGGACTGGTCACGAGAAGTCGAAATTCCTCTGGGAGAGACGAGGCTTGATATTTATGAACACGGGGATGATCTGCCTGTTGTTAAAACTAAAGGTTATATTCACGCACTAAAGTGGCCTGTCAATGTTACGGGCTTGATTGTTCCTTACCAGCCGCTTAAGTATTTCTTGGAAGAGAAGAAAGAAAATCCTCTTAGGCGATTGGTTGAAAGAATTGCAGAGGCCCAGTTGGGCTTCACAGATATGGATGAACTCTACGGTTGGTTGGGGCTCAATATCTACCCTGAAAATTCGCAAACCAGCGCTACTTTTCAAATTCCTTATCCCACAAGTAATCAGGTCTATCCTGACTATCGGATGGGGGCTTCGATTATCAAGGCAAAGGGGTTTCCAAACAGTCAGGCCTTAACCTTCTCCTGTACCACCTGCCATTCGGGAACTTTTATGGGCCGCTCAGTCATGGGTCTTACCAACAAGCGACCTCGGGCCAACGAATTTTTCATGATGGCCAAGCGCTATATTCCCTATGTTCCCTCTGGCTTCTTTAGAGCGGCGACAAAAGCGACTCGAGAAGAGAAGGCGATGTTCAAGAAAACGAAAGGTAACCTTAGCTTTGTCGGATCTGTGTCGCCACAAGTCCTAGGTCTGGATACCTCTCTACCTCATGTGGCGTTGAGCCTGCACAAGAGAGCAGATGACGAATATGCCAGTAAGGTATCGTCACGAAGAATCAATCGACGTAAGCCGCATCTCTTAGAGAACTTTGTGGCCGATTCAAAGCCCATGCCCTGGTGGAATTTGAAATACAAGAACCGCTGGCTTAGTGATGGCTCGATCGTTCAAGGCAACCCCATATTGACAAACTTTTTGTGGAATGAGCTGGGGCGAGGAACTGATCTTAAAGAACTTGAAGCTTGGATGAAGCAAAACCCTAAGGCCATCGATGAGCTGACTGCTGCGGCTTTTGCCACGAGTGCCCCAAAGTGGACGGACTTCTTTCCGGAGAGCTCTCTTGATTTAGACGCGGCTAAAAGAGGGGAGGCCGTCTTTAATAAAAGCTGTCAGAAGTGCCATGGTGCTTATGAGAAGCGTTGGTCCTATCCCATGGCGAATCTAGAAAGTGTCTCCAAGCAAATCGAGACGACCCGAGTGTTCTATCATAAGAAAACCCCGGTGATAGACGTTGGTACGGACCCTAATAGGTGGATGGCGACAAAGTCTTTTTCTAGTGGGCTTAATAAATTAAAAATCTCTAAATGGATGAAGACTGTTGTAGTGCCCCAAAAGGGCTATGTACCGCCTCCGCTAGAAGGAGTCTTTCTTCGTTATCCTTATCTGCACAACAATTCTATTCCGAACCTTTGTGCCTTAATGGCCAAACCCAGTCACCGTCCGAAAAGCTTTATCCAGGGTCCTTCCCAGAATCCAGAAGACTACGATCAAGAGTGTATGGGCTATCCAATAGGAGCGGATATTCCTTCCGCTTGGAGAAAGGACAAAGACGCTTTCTTTGATGCTACTAAACCAGGTTTGAAGAATATTGGTCACTCTAAAATGTTTTGGAAAGCGGATGGAAGTCCTCGTCATACAAGTCAAGAAAAGCGAGATCTTTTGAGTTTTCTAAAAACGTTATAAGTTGCAGTGAAGCTTCTACCAGCCTCGGTAGGTGCGAAAATTCTTCTTTTTGCCTTCTACCTCTTGCGCCTGGCCGTCTATCATTTTAATTTCTGGAAACTCCCAGTAGACTTTAGCCGTCTTATCAAAAGGAAATTGCACAAACTTAGGTGTTACCTTTATACCAAAGCCACTTGAGAGCTTTGGAGACGCTTCGGTGCAGGCGGCTCCATCACTGAGCCATTTATCGAGTTTATCTCCGGCCACTATTTTCTTAGTTCTTACAGGCTTTTTTAACTGATCTTCCTCGAGCCATTGAGCAGGGAATTCCTGTTCACTTACATCCACGATAGATAGCTTCCAGTCTTGTAGGCGTGAACTCTCAGCAAAACGCAAAACTTCGTAGGAAAAATGAAAACAGGTTCTGTCGGCGAGGTACTTTTTTTCTAACCTATTTCTGAGGTCCATTTGCTGTTTCTCATTAAGACCTCTTTGGGCAGCTGCTTCTCGGACCATGGAGTCGACTAAAGTATAAGTATAGGGATAAGCCTTGAATTGGTAGTTGCCACCACTCATTGAGGAGGCTCTTGTGAGAGCTTTTTTTACTTGCTCTGGCATGGGGTTGTTAAGACCAACACCGGTGAGATAGCTATAAGTTTTATCTTTGGAGTTAGGGGAAAATAAAGCGCAACTATTTAAAAGAAGTATGCTGACAAATAAAAGAAAGTTCACTTTTGGACACCCTTGCTTAAGAAAACGACTTCCCCATTATGGCCAAGAAGATAGCGGCAGGCCAAAAGAATCCCTTTGTGCAATGAGCTAGCTATGTTAGCCTTTTTTCCTATGGATTCTTCACAGGTCATCATCACAAAAATTGAGCCCAGCGATAGCTCAGGGCTACTAGAGTTTACTGATCGTTGGATTGGTAAGGGCTATTTTAGTCGTGAAGAGTTGACTCAAGTGATTGAGCTCTCAGGTGGTGCTAGTTTTAAGGCTTGTGTTAATGGGGTGATCGTCGGCGTGCGTCTTAGTATTAAGCCGGGATCTCTCATGGACTTAGGCTTGAAGGACTTGAGTGTCGATTCCTGGGGAGTGCCCGCTTCTTCGATGGCCTATTTTAAGAGCCTCTTTGTTGCTTATGATTTTCAAGGACAAGGAATTGGGAAGGCCTTGAGCAGCAAATCCCTTGAGGCTCTTAAAGAGCTAGGGGCACTAGGTGTTGTATGCCATAGTTGGCTAGAATCTCCTGGTGACAGTTCCCGTTATTATTTACAAAAGATGGGCTTCGATGAAGTTCGTCATCACCCTCGTTTTTGGTATGATGTCGACTATCACTGCACGCGATGTGCTCCCAAGCGCTGTGTCTGTACGGCGGTTGAGATGATAAAGGTTTTGTCATGAGCGTATCTTATTGGATGGAAAATAGTCACTCACAAGGAGATAGGGTTTATGACATCGTAGTTGTTGGCGGTGGTATTGCGGGTCTTTCAACCGTTTATTGGCTAGCTGTTGAGGATCCCTCTTTGAAAATTGCCTTGATTGAAAAGCATAAGATTGGTGACGGAGCAACTGGCCGTAATGCCGGCTTTATTACCTGTGGCTCCGTTGAACATTTCAACCGTCTTGTCGAAACTCATGGCAGTGAAAAAGCACTTGAGATCTGGCGCTTTAGTGAGGAGAACTTAAGGCTTCTCAAAGAAGAAATTATAGACTCTGCAAAACAAGAATTATATTTTGAAGAGAAGGGCTCCTTTTCTCTGGCTTCGACAACAGAAGAGCTCAAAGAGTTAAAAAAGACAAAAGAGCTGATGAGCGGCCTGAAAATCTCTGTGGAAGAGTTGGATGAGCAAAGTATTTGTGATCGCTTAAAGGTCAGTGGCTTTGTGGGTGGGATCAAGTACTGCGATGATGCCTCCATTCATCCAATGCGTCTTCTTCTTGCGATAAAAGCCAAATGTGAAAGCAGATTTAAGAATATCGATTTTTTTGAAGAGCATGAAGTCTTCTCTCTAGAAAAACAAGGGCAAGATCGGCTCGTGAGAACGAGAGGGGGCTCCTTTATTGCTCCTCTCGTTGTTATGGCCACCAACGCATACAGTTCTCAATTACAAGACTACTTTAAGAATAAAATTTTCCCTACCCGTGGCCAGATCCTTTGTACCGAGCCGGTTGCGGCTTTTTTAGAGGGACCTTGTTACGCTAACTTTGTGCTCGATTACTTTCGTCAACTGCCCACTGGAGAAGTTATTATCGGCGGTTTTCGCCAGCTGCAAAAAGATGTCGAGGTAGGCTACTCCGATGAGACGACTTATGTTATTCAGGACGCTCTAGAGGACTTTTTAAAAGTTCACCTTAAACCCCTTAAAGATAAAAAAATTACCCATAGATGGTCAGGCATCATGGGCTTTAGTGCCGACGGGCAGCCCATGGTTGGTAGTTTACCTACAGACGAGGGGATTGCCTTTGTTGGTGGTTTTACCGCCCACGGTTTGGGGCTGGCTTTTCATAGCGCAAAAGTTCTTGTGGATTCTCTATTCGGGCGTGAAATCCCTTCATTTATAAGCGCGCGGAGATTCTAAATGCAGCCGTGGTTTTTAAAATATCCCATTTGTCATCGTGGAGCTCATTGGTTTGAAGGAATAGATGAGAACTCATTAGAGTCCTTTGATAAGGCAATAGCCCTTGGTTTACCCTTTGAAATTGATGTTCACTTAAGTCTAGATGGCGAAGTTTTCATCCATCATGATGTAAGTTTTAAGAGGTTAGGCGGTCAAAATTTAGACCTGACAAAAAGAACTGCACTTGAACTAGATTGCCTAAGAACATTCAATTCAAGGTATGGCATCGTGCTTTTAAAAGACTTGCTTATTCGACTGAAAGGTCAGGTGCCTTTGGTTATTGAAATTAAGCACACCCGCAAAGACTACTTATTGGAAGAGAGACTTATTGAGTTGCTGCGAGACTATAAAGGAGAGTATTCGCTTCAGGCGTTTTATCCCTTTTCTTTAAAATTCCTTAAAGCAAAAAAGGTTTCTTGTCCTGTTGGATTATTGGCCGGGCCTCTTAAAGACGACAAAATAGCCTATCCTTTAAAAATATTTATTAAGTCTCTTTGTATGGCCCCTCAACTAAAGCCAGATTACATTGGCTACCAATGGGATTTTCTCGCCCAAAGAGCACCTCAACGTATGCGAGAGAAGTTTGATATTCCTCTTATTGGCTGGACTGTTAAGGATGAGGCTTCAAGGGACTTCACAAAACGATTCGGAGACAACTATATATTTGAAAACTTGGATGGATAAATTCTAAACATCGTTAGCGCAGACCTAGCCCCAAGAGTCTATTTTAGCTTTGGGTAGACAGGGTAAGGTCAAGGCCCGCCGGTGTCTTTTTGACCCTCTTTTATCCAGAATCTAACAATAAAATTTCTAAGTATTTAAAATTATTAAAATTCTCCGGTAAGATTTTTCACAAGCTTTTCACGGCAAAGAAAATATTTTGCAGTACGTGAAAAATTAGATACTCCCAAGAGATAAAATTAATAAACAAAGTTTAAGGAGAGTAAATGAAAAACTTATTGGCCCTTTTGGGTATTCTTCTTATGGGAACGACTCTCATAGCCGAAGCTCAAGCACAAAGTAGAAGAGATGATATTCTTCGTCGTCGTGATGGTGCTGGAGCGAGTCGGGATCGTAGCCGTGGCAATAATAACGGTGGTCGCGTTGATCGTGGACGTGGAAATAATAATGGTGGTCGCGTTGATCGTGGACGTGGAAATAATAATGGTGGTCGAGTTGTTCGAGACAGAGATAACGGACGCAGGCAACCAGACGTTGTAAGAGATAGAAGAAATGATGACCGAAGACGCCCAGACGTTGGAAGAGATAGAAGAAATGATGACCGAAGACGTCCCGACGTAGGTCGCGATAGAACGCCTGATCGTCGTCCTGATGTTGGAAGAGATAGCAGAAGACCTAATAGAGATCTTCGCCACCGTCCAGGTTGGAATAATCCTGGTCGTCGTTATACAAGAAATAACCACGTTCCAAGAAGAGGCAATGTTCGTCACAATAGAAGATTCCAAAGAAGATATGACTACCACCGAACAATTCCTTATCGTTTTGTTTACAACAACAGATGGATTCGTTTTCGCGTAAATTTTGGAAATGGCTATACATCAATAGATGGTTATCCCTACTACGTTTACAATGGTTACCGTCACCGTTACTCGACTTACGATACTTGTGACTATGAACTTGTCGATGGCTACGATAACTCTGTGGACAGAACATTTTTCGGCTACACTTGTGCTCAGTCCTATGACTACTGTGCTCAGCTAAGAGATGACCTTAATTATGGAAGAGGAAGCTATCGCTTCTTTTGTTCTGAGAAAATTGAGTTCAACAATGGCCGCAACCGCTACGACCACTGGGACTATGAAGATGATTTTCACTATGACGTTTACTAGTAGTTGATTAAAACGTTTTTCATCAGGGCCCGGCAAATAAGTCGGGCTTTTTTTGGCTTAAGGTTATCCTCGTAAGTGTCGAAAAGTCCTACGGAGGCATTATGAAACTATTTCTATCTTTGATGACACTTTTCACTCTTTCTTCTTTTGCTGAGACGGTAAACTGCTCTAAGCAAAAGCGAGATATGGAGCTTTTTTGCGGCAACCTCGAGCGACACTGTGACTACATCCAAAGTTGCCTCATTCGTCGAGATACTTGCGTTGAAGGAGTTCCTGCAGATGAGGAGAGCTGTCAGCGCTTAAGTGACTGCTCAAAGAAGTTAGAGCCTGAATTACCAAGAGCTGAACGGTGTCTCTACAAATGGAGCACTTCGAGTAAGAATCCAATTTGCTTAGTTGATAAGTCCATTCGCTTTGTCGAAGAAGCGTGTCCTGGAAATATTGAGGGGATCTTTAACGTGATGGCCTATGGACTCTCAGGAAGTGTCGATGTGAAGTTTGATTGCTCTGCCGCTAAGACTCGCTACCTAAAAAAAGTCGAGTTTTGTCAGGATGCACGAGAGGTCTTTGATGTTAGTTGTAGCAAGACAGTTGAAGATGAGCTGGCCTACATCAATGCAGAACCTAGGAAATGTAGAGAATCAGAAAGTCTTGAGAAATTTGTTCCCGGACAATTCTTTCTAGAAACAGTTGATGTACAAGACTTCTCGGATAAGAAGCCCGCAAGCCCTGGGAGTTATAAAGTTTCAACTCCTGAAATTCGCGTTCTTCAGTAAGTGATATGAAAATACTGGGAACCCTTGTTTTTCTGGTGCTGATTGGAGTGGGGCTATTCTTTTTTGGCTCCGCTGACGAAGAGGTTACAAAAGAGCGTCCCCCAGATCTTCCCGCCAAGAAGGTCGCAAAAAGACCCGTTCACCATGACCCTGAAAAACTTAAGCCCCGAGCAGCTCAGTCTCCGACTTCTGCTTCTATTAGAAAAGAGTTTGAGAATCCTGCCCTAAAGAAAGACCTCACAGATAAGCAAATTCAACAGCTCGATGCTAACGTTGAGAAGCTTGAAAAAAGATGGGACTCACGCCTCAAAAACCTCTTTTTAAATAAAATGAGTCTGTCTCTTCAAGACTTTGCAGACTATCAAGTCATGCGAGATGGCTTTGAGGATGATCGCCTAGAAGCCTTTGAGAGGTTTCATAAGGAGATGGCCCAAAAGCACGGCAATAGCTATCGTTATTCTCCTACTCTTGAGATGAAAGAGTATGAGCAAAAAATAAAAACTGAATACAGAGACCTTTTTAGAAAAAGGTTTGGCGAAGAGAACTATGCTCGCTATATGGGGGAACTTGAGAGTTTCAATGATCAAGCGAGAAAAGAAGCCGATCCAGCTCTTGGTGTTCTCTATATCGAATATTAGTAGGATTGTTCGCTTTCTATTTTTTAGAAGAGTAGTAGAATCTCTTACCGTACTCGAGGTAATGAGCCTTTATGTTCTTAAGCTTTGCTAAGCTCTCTTTAAATTCAAAAAATTTAGAAAAAATCATCGGTTTCACACCCTCACTAATGGGGTTTAAGAGATTGTCATAGTGAGTGGGAATGAGCTGGCTTGCACCTGCTGGTCTAATAATATTTTCTATAATATCGGCCGTGCTCTTTCTAAAATAGATACCTTGAATGACAAGGTCACTTTGATGTTTTTTGAAGTCTTTCTTTTTTAAAGTGGTTTGTCCCGAAGGGTGAAAGAGAATATTACCTAGTGGGTGCTCTATAGCGAAGTTATAGAGTTTACCCATCTTATATTTGTAAATAGGGGAGCTAGGCGCAAGAGGCTTCTTGATGGGGCCCGGGCTCATGGTGAGACCAAAGACATGAGGTGCATGAACTCCCGGTAAAACGGTGACTTTAAAGTCCCCAATTTTAAGCTCTTGATAGTCTTCTATCACTTTGACTCTTGAAGCGGAAAGTTTAGAGCCTTCCATTATTTTTTGCGCCGAACTTGAACCATAGACAGTTGCCTTGGTGGCCTTTGCGGTTGCTACTAAATCAAGGACGTGATCATAGTGAGTATGGCTGACAAAGATGGCCTTCATTTGATCGGTGTTGATTTTACTTAGCCACTTATCCACAACTTCTTGATCTCCTTTGTAGTCTTGAAAGGAGATCATATCCCAGATGCCGGGGCGATTAAAAAAGGGATCAAAGAAGATTGAGGTTTTACCATCACTAATATTAAAGCAAGTAGTGCCAAACCAAGTGATTTCTAAAGAAGACTTCTGGGCCGAAAGTGGGCCCAGAGAGTAAGTTAAAGAACAGCCAAAAAAATAGAAAAGAAGAGAAAGGAGCAGTGCAATTCTCTTCATAAACCTAATCTTGCTTGGATTGGTTAGACTTTTTCTTTGTTGTCTTCTTAGTGGACTTGTTGGATGAGTTTCTTGAGGGTTTTAAAGTAAACCAATCATCACTTGTAATTCTGTGAAAATAATCCGCTTCTTCAACGAGCAGGTTCGAGGTCGTATTCTCAACGGCTGCAATTTCGACTCTTACTCCCTCACTCACGAGGTGGCGAACAAGTTCAATGTAGTCACTGTCCCCTGACATGATGATAATGGTATCGATCTTATTGGCCAGCTGAGTTGCTTTAATTGAAAGAGGGATATCGGCAGACTTGTGGCATGGTCTAACAGATCCATGAAAGTTGTAGTGCAACCTCTCTCTTAGCTTAGAGGAAATATTCTTTCCCTCACGAAAATAGACCAAGCGATTAAGGCCTCGATTGTCCAAAAGCTTTGGAATCAAGGTGTCAAAATTAAGCATGGAGTTCTTGTCTTTAGTAATGGAATGGATACTTCGTTCGATGTTGTTACCGTCGATTAGGATGGCAACGCTTTGATTGATGACCACGTCTTCGAGGCCAAATTCTTTTTCACTCATAATTTCCTTTTGGTTACTTTTGGCAGCGCGGACAATGATAAGTCCCACGTCCTGCCAAGGTTGTTTTAATGACCTGCGATCTTTTGCAAAGTCCACAGACCTTTTGATAAAAGACGACTAGATTCTTGACCCCTTCGCCTTTTTCACCGCTGGTATCCACATAGCCTCCGCTAAAAGTAGTACCACTAGTTGTAAGAGTATCATCTAAAACTTTTATTGTCGCTTTGATTAGGGCGCGGGCATGGGCCTTATCTAACGTTTTTACGACTCTTTCGGGCAAAATTGCTGCACGTGCACAGATTTCAGAGGCCATATAGTTGCCAACCCCAGCGAAATGGTTCTGTTCGAGAAGGAAGGGCTTGAGCAATTTATTCGGGTAGCGGGTGAAGCGATCCATCATATAATCGACCGTGAAGTCTGAAGAACTGACATCTGCACCCAAGCGGGTAAGCCAATTTTTAGCTGCCTCGGGTTTAAAAAGGTGAAAGTTTCCGAAGCGTCTAGGATCAACGTAGCCCAAGTAGGTTTTTTCTCCGCGGGGGTTCTCACCGGTCAATTGAATGTGGGTGTGTTTCTCCTTTATAGGTTTATCACTAAGGCGCCAGCCGCCACTCATTCCCAACCCAGAGATGGCGATGAAATTGTTATCGGACTTATCAACGAAGTGCAGGAGGAGAACTTTTCCTATTCTCTCTACTTTATGAAGAGTCTTATTGGTTGGTGTGAATTCTTTTTCTTTTACGATTGAAGTAGAAACTTCTGAATAGGTCACTCTCTTTATAAAAAGGGGGAGTGTTGGGGCTATTTGATTTTTTATTGTTTCGACTTCGGGTAGTTCTGGCACTTTGGGTTTAACCTTTTGTTTTTATTACTCTTAACACTTTGAGTAACTTTATGTAATCAGTAGTAATCAGTCAATTACCATCTGATTACCACGATTAGTTCTAAAGTCGTTAAGATAAATAACATTCTGTACTTCACTTTGGGAAAAGACACTGGAATCATCATCATCCAGTTCTTGTTTCACTCTTTGAATTTCATCTGAAATTTTCATTGCGACTTCTTTTTGAAACTCGTCATCAAGACTTGAGTAATGGTCAGCAAGTTTAAAATCCTTGTGGCCAGTCATTGAAATTACAGCATCAAGTCCTCCTCCAACTCTACGGGCGAGTTTGGCCATTCCATGTCTCAATATATGCGTTCCTGTGTGCTTTAATTTAGCTCTCCTCAGTGCTTTATTGTAGTTACTTTGAATCGTGCAGTAATTAAGAGGTTTGCCTTGCGTGTGAAAGACATAGTTTGAGTCATTATCCTTATGATTTAATCTCCTTAAAAGAATGTCCTTTAACTCAGGAGTTATATACATTTCTCTGGGTGTTCTTCCTTTTGGAAAAGGGTTTAGGGAAACGAATGTTTTTTTGCTCATATCCCAATAACAAGTCTCCATAATTGTTACTAGCCCGTTATCTAACTCAACTCTATTCCACTGGAGACCAGCAGTTTCACCAATTCGACTGGCAGTGTAGTATTGAAACATTGCTAAATCTCTATAAAGAGGGTCGAGGTGTTTGAAAAACTTTAAACAATCCTCAAGGCTAATTTTTAACTTTTTGACTGGTTTTGCTCTAATAAATCCGAGTTTCTTATGCTTCTTTCTAATTGGATTTAAAAGATGTTGAGCTTCCTCCTCAAATGGCTCATGTTCACGATACCAATTATAAATGGTGGTGAAGAGGTTTAACTCATTATCTAAATTACATCTCTTTGCACGACCACGAGAGTTTTGCTCATAAAAGTCACTTTTGTAAAACTCGACTTGCTCTGTAACCCAAGATGTAACTTTGCTAGGAGTTATTTCATTCATAGAGTAATTTTCAATAGATTTCCATAATTCATACCTTCGATGCCAAATAGCGATAGTGCTAGGGCGAAGGTGAATGAAATGGCATCTTTGCATCTCTTCCCAAACTTCTTTTAAAGTAGCCGATTGAGGTTTACTATTATCAGCTTTCGCAACACCATTAAACGTTGCTCTCCAATTTTTAGCTTGCCTGAGACTCTCAAATGTCATTCGAGTTGTCTTTCCTTGAATGGTTCTATTTGCTTGGTAGTTTCCAGTAACCTTATGTTTAAATATCCCTGTATTGTTAGATACAGGGACATACATATTAGGCCTCTTCTTTGTCTTATTCATTCTTTAATCTCCTTCATCAATCCAGTTAAGGACTTCATTAGGGTTAAAGAAATAGCGACCACCACGCTTCGCATAGGGAAGGTAATTCCCTCGTTTGCTTCTCGTCTTTTCCTTCCTCTCCTTAGAAATTCGGTTCTGTATTGTTTTGACCGAAAATCCCATAAAGAGAGAAAGTTCTTTTATATTCCATATTCGTTTTTTAAAGAGCTTATCGTGCAAATCATAATCAATATCACCAGTCTTGTCTTTCAATTCAATTTTTCCATTCATATCTTTTCCTTTTATTAGCTATTTAGATTGATTCTCGTTGTTCTTGAGCAATAGCGTTGTAAATCACGGGGTCATACTCCTTTAATTCTAGTAGCCTATATATCGTGGGAACAATTTCGGTATAAAGCTCTTCGTCTGGCGTCGTGTAATCAGTAAATTTCAAAGACATTTCAAAACTCTTATTCATAAGTTTTATATTTAATGGAAGTGTTCTTTTCTTTAAGCCCGCATCCAACCATTGATAATCGAAATAGCATTGATGACACAACTCTATGTCTTTAAGCTCACTAGTAAGAAAAGAGAAAGTTTCTTGCTCATAAACTCCATGTGAGTTGAGAGTTATTTTTCGACAGCAACCACATTTAAATTCTTTTTTATCATTCATACGTTTCTCCTATTATAAGAAAACATCCACAGCTCGAAATCCTTTAAGAAGGGCATCTTTTAAACTTTCATGAAGTTCATAGTGACCATTCATTCCATTTCTATCTCGAACTAGGATTTGATTATTTTTCAATCGTTTAAGTATTCCGCTTGTGTATAAGGGTTCATTTGAGGCAATATAGATGTGGCCGTTACCGTGACGTAATTTTTCCATCAAGACCTTGAATTGGCTTTTAGAATGTTCTGCAATCAAATAGATACATTCATAAAAACCAAGGCCAAATCTAGCCTCTTCGTCGGGGCCAGCACGAATGACAAAACCAATATCTTTTAAAGAGTGTAGTGATAATTCATTTAGTATTTCTAATAGAGGTCTTTCTTTATTTTCAGGTATCTTGTAATAGTTCTTATCAAAAAATGTTGAATTATACATTTTCTCAAATCGTAAAACATCCTTGTGCTTGAGGTAGCACTTGAAGCCCTCTCCTGTTCTTAGCGTGGCGTGAATACCGCCTTTGAGGTTCTTACCTGTTTTATCGAGTGAGATTGAACCAATGTGAGTAGCGATGGTGTCTGCAACATACTTAAAATCTTCATGAGCGTCTTGAGTTAGTGTGTGGAAGTTAAATTCAATCTCTTTAACTCTGACAGTAGTGATTTTATATTTAAAACTTGGAAGTAGCTTGCCAATGAAAGCGGATAAAATACTTTGGCTTTCACTAACAAGAGATACTAGCTTTGAAAGAGCTTCCTTTATTCCTGCTTTACCATCCATGTAGTAGTTCTTGTTACAAAAAGCATTGTCCCAACTATTATCTATTACGTCTTTAGGTTTAGAGTTTTCGCCTTCCCATTTTCTTCTAAGGTAGCGGAGGCCATTAAACATAATTACTACAACAATACGATATGCCTTATTTCTATCGCACCATTTAGCAACAAAAACTAAGCCATTCTTCTTTGAATAGTTTTTTGGATATTTCCAATAGAACTCGTGGCCTAAGCCAAGGACTTTGCGTTTTAACTTTTCAGTTTGTACTCTGTTAAGCGGTGGGAATAGAGTAACTTTAATATGTGCCTTATCAAGAAAGAAGTGCTGTAAATAGTCATAAGAGCTATCAGTATTTCCGAAGTATGGAAGAGTCATTTTACCTAAGTTAGCTCTTCTTCTATCCTCGACTCCTAAGTCTTTCTTATTATTACTAGATTGGATTTTTACCAAGGTTTTGGGGAGTCTAATAGAAGCATTTGAACAGAGAGCTTGTGCACCCGCTTGCACAGGAGTGTTATTATTTGTTCGAGCTTGCTTTCCTTGAATTGTTTCAAAGAATCGCTTTAATCTCTGTTTATCTTTTAACCTTAAATCCACTTTTCAAAATCCTATTCACAATTGATTTTGATTTTATGGCGTACTTTTTTTAATTTGAAAAAGGAGAAAGTATGGTGTTACTTAGAGAGAAGAGTTTATGAAATCGACGAGAAAATATACCTTGCTCCACTAATTTCCTAAGAGCTTCTTTGTTATCACAGCTTTGAAGTTTAAAACAAATAGATTCCTCATCATTACAAACAAACTTTTGACCTCTGTACTCGCAGGAGTCACGACATGAGGGGGGTTTCTTTCCATATTTAATCCAAAGATTATTTATAACTCTTAAAATTTCTTGATTCTGTAAAGTTCTGTCAATAGTGGCTTTTATCTGATTAAGCTCTGTGTACAAAGGGGATAGCATTTCATAGTCACAGGCTTTATCTCTATTCAAACCTTTTAAGGTCAGGGGGACTTTTTCTAATTCAGCGACAAGATAGCCTAGAAGTCTAACGTCTAAGTAGTCAAACTCTTCAATCTCTGTCGTACCATCAATATAGCTCTGAATTATTTTAAGAGCTTTGATTAGTTCTTTATTTTCAATCTCGGCCAGTCTTTGATAGTCGCTTTCTAAGACTACATTTATGGAATCTACCCATGGAGAGCTTTTAATAAAAAGTCTACGATGTAGCCATAGAATACCTTT
>Ga0307981_1000123_pt1 | contig 80913 bp, 70 predicted proteins | sample OrgLakmetagen987_FD_201849 | JGI IMG/M metagenome (GOLD analysis project Ga0307981, IMG submission 201849) | Saline water microbial communities from Organic Lake, Antarctica - #987 | ecosystem: Environmental > Aquatic > Non-marine Saline and Alkaline > Saline | place: Antarctica: Organic Lake... | reverse complement strand
ACTTCAAACTCAAAATTAGACAATCATCCATCCCAGATAATCAATCTATGTTCTATTTGAAATCCTAGAATAACTCAACAAAGCGGAGAAGAGCCTTTTTCATGCCGTTACAGTGTACGATTGAATACTGTAATGGCTTTTGCTTGTGAGTGCTGTTCAATACAAAACGCCCCACCATTTCTGGCGGGGCGTTTCAAACTTTCGCGAATGGCCGGGTTCGGCCTGATCAGATGGATCAGTCGATCAACGGCAACAACTTGTCCAAGCTGGCCTTTGCATCACCATAAAGCATCCGGGTATTGTCCTTGAAGAACAGCGGGTTCTCGATCCCGGAATAGCCTGTTCCCTGACCGCGCTTGGACACGATCACGTTCTTGGCCTTCCAGCATTCCAGTACCGGCATACCAGCAATGGGGCTGTTGGGATCGTCTTGTGCCGCAGGGTTCACGATGTCGTTTGACCCGATCACAATGGCCACATCCGTCGAAGGGAAGTCGTCGTTGATTTCGTCCATCTCCATCACGATGTCATAGGGTACTTTGGCCTCGGCCAGCAGAACGTTCATATGGCCGGGCAAACGGCCCGCAACGGGGTGAATGGCGAAACGTACATTTTTGCCCTGAGCCCGCAGTTTCTTGACCAATTCGCTGACGGCTTGCTGTGCTTGGGCAACCGCCATCCCGTAGCCGGGGATGATAATGACGCTGTCGGCCTCGTTCAGCATCGTGGCGACACCATCGACTTCGATCGCCACCTGTTCGCCTTCAACCGCCATCTGTTCGCCCACAGGGCCACCAAAGCCGCCCAGGATCACGCTGACGAACGAACGGTTCATCGCCTTACACATGATGTAGGACAAGATCGCACCCGACGAACCGACCAGCGCGCCGACAACGATCAGCAGATCGTTCCCAAGCGAGAAGCCGATTGCCGCCGCTGCCCAGCCAGAATAGCTGTTCAGCATCGAGACAACCACCGGCATGTCTGCGCCGCCGATGCCCATGATCAGATGGTAGCCGATGAACAGCGCCGCCAAGGTCATCAGGAACAGCGGAAGAAACCCGCCAGTGTTGAAATACCAGACCAGCGACAGCACTGCGATCGTGACAGCCGCGATGTTCAGCATGTGACCGCCTGGCAGTTTTTCCGCCTTGGAAGACACACGCCCTGCCAGCTTGCCATAGGCAATCACGGAACCGGTGAAGGTTACCGCACCGATGAACACACCTAAAAACAGTTCAACCCGCAAGATGCTGAGTTCGACGCCTGACTTCTTGGCAATCAGCGCTGCAAATGTACCCAACTCTTTGACGTCGCCGCCATCGGCGATGAAACCGCCCACGCGGCCAATCTCGAAATGTGCGATCAAACCGACGAAAACCGCCGCCAGACCCACCAGACTGTGCATCGCTGCGACAAGCTCTGGCATCTGCGTCATCTGCACCTTTGTCGCCAACTGGTAGCCGATGGCACCGCCTCCGGCGATCAAGATCAACGACAAGAACCAGAAACCCGTTCCCGGCCCGATGAGCGTTGCGGCCACGGCCAAAGCCATCCCCGCAATACCGTACCAGACAGCACGCTTGGCGCTTTCCTGACCGCTCAACCCGCCGAGCGACAGGATGAACAAGATAGCTGCGACCACATAAGCCGCTGTTGTAAAACCAAAATCCATTAACTTTGCTCCCTTAGGATTTCTGGAACATGGCGAGCATGCGCCGTGTCACGAGGAAGCCGCCAAAAATGTTGATCCCACACATAAAGACCGACAAAGCTGCCAAAACAATCACCAGAAGTGAGCCAGAGCCGATCTGCATCAGCGCCCCCAGAATGATGATCGACGAAATCGCATTGGTCACCGCCATCAGCGGTGTGTGCAGACTATGCGCCACGCCCCAGATCACTTGGAAACCGATAAAGACCGACAGAACAAATACGATAAAATGCTGCATAAAGCTGGCCGGAGCGACCAGACCCACCGCCAGCAACAAAGCACCGCCCACCGCCAGCAACGTGACTTGGTTTTTGGTTTGCGTTTTGAACGCCGCTATTTCAGCTGCGCGTTTTTCTTCGGGCGTGGGTACCTTGATCTTTTCCTTTTTCGGAGCAGCGGCAATCGCGGCCACCTTCGGCTTTGGCGGGGGGAAAGTAACCTCGGAGGCATGCGCAATCGTCGCCCCACGGATCACGTCATCTTCCATGTTGTGGTTGATCACGCCGTCTTTTTCCGGTGTCAGATCTGTCATCAAATGGCGGATGTTGGTCGCATACAGCGTCGAGGCTTGCGTGCCCATCCGGCTTGGGAAATCGGTGTAGCCAATAATGGTCACACCATTATCCGTCACGATTTTCTCATCCATCACAGTCAGCTTGCAGTTGCCGCCCTTTTCAGCGGCCAGATCGATAATGACCGATCCGGGCTTCATCGCAGCAACCATATCTTCGGTCCACAACTCCGGCGCTTCGCGGTTGGGGATCAGCGCCGTGGTGATCACGATATCAACTTCCGGGGCCAGTTCACGGAACTTGGCCAATTGCGCCTCGCGGAATTCAGGCGAGGAAACAGAGGCATAGCCGCCGGACGCGGACCCGTCCTGCTGTTCTTCGTCAAAATCGAGGTAAACGAACTGCGCCCCCATGGATTCGACCTGCTCGGCCACTTCGGGGCGCACGTCAAAGGCCAGTGTGATCGCGCCAAGCGATGTCGATGTCCCGATCGCGGCAAGGCCCGCAACACCACCACCGACAACCAGAACCTTGGCCGGCGGTACTTTGCCCGCAGCGGTGATCTGACCGGTAAAGAAGCGACCAAAGTTATTGCCCGCCTCGATCACCGCGCGGTAGCCCGCGATATTCGCCATCGATGACAGCGCGTCCATCTTCTGGGCGCGGCTGATGCGCGGGATCATTTCCATCGCGACAACGGTGGCACCTTTTTTGGCAGCCGCCTGCATCTTTGCTTCGTCTGCGACAGGGCTGAAGAACGAGATCAACGTCTGCCCTTCACGAAGCCTCTTCATCTCGGCATCGTCAGGGACGCGCACTTTGGCAACGACATCAGCAGCTTTCCAAAGTGCCGCAGCGGTCTTGACCACCTCGACGCCGGCTTCGGCGTATTTTTCGTCCACAAAGCCAGAAGCAAGGCCAGCACCCGATTCTATGATACACTCGTGTCCCAGTTTTTGCAGCTGAAGCGCTGAGTCAGGGGTCATCGCTACGCGGCGTTCCCCGTCAAATATTTCTTTTGGCGTCCCGATCTTCAATCCAGCGTCCCCCATGTTAGCGTGTTGCATCCACCGTGGCGCAACATTATTTCTCTGAGCAGTACCGCTTGGGTTCCTCTAGTACAAGACATCGGCCCGCATTGAAGGCTGATTCTGGGAAATGCTAGCGATAACAGCCTAGATTTTATCATCAGGACGCGGCGTGAGGATACCCGCCACCTTGCGCCCGGCAGGCCCTGCCCGCAGCATGGCCCAAATTCAAACGGAGGACGCTATGGATCTGAACGGAAAACACGCCTTTATCACAGGCGGCGGCACAGGGATCGGCCTTGCCATTGCGCAAGACCTTGCCGCGAAAGGCGCACATGTCACCATCACCGGACGCCGCCAAGAGGTGTTGGACGAGGTCGCAGGCGACAACATGACGGGCATCGCAATGGATGTGCGCGACGAGGCGGATGTGGTGGCCAAGATTGCCGCCGCAGTTGCCGCGCATGGCCCCATTCAGATTTGCATTCCCAACGCAGGCATCGCCGAGGGCAAGGCCTTGCACAAGACCGATATGGACTTCTGGCGCAACATGATGTCGACCAATCTGGACGGCGCATTTCTGACGATCCGCGAATCGCTTAAATCCATGCGTGACACCGACTGGGGCCGCGTCATCGCAATCTCGTCCATGGCGGGGCTGCGCGGGCTTCCCGGTGCTGCCGCCTATTCGGCATCCAAACATGGCATGATCGGTCTGATCCGCTCGCTGGCCGAGGATTACATGGGCAAACCCTATACGTTCAATGCGATCTGCCCCGGCTATGTGGACACCCCGATTGTCACCCGCAACACGGCGTCCATCTCGGAGCGCGCGGGCATTTCCGAGGAAAAGGCGCGTGCGGTCATGGTGAATTCCAACCCGCACAAGCGGTTGATCGAGGTCAGCGAAGTCGCGGCTGCAGCGATGTGGCTGGTGGGCCCCGGATCCCAAAGCATCAACGGCCAATGCATCCAAGTTACAGGCGGTCACATGTAAATCTCAAACGCGCGGTCCGTCTTTAGCCTTCGTTAACCATGTCCTGACTAAGGTCGCGCCATGGTGAACGCAGTCGGGAACCCGCCCATGACACTTCTTTTCCAAAGCCGCCGCAAGACCGCGATGAAGGCAGACGTCACCGAACCGCTCAACCAAAAACCGGCAAGCCTGCATTCCGTGCAGGCCAAGCCCCAGGGCTATATCTGGAAATCACGCCGCAAACCCATTGTCGTTGCGCGGCACCAATTCGACTTTAACGTGACCGCGTCAGGCTGACTTCAACAGCCCCTGCAGTTTGCGCGCAGACCAATCTCGCGCTGCTGCTCCAAAACGCTGAAACAAGGGCCGAGAGACCGGATCATTGGACGCATCCCACTCGGGATGCCACTGCACAGCCAACGTAAAACCCGGCGCATCCTTCACATAAATCGCCTCTGGCGTGCCATCGTCGGCATAGCCATCAATCACAATACGGGGGCCAGCATGCTTGATCCCCTGCCCGTGCAGCGTATTCGTCCGCACTTTCACAGTTCCAAGCACGTCATGAAACACACCGTCTTGCGTGAAGGTCACGTCGTGTCGCAACTCGAATTTTTCCTCGATCGTGCCATCCGGCGGCATCCGGTGATTCATGCGACCGGGTAAATCGCGAATTTCGGGATAAAGCGAGCCGCCCATGGCGACGTTCACCTCTTGAAAACCGCGGCAGACCCCAAAAAACGGTTGCCCCCGTTCAACACAGGCGCGCACAAGACCCAAGGCAACAGCGTCGCGCCCGCGATCAAACGTGCCATAGGCTTCGGTCTCTATCTCGCCATATTCCTCAGGATGCACATTGGGCCGTCCGCCTGTCAGCAGAAAACCATCGCAGGCGTCCAGCAACTCCAAGATAGAAACGCAGTTGGGGTCACTGGGAATAATGAGAGGCAAACACTCTGACACATGTGCGATTGCACATGTATTCATCGTCCCCGTGGCATGAATGGGGTATTGATCGTTCAGCAAACCACTGTTGCCAATGATACCGATGACAGGACGGGACATAGTCGCCTCTCTTGCAAGGAATACAGAAACCTATCGCGTCCTCAATCCGACCTCAACACCCGTTCTTGCGACACATGGTTCAATCCTCGCCGACCAAGCCTGCGGCTGCAACACCAACCAACGCAGCCTCGGCATCATTATCTGATGTATCACCCGTGACACCAAGCGCGCCAATCACGGCGCCAGCTTCGTCGCGCAGCAATACGCCGCCCGGCACCGGCACTACCGCGCCTCCGTAAACGCCATTCACTGCTGCCATGAAATAGGCCTGCGCCTCTGCCCGCGCCATCTGTGCTCGCCCGGCCATCCCCAGCATGACCGCGCCATATGCCTTGCCATGGGCAATCGCGAACCGGCCCGGCGCAGCACCGTCTTCACGCTCAAACGCCTGCACATGGCCGCCTGCGTCCAACACGATCACAGACAACGGCTTGAGGCCCATCTCACGGCCTTTCTTTAGCGTTTCTGCAATCATCACCCGCGCCTGCTCTAACGTAACCATCCCACTAAACCTTTTTCATTTTGCCAAATAAACTCCGGGGAGCGCGAGGGGCTGGCCCCTCGCTCCCGCCCGATCAACCTTGCGCAGCTTTTAGTTCCAGCCGCCGTGCATGCAAAACAGGCTCGGTATAGCCCGAAGGCTGCACCCGCCCCTTCATCACCAGATCACAGGCCGCCTTGAAAGCAATCCCGTCAAACCCCGGTGCCATCGGCTGGTAAAGCGGATCACCCGCATTCTGCCCGTCAACGACAGCCGCCATCTTCTTCAACCCGGCCATCACCTGTTCTTCGGAAATCACCCCATGATGCATCCAGTTGGCCAGCGCCTGCGCAGAAATCCTGCAGGTGGCGCGGTCTTCCATCAGCCCCACGTCGTGAATGTCCGGCACTTTCGAGCACCCGACCCCCTGATCGACCCACCGCACCACATACCCAAGGATACCTTGGGCATTGTTCTCGATCTCCTGGGTGATTTCCTCGTCCGACAGATTGCGTCCTGTCAGTACAGGAATGTTCAGCAACGCCTCTAACGTTCCACGCGCACCGCCTGCCTTGATCTCTTCCTGTCGCGCCAGAACATCGACCTGGTGATAATGCATTGCATGCAACGTCGCGGCTGTCGGCGATGGAACCCAAGCGCAATTCACACCAGCCTTGGGGTGACCAATCTTGGCCTCCAGCATTGCCTCCATCCGGTCCGGCATCGCCCACATGCCCTTGCCGATCTGGGCCTTGCCCTGCAATCCGCAAGCCAGCCCGATATCCACATTGCGATCTTCGTAGGCCGCGATCCACTCAGCGTTCTTCATCTCGCCTTTGGGCACCATCGGGCCCGCCTCCATCGAGGTATGAATCTCGTCTCCAGTGCGGTCCAGGAAGCCGGTGTTGATGAAAGCCACACGTGATTTTGCAGCGCGGATACATTCTGCCAGATTGGCAGAGGTGCGGCGCTCTTCGTCCATGATGCCCAGCTTGACCGTGTTTGCAGGCAAGCCCAGCACGCTTTCAACATGGGTGAAAATTTCGTCGGCAAAAGCGACTTCCGCAGGTCCGTGCATCTTGGGCTTGACCACATAGACCGATCCCGAGACCGAATTGCGCATGCCGTCCGTCTTTTGCAGATCGTGCATCGCGATCAGCGTCGTGATCATCGCATCCATGAGGCCTTCGCCCACTTCCAGCCCGTCACGGTCCAGTATCGCTGGATTTGTCATCAGATGGCCCACATTGCGGATCAGCATCAGCGACCGGCCTTTGATCGAAACATCATCCCCGTCCGGCGCGGTGTATTCGCGGTCGGGGTTCATCGCACGGGTGATCTGCTCGCCACCTTTTTCAAATGTCTCGGACAGATCGCCCTTCATCAGGCCAAGCCAGTTGCCATAGGCAACGACCTTATCCTCTGCATCCACCGCAGCCACGCTGTCTTCGCAATCCATAATGGTAGACAGCGCGGATTCCATCAGCACATCAGACACATGCGCGGGATCGGACTTGCCAATCGGGTGGTCCGCATCGATCTGAATCTCGATGTGCAAGCCATTGTGCTTCAGCAATATCGCCGTCGGTGCATCTGCGGCACCGCGGTATCCTGCGAATTGCGCCGGATCCGCAAGGCCGATGCCATGCTCGACCGGAGGGGTCTGCTGCGCGGATGGGGCCATTGATTGGGTCATCGCAGCACTACGCCAATCTGATTCGTTCAGCAAAACGCCTTCCAGCGCACCTTTGCTAACGCGGTAGCCGATCAGCTGGGTATGACTTCCCGATAGCAGTGGAACGGCCTCGTCCAGAAACGCTTTGGCTTTGGCCACAACCCGGCCACCGCGCTCCGGATCGTATCCTTTGCCCTGGGGCAAATCGCCCAAGGCGTCAGTGCCGTAGAACGCATCATACAAACTGCCCCACCGTGCGTTTGCCGCATTCAGGGCAAAGCGGGCATTGGTGATGGGCACCACCAGTTGCGGGCCCGGCACCGATGCGATTTCAGGGTCAACATTGCCAGTATCGATGGAAAACGCGGGCCCTTGTGCAACAAGATATCCCAGTTCATGCAGAAACGCCGTGTACGCCTCGGCGTCGTGATCCTGACCCGCCCGCTCTTTATGCCAAGCGTCGATCTTGCCCTGCATGTCTTCGCGGACCTGCAAAAGATCCCGGTTCTTTGGCCCAAGGTTATGCACAAGATCAGAGAACCCACTCCAAAAAACATCTGCTTCAACGCCTGTTCCAGGCAGCGCGTGTTCCTCGATGAAGCGGACCAATTCATCCGCGACCTGTAGGTTGTTCTTGTCTGTGCGATGGGTCATTGAGTACTCCTTGGATTTCGTCTTGCGCAGCTTTTGATAAGGCTTAGAAGGTAAAATCTGGGGGGGCAAGTCGTATTGGTAAAATTATATTACCAATCTGGCGCTATTTGGCTCTTTTCGGGCCGCTCCGGCATTTGTCAGAACAATAGCGTACCGCGTCCCAATCCTTGGCCCATTTCTTGCGCCACGAGAAAGGCAGACCACAGGTAACACATATTTTTTGCGGCAGATCAGCCTTTTTTCGCATTTTAGCCATCGGTTTCTCTTTTTCTGGTCATCTCACAGAAAAAAGGCGGAATCTGAATGTCAGAAACCGCCTTGAAAACTCTTTAAAAAAAACTGGGTCAGTTGCTCTCGTTTGTTCCCGGAGCGACGGGATCGACCGGTACGACTGTCGTGTCGCTGCCGTCTGCTGCAGGGGGCGTATCATCCCGCCCGTTGCCAATTACAAAAAACATCAGCATCAAAATGATAATAGCACCAGCGCCGATAGCACCCTTGATACCAAGCAGCGCAGGCTTGTGGCGTTTCTTTTGCTTTTCGATATATGTGTCGGGTGCTGACATAAGACGGCTCCAATCATTAGTTTCCGTGCCCGCCTTGCGGGTACGCGGTTACCTGTCTAACTCTGTAACCGGACGTTCGGTTCCAACATGAAGGAAGAAAAATGCGTGATGCTGCACCACAAACGATATATTTGGCCGACTATATGCCTTTCGGCTTTATCATCGATAGCGTCGCACTTCACTTTGACCTCGACCCTCACAAGACCCGCGTCAAAAGTACGATCCAGTTTCGACCAAATCCAGATACCACAGACCGCGCGTTCTTTCTGCACGGAGAAAAGCTGAAACTGATCAGTGCCAAAATTGACGGCACCGATGTGCACCCCGCGATCACAGAAGCCGGCCTGACCTGCCCCGTTCCCGATGCACCATTTGTCTGGGAGGCTGAGGTCGAGATCGACCCCACCGGCAACACCGCCCTTGAGGGGCTTTATATGTCGAACGACATGTATTGCACCCAATGCGAGGCCGAGGGCTTTCGCAAGATCACCTATTACCCCGACCGCCCCGATGTGATGGCGGTGTTTACCGTTACCATTACAGGCCCGCATCCAGTGCTGCTGTCAAACGGCAACCCTGTCAGCGCATCCGAGCATGCCGCCGAGTGGCACGACCCGTGGCCCAAGCCCGCCTATCTGTTCGCGTTGGTCGCCGGCGATCTGATCGCACATCCCGGCAGTTTTACAACCAAGTCGGGCCGTGACGTGACGCTGAACCTTTACGTCCGCCCCGGCGACGAGGGCAAATGCGCCTTTGGCATGCAGGCGCTGAAGGATTCGATGAAATGGGACGAGGACGTGTATGGGCGCGAATACGACCTTGATCTGTTCAACATCGTCGCTGTCGATGATTTCAACATGGGCGCAATGGAGAATAAGGGGCTGAACGTCTTCAACTCCTCTGCTGTGCTCGCCTCGCCCGAAACCTCGACCGACATGAACTTTGAACGAATCGAGGCGATCATCGCGCATGAGTATTTTCACAACTGGACCGGCAACCGCATCACCTGCCGCGATTGGTTCCAGCTGTGCCTAAAGGAGGGGCTGACCGTATTCCGCGACAGCCAGTTCACCTCTGACATGCGCTCGGCACCCGTCAAACGCATCAGCGATGTGATCGACCTGCGGGGGCGGCAATTTCCCGAGGACCAAGGCCCGCTGGCCCATCCCGTACGCCCCGAAAGCTTTCAGGAAATCAACAATTTCTATACCGCCACGATCTATGAAAAAGGTGCCGAAGTCATCGGGATGCTGAAACTTCTGGTGGGCGACAAGGCTTATGCAGATGCGCTCGACCTCTATTTCACGCGCCACGACGGGCAGGCTTGCACGATCGAGGATTGGCTCAAGGTGTTCGAAGACACCACCGGCCGCGATCTGACCCAGTTCAAGCGCTGGTACGGCCAGGCCGGCACACCGCATCTGTCAGTGACCGAAGAATGGGAACACGGAAAACTGACGCTGCATTTCAAACAGCATACGCCCCCAAGTTCGGCCACGCCCGAACCACAGCCTTACGTCATCCCCATCGCCGTCGGCCTCATCGACCAAGACGGCGACGAAGTCGAGGAAACCAATGTTCTTGAAATGACCGAAGTCGAACAAAGCTTTATCTTCGACAATCTGGGGACCCGCCCCATCGTGTCGATCCTGCGCGGCTTTTCCGCCCCCGTCATGCTGACCCAAGACCTGAGCGACGCAGACCGCGCCCATTTGCTGGCCTATGACACCGATCCTTTCAACCGTTGGGAACAAGGCCGCATCCTTGCGCGCACGTCGCTTATGGCAATGATCCTCAAGGGCAAGAAGCCAAACAAGGATTGGCTCAAAGGCATTCGCGCCGTGATCAGCAACGAGCACCTCGACCCGGCCTACCGGGCGCTGATGCTGGGCCTGCCCTCGCAATCCGATCTGGCCCGCGCGCTGGACGAAGAGGGTCACACCCCCGATCCCGACATCATCTATGCGGCGGTCGAGGCGACCCGTGCCGCGATGGCCAAATCCTACGCCAACTTATTGCCGACACTTTACATGCGCCACACGGTGACAGACGATTACGAGCCCAACGCGGCGCAGTCGGGCAAACGGGCGCTCAGCAACGCAGCACTTTCCTTGCTGACCCGTACCGATGACGGGGCCACTGCGCAAAAGCAATATGACAGCGCCGACAATATGACCCAGCAACTCAGCGCTCTTGCCAACCTGATCCGCGACGGGCGCGGCAGCAAAGCCCTTGAGGCATTCGAGGCGCAGTGGAAGAACGACAGGCTGGTCATGGACAAATGGTTCGGCCTGCAAGTGATTGAAGCCGACCCCGAAGAAGCGCATGAAGTTGTCGAGACCCTGACCAAACATCCCGATTTCAACTGGAAGAACCCCAACCGCTTCCGTTCGGTGCTTGGTACGTTTGCTGCGCATCACGCGGGCTTTCATCACGCCAGCGGTGCAGGGTACCGCCTGCTGGCCGATTGGCTGATCAAGCTGGACCCGCTAAATCCGCAGACAACAGCACGCATGTGTTCCGCCTTTCAGACATGGAAACGGTATGACGCAGACCGTCAGATGCTGATCAAGGGCGAACTCGACCGCATCTTGTCGCAGCCCGATTTGTCGCGCGATACCACCGAAATGCTAACCCGCATCAGAGGAGCGTAAGACATGCGTCCCATCCTTCTGATCACGGGTGCCTCTGCAGGCATCGGTGCGGCCTGTGCGCGGCTCGCCGCCTCGACCTATGATCTGGCGCTGAACTACCGCACGGATCAGGCCGGTGCCCAAGCCGTTGCCACAAAAGCCGAAACCCAAGGTGCCCGGACATTGCTGTGCCAAGGCGATGTCGCCAATCCCGACGATGTCGCCCGCATCTTCGCACAGATAGACAGCCACTATGGCCGCCTTGATGCGCTGATCAACAATGCAGGCATCGCCGATAAAATCGCCCCCTTCGCCCAGATGGACCACGCCCGACTGAAACGCATGTTTGATGTCAACGTGATCGGTGCGATGCTGGTCGCGCAATCCGCCGCGGCGCGGATGCAGGCGCAAGGCTCGGGTGCAATCGTCAACATGGGGTCTATCGCTGCGCGGCTTGGATCGGCCAACGAGTTTGTCGACTATGCTGCCTCCAAAGCCGCCATCGACGCGTTCACCAAAGGCCTTGCGAACGAGCTTGCCCCGCAAGGCATCCGGGTCAACGCGATCCGCCCCGGCCTGATCGACACGGAAATCCACGCCAAAGCGGGCGCTCCTGACCGTGCGCAAAACCTTGCCAAGAACATCCCGATGCAGCGCGTCGGCACCGCCGATGAAGTCGCCAGCGCGACCTTGTTTCTTCTCTCGGATGCCGCAAGCTATATCACGGGCACCACGCTGGATGTAAGCGGCGGCCGCTAGTGCCAGCACTTTACCGTTTCGACCGGCAAGGCCGAAGCCTTGGCACGCTTATCGCGCTGCCCCTCATCTGGCTCGCCCTCTTTGCCGCTTGGTTTTTCCTCAAGGCATCGCCCATCATCATTGGGCTTGTCGCGCTGTGTACCCTGCCTGCCCTGTGGGACGTTATCAAAAACCCCTCTGCGGGCCTTACCCTTGGCGATGGCAGCCTCAACTGGCACAGCGCCTCTCGCACAGCCAAAGCCAGCTTGTCTGAGATTGATCACATCCGCCTTGACACAAGGCTCGACTTTTCCGTTCGCGCGACCCTGATCTTGAAAACGGGCCGCAAGATCCGCATCCCCTTCGAGGCAACGCCCCCCCATCAAACGTTCGAAACCGCCCTGAACGCCCACGCGATAAGAACCGAACGGCATCATTTCAGCCTCAGGCAATGACCCGCTGCACCTCAGGCTCGTAAATATCTTTGCCTTTTGCCCAGTGTGGACAGCCCGCAAAACACTCAGGGCCGCGCCTTGGGCCGGACAGCATCCAGCGCTTTGCAATAGCTTTGCCCCCGCAACCACCCTGCCATATCCGCGCGCTTTGCCTCACTCCGCATCGGTCCCCAGTCGGCAGCCACGCCGCGCCCGCCGCGACCGTATAAAACGCCGTCACGCGGGACGGTCACTGCCATGATCCGGATGGCACAACTCAGATTTGCTGCACCGTTTTTCAAGGCCTCGCCGGTGCCGACATTGCACCGATACCCCCGCGCCGTGGCAGGCTGGATTTGCAACAACCCAAACCACCGCCCCCCGCCGCCGACAGCAGAGGGCTTATAGGTGCTTTCGTGCTTCGACAGTGCCGAAAGAAAGCCGACCCAAAACGCGCGGCGCGCAGCATCATCCGCCGACAGATAGCCCGGGCACCAATCAGCGATATCAGCGGGGACGGTATCAACCAAAGGCTTGCCGTGACTTTTCAATGCGGACAAAGCCGCCCTGGTCCACAAGGCGTGACCTTGCTGATGCTGAAACCGCGTACGCGGCAGGTGCGCCGGGCGTGCGGGTGGTGACACCTCAAAAACGGTCGGGCTTGGGGCGGCTGTCGCTTGTGCATCCGGGCGCGCAAGCGGAAGCACAACTTCGGAGGCTTGAGCCGCCCCAGAGGTTAAACTCAACAAAAGCACTGTGCTGACTGTTAGAAATCGCATCAAACCACCACCATGAGTGAAATTCCTTTAAATATAGGCGTTTCTGGATATCAAAGGCCATTGAAACAAAGTTCAATCAATCCCCTAGACCGTTTCCATTGTCCGATGTCTGGGGGCTGTTTTCGCCCCAAACCCACTTTCCAGATGCAAAAAAACTTATCCCAACCTTCGCAAAGCCATGATCGTGCCCAAAAGTAGCGGCATGTTGAGAAACTCAGAGGACGTTCAAACGAAAGACTGGACAAAACATGCTGCAGATCAAAAACATTTTCAAACGTAAAAAACTGCCTGCTATATCGCAGAGCGGCACCACCCAATGTTCACGGCCCAGCATCGCTGATTTGTCAGACAAAATGCAATCGGCCAAAGAAAAAACCCGTACTGCCCGCAAGATCGTCCCTGTAAACCTGCAAGATATGTTCAAGATCAAATGTCCTGATCCCACGGCCGAAGATCGGCTTCGAGATAAACATCAACAACTGGGGCAACGGCTGGTCCGTCAAGAAAACTGGGAAGCCCTCAGCGAATGTATCTCGAATCATGAAGAATCAGGTGCCCTGACCCCCGGCTCCATGCCCGTGGCCGAGCTTGTTGCATATGGTGCGCGCGCCGATGTCGTGATGGCCGCAGAGCACGCCATAAGAGAAAGCGAAAACCGTGTGGTAAAGGAGGTGCTTACAGGGATCGAAGACCTTGAGCATGTCGTGGAATCACTCCCTGGCGACTACGTGATTGCCTGTATTGTCGCTCAGGCGCATATCGATATTGGCTGGGCTTGGCGCGGTGACGGCTGGGATGCAGCAATCCCGCAGCGCAACCGCGAAGCTTTTGAAGCGCATTTCGAACGCGCAGGCGATCTGATCGCACCGTTTTTGAAAAGCCATGCCCACTCTCCGTTGCTTGCAGCCACCGATTGCGCCCGCGTCAGCGGTCCAGCTGCCACAAGAAATCACGTGGCAGACAAATACGAGAAGCTGATTGATTTGAACCCGCATAATCATCGTCCAATGCGGGCCATGGGCAACCATCTTTTGCCCCGATGGTTCGGCAGCTACGCACAGTTGGAGCTTGAGGCGCGCCGCACGGCCGCCCGCACCGAACATATCTGGGGCGCAGGAGGATATACCTGGGTGCAGTTTGACGCGATTTCCTTTGATGATGTGGCCTGCGCCAATCTGGATCTTGGATTTTTCATTGATGGCCTGCGCGACATCCTGAAACGCAATCCCAATCCCCATACCGCCAATCTGTTGGCCGCCTACTGCGCCAATACCATAGGACAAATGCATTCGGGCAGCGATGAAGCCGACCATGTGCGCGCCCAGATTGCCGATTGCACCCAGTGGATTGTGCGCGAACACCTGACCGAACTGCATCCGATGATTTGGGCGCATGCAGCACATGGCTTTGACAATAACATTCGAATCCGTTCGCCTCACAGATTTGCCGCCTCCGGTCGAGAAGACGCGATGCGGATCATGGCCGGGCTGTTCAAGTCAGAGATCGCATCGGGCAAACGAATTGTATTTACCGAAAACGGACCACAGGCCTTCAGCGCATAAATTCCCTGATCGGGCGCAGCCCCTCACAGTTGCCAGACAAACCGCTGGATCAGCCCTCGCGCTGCTCCGGCGGTTTGGCTTTCCAACGCTTGTCGGCGCGCCCCTCTTGCAGCACACAGCCCCCTGTCTTATGACCAAAGCATAATCCCAAAGACGCCAAAGGTGCCCCGATGCTTGACCTGACCTATGACACCCCGAAAGTCCGCACGATTGCAGGTGCCAAACATGACTGGGAACTGGTCATCGGGATGGAGGTCCATGCGCAGGTGCTGTCCAAAGCCAAGCTGTTCTCGGCCGCGTCGACCAAATTCGGGGCAGAGCCAAACAGCAACGTGTCCTTCGTCGACGCCGCAATGCCCGGCATGCTGCCCACGATCAACGAATTCTGCGTCGAACAGGCGGTGCGCACAGGGCTTGGCCTCAAGGCGCAGATCAATCTGGAAAGCGCGTTTGATCGCAAGAACTACTTCTACCCCGATTTGCCGCAGGGCTATCAGATTTCCCAGCTCTACCACCCCATCGTGGGCGAAGGCGAGGTGCTGGTCGAGATGGGCGACGGTACCGCGCGCCTGGTCCGCGTCGAACGCATCCACCTTGAACAGGACGCGGGCAAGTCGATCCACGACATGGACCCCAACATGTCCTTCGTGGACCTGAACCGCACGGGCGTCGCCCTGATGGAGATCGTCTCGCGGCCCGACATCCGTGGCCCAGAAGAGGCCGCCGCCTATCTTGGCAAACTACGCCAGATCCTTCGCTACTTGGGCACCTGCAACGGCGACATGCAGTCCGGTGCCATGCGCGCCGACGTCAACGTGTCGATCTGCCTGCCCGGCCAGTATGAAAAATACCAAGCCACGCAGGATTTCAGCCATCTCGGGACGCGCTGCGAGATCAAGAACATGAACTCCATGCGGTTTATCCAGCAAGCGATCGAGGTCGAGGCGAAACGCCAGATCGCCATCGTAGAGGCGGGTGGCGAAGTGATCCAGGAAACGCGTCTGTTCGATCCGGACAAAATGGAAACCCGCTCCATGCGCTCCAAGGAAGAAGCACATGACTACCGGTATTTCCCCGACCCCGATCTGTTGCCGCTGGTGATTGATCAGTCATGGGTTGATGATATCGCAGCCAACTTGCCAGAACTGCCCGATGCCAAGAAGGCACGGTTTATCAATGACTTCGGGTTAAGTGACTATGACGCATCCGTCCTGACAGCTGACCTCGACAGCTCCAGCTTCTTTGAGCAGACAGCGCAGGGCCGCGACGGCAAGATGGTAGCAAACTGGGTGATCAACGAACTGTTCGGTCGCCTCAAAAAAGACGAGAAAACCATTACCGACAGCCCCGTCAGCCCCACACAACTCGGTGGCGTGGTCGATCTGATTGCGTCCGATGCGATTTCTGGCAAGATCGCCAAGGACCTTTTCGAGATCGTCTATACCGAAGGCGGCGATCCCGCCCAGATCGTCGAGGACCGCGGCATGAAGCAGGTCACAGACACCGGAGCCATCGAGGCGGCAGTCGACGAAATCATCGCCGCCAACCCTGATCAGGTCGCCAAGGCCCGCGAGAACCCCAAGCTGGCCGGTTGGTTCGTGGGTCAGGTCATGAAAGCGACAGGCGGCAAGGCAAACCCCAAAGCGGTGAACGATCTGGTCGCCAAAAAGCTGCAAAGCTAACGGCTGGGCCCGGAATTTTCGAAAATTCCGGCCCGTTTTCTTTGAAGAAAACGGTTTTCCCGCCAGCGTCATGAAAGGTCTAAAGATGGATACTCCCTTCCGCTCCACCGCGCGCATCGTCAAACCCGAATGGATCGACTTTAACGGTCATCTGAACATGGCCTATTATTCCGTGCTGATGGATAACGCCGTCGATGACGCCTATGCGCAGATCGGGTTCGGGCCGGAGTATCAAAAGCAAGGCTGCACCACCTATGTGGCTGAATTTCACATCTGCTATATCCGCGAATTGCATGAGGGCGCACAGACCTATTGCACCTTCCAACTGCTGGATTACGACGCAAAACGCTTTCACAGCTTTGTGGAGCTTTGGCACGCCGACGGCTGGCTTGCCGCGACGGGCGAAGCGCTGACCCTGCATGTCGACCAATCCGGCCCTCGCGTGGCCCCGATGCCCGACACGATCCTGGCCAAGCTAAAAAAGATGAAGCAGGCGCACGCAAGCCTGCCCTATCCCGACCGCGCCGGGCGCAAGATCGGGTTAAAGCGCTAGCCTGTTAGTTCGCGTAGATCTCGCCATAGGTTATCACCGCTTCGTCAATCAGCGCTTGGGTGGGTCGGTAGCCGCCAAGTTCGTTGACAGAATTTCGCAGCCAAGGCGTATTTGGGATGAGTAAATACGCTGTGACCATTTGTTCCGCCTTTGCCGTCATGGGCACCGTCATTGCCCGCCGTGATGTCCGTCCCCGGCCAACTGGCCCTGCGTTGCCATAGACAGCCGTAGTTATTCAATCGGATGCACAGCGCACGCTTTCCTTCAATCATTGTGCCATCGGCAGCACAGCGAAAAGCCGGCCTGTTGCCGACCAGCTCCTTGATTGAATCACTGCTGCAAAACTATCATGATAATCGGAGGAAATCAACTAAAACGGGAGTTCCTAGATGATTGATCGCCTGGTTCCCCAATCCCGATCATCCTGCTAAAAGAAAGAAGGAATAGCCAAAGGACACCCATGCCCCGTTACGAATACAAAGTCGTACCGGCCCCCAACAAGGGCCTAAAGGGCAAGAACGTCAAAGGTGCCGAAGCGCGCTTTTCTCATGCACTCCAAGAGCTTATGAACGGCCTTTCAGGCTATGGCTGGGAATATCAGCGTGCCGAGACCCTCCCCTCGATCGAGCGGGTGGGGCTGACGGGATCAACTACCGAATGGCGCAATGTGCTGGTGTTTCGCCGCCTCCGCGAAGGCGACACGGAGGCATTTAACCCCGAGTTGCTGCCCGCGCCGCATCAGTTCACCCCCGAGCTTGACCCATTCGAGGCGAAGAAGGGCGAGATCGCTAAAAATCCCAAAGACTACGAGGGGTTCTTTGAAGGCGAGAACGGCGTCGAGAACCCCGATGATCTCAACGCCGCACCTGCCTTGCTAAGCACGCTGGCCTCGCGGCGTAAAAAGTCCGCTCCCAAACGGGATGCCGATGGCGACGCACAGGAAGTTGCGACGCCCAAAGACGCCCCACCCCCTGCGCCCAAAGGCTAAACGTCGAGGTCCAGCGCCAGCGCGTGGATGCGACCAATCAACTCAGGCCCCAAGGCGGCATGTACCGCGCGGTGGCGGGCAAGTCTGCTCATGCCCTTGAAATGACTGGTGCGAATTTTCACATTGTAGTGGCTTTCACCGCCTTCTTGAAAGCCAGAATGGCCCCGATGGCTTTCGCTGTCGTCCACGACGTTTAACTCGGAAGGCGCGAAAGTGGCCTCTAGCCGATCTGCAATTTCTTGAGTTACTGACATTTTTTCGCAAAGCCCCCTTCAATCTGGCGCTGCAATCTTTAGAGTGATCGTCCTGAGTCGGAAAGGTCCATATCATGCCCAAGCCTGATCCCTTTGGATTCGACATGTCCGTGTCGTCCTCCAAAAAGAAGAACCCCCGTGGCCGGAGGGGAATGTCCGGTGCATCCGAGACATCACAACGGCTGTGTTCGCATGAAGGCTGCGACGAGCCCGGCAAATACCGCGCACCCAAAGCCCCTGACGTTCTGGATGACTACTTCTGGTTTTGCCAGCAGCATGTGCGCGAATATAACCTGAAGTGGAATTTCTTTGACGGCACGACCGAGGCGGAATTAAACGCCCAGATGTCCAAGGACAAGGTTTGGGAACGCACCACCAAACCGCTGGGCGATCCTGAGGCGCGTGCATGGGCGCGCTTGGGCATCGAAGACCCGCATCAGGTCTTGGGTAAGAACGCAACGCAGAACCCCGGCAAAGGCCCTGCTGCCGGTCGCCGCCTGCCACCCACAGAGCGCCGCGCGCTTGAGATTTTGGAAGCCAAGGACACCTGGAGCAAGCCAGAGGTGCGCAAGGCCTATAAAAAGCTGATCAAAGTGCTGCATCCCGACATGAATGGCGGCGACCGCAGTCAGGAAGAGCAATTGCAGGAAGTTGTTTGGGCGTGGGATCAGCTGAAAACCAGCCGCAACTTCAAAGACCAATAACGGGCCCCTGCCTGGGTGATCTGCGCGCCCCACCGGGCATGAGGTGCGGCGCGCAAGGTTTACTGAAGACATCGGCGCTCAGTTTTTGCACAAGCGGCGCACCACGATTGCCGCACATGTCAATTGGCCCTTTCCCTCAGCCTTAAGAAAGATATGTTGCCTAGAGAAATTGGCCCTGACCCGCAGGGCGGACAAGAATATGAAGGACGACACAGTATGACCGAGACCTCATTGGATCTTAACGCGAAACCCACCAAAGAGATCTCGGTTCGCGACGTCTTCGGCATCGACAGCGATATGGTCGTGCACGGGTTCGAGGAACGCACAAGCCGCGTGCCCGATCTGGACAGCACTTACAAATTCGATCCCGATACGACGCTGGCAATTCTTGCAGGGTTCAACCACAACCGCCGTGTCATGATCCAAGGCTATCACGGCACAGGCAAATCCACGCATATCGAACAGGTCGCAAGCCTGCTGAACTGGCCAACCGTGCGCGTGAACCTGGATAGCCACATCAGCCGCATCGACCTGATCGGCAAAGACGCGATCAAGCTGGTGGATGGCAAACAGGTCACCACTTTCCAAGAAGGCATCCTTCCTTGGGCCCTGCGCAACCCCACTGCGATTGTGTTCGACGAATATGATGCAGGTCGCGCAGACGTGATGTTCGTGATCCAGCGCGTCCTCGAAGTTGACGGCAAGCTGACATTGCTCGACCAGAACCAGGTGATCGAACCACACCCCTTTTTCCGCATTTTCGCGACCGCCAACACGGTCGGTTTGGGCGATACCACGGGTCTTTACCACGGCACCCAGCAGATCAACCAAGGCCAGATGGACCGTTGGTCGCTGGTGGCGACGTTGAATTACCTGTCGATTGACGCGGAAACCGCAATCGTCCTGTCCAAGAACCCGCATTACAACACCGAAAAAGGCCGCAAGACGATCAAGCAGATGGTGACCGTCGCTGACCTGACGCGCACAGCCTTCATGAACGGAGACCTCTCCACCGTCATGTCACCCCGTACCGTCATCGCATGGGCCCAAAACGCCGAGATCTTCCGCAACATCGGCTACGCGTTCCGTCTTTCGTTCCTCAACAAATGCGACGAGCTTGAGCGCCAGACGGTCGCCGAATTCTACCAGCGTTTGTTTGATGAGGAACTGCCGGAATCTGCGGCAAGCGTGAGCCTTGGGTAAAAGCGGACCACTCCTGGGTGTTTGCGCAGCCCTGCTGACAAGCGGCGGCGTGCAGGCCCAGAGTGAGCTGGAAATCTATCCGGCTGCGCAATGTGCCGCCTTTTGGTTGGGGTTTAACGACTACGCAAAAAGTGCGCCTTTTTTGGAAAAATCTCTCGGTGACTTGAAACGATCAGATGCATTTCGCGACGTTGCCGTCAGACTGGCCCCCGGCCGCGTGACCGAAATTGACCGCAAGATCCAAGACCAGCGCAGCCCAATGGCCCTTTTGGCCGAGGCCGTAATTTATGCCAACGACGAGCAGTCTCGCAAGGTGTTTGAAACACTGGCGCAAACCTGCGAGAGTTTTGGAAATGAACAACCTGAGACGCGAGATTTGAAATGAGCAAACCATCAGACAATCCCGCAGACGCGTTTAAAAAGGCGCTGGCCGAAGCGACCAAAGTTATGTCGCACGACCCCGATTTGACGGTCAGCTATTCTGTCGATCCTTCGGGCATCTCGGGCGACGCGATGCGCCTGCCCCAGATCAGCCGCCGAATGACCCGTGACGAGGTGATGCTGGCGCGCGGCACGGCAGATGCATTGGCCCTGAACCGGCGCTATCACAATGGCCAGACCCATTCGAAATACCTGCCCAAGGGCGACATGGCGCGCGATCTGTACGAGGCGATGGAGACTGCGCGGTGCGAGGCCGTTGGTGCCCGCGATATGCCCGGCACCGCTGGAAATATCGACGCCAAGATCAAATACGACTCGCTGCGAAAGGGCTATGATCAGGCCAAGCAACCCAGCGATGTGCCGCTGGCAACAGCTGCGGGATACCTAGTTCGCCATCTGGCCACAGGCCGCGATCTGCCCCCGGGTGCCTCCAACGCGATGGAGTTGTGGCGCGGCTATATCGAGGAGCAAGCCGGAGGCACGCTTGAGACGCTGAACGATACATTGGATGATCAGGCGGCATTCGCCCGGTTTGCCCGCAAGATGATCCTTGATCTGGGGTACGGCGACCAACTGGGCGATGACCCGGACCAGTCCGATGATGATCAAGACAGCGCCGAAGAAGAAGGCACCGAAGAAGAGCAGGATCCCGATAGCACTGGTCAGGACGACGATGACGACGAGCAGGCAGAGGCCTCTCCGGAACAGTCGCAAGAACAGCAGCAAGACGAATCCCAAGCGCAAGTGTCGATGGATGACATGGCCGACCAGGAACTTGGCGATGAGGCCGAGATGCCGGACGGCGACGCGCCGATGGAGCCGCCCGCGCCGCCCAAAGCATCCGATGCCGACCCGAATTATCTGGTGTACCAAAACGATCATGACGAGGTGATTGGCGCGGAAGACTTGGCAGAACCAGCCGAGCTGGAACGCCTGCGCGCCTATCTGGACCAGCAGTTGGAACCGCTTAAAGGTGCCGTAAGCCGCTTGGCCAACAAGCTGCAACGCCGCTTGCAGGCACAACAAAACCGGTCATGGGAGTTTGACCTTGAGGAGGGCACGCTGGACGCCGGCCGTCTGGCGCGGATCGTGGCGAACCCCACGACGCCTTTGTCCTTCAAGATGGAGAAAGACACCGAATTCCGCGATACCTGCGTGACGCTGCTGCTGGATAACTCGGGCTCGATGCGCGGACGTCCGATCTCCATCGCCGCGATTTGCGCCGATGTTCTGGCGCGCACGCTGGAACGCTGCAACGTCAAAGTAGAGATTTTGGGCTTTACCACCCGCGCCTGGAAAGGTGGTCAGGCCCGCGAGGCGTGGCTGAACGACGGCCGCCCCACACAGCCCGGTCGCTTGAACGATTTGCGCCACATCATCTATAAATCGGCGGATGCCCCGTGGCGCCGGACCCGGCCCAATCTGGGGCTGATGATGAAGGAAGGCCTGCTGAAGGAAAACATCGACGGTGAGGCGCTGGAATGGGCGCACCGCCGGATGATTGCACGGCACGAGTCCCGCAAGATCTTGATGGTGATCAGCGACGGTGCGCCAGTCGACGACAGCACCCTGTCCGTAAACCCCGCGAATTACTTGGAAAAACACCTGCGCGATGTGATCGCCATGGTCGAAAAACGCAAGATGGTTGAGTTGCTTGCGATTGGTATTGGCCACGACGTGACCCGCTATTATGACCGCGCGGTGACGATCACGGATGTGGACCAGCTGGCCGGAGCGATGACAGAGCAACTGGCCGCGCTGTTCGACAATGACCCTCGGGCACGGGCCCGCATCATGGGCATGCGCCGCGCAAGCTGAGGGTGCGGGACGCTCCGCGGGGAGTTTATTTAGCAAAATGAAGAAGGGGCTGCGTCATGTTTCAATCGTTTGAGGTGACATCAAAGCCTGAGCAAGGTCCGCCCCGGCTGGCGGCGTTGCGTGCTGAGATCAAGGTCGAGGGCCTCGACGGTTTTCTGGTGCCGCGCGCAGATGCGCATCAGGGCGAATATGTTGCCCCCCATGACGAACGCTTAAGCTGGTTGACCGGATTTACCGGATCAGCCGGCTTTTGTGCGGCCTTGCTGGACGTGGCGTGCGTGTTCATCGACGGGCGATACCGCACGCAGGTGAAGGCGCAGGTGGCCGATGTCTATACACCTGTGGCCTGGCCCGAAGTGTCATTGGCCGAGTGGCTGAGAGGCGAGCTGCCCAAAGGGGGCGTCATCGGGTTTGACCCCTGGCTTCATGCCGTAGGGCAAATCGAACAGCTTGAGACGGCCCTGAAAGGCAGCGGGATCGAAATGCGCCGCTGCGTCAATCTGGTTGACCGGATTTGGGAGAACCAGCCTGCCCCGCCGATGTTCCCTGCCAAGGTCCACCCGCTTGAATTTGCCGGAGAACCCCATGCTGATAAATGTGTGCGATTGGGGCAATCCTTGCGCGTTGCAGGTGAAGTGGCGGCGGTGATCACCTTGCCCGACAGCCTGTGCTGGCTGTTGAATATGCGCGGTGCCGACATTGCCCGCAACCCGGTGGTGCATGGCTTTGCAGTTCTGCATGGATCGGCGGCGGTCGACCTGTTCGTCGCCCCCGACAAGGTCGCCGATCTGGCCGACCATCTGGGTGATCGCGTGACAGTTCATGCGCCCGACGCACTGCTGGCCTATCTTGGCACATTGCCCGGCCCGATCAGGCTGGACAAAACCACCGTTCCGGTTGCGATTGCCGATGCCGTAGGCGACCGCGCGGCATGGGGCGATGATCCTTGCGCCTTGCCCAAAGCCTGCAAGAACGCGGCAGAAGTGGCGGGATCAGCTGCAGCGCATCTGCGTGATGGTGCAGCCTTGGTAGAAACGCTTGCGTGGCTGGACGCGCAAGCGCCCGGCACACTGTCTGAGGCGCAAGTCGTTACCAAGCTTGAGGAGTTCCGCCGCCGCGACAACGCCCTGCAGGACATCAGTTTCGAGACGATTGCGGGCACAGGCCCAAACGGCGCGATCATGCATTATCGCGTGACCGAGGATACCGACAGCACACTGGAAAACGGTCATCTGCTGGTGCTTGATTCCGGCGGGCAGTATCTTGACGGTACCACGGATATCACCCGTACCGTTGCCATCGGTGCCGCCCCGCTTGAGGCGAAACAAGCCTTTACCCGTGTGCTGATGGGCATGATCACGATGAGCCGCCTGCGCTGGCCAGCAGGCCTTGCCGGGCGCGATATCGAATGTATCGGGCGTCTGCCTCTTTGGCTGGCAGGCCAAGATTTTGACCACGGGCTGGGCCATGGTGTGGGGGCGTATCTAAGCGTACATGAGGGGCCACAGCGGCTGAGCAAGACCAGCACAGTGCCCTTGATGCCCGGTATGATCCTAAGCAACGAGCCGGGATATTACCGCGAGGGAGCCTTTGGCATCCGGTTGGAGAACCTGCTGGTGGTGCGCCCTGCGGCGGACCTGCCCGGCGGCGACAATCACCGCAAAATGCTAAGCTGGGAGACGATTAGCTTTGCCCCGATCGACAAGCGGTTGATCCTGCCCGATATGTTGGACACGGCGACGCGGGACTGGTTGAACGCCTATCACAGCGACGTTGCGGAAAAGATCGGGCCTCGACTATCGCACGCCGCAAAACTATGGTTGGATGCCGCAACAGCGCCAATCTGAGCGCCGGAAAGTTAAAATATTTCAAGGGGAAACGTCGACATGACAGACCATATCAAGATTTTGAATTCCGACGGAACATGGACAGTGCGCGCCGGGGGGGCCGTACTGGCCGAGACGAAGAATGCGCTGGAACTGCGCGAGGGCGACATGGACGCAGTGATCTATATCCCGCGCGAAGACATCGCGATGGCCTTTTTGGACAGGACCAGCAAGACGACCCATTGCCCGCACAAAGGCGATGCCAGCTATTATTCCGTTGTCACAAAAAGCCGGACGCTGGAGAATGTTGCGTGGTCATACGAAAATCCCAACGACGCTGTCGCTGGGATCAAAGGCTATCTGGCCTTTTATAACCTGCCCGAAGTGACCGTCGAGCAGATCTAGGTCCGCTTAGACGTTCAACAACCAGCTGGTGTCGGCGCTTAGCGCGGCGGCACTTGCACCTTGCAAGATCACCACGACATTGCCCTCCACGACAATCTCGGTATCTGTGCCGTTTGCAGCGGCACGGATTTCGAACTTGCCATCACCCGGCGCAAATTTCGCAGGCGAGCTTTGGGTTTCCTGCAGATACAAGCCGTCTTCCGCCGGATTGAAGTCGGTCACGATCACCGGGCTGGTCCCGACCTGATCATAGCCGATGGCGTTGATGATATCCGCCCCCGCGCCACCCGTGACGATATCGCCGTTATTGACGCTGATCTGGTCATCGCCATCCCCGCCGATAACCGTATCGGACAAGGTATCAGAGACCCCCGCAACGTCTGTGCCAAAGTTGAAGTCATACGCACGGATCACGTCGTTTCCTGCACCACCATCGGCAAGATCTGCCCCTGTTCCGGTCAGCAAGAAGTCATTGCCGTCTTCGCCATAGATAAAGTCATTTCCAACGCCGCCAAAGACAGCGTCACTGCCCAACCCACCAAAGATCGTATCGTTACCTTTGTTGCCCGCTAAAAGATCAGGCCCTTCGCCGCCGTCCAGCACATCATTGCCCAGGCCGCCATTCAGCGTGTCAGCACCGCTTTGACCAGACATGTTGTCATTGCCGCTCCCGCCGTTCAGCAGATCGTTTTGCGTTCCACCCATCATCAGGTCATCGCCCGACCCGCCGTTCAGCGTGTCGTTCAGGCCACCGCCCAGCAGCGTGTCATTGCCAGCATTTCCGTTCAGCACGTCGTTGCCGCCTTCGCCATCCAGAAAGTCGTCGCCCAAAAGACCACTTAGCGCGTCATTGCCGACACCCCCGTATAGACTGTCGTTGCCGCCACCACCGTTCAGCGCGTCATCGCCCGCGTTCCCGTTCAGCAAGTCGTTGCCGTCATTGCCAGCCAGATAATCGGCGCCATCACCGCCCGAAAGCGTATCCAAGCCACGACCACCAAACAGCGTATCTGTCCCCGCATTGCCTTGCATATCATCGTTGCCAGTGCCACCGTTCAGCAAATCGCCACCTGGGCCGCCGCGCAGCACATCATTGCCTTTGCCACCGAACAACGTATCCGCCGCTTCGTTTCCGAACAGGGTGTCAGCACCGTCGCCACCGTTAAGCGTATCAAGGCCGTTGCCACCGGACAAAACATCCGAACCGCCAAAGCCATTCAAAAAGTCGTTGCCAAAGTTGCCCTCTAGCGTGTCGTTCCCTGCGCCGCCATCCAGCGTGTCATTGCCATTCTGGCCACCAAGGAAATCATCACCCGAATTCCCGCGCAACACGTCAGCACCGTCGCCACCGATAAGGTTGTCGTTCGCCCCAAATCCAGTCAGGGAATCTGCACCGTTGCCGCCAAACAGGGAATCAATGCCGGGGCCGCCATTGACGGTGTCGTCACCATCTTGACCATCGGCTATATTATTGCCGCCCCCGGTCGAGATCAGATCGTTGCCAGACCCGCCATTGATGGTGTCGTCAGCACCAAAGCCGTTGATAATGTCATTGCCCTCAAAGCCGTTCAAATTATCGGACGACACAGTACCGTTCAACAGATCGCTGCCACCATTCCGGTCGCTGTTATCGACACCTGGTTCATCGTCATCAGGGTTTGAAACCTGCGACTCTTCATCGTCATCATCGTTATCAAAAAGGCCAGCCAAACCAAAAAGCGCTATAGCAGGCAGCAGAAATAAGCCCAGCCTGATTACATCCCCATGAAATGAGGTTATTTTGATTTCAACGCATTCCTTGCCTCTGTTAAGCTTTAAAATTGCCTCAATTCAGATGGTTGGCGACGAATGACATACAATGGAATTGGGCTAGAACTGATTGTATCGACATGCCGCACAATCAAGAGTGTTCTTCGGCAGCCGTTTCGGCCAAGGCCCGGTTATAGGCCTTGAGGGCGTCCATATGAAACAATGCCCCCAGCAGTTCCGGAGGAGAATCAGGCCTGAGCGTGACGACCGGAATAAAGGCTGTGCCTGACTGCTCAAAGATCGGCATTGCAGCCTCTAGCGTGGCTGTGCCGTCGATATAAGTCCCCTCACCGATCAGGGTCCAGCAGACTTCTTCGTCTGCGGCGCGGGCGTCATCAGGGCGGCGCATCATGCGCGCAACTGTGAACATCGCCAGCAAATAGGCTTGGGGGCCCGCGGCCAGATGCACGCCGCGCCGCTCCATCTGGGTCAGGAAAAAACTGCGATCCACGACGCGAGACGCAAGCGCGGTTGACATGCTGACGGCAATCATCACCGCAAGTCCAGTCTGCCAGTCGCCCGTCAATTCAAACACAATCAACGTCGTTGAAATCGGCGCACCCAAGACGGCCGCCGCCACAGCGCCCATTCCGGCCAACGCATACAACGAAGTTACGCCGGAAACGTTGGGAAACACGCTGGTCGCGATCAATCCAAATGCCAGCCCCGTCAAAGCACCCAGCATCAGCGAGGGCGAAAACACGCCCCCCCCCATCCGGCCCCCCAGCGTGATCGACACCGCAACGATCTTGAGCGACGCAAACACAAGCGCTTCGTGCAACACCATATTCCCCGCCAAAGCACGGGTCGTGGTTTCATAGCCAACGCCGATGATGTGAGGGAACCAAAGCGCGATCACTCCCAGCAAGGCCCCTGCCACCGCTGGGCGCAGATAGCGCGGCAACTTGCTGCGGGCCTGTATCCAGTTGCCAATATCCTCGGCCCAGAAAATACTGCGCATCAAGATCACCGCCACCAGACCGCAGGTCAGCCCAAGCAACAAAAAGGCGGGAAGTTCGGCGTAAAAAGCCACATCACCAATCGTCGGCAACTCGAACTCCGTGAGCCCGCCAAATTCAATCCGGTTGATGACGGTACCCGCAGCCGAGGCAATCACGATGGGCGCAAAGGCATGGACAGCAAAGTGGCGCAAAACGACTTCGAGCGCGAAAAGCGCACCTGCAATCGGCGCATTGAAGCTGGCCGACACGGCAGCCGCCACGGCACAGCCCAGCAGGTCGCGACCTGTTATTCCGCTTGCGTTGATGCGACGGCTCACAAGGGTCGAGATAACACCTGCAAGATGCACGACCGGCCCTTCACGCCCCGATGATCCGCCCGTGCTCAGCGTGACCATCGACGCCAGCGCCGACGCGAGACCTGCACGCGTCTCGACCCGGCCATCATGCATGGCAGCGCCCAAAATGACGTCGCCCACGCTGCGCACGCGGGCGTCTTTGGTAAAGTTATGCAAGATAAGACCGACCACCAGACCGCCGATCGTGGGGATCAAAACAACCCAGTACCAATCAAGGCTGCCAATGAAACTGTGCAGATTTTGCACGTCGTCAGTGCCATACAAGAGCGCCTGTATCGCGTTGATTCCCTTGCGGAAAAACAGCGCGGCAAGACCTGCGGCAATGCCCACGATAAGGGCGATGAACCAGAATGTGATCTTTCCCGGCCCTTTTTGCCGCAGCACGTCCCACCCCAAGCGCACAGAACTGCGCGCCGCGTCATACTGCTGGGTGATGTAGGGACGAGGGTTCACGGGCACGGCTGCTTTTCATCAGGGGTGCTCCCTGTCTAGGCCACAGCGGCCTTCAGGAAAAGCCCCGCAAATGATTGTGCTCAATCAGTTTGCAAACTGACCGGCCAAAAGCTCTCGTGCAGCCGCGCGGGCCGCGTCGGTGATTGTGTCACCGGACAACATCCGCGCCACCTCGTCCACCCGCTCAAGATCAGACAGGGGAGTCACGGTGGACAATGTCATCCCCTTCGAGACCGCCTTGGAGACGCGCCAGTGATGTGCGCCAAGGGCCGCCACTTGCGGCGAGTGGGTGACGACAAGCACCTGCTCCCCCTGCGATAGCGCGGCCAGACGGCGCCCAACGGCATCGGCGGTCGCACCGCCTACGCCACGGTCGATCTCGTCAAAAATCATCGTCAGGCCCGTCTGCCCCTTGGTCAGACAAACCTTGAGCGCCAGCAAAAAGCGGCTGAGTTCGCCGCCTGATGCGATTTTACCCAAGGGCCCAGCAGGAGCGCCAGGGTTGGTCGCTACCGTAAAGGATACGCCATCACAGCCGTCGGGGCCTGCGGTTTCAGGGACGATCTGGGTCTGAAAGACAGCCCGCTCCATCTTCAGTGGCGCAAGTTCGGCGCCAACCGCCTTGTCCAACTTGCCAGCCGCCTTGCTCCGCACCGCTGTCAATTCCCCGGCCGCCGCACCATATGCGCTTTGCGCATCGCGCACGGCTTTTTCCAGCCCCGCTTGCGCAGCCTCTCCCGCATCAAGCGCGTCCAGTTTGGCCCGCAGGGTATCGGCAAAGCCCGCCAGATCATCTGCCTGCACTTCGTGTTTACGGGCCATGGCGCGGATCGCGAACAAACGCTCCTCGGTTTCTTCCAGCTCAAGCGGGTTGAACGACATGGTGTCGATGGCTGCGACAACACCTTCCATCGCCTCGTCCAACTCCACCATGGCGCGAGACAGCGCTGCCATGGGTGCCTCAAGCGCTCCGTCGGCTTTATCAGCGACACCGTCGAGCCAGCGCAGCGCGTCCCCCAGTTGGGTTTCGGCACCATTCTGACCCATCATCTCGTAGGCGTTGACAACATCACCACGGATTTTTTCGGCGCTTTGCATCAGCCGCCTGCGCGCATCAAGTTGTGCTTCTTCACCTGCCTGCGGGTCCAATTTGTCCAATTCACCCACTGCGTGGCGCAAGAACTCTTCTTCGGCGGCAATCGCTTCACGCTCCGCTGCCGCTTTTGCTGCGGCCTTTCGGGCGGCGGCCAGCGCTGACCACGCTTGGCGCACCTGATCGCGCAGCGCGCCGGTTCCCGCAAAATCATCCAAAATGGCGCGGTGCCCTTTGGGATCCAGCAACCCGCGATCATCATGCTGGCCGTGCAACTCGACCAGGGTTTCAGACAGCGCGCGCAGCACTTCGCCCGAACAGCGGCGGTCATTGACCCAAGCGGTCTTGCGCCCGTCCGACGCATTGACGCGCCGCAAGATCAGTTCGGGGCCATCAGGCAGCCCCGCCTCTTCCAGCACAGCATGCGCAGGATGGCTGTCGGTCAGATCAAACCACGCCGTCACCTCGCCCTGATCGGCCCCCTGCCGCACCAGATCGGCGCGACCACGCCAACCCAGCACAAACCCAAGACTATCCAGCAAGATCGACTTGCCCGCCCCGGTTTCGCCGGTCAAAACATTCAGACCCGGCTGGAACGCAAGTTCCAACCGGTCGATGATCAGCATATTCGATATATCTAGGCCACGTAACATGGGTCAATTTCCGTGTGAAACGAGCCGACGTAGCCCGTCAGATCCATTCACCCTTGATGGTTTGACGGTAAATCGCTGTGAGCCAGTTGTTACCGAACGATTTCATCTCAAGGCCGGAACCGGTTAGCAGCTTAAAGCTTGCTTCGTACCATTCCGTGGACTGGTAGTTATACCCAAGGATCGCCCCCGCCGTTTGCGCCTCGTCCGTCAGGCCAAGCGACAGATAGGATTCGACCAAACGGTGCAAAGCTTCTGCGGTGTGGGTGGTTGTCTGGAAGTCTTCCACGACAACACGGAAACGGTTGATCGCGGCTGTGTAATGGTCGCGGCGCAAGTAATAGCGGCCTACTTCCATTTCCTTTCCCGCCAGATGGTCAAAAGCCAGATCGAACTTCAACACGGCAGATCGGGCATATTCACTGTCTGGATAGACTTCGATCACCTGCCGCAACGATTGCAGCGCCTGAAATGTCAGACCCTGATCACGCCCAACTTCGTCGATCTGGTCATAATAGCTAAGCGCAAGAAGATAGCTGGCATAGGCTGCGTCATCATCATCTGGGAAGAAATCAATAAAGCGCTGTGCCGCAGAACGGCTGCTGGGATAGTCTTTGTCTTGGTGAAACGCGAAGGCCTGCATGATCAAAGCACGCTTGGCCCATTCCGAATACGGATAAAGGCGTTCAATTTCATAAAAATATTCGGCTGCCTCGGCAGGTCGTCTGCGGTTAAGCTCAAACTCCCCCCGCTCGAAAATCTGTTCTGCGCTGTAGGTTTCCAGCGGAATTTCCTGCGGATTGAAAAAGCTGTTGGTTACGCGACCAGGATCGCGATTGCCCGAACATGCACCGAGTGCTGCAATCACAAATACTGCCCCGACCAACCTCTTGCGCGACATCGCACTTGTCATGCCCTACACCCTCGCTTCATTCCACCAGCCACATCTTAGGTTACGGCTTTGTCTGTGACTACCACAATAGATCACACAAAAAAACGGTGATTAACACAACAAAACCAAGTCTTGCTTTTGCAGACTTTCTTTTCAAAAAGATGATTAACCAAGCCGCGCTGGAGTTTCAACTCTACAACGCTTGGTACTTAGGCAACGGCAGGGATTTCATCCCACACAAGGCCAAAGCCCGGCAGACGCGCAACCATGTCTGTATCACATTCCACCAAACGGACGGCACCTGGCGTTGCGAAAAGTGCGCGCAGCAGCGTATTGGTCAGCGTATGCCCTGCCCGCACACCGGTATAGTGGCCGATCAACGGGGCACCTGCCAGCGCAAGATCACCCAAAGCATCCAGCATTTTATGGCGCACGGGTTCGTCCGCGTAGCGCAAGCCACCGGGGCTCAACACCTTGTCGCCGTCAAACACAACGGCGTTTTCGCCGGAATTACCGCCAAGCGCCAGACCGTTGGCCTGCATCGCATCGACATCCGCCTGACGGCAGAAGGTCCGGCTGTCGCAAAGTTCACGTGCAAACGATCCGTTGTTCATTACCAGCGACTTTTTCTGATACCCGATAGCGGCATCGGCAAAATCGATCTCAAAGTCGATCTGCATGGTTTGACTTGGGGCGATTGTCGCTGACGCGTCACCCTCTGTGACCGTAACCGATTTCAAAACTTCAAACGCCATCACAGGTGCCGGCAGAACGCGAACACCGCGCTGCATGATGCCGCGCACGAAGGGGGCTGCAGATCCGTCAAGGATCGGCACTTCAGGGCCGTCAATTTCAATCAAAGCATTGTGAATGCCACAGCCTGCGAGGGCAGCCATCAGGTGCTCAACAGTCGAAACCTGCAATCCCGCGTCATTCTCAAGCTTGGTGCAAAGCGGCGAACGGTTCACTGCGTCCCAACGGGCGGGTATCATGCGATCGCCCACCTCAAGATCGCTGCGCGAAAACCAGATGCCATAGTTGGCACCTGCCGGACGGATCGTCACGGTTGCAGCCAAGCCTGAGTGCAAGCCTTTTCCGCTAAAACTGATCGCTGTCTTTATGGTTGTCTGCACGTCGGCACCTCGATGGTCAAAGATCGTCTGTCTAAGTTGAACTCTGTCGTACCGACGTGGTTCACCTTGCTCAACTCAATCATTACTACGGTCTGAAACATGCGTGTTACAATTGGGCACAAAGACGCCTAGAAATATTCAACATACTGATAAATTTACATTATATGGCCCGACTGGGCTGTCACAGTCGGTGAAAGCGTGATCAGTTTTCAGTCGAAATCTCACAAATATCAGCGCAATATTACATCTCTCAGGCCTTACCTGCTCGCCCCATCAGACCCATAAAAGCAAAAAAGCCACCCCAAAGGGGCGGCTTTTTCTTCTTCTACGAGGTCGTCTTCGAGGGTCTTAGTTCGCCTGACGGCGCAAGAACGCTGGGATCTCGATGCGCTCTTGATCTTCGTCCTGTGCGTCACGCGGCTGTGGTGCTGCAGAGGAAGCCCGTGTTTGCACAGGTGGCTGCTGGCGCGTCGGGCGCTGCTGCGCCTCGGCTTCGCCACCATGTCCGGTCATGCGGTTGATCAACGAATTTATACCAAAACGCTTTTCGCCCTGCTCTGCCGGGGCAGGTTGCTGGCGATGCTGAGGCTGCTGGTTCGGACGCTGCTGACCAGGGGCAACCGCTGTCTTTTGTGCGGCTGCGCGCAGACGGGCCAACGCTTCGGGCGACGGCGTGCCAGCAGTTGGCGCACGTGGTGCAACAAACGCTTCTTGTGCGGGCTGATGTATCACTTCCTCGCGACGCGGCTGGAAAGACGCGACATCGGGGCGATATGCAGGGGGTGGCAGATCATCCACTTCCTCGGTGTCATCCGCGAACACGTCTTCCTCGTAGTCACCTTGGTGATCGGCAGCGGCCTGTCCAAACAGCTGTGGCTGTTCTTCTTCATAGCGCGTCTCGGCGGCAATCGGTGCTTGCGCGGGTACTTCTTCAAAAGCCTCGGGCAGTGGTGCCTGTACTTTCTGCGGCAACGGACGCGACATGGAACGGCGCGGCACGGGCATTTCCGTGTTCACGTCAACCGCATCAATACCTGTGGCCACAACGCTTACGCGCATGATGCCACCCAGTTCGGTGTCCAGCGTGGAACCAACGATGATGTTGGCGTCTGGATCGACTTCTTCGCGGATCCGGTTGGCCGCTTCGTCCAGTTCGAACAATGTCAGATCGTGCCCACCGGTGATGTTGATCAAAACGCCCTTGGCACCGCGCAGGCTGATTTCGTCCAACAATGGGTTGGCGATTGCCTTTTCGGCGGCCTGGATGGCGCGATCTTCGCCTTCGGCTTCGCCTGTACCCATCATGGCTTTGCCCATCTCGTCCATCACGGCACGAACGTCCGCAAAGTCGAGGTTGATCAGGCCGGGACGGACCATCAAATCGGTCACGCCCTTGACACCTTGGTACAAAACGTCATCCGCCATGGAGAACGCTTCGGTAAATGTGGTTTTTTCATTGGCCAGACGGAACAGGTTCTGGTTGGGAATGATGATCAGCGTATCAACGACCTTTTGCAGGGCTTCAACACCCTCTTCGGCCTGACGCATGCGCTTGGCACCCTCAAACTGGAAAGGCTTGGTCACGACGCCAACAGTCAGAACGCCCAACTCCCGAGCAGCCTGCGCGATGATCGGCGCGGCACCCGTGCCCGTACCACCGCCCATACCGGCCGTGATAAAGCACATGTGTGCACCTGCCAGATGATCAACGATCTGTTCAATGCTTTCTTCGGCAGCTGCAGCCCCGACCGATGCGCGCGCACCGGCACCCAGACCTTCGGTCACTTTGATGCCCAACTGTACGCGGTGTTCTGCCTTGGCTTGCTGCAACGCTTGCGCGTCCGTGTTGGCCACCACGAAATCAACGCCATCGAGGTTCTTCTCGATCATGTTGTTCACCGCGTTGCCGCCTGCCCCACCAACACCGAAAACGGTGATCCGAGGTTTCAGGTCGCCCTGACCGGGCATTGAAAGGTTCAGTGTCATGTGCCGTCCGCCTGTATTGTTTTGCCCACTTGCGGGGCATTTTTTGTTCAATCTTCTTAATCGTATAGGGATTAAAGCTTTACGTCACCCAAAAAACACAATTTTGACACATTATCTGGGCGTTTTTTTGCCTATATTCACTTGATTTCGGCCTTTGCACCGCATCTTGCGATCACCAGTTGTCACGGAACCACTTGACAGCACGCTTGAGCGACCGTGCCGGATAGCGATCCGCCGGAATATCAAAGTCCCACCATTCATCTTGTGGATGTGCTGCAAAAAGCGCCAACCCCACGGCAGAAGCAAAGCTGGGGCCGGTCGCTGCCTGCGGCAACCCGTGGACGCGCAAAGGGCGGCCAAGGCGAACCTGCTGGCCCAGAATTTTACTGGCCAACCCGTCCAGACCGGGGATCTGGCTGCCACCACCGGTCAGCACAATCTGCTGGCTGGGCAAGTGATCAAAGCCCGCGGCATCCAGACGGGCGCGGACCTCTTCCAGGATTTCTTCGACCCGCGGACGCATGATGCCGATCAGCTCTGCCCGGCTAACGGTGCGGCGATCATGTTCGTAATCCCCGGTATCGCCGCCAATATCGATCATCTCGCGGTCATCCATCCCGGTGGCCTGAACCCCACCATAAAACGTCTTGATCCGCTCGGCATTGGCCGTAGGCACTTGCAACCCCATCGAAATATCCGAGGTGATGTGATCCCCGCCCATCCGCACGCTATCGGCGTAAATCATGTGTTTGCGGATGAAGATCGAAACGGAGGTAGAGCCGCCGCCCAGATCAATGCAGGCCGCCCCCAGTTCCTGCTCGTCCTCGACCAAGGATGAAATGCCCGACACATAGGCCGAGGATGCAATCCCCGCCAATTCTAGATCACAGCGTTTGATGCAATGGGCCAGATGCTGCACGGCAGCCGCGTCAACGGTCAGCATGTGCATGTCAACCGACAGGGAATTGCCCAACTGTCCGCGCGGATCAGACAGGCCAGAACGGTTATCAATAGCAAAGTTCACCGGCTGCGCATGCAGAACTTCACGGTCTTCGCCGTATTCAGGAACATCGCAGCTGGCCAGCACCTGCGCGACGTCCTGTTCGGAGACAACCTGCCCCTCAAGGTCGATCTCGGCATCCAGCCCATAGCTGCGCGGCTCGGCCCCGGAAAAACACGCGATGACATGATCAACGCGGATGTTTGCCATCTTCTGCGCGGCTTGCAGCGCGGTGCGCACGGCACGCTCGGTTTCCTGCATGGCGCAGATTTCACCAAACCGGACCCCGCGCGACCGCGTTGTCGCGGCCCCAATCACCCGAAAACCGGATTGGCCCGCAAGCGATCCGATCTCGCCTTCATCAAAGATGCGCCCCGAGCCGTCAAAGCGCAGCACAAGGCACGCAATCTTGGACGTGCCCACATCCAGAATGGCCACAACACCGCGCTGCATCGCAAGTTTGCGCATATGCCGCATCGACCGCTGACTGTCGTATAAATCCATAACTCTACTGTCCCGAAAGTTGCCGTATGCGCCACCATTCCTGGTTGGCCTCTTTATTCATTTGAACGGTGGGGCGTTGTGCCAACCGCATATCGACCCGTGCTACATCACGGGTCAGAACCTCTTGAGCGCCTTCCAGCGCGATCACCCGCTCCAGCGCCTGAATGCCGCCTGTTTCGGGCAGCAAAATGCGCTGCTCGCGGTCAAGCACCACATCCCATCGCCGCGCGCCCATGCGGGCAAATCCGCGCAAACGGTCGCCCAATGGTGCCGAAACCCGAAGCAGATCAAGTGCCTCGGCCACGCTCAAATTGGCCGCGTCGCCTACAATCAATGGCAAATCAGAGCGGTCCGTGCGATGATCGACAGACCCGATATAGCTGCCTTCAAGGTCAATCAGCGCCAAACCGTCTTCGGTGCGCCAGACCGCAACCGGGATGCGCGGCTGCACATCCACGTGTAAAAGACCGCCCGGCTTGACGCGCAAGCTGGCCTGCTTGATGCCGGGCAGCTCCAAAATTGCCGACCGCATTGCGGGCAAGTCCAGATCAAACGAGCTGATCGGAAAATCGATTGGCACAGCCGCACGCACATCTGCGGCCAGCGCATCCTGAACACCGTCAATCGCCATCAGCTTGACCATGAATTCGGGCCGCTGTTCGATGCTTGCGCGCAGATCTTCATAGGTTTGGGTGATCTGGTTACGCCGCGCCTCATCTGCCAAATAAACAGTGCCCGCGATCATGGCCAGGCAAAACGGCACGCCGATGCGCAGGCCGAACAGAAACGTCGGTGTCAGCATCAACCGCTGCATCCGCCAAGCCCACCGTGACGGTGCGGGATCCGGTTTGATCGATTTGCTCGGCTTGGCGCGTTTGATCAGCGATTGCATGAAGCGTCCTCCACCATCCAGGCGCAAAGTTCGCCAAAGGAGATGCCTACGGCCCGCGCCTGTTCGGGCGAAAGCGACGTCGGCGTCATGCCGGGCTGGGTATTTGTCTCAAGCAGGATCAGACCATCGGCCCCAAGGGTTTCATCCCAGCGGAAATCGGTGCGGCTGACACCGCGACAGCCCAAGGCGTTATGCGCACGCAGCGCGTAATCCAGGCAAAGCTCGAAAATCTCATGCGGGATTTGGGCGGGCACCACGTGGGTCGATCCGCCAACTTTGTATTTCGCGTCGTAGTCATACCAGCCTGTGGTCAGGATATCCGTGACCGTCAGCGCACGCTGCCCCATCACGGTGGTGGTCAGTTCGCGACCTGCGGCAAACCTCTCGACCATAACCTCGGCGGGCATATCCTTGCTAAGCTGCGGCGGGCCGTTGTTTTCAATCTCGACCAGATAGACCCCGACCGAGGATCCTTCATTATTGGGTTTCACCACATAGGGCGGTTGCATCACATGCGAGGCGCGGACGTCATCGGCAGAGGCAATTATGCTTTCCACAACAGGCAGTCCAACGGACTGAAACACGTCCTTGCTGCGTTGTTTGTCCATTGCCAGCGCCGAGGCCAGCACACCGGAATGGCTGTAAGGGATGTGCATCCATTCCAATATGCCCTGCACGCAGCCGTCTTCGCCCCAGCGGCCATGTAAACAGTTCAGCACAACATCGGGAGAGGCAGCACGCAAGTCTGCGTACAATTCAGGGCCGGCATCGACCTCGATCACTTCAAATTTTCTGTCCCGCAAAGCGGCGGCGCATGCGCGCCCTGTCGACAGGGACACCTCTCGCTCTGCGGAAGGTCCACCCATCAATACCGCCACTTTCGGGGGTGTCCTGCTCGACAATCCCACTCAATGTGCCTTTTTAACTGGGTCTTTGGTGACCCTTGTATTTTATATTGTACCGCAAAGCGGCGTCGTGCCTGAGCGCCCGCGCGATTATGTTTCGCCGATCCGCATAATTTCCCATTCTAGCGTGATCCCGCTAGAAGCGTAAACCTTTTTTCGCACTTCTTCGCCTAATCCTTCAAGGTCTGCTGCAGATGCGCCACCTGTGTTGATCAAGAAGTTCGGATGCTTCGGGCTCATCTGTGCGCCGCCCAATGTTGCGCCGCGCAATCCTGCGTCATCGATGACTTTCCACGCCTTCAGTTCGTGACTGTCATCGGCCTGCCCGGTGCTGGAAAAACCCGCTGGATTACGGAACGTAGATCCGGCGCTGCGGTCTTTGGTCGGTTGCGTCTCGTCGCGCTTGCGAAGCTGGTCTGCCATGCGGGCATGAAGCGCGTCGGGGTCGCCCTTGGGGGGTGCAAAGGTTGCCGAAACGATTACACAGCCCTCGTCAAGGGCGGTCTGGCGATACTGAAATTGCAAATCCCGTGCGGTCAATGTGATCCGCGTGCCCTGCCGCGTGATCGCTTCGGCGCTGACAAAGCAATCCGCCGTGTAGCTGCCATAGCAGCCTGCGTTCATCCGGACGGCACCGCCGATACTGCCCGGAATGGTGCGCAAGAATGTCAGGTCCAGCGCTGCATCCGCCGCTTTGCGGGCCACATGCGCATCCAGCGCGGCAGCACCTGCAATCACGTGATCATCCTTGATCTCGATCCCGTTGAAACCTCTCCCCAAGCGGATCACGACCGCGCGGATGCCACCATCGCGCACGATCAGGTTCGACCCGACACCCATCGGGAAAACTGCAATGTTTTGCGGCAAGGCACGCAGGAATGCAGCCAGATCATCCACATCGGCAGGTTGGTAGAGATAGTCTGCTGCCCCCCCCACGCGCAACCATGTCAGATCGTTCAGCGGGCGCTGCGGCGTGAGCTTGCCGCGCATGTCTGGAAATGAAATATCGGTCATGGCCAGCGAGGTAGCGTGTTTGGAAGCCGCGTCAAACCTCGGTTTCCCTGGTGACCCTGCTCAAACGCCATTGCCTGACAAAGCGGCCAATCATCCAGCCCGTGACGAACGCACAAAAGGCGTACATCCCAGCCGATATCTGCGCCACGATTACGGGGTTCTCAAACGGTTTGGCCTTCAGCCCCCAAACCATCCACATCCAGTTCAAACCAAACCCTGCCAGCAAGATCGGGAGGGCGGTTCGAAATCGTTTCCCATACCCGCACCACCCCAAAGCCAGCATCCAGACAACCAGCACGGTGATCAGGATCACCAGCGTGGCTGTCATTCAGCCGGACCCTGAAACGTTGTGCGGCGCAACCACCGCATCAGATAGATCACTGGCCAGCGCAGAACCGAGCATCCCGCGGCGAGGACCAGCATCCCGGCCCAGGGACCGTGCTGCATGGTCACATAGCCCAAAATCGGAATTCCAACCGTAATCAGAGCATAGGCATTGCGCCAGTGGTTGTCAGCACTGGGGGTCAGGGCCAAAACATTGGCAATGACGGCCCAAAAACAGGCAAGTATCAGGGAAAGACTCATCGGGGCACCTCTGGGTGTTTTTCGTCACCGGGAACGTGAAATTCCTTGCCGCGCAACTTTGCCAGCACAAAGCGCAAAGGATTACGAAACATGGACACAAAGGCAGCAAGACCGAGCAACGAAAACACCACACCAACCTCGAAGCCGATCAGGACGGGGCCCGCGACCAGCAAAATCGCGCCGGGAATATATTGCATGCGCAGCGGCAAGGTGGCCACGGTCACCGACAGGAAGACCCAGATCAGACAAAGCCAGACCAAGGTCATGCCAAGCACCCGATTTTGCCCAGCCGCCCCATTCAAACGGTTTCCTTTTTCATCGTTTCAAGCGCAAGCGGAAGACCGTTTGCCCAAGTACTGATCGTGCCCGCGCCAAGACACACCACCATGTCGCCCGGACCTGCCTGCTCAAGGACAAGTCGCGCCAGATCGCCTTCGCTGTGAACCGCGCGTGCATGACGGTGACCGTGGCGGATCAGTCCTGCCACCAGATCATCACGGCTGGCCCCCACGATGGGGTCCTCGCCCGCGGCATAGACCTCTGCAATGCCCACGACATCGGCATCATTGAAGCAGGCACAGAATTCTTCGAAATGGTGATGCAGACGGCTGTAGCGATGCGGTTGGTGCACAGCAATGACGCGGCCTTCGGTGGCCTGGCGCGCAGCTTTCAGAACCGCTGTTATTTCAACCGGATGATGCCCGTAGTCGTCGATGATCGTCACACCGTCAACTTCGCCCACTTTCGTAAAGCGGCGGTTAACGCCGCCAAAACCTGCAAGGGCCGCGCGGATTTCTTCGGTTTTCATTCCAAGATGACGCGACACCGCGACAGCGGCCAAGGCATTCGAGACGTTGTGGTCCCCGGGCATTGGCAGGGTGCAATCCGCGATCGTGAGGTCTTCGGCCTGCAGCATGATGTCGAAATGCGCGACACCCGCTTTGTAATGCAGGTTCACGGCGCGCACATCAGCCTGCGCGTTAAAGCCATAGGTCAACACCCGCCGGTCTGTGATCTTGCCCACCAAGGCCTGCACTTCGGGGTGGTCAATGCAACAAATCGCCAGACCGTAGAACGGAATGTTCGACACAAAATCAAGGAAGCCTTTGCGCAAGGTATCGAAATCGCCCCAGTGTTCCATATGTTCGGGATCGATATTCGTGACGATGGCGATGGTGGCGGGCAAGCGGTTAAAGGTGCCGTCGGACTCGTCCGCCTCGACCACCATCCATTCGCCCTGCCCCATCCGCGCGTTCGAGCCGTAGGCATGGATGATACCGCCGTTCACAACCGTAGGGTCGATCCCGCCATGGACCAGCAATTCGGCGACCATGGTCGTGGTCGTGGTCTTGCCATGGGTGCCCGCAATGGCGATGTTGGATTTCAGGCGCATCAGCTCGGCCAGCATTTCGGCGCGGCGCACGATGGGCAGCCCCGCAAGGCGCGCGGCGTCCAGTTCAGCGTTGCCGGGCTTGATCGCAGACGAGATCACAATGACCTCGGCACCTTCGATATTCTCGGCCGTCTGCCCCTCAAAAACCTTTGCCCCCAACTCTACCAGACGGTCGGTAATCTTGGTGGTTTTCAGATCGGACCCCTGCACGCGGTACCCATGGTTCAACAGCACTTCGGCAATGCCAGACATGCCGATGCCACCGATGCCCACAAAATGGATTGGGCCCACATCGGTGGGAAGCTTGGTGGCTGCGTTCATGTCACTGGTCCTTTATTTCCCAGAGTTTCTACCATCTGGGCTAGCTCTTGAGCGGCTTCAGGCTTGCCAACAGACAACGCGGCCTGTGCCATTTGCTGCGCGCCGCGCGGGTTGCGCAGCACCATCTCGATCTGTGCGGTCAGGCTTTCGGGATTCGCCATATCCTCTGGCACCATGATTGCGGCACCGGCATTCACCAGCCCCCGCGCGTTGGCGCTTTGATGATCTCCCGTTGCAGCAGCAAAGGGGATCAAGATCGACGGGCGGCCGATCACGGACAAATCCGCCACGCTGGACGCGCCTGCGCGGCTGATCACCAATTGCGCCTCGGACATGCGGCGCGGCACATCGTGAAAGAAGGGCTGCACGTCAGCATTGATGCCGTTTTCCGCGTAAAAATCGGCAACCCGCTGCGCGTCTTCGTCGCGCGCCTGATGGCTGACGCGGATGTTGCGCACAATTTCCATTGGCAGGTTTGCAATGGCGGGCGGAATAACTTCGCTCAGGATGCGTGCGCCTTGGCTGCCACCCATCACCAACAACTCCATCGGGTAATCGCCCGGTGCGATATAGCCAGCTCCAGCGCGATCAAGCACCGAGCCACGCACCGGATTGCCCACATGATGCGCCTCGACCCCTTCAGGCAAAGCGGTTGGCCAAGTCCCGCAGGCCACCGCATCGACGCGCTTGGCGAAGACTGTATTGACCCGGCCCAACACCCCGTTTTGCTCGTGGATCATCCGTGGCTTGCGCAATATCCAGGCAGCTGTGAGGGCCGGAATTGAAGGGTATCCGCCAAAGCCCACAACAACGTCAGGCCTGTCGCGCAACATACCGAACACTGCGCCAACGACACCGCCCAGAATACGAAGCGGCACCAGCGCCTTGGCCAGCAGCCCGCCGCGTGCAAACGTAGCACTGCTGATCTGCTGAATTTCAACGGTATGCGGAAAGCCGCCCGTATAGCGCGCGCCACGCGCATCGGTCGAAAGCTTGACCCGCCACCCGCGCGCCAACATGACCTCGGCCAGCGCCTGAGCAGGAAACATATGACCACCCGTACCGCCCGCGGCGATTATCAAAAATGGTGCCTTCATCTTGCACGCCCCCGACCCAGCAAATCAGAAATCTGGCCTTGGGGTCTTGTTCGGGTGAACGCCAGCAACATGCCGACCGCGATACCAGAGGCGATAACCGACGATCCGCCATAGCTGACAAAAGGCAGCGTCATCCCCTTGGCAGGCAACAACCGCACGGCAACGCCCATGTTGATCATTGCTTGGACGCCAAACATGCAGGCAAGCCCGGTACCGGCAAGCCGAATGAAAGGATCACGCTCGCGCACCAGACGCAGCAAAGATCTGACCACGACCGTGGTGTACAAAATGATAACGACCATCACCAAGATCAGCCCGTATTCTTCGGCTGCAACCGCAATGATAAAATCGGTATGCGCGTCGGGCAGAGACCATTTCACCTGCCCCTCGCCCACACCTACACCAAACAATCCACCCTCACGGATGGCATCTGTTGCATAGCCAAGCTGGGTGCGCGGATCGACATCCGGAGATAAAAACCCGTCAATACGGCGCGCAAAATGTTCGGAATTGGAATAGGCCACCGTGCCCGCCAGCACGACCATTCCGGCCATGCCCACCAGCAGCACCAAAGGTGCCCCTGCCACGAAATAAATCACACCCCAACCGAACAAAACCAGACAGGCCTGCCCAAAGTCGGGCTGCAGCGCCAGCATCAAAACAATCGATATGCAAAGCGCAAAAGACCATGACTTGCCGGGTGGGCCGTTGATCTCAAGCGAGGCGGCAATCATCCAGGCCGACACGACCACAAAACCAGGCTTCAGAAATTCCGACGGCTGGAAAGACGCAAACCCCAAGGAGTACCAGCGCATCGCACCCTTGCCAAAATCCGTGCCAAAAAACGGCAGCAATGCAAGGGCAATAAATGAAAGCAAGAAACCAACCACCGCCAGACGGCGTACGACTGTCGGCGTCATCATCGACGTCAGCAGCATTGCCACAATCGCCAGAAAGCCGAAAATGGCCTGACGCTGGACATAATGAAAGGAGTCAAAGCCGTTTTTGGACGCCAAAGGTGGCGACGCAGCCAGCCCCAGCAGCATGCCCACGGCAAACAGCATGAGCACGCAGAACATCGCCCATTTGTCGATTGTCCGCCACCATTTTGGAAGAATCGGTTCGCCGTCCCGGACGGGAACCGCGCCATAGACCATTTCTGTCATGGTATCTGCCTTACACTGCCTCAGAACGCCCCTTTTCGGGGTCTGGTAAAGAATTTACCCCGATTTTTGGCGCGGGGCTAGTCTGTTTTCAGCCCAACCCCGCGCAAAGCTGCCTATGCCGCCTTGTGGGTTCCGCGGATCGGGTAGCCCTTGTCGCGCACGAAAGTCAGGCCATTCAGCAAGGACTGCAGATCAGGGCGCGCAAAAGGCGCGTTCGACAGATCGATAATCTGGATTTCACCTGCAGCGTTGATCACAAATAGGGCCGGCTCGGGAAAGGGTTGATCCGTTTCCAGCGGGCTACGCGGGCTCGAAACATACAAGCCTAACTCGTGCATTTGCGCGATGCTCAGATCATAGCCGATGGTCAGTGACAGCTCTTGTTCGTTCGCCATCTGCCTTGCCTTGCTTTTGGGATCACCGGAAACGGCCACCACATCGACACCGATCTTGTTGAACTCTGGCACCAGATCTTCAAGCTTGGCCAGATAGGTCTTGCAGATCGGGCAGTGCAAGCCGCGGTACACAACGACCAACTGCCAGTCATGACCGCCCTGCGGCGTGCCCAAGGTCAACATCCCGCCTTGCAACTCTGGTACTGTCAGTTTCGGAAAAGCATTACCTGCATCTAATACGTTCATCGGTATCTCCATTCTGATTAGCTTGATCTCTTAGGTAAGCCCTCTGCGCGTCCACACAAGAAGTCTGCCCTCCTGTCGATGGCACCCCCTTGACCGGCGTGGCCCTGTCAGGCAGATGAGCATTATGCATTACACGACCGTGATCCTTGGCGCCGGTGCCGCCGGCATGATGTGTGCAGCCCACGCTGGCAGGCGCGTGCTGGTTGTCGATCACGCCAAAGCCGCAGGCGAGAAAATCCGCATCTCGGGCGGCGGGCGCTGCAACTTTACCAACATGCACTGCACGCCTGACGCATTTATCTGCACCAACCCGCATTTTGCCAAATCAGCGCTGGCCAAATATACACAATGGGATTTCATCCAACTTGTCGAAGCCCACGGCATTGCATGGCATGAGAAAACTCTGGGCCAGCTGTTCTGCGACACCTCAGCCAAGGAAATCGTCGCGATGCTGCGCGGGTTGATGCAAAACGCAGGGGTTGAACTGCGTCTGCTCAGCACGATCGAGGGAATCTCGAAAACCGATACCGGCTATCAGATGACCCTCGTAACGCCAGACGCGCGCAGCACCATAACCGCTGACAATCTGGTGATCGCATCGGGTGGCAAATCCATTCCCAAAATGGGGGCCACAGGGCGCGCCTATGATATCGCCGCCCAATTCGCCATTCCCGTGACGCCGACCCGCGCAGGCCTTGTGCCCTTTACCTTTGGCGATGCCCGCTTTGCCCCGATCTCGGGCACCGCAACACCTGCCCGGGTAAGCACCGGGGGCACATCCTTCGACGAAGCGCTGCTTTTCACCCATCGTGGCCTCTCTGGCCCGGCGGTGCTGCAAGCCTCAAGCTACTGGGAGGAAGGCACCCCCATTTCGCTCGACCTTTTGACGCAAAACGATCTGTTCACGAAATTGCGCGCTCAACGTCAGGAATACGGCCGGCGCAACTTTACGACCGAACTGGCCAAACACCTGCCCGCGCGCCTCGTCGATCACCTGGCAACGCAATTCGACCTCAGCGGCAATCTTGCCGATTGGTCAGACACGCGCCTGCAATCCCTATGTGACACGCTCTCGAACTGGGAAATGATCCCGACAGGAACCGAAGGATACCGCACCGCCGAAGTCACCCTTGGCGGCATCGACACCGATGCGCTGTCGTCGAAAACGATGGAATCCAAAACCACCCCCGGCCTTTACTTTATTGGCGAAGCCGTCGACGTCACAGGCTGGTTGGGCGGCTATAACTTCCAATGGGCCTGGTCCTCCGCCATGGCAACTGCCCGCCATATTGCGCAAACGTCCTAAATTCCAAATGGATCAAAATCCCGGGGGAGCAGCCAAAGGCTGCGGGGGCAGCGCCCCCTGATCCACCTCACAAAAATTTCTGCACCTGAGCGATAAAATCATCTCCGCGTCGCTCGAAACTGTCATATTGATCAAAGCTCGCCGCAGCAGGGGCCAGCAGCACGACATCCCCCGCCTCCGCCTCGGCCACAGCGCGCGCCACAGCAACTTCCATTGTTCCGCATACCTCGGCCTCGACGCCCAGCTTCATCGCAAACTGCGCCGCTTCGCGCCCGATGACATAGGCCTTCCGCACCGTAGCCAAAGGCCCTGTCAACGCCCCTAAACCACCGTCTTTCTCAAGCCCGCCACATACCCAACGAATATTCTCAAAGGCTGCGACAGCTTTGACAGCACTATCAACATTTGTGGCCTTGCTGTCGTTGACGAACCTGATCCCGCGCGTCTCACCGACGATCTGACTGCGATGCGGCAAACCGCCAAAGGAATGGAACGCCGCCTCGATCACCTTGGGCGCAAAGCCAAGCGACCGGCAGGCCGCATAGGCTGCACAGGCATTTTGGTGGTTATGCGCGCCGGGCAATCCTGCCACCTTGCGCAAGTCAACCGACCCGACCTGCTTGCCCTTGCGGTACTCGGACAAAAACCCCTTGCGCGCAAACACCAACCACCCTGGCCCGCTTAGTTTGCGGTCAACCGACACTCGGATCACCCGGTCATCTGCCGCACCCTCACTCAACTGCCCGGCCAGGAAACGCCCCTCCGCCTCATCCACGCCGATCACCGCGCGGTCCGGCCCGCCTTCGGCAAACAAACGCCGTTTTGCAGCAAAGTACCCCCCCATACCGGCATGGCGGTCCAGATGATCCGGGCTCAGGTTGGTAAAGACCGCAATGTCAGGCGTCAGATTGCGCGCCAGATCGGTCTGGTAGCTCGACAGTTCCAACACCACGACCTCTCCGTCAATCGCAGGCTCGATATCCAAGACACCGCGCCCAATATTGCCCGCCAACTGCGTCGGACGGCCTGCATATTTCAAGACATGGTGAATCAAGGCCGAGGTGGTGGATTTCCCGTTCGAGCCGGTGATCGCAATGATCTTGGGTATCTGGTCGAAACTATCCCAATCCTGCGTCGCAAAGCTTTGGAAAAACAACCCGATGTCGTTGTCCACCGCCACGCCCGCATCCTGCGCTGCGACAATCACCGGGTTGGGTGCCGGATAGAGATGCGGAATACCGGGGCTGACAATCAACCGGGCAACCTGATCAAAGGCCCCGGACTTGAGCAAATCGGCACATTCAAACCCTTCGGCCTGCGCCTTGTCGCGGGCAGCAGGATTGTCGTCCCAACAGATTGGCTTTGCCCCGCCCGCTTGCAGCGCGCGCGCCGCAGAGAGGCCCGACCGCCCCAGACCCAAGATCGCAACTGTCGCGCCTTCCAATCCCTGAACTGGTATCATGCCTGATCTCCTGCTAGCCATGCCCCTGAAACCGTCCGGAGCTTACAATGCCCCCTCTGCCAGATATTCTGACCCAGCTCAACGACGACATGCGCTCAGGCGGCGACTGGGGCGATGTCGCGTCCTATATTCCCGAGCTTGCGCATATCGACCCCGCGCAATTTGCCATCGCGGTGACGATGGCTGACGGCGAGACGTTCACGGCAGGTGACGCCGACACGCCGTTTTCAGTGCAATCCATCACCAAGGTCTTTACGCTGGCCATCGCCTTGGGGCGGTCGGGCGATCAACTCTGGCGCCGTGTCGGCCGCGAACCGTCAGGCAGGGCGTTCAACTCCATTGTGCAGCTCGAACAGGAAGAGGGACGCCCCCGCAACCCCTTTATCAACGCAGGTGCCATCGTCACGACCGACGAAATCCTGACCGGCCGTGCGCCGCGCGAAACCCTGGCCGAGATCTTGCAGTTCATCCGCGCTGCAGCGGGCGATGATGATATTCACATAAACCATGCCGTTGCCGCGTCCGAGAAATCCCATGGCCACCGGAATTTTGCGCTGGCGCATTTTCTGGCCTCTTGCGGCAACCTCAACAACACACCGGAAAAAACCCTCGGCACCTATTTTCACCACTGCGCGATCGAGATGTCGGCCCGTCAACTTGCCATGTCTGGCCGGTTTCTGATCGACACCCCCAAATTGCCACGTCTGATCCTGCCGCAACGCATCCGCCGCCTGAACGCCCTGATGCTGACCTGCGGACACTATGACGGATCCGGTGACTTCGCCTACCGCGTCGGCCTGCCCGCAAAATCCGGCGTCGGAGGCGGCATTCTTGCCATCGTTCCGGGGATCGCGAGCGTCGCCGTCTGGTCGCCGGGCCTCAACCGCTATGGCAATTCGCGCAAGGGCACCGAAGCCATGGCGCAGCTTGCCCGTACGATGAACTGGTCGGTCTTCTAAAGCCGCTTCATTTTGCCAGATAAACTCCGGGGGAATCGGCCATTTGGCCGATGGGGGCTGGCCCCCTTTCCCGCCCGCTGCAGGCGATGCCCTGGTGGTAAACCGATGGCAGGATCACCGAACTTTCAAAGTCGCCAAGCCGATCATCGCCAAGATCAGCGAAATGATCCAAAAGCGGATCACGATCTGCGGCTCGGCCCAGCCCTTTTTCTCGTAATGGTGGTGGATTGGGGCCATCAGGAACACACGTTTTCCCGTGCGTTTGAAATAAAGAACCTGAATAATGACCGACAATGCCTCGACGACGAACAAACCGCCAACAATTGCCAGCACCAATTCGTGCTTGGTTGCCACCGCAATGGCACCCAATGCACCACCAAGCGCTAACGATCCGGTATCGCCCATGAAAACGGCGGCAGGCGGCGCGTTGTACCACAAAAAGCCCAGACCCCCGCCAAAGATCCCGGCGGTAAAGATCAAAATCTCCCCCGTCCCTGGCACATAATGCACATCCAGATAGTCGGTGAAATCAACCCGACCGACCGCATATGCAATGACACCAAGTGTGCCTGCCGCAATCATCACAGGCATAATCGCCAAACCGTCCAACCCATCAGTCAGGTTCACCGCATTCGCAGACCCCACGATCACAATGATTGAAAACGGCACGAACAAATAGCCAAGGTTGATCAGCACGTCCTTGAAGACTGGCAAGGCAAGCTGGTTCTGCAGATCGACCGGATGATATTGTGCGGCCCAAAAGGCTGCGATACCGGCAATGGCAAAGCCAAGCAAAAGTCTCAGCTTGCTGGAGACACCGGCCGTCGTTTGCTTTCTGACCTTTGCAAAATCATCGGCAAATCCGATGGCCGCAAAGCTCATCGTCACGAAAAGAACCATCCAGATAAACGGGTTATCCAACCGCGCCCAAAGCAATGTCGAGGTCAGCAGGGCCCCCACGATCAACAGGCCACCCATCGTCGGAGTGCCCGCTTTGACGAAATGCCCCTCAGGACCATCATCACGGATCGGCTGGCCTTTACCCTGACGTTTGCGCAGCACTGCGATCAGCGGCCTGCCAAACAGAAAGCCAAAAACCAACGCCGTCAGAAAAGCGCCGCCCGCCCGAAAAGTGATGTAGCGGAAAAGGTTGAAGAAATCGCCGCCGTCTGACAGCAGTGTCAACCAATAGAGCATTCTTTGCGTCCTTACTCAAAATCTTGTGGGGTCTAACCCGCGTCTGCATTCCTGACCGGATGGCCCATTTTGCGGATCGCGTCAACGACAAGACCTAATTTCATCGACAGCGATCCTTTGGTAAGCACGACATCGCCACTGTCAAGATGGCTGGCCAAACCGGGAAGTAATTCCGCCGAAGTGGCTGCCCATTCGCCCCGTTGGTGGGCCGGAAGCAGATCGTAAAGCGACCGCATCAAGGGGCCTACGCAATGGATCACATCCAGCTGTTTGGTCGCCTCAAGATGGGCAAGCCCTGCGTGCAGCGCGATCTCGTCGGTCCCCAGTTCTTTCATATCGCCCAGATAGGCAATCCGCCGGCCTTTGCTGACACGTCCGATGTCATGGATGACCTCGGACGCCGCAAGCACTTCAAGTGCCGCCGCCATAGAGGTCGGGTTGGCGTTATAACTGTCGTCGATCAGGTTGAGCGTCATGTGGGTTTCGACCTCGTCCAGATAGATCACCTCGCGCACGCCGCGGCCCTTGTATGGCGTCCAGCGCCCCAACGATGCCGCAGCCAGCGCCAGATCGGCCCCCATTGCCTCGGCCAACGCCAGCGCCCCTAACGCGTTCATCGCAAAATGCCGCCCCGGCGTGCCAATCTTGAACAGCAATGGCGTGCCATCTGCATCGGCTTGGACAATGGTGGTATCGCCCTGAACCTGCACATCTTTCAACTTGAAGTGATATGCGTTCACCCCGAACTCGATGTCGCGCAGCTTGCAATCAACCGCCTTGGCCATCAGTATTGCCGCATGCTCGATATCCGCGTTGATCACAGCCACACCGCCGGGTCTTAGCCCGTCAAAGATCGCCGCTTTCTCGACCGCAATCGCGGCCACATCATCAAACGCCTCAAGATGCACGGCAGCGACAGTGGTCACCATGGCGGCATCAGGCTTGGTCAGCATCGCGAGCGGAGAGATTTCTCCGGGGTGGTTCATGCCGATTTCGATCACGGCAAATTCGGTGTCCACAGGCATCCGCGCCAGCGTCAGCGGCACGCCCCAGTGGTTGTTGTAGCTGTCGACCGAGGCATGGGCACGGCCCTGATCGGCGAAAATCGAGAGCAGCATTTCCTTGGTCGAGGTTTTGCCGACGCTGCCCGTTACCGCCACGACCTTGGCTGACGTCCGCGCCCGCGCCGCAGCACCAAGCGCTTCGAGCCCCTTCAGCACATCGTCGACAATCAACAAAGGCGCATCCTGTGCGACGCCGTCGGGAATGCGCGAGACCAATGCAGCCCCCGCCCCTTTGGCCAAGGCCGCAGCAACAAAATCATGGCCGTCGCGCACGTCTTTCAAAGCCACAAACAGATCGCCTGCCGCAATCGTGCGCGTGTCAATCGACACGCCGTTGCAGGCCCAATCGCCCACCGCACGCCCGCCAGTTGCCTTTGCCGCCTCTGCTGCTGTCCACAAGCTCATGTCAACCTCCCGTCCAGCGCTGCCACCGCAAGGCTGGCCTGTTCCACATCATCAAAGGGCAAGACATCATCACCGATCGTCTGCCCGGTCTCGTGCCCCTTGCCCGCAATCAACAGTGCGTCACCGGGACCAATGGCGTCGACGCCGTGCAAGATCGCCTCGGCCCGGTCGCCCACTTCGGTCGCGTCTGGCGCACCTGCCATCACCGCAGCGCGGATCAAGGCTGGGTCTTCAGAGCGGGGGTTGTCATCCGTCACGAACACCTGATCCGCATGGGTTGCCGCTGCCTGCCCCATCAACGGACGCTTGGTGGTATCGCGGTCGCCGCCCGCACCGACGATGGCCACCAGCCGCCCCATCACATGGGGGCGCATGGCCTGCAACGCCGTGGCAATCGCATCGGGGGTATGCGCATAATCGACAAACACAGCACCCCCGTTATCGCGGGTCGCTGCCAGTTGCATGCGACCCCGCACCGTCGTCAGATGCGGAAGCGTATCGAAAACATCTGCAGGCTTGGCACCGCAGGCAATCACAAGCCCCGCCGCCAAAAGCACGTTATCCGCCTGAAACCCGCCGATCAGATCAAGCCGCTTTTGATAGGCCTTGCCGCGCCATGCGAAACGCAGGTCCTGCCCCGTTGCGTCAAAGCGCTGCCCCGTCAGATGCAGATCACCTCCGTCACGACCAACACTGATCACCTCGCATCCGCGCGCGCGCGCAATCGCGGCCATCTCGACGCCTTTTGGGTCGTCGATATTGATCACCGCGGTGCCATCTTCTGGCAGGACGCGGGCGAACAGCCCTGCTTTGGCGTCGAAATAGGCCTCGAAAGTGGCGTGGTAATCCAGATGATCTTGGGTGAAATTGGTAAATCCGACAGCCTTCAACGTCACCCCGTCAAGGCGGCGCTGGTCAAGCCCGTGGGAGGACGCCTCCATCGCGGCATGGGTGATGCCGTTTGCGGCAGCCTCGGCCAAGGCGCGGTGCAGGGTGATCGGTTCAGGCGTGGTGTGGGCCAGCGGAGCGGTCCAAGCGCCTTCGACCCCGGTGGTGCCAAGGTTGACGGCGGACAGGCCCATTTCGATCCAGATCTGGCGCACAAATGTACTGACCGACGTTTTCCCATTTGTGCCCGTAACCGCGACCATCGTGGCAGGTTGCGCCCCGAACCACAGAGCGGCAGAGCGCGACAGCACCTCGCGAGGGGCATCGGTGATGACAAGCGCAATGTCTGCCTGCGCCAACTCTTGCGCAGCAATCACGGCCCCTGCAGCGTCTGTCAGAACAGCGGCTGCGCCCATACGAAGCGCATATTGGATAAACTCGGCCCCGTGGACGGTGCTGCCCGGCATCGCGGCGAACAAGAAGCCGTCTTTTACCTGACGGCTATCAACGGCAATACCGGTGATCCGGGGGTTCGCCTCGCCCTTTGCAGTCAGACCAAGTGAAGATAGGGGGACTGCCTGTGGACCCATGGGGGACGCTCTTTATATCAGTTGCTGCTCGACAGCGTTATATCAGCGACGCTGCCCGGTTCAACAGTTGGTCGAAGACCCAACAACGGGGCAACCCGGCGGATCATTTCGGCAGCAACGGGCACGGCCGTCCACCCTGCCGTACGGCGCGGTTTTACACCCGAGGTTTCAACCGGTTCATCCAAGGTCACGATCAGCACATATTTAGGATCGTGGGCTGGAAACAGACTGGCAAAGGTGTTGATCACCTTATCTTCCAGATAACCGCCCCGCGGTCCGGGTTTATCGGCTGTGCCAGTTTTGCCCGCAACGTGATATCCCGGAATATCGGCAAAGCTGGCCGTCCCTTCGCTCACGGTTTTGCGCAACATCATCCGCGCATCTGAGGCAGCTTGGGCCGACATAAGCCGCTCACCCATTTTCAGGCCGCCCTGTTTGAGCAAGGTCGGGACAACTTTGTATCCACCATTGGCAATGGAGGCATAGCCCGCTGCAAGGTGCATTGGGCTGGAAGACAACCCGTGCCCGTATGAAATTGTCACGCTGCTCAGTTCTTCCCAGCGTTTTGGCAAAAGCGGCTGACCACCAGACGCCTCTACGATCTCGAACGGCGTTGCTTCAAAAAAGCCAAGACTTTTGAGGAAAGCCTGCTGACGTTCGGCACCGATCATCAGCGCAAGCCTGGCAGAGCCACGGTTAGAGCTTTGCGTGATAATGCCAGTTACCGTCTGCTTGCCGTAGTTTTTATTGTTGAATTCGCCAATATTAAAACCGCCAACCCGCATCGGGCCAGAGGTATCAATGACCGTTTCCGCAGTGACAAGTCCCAGATCAATCGCTTGGGCTGCCGCGAAAATCTTGAACACCGACCCCAGTTCGTAGACGCCCTGAACCGAGCGGTTGAACAAGGGGCTGTCGGACGCATCGCCCTCAATGGCGACACGCGGGCGGTCATTGGGATCAAAGGACGGCAAGGATACGGCGCTGATCACTTCTCCCGTGTGGACATCCATCAAGACCGATGTGGCACCCTTGGCGTTCATCAGCTTCATGCCGCCGTAAAGAATACGCTCGGACACAGCCTGCACTGTCATATCCAGCGACAACTCCAACGGTTTGTTGCCGTTTGCAGGGTCGCGCAGATAGGTGTCAAAGTACTTTTCGGCACCCGCAACACCGATCACTTCGGCACCATGCACCCCTTCTTTCCCAAAGCTGGCACCACCCATAATATGCGCCGCCAACGCCCCATTTGGATAGAGGCGCATGTCACGCGGTGCAAAAAGCAGGCCCGGCTCTCCGATCTCGTGGACGGCCTGCATCTGCTCGGGGCTGATTTTTTTCTTGATCCACAGGAACTTGCGCTTTCCGGTAAAGTCACGGATCAGGCGTTCCTTGTCCAGATCGGGAAAAACGGCCAGCAGCTTTTTGGCAGCACGCTCGGGGTCAATCATGTGATGCGGTTGCGCGTAAAGCGCGTGGGTTTCAAAGTTCGTCGCCAGCAGATTGCCGTTGCGGTCCACAATATCAGCGCGTGCCGCCGATATCACCGATCCGGGGGCCGCTGCGCGTGGCTCTGTCGGGTCAGTGGTTGCCATGACGCCCATGCGAACACCGACGACAGCGAAGGCGCAGAAAAAGAACACGCCCAGCACCAGCAACCGCCCTTCGGCCCGTTCGCGTGACGCATCGCGCATCTGTTCATGCCGGATCCGGGTGTTTTCGCGCTCAATCGCGTCGGGGTTTTCACCTTTTTGGCGCGCTTCAAGGATACGGGCGAGCGGGCGAAGCGGGGTCCGGATCATTCTGTGGCCTCCATCGTGGATACATCGACGCCTTCTGTGATTTCGAACAGCGGCAATTCGGGCAGCGGTGGATAGCCGACCTGATCAATTGCGCCGAACTGGTCAGGATGCAGGGGCAAGAGGCCCAGCCGGTCGAAATTCATTTCGGCCAGATCACGCAGTCGGTCGGGGCGGTTCAAATAAGCCCACTCGGCCCTCAGCACCGCAAGACGGCTATGCGCCTCTTGGATGTCTTGGCGCAGATCATCGGTATCGCTTAACGCTTGCTGGGTGGCATAATTTTCGCGGTAGGCCCAAAAAGCCAGTCCGATAACAGACAAGGTGGTGAGGACGTAAAGCACTGCTTTCATAGCGTAAATCCTTTGACCGCCGGCATACCAAGCGACTTCGCATCGACCGTTCCTGCTGGGGCATCGGTGCGGATCGCAACGCGCAGTTTGGCAGATCTGCTGCGTGGATTTTCATCAAGTTCTTGCGCGTCAGGCCCAATCGCCTTGCGTTTGATGATCTTGAATTGCGGTGGCTCCACCTCGGCCTCGGGCGCAAAACGGTTGGCATTGCCCCCGGCCCCGGCCCGCGCCGTCAAGAACCGTTTCACCATGCGATCCTCGACCGAATGGAAAGTTACAACGGCCAGTTGCCCGCCGGGCTTCAATGCGCGCTCTGCGGCCATAAGCCCCTCGAACAGTTCACCATATTCGTTGTTCACCGCGATGCGCAGCGCCTGAAAACTGCGGGTGGCAGGGTGCGATTGACCCGGTTTGGAGCGCGGCAGGCAGCTTTCCACAAGGCGAGACAATTCAAGTGTCGTGGTGATCGGTGCCTCTTCCCGGGCGCGCACAATTGTCTTGGCAATGCGGCGGCTGGCGCGCTCCTCACCGAATTGATACAGGATATTGGCGATGGTTTCTTCTTCGGCCTCGTTCACGATATCGGCAGCCGAGGGGCCGACCTGACTCATCCGCATGTCCAAAGGCCCGTCACGCATGAAAGAAAAGCCGCGTTCGGCCAAATCAAGCTGCATGGAGGACACACCAAGATCGAGGACGATCCCGTCAAGATCCTGCGCGTAGGTGTCCATCTTCGAGAAAACGCCCTGCTGCATTACGATTTTGTCGCCATAAGCCGCGGCCCAAGGGGCTGCCATCTCAAACGCCAACGGGTCGCGGTCAACTGCGATGACTTGGGCCGCACCTGCGTCTAGCAGACCGACAGTATAGCCGCCCGCACCGAATGTTCCGTCCAGCCAGCGGCCCTCAACAGGGGCCACCGCCGCCAGAAGCGGACGCAGCAAAACCGGAGTATGGGGGGGGGAAGGTGATCTTGGAACAGCGGCCATGTCGCTATGCCCCCGGCTTGCCATCCAGGAAGGCCATCGGGTCGAAGTCCTCTGGCAACTCGTCCAGCCATTCCTCTTCGCGGGCTTTTTCCTCGGTCTCGTAGGTTTCGGGCTTCCAGATCTGGAACGTGTCACCGGCTGCTATAAAAAACGCCTCGGCATCCAGATCAATTTTGTTGCGCAGCTTTGCAGGCAGCACCAGACGGCCGGTTTCATCAACTGCCGTTGGAAAGGATTGTCCGTGGAACAGACGTTGCAGCATCTTGCGCTCCATCGAACCGCGCGGGAGGGCGTCGATCTTGTCGTCGACCTCGTCAATCGCTTGCATGGTGTAGCACTCAAGAAAGTTACGGCGGTGGTCGCCATAGACGATCACCAGTTCGGGCGTGCCGCCGTTCTGCCAATTGGGATCACCGGCTTCCAACACACGACGAAAAGAGGCTGGGATAGACACCCGCCCCTTCGTATCGACCTTGTGTTGGCTTTCGCCTCTGAACCTGCGGCTCACGTGTAAGTCCCTGCCTGCGACGCCTGTGCGCCTTGAATTTCATATCCCCGGAGGTGCCCGACGTTTGATGTAAAAACGGCGGGTAGATCTGCTGCCACTGATCAACCCGCCGCCCGTCCCGCCTGAGCGGGGGAGTCCGACTGCGCGCGCCACCTGGGGGGATGTCTGCTCGCTCGCGCGCCGGATCTCTTGGTCTGATGAAAGCGAGGTGCCTGTATGAACCTGCTAGAGTTTTTTTATGGTCGTTGGGGTCGTTTGGTGCCCCGTGTCTCGTTCTCATCCGATGCACTAGGGATGCCATGGGAATGCATGGGCGTCTACATTTTTTTCGAAATCACACACTGGATTTGGTTTTACACAGCCGCGAAAAACAAGATGTAGAAAGTCAGGATTGGAATTTATCACTGCATCGTGACATTATTAAGCCTGTTAACACTAAATGTAGTAATTAAAAACGCAGGCCAAAACTTCCCATGTTTTCCCAGAATTATTTTGACCACAGACTTATCCACAAGCCATGTTCGCGCCTTGTTCCACAAATTGACTGAACTGCGCAACAAGATTCAAGGGCTCAGCCTCGAATCCCAACTTGAATCGGCATTTTTCAGCCGAATCACTTCAGCAAAGCCGAAGCGTCCTGACAAAGCTGTCCCACGAAATCCCACGACATTCAGATAACCGCAGGTTCAGGCTTTTGGGGCTTTGGCAGCCAGGGGTGAGCACCCTACCCACCATCTTCAAAGATACATATCCGTTCAGATCGCACCCGGCCCCTTGCCGCGAGCGCTATCCCTACGTCCGGTGGAGACACGCAATCCTGCTTTGCTGCCTGTTCTTTACAAGCTGCGAAGAACGCAACATCGGCAAAGGAAACAGGCCGCTGGATGCCTGTAACGGCCCGCAACCATCGGATTTGACGGTTTCAGGCTAGAATAACGAAGGCGTTTCCCTATTTAAGACGTCGTGGCGCAAATCAAGGGGCATTCATGTCACCATGAATATGGGGGCATGCCCGAATTTGACCGCCAGCTCACAAACCAGCAGTAGCAAGCAGGCGGTTTAAGCCATGCCGCCCTGTATCAAACCTTGGGCGATGCGCGCATAGGCCTGCGCCATGGGGCCATCCCCCGCCGCAATCGGTGTACCGCCATCGCCTGCCAAACGTGTGTCCAGATCAATCGGGAGACTGCCAAGCAGCGGCACGCCGATCTTTTCGGCCTCTGCCGCGACACCACCATGGCCGAAAATCTGATGTTCCGCCCCGCAATCAGGGCAGACGAACATCGACATATTCTCGATCAGGCCCAGCACAGGGGTCTTGAGGGTGTTAAACATGTCAATTGCCTTGCGCGCATCAATCAACGCCACGTCTTGCGGGGTGGATACTACAATGGCGCCCGACAGCTCGGATTTGGTGCACAGCGTCAGCTGCACATCGCCAGTTCCGGGTGGCAGATCGACCAGAAGCACATCCAGCTCGCCCCACTCCACCTGACCCAGCATTTGTTGCAACGCGCCCATCAACATCGGGCCGCGCCAGACAACCGCTTTGCCTTCTTCCATCATAAAGCCAATCGACATCAGGGTGACACCATGGGCATGAAGCGGAATGATCGTCTTGCCATCCGGAGATGCCGGACGCTTGTTCACGCCCATCATGCGCGGCTGGCTGGGGCCGTATATATCTGCGTCAAGCAAACCCACCTTGCGCCCTGCCCGCGCCAAAGCGACCGCAAGGTTTGAACTGACAGTGGACTTGCCCACACCACCTTTACCTGACCCGATGGCCAAAATACGTTGAACACCTGCGGGTTTGGTAGGCCCGTCCTGCGGTTTCGGGTGACCACCGATCTTCAGGCTTGGGGCCGATGGCTTGGGCGCAGGACCATGCGCAGTCAGGGCAACAGTCACCGTGCCCACGCCTTCAATTGCTTTGACCACCTGTTCGGCTGCGTCGCGCAGAGGGCCCATTTGCCCGGCAACCTGCGCGTTCGGTGCCTCGATAACAAAGCGCACATTGTCCCCTTCGACCGTCAAAGCGCGAATCAGATCATGCGCAAGGATGGATTTTCCATCCGGCAAGGTGACCCGTTCAAGGGTTGCTTCGACTTGGGCTTTGGTGATCGGCATGCCGTATTCCTTCTATTCATTGCTTTTGACATGGCAGTTTCTGCGCAAACCACAAGGGCGCGTAACGATACTGCCCATCCAAGGGGCAAACAGACAAAATAGCGCCCAAAAAACAAACAAATCAAATATGTTATTGCTGCATAGCAGCATTGCAAAACTATGTAATTGTGCATCTGCAGCAAATAGGTCAGAAATAGTTCAGGACAGCGCAAGTCGCTGACCAGCATAAAGACCAGACGCATCCATCCTCCTCCCGGATGTTTCTGTTTTAGGCGATGGCACCCTCCTCCTCCCTGGTGTCATCGCCATTTTTTTGTCCAGAACTTACAAGACGTTACGTCAACTTCGTCTATGCAATTGCTGCATAGCAGCATTGTCGATCTGTCTGTTGTGCAAGTGCAGCATGACCCTAAATATTGGTCACAAGAGGAACGAAACTGAAATCAAACGAGGTGCTGATATGGCATATGTAAACGTAACAAACGCTCCATCCTTCGCAGATCGTTACCACGCTTTGGTGTCCGCAATTGCGACACGCCGCAAGCAAAACCGCGTCTATCGCGCAACATTCAACGAGCTTAGCGCTTTGTCAAATCGCGAATTGGCAGACTTGGGCATGGCCCGCTCGCAAATTCGCAGCATCGCGCTGGAAACAGGCCGCAACGCAGCCTAAGTAATTCCCGGATCGGGCACACGCACCCTCCCTGTTGTGTGTCTGAAAAGGGGCTGACGGTATCTATCTCCTCCCAGAGAACCGAACGCCCCGATACGTCCCCTTCCCCTTTCCTCCCGATCGGAGTGGGGACGTCGAAAAAGACGGCGGTGCTTTCCTCCCAAAGCACCGCCGTTCTTGTATTTAAAGGCTGCTTCGGTTGAAGTTTTGAACCCTATGGTCTGAGATATTATAAATGTTGGCAGGGTTGGCCGTCGCAGCTGAAAGCTATTTTGCCAAAAGTCACCCCGCAGGGCCAAGCTGAATACCGACGGGCGGAGAGGCAAACACCCCCTAGTTTACACCCAAGGGTCTCACGCTATCAGGCGGTCAGGTTGACTGGATTTCATCCCGCAATCGGCTTGCGTTCGAGATGCCCGCCCTAGAACGGCACATCATCCGATCCGGTCAAAAACCGCGAGACGACCTTTTTGATGCCTGCCTTGTCAAACTCTATCTCCAGCTTGTCGCCTTCGATGCCGATCACGACACCATAACCGAATTTCTGGTGGAACACGCGTTCGCCCATGGTGAAACTGCTCACAGCGGCCATATCGATGGTCACATTGCGCGCCTCCGACGGCTGGCTCATCCCCCGATCATTGCTGCGCGATTGCAGGCGCCGCCAGCCGGGTGAGTTGTAAACATTCGCCTCGGCTGCCTTGTCGTGCAGATCGGATTTGGGCATCGCCGCACCAAAGCCACCACCATAAAGGCCGGGCGGGGTCAGGACATCCACGTGATCCTCAGGCAATTCGTCAATGAACCGCGACGGCATGGCGCTTTGCCACTGGCCAAACACCCTGCGGTTTGCCGCAAATGAAATGGTGCAGATTTCCTCGGCGCGGGTGATCCCGACATAGGCCAGCCGCCGTTCCTCTTCGAGGCCCTTGAGACCGCTTTCGTCCATGGAGCGTTGCGACGGAAACAGCCCGTCTTCCCACCCCGGCAGGAACACCGCAGGGAATTCCAGACCCTTGGCCGCATGAAGCGTCATGATCGACACTTTCGCGCCGCCATCGTCGCTCTCGTTATCCATGATCAGGCTGACATGCTCCAGAAACCCTTGCAGATTCTCGAACTGTTCCAAAGCCTTGACCAATTCCTTGAGGTTCTCAAGCCGCCCCGGTGCCTCTGGCGTTTTGTCGTTTTGCCAGTGTCCGGTGTAGCCAGAGTCTTCTAAGACCATTACTGCCAAATCAATATGGTCGCCCTTCAAAATTCCAATCCATCGCTGAAGCACCTCAATCCGAGACTTCAGACCTTTGATTTCGTCCGAATTTGCAGAAATTTCAATTTCGTCTTCGAGGTCGACGATCTTTTCAGCTTGCTCCCTGATTACTACCTCATTGCCTGTTTCGCGAACGAGCCAACTCCACAAAGTTAGACCGTCGATCAACATCCGAAGTTGCGCCGCCCCTTTGCCACCGATCCCGCCATTGGCCAGTAAAATTCGTGCGCCTTCGACTAGGTTCACACCATTTTCACGCGCCGTTTTCTGGATATTCTGCTGCGCCTTGTCGCCCAGGCCACGTTTGGGCGTGTTCACGATCCGCTCGAACGCGAGATCATCATCGGGCGAGGTCACAACGCGGAAATAGGCCATCGCGTCCCTGATCTCCATCCGCTCGTAGAACCGGGGGCCACCGATCACGCGGTAGGGCAAACCGATGGTCAAAAACCGGTCCTCAAAGGCGCGCATCTGGTGGCTGGCACGCACGAGAATCGCCATATCATCCAGAGAAAACTGGCGCAGATCGCGGGCACCGCGCTGCATGGATTCGATCTCGTCGCCGATCCAGCGCGCCTCTTCCTCGCCATCCCAATGGCCGATCAGCCGGACCTTTTCGCCCTCGCGCGCTTCGGTCCAAAGCGTCTTGCCCAACCGCCCCTCGTTGCCTGCTATCACACCTGATGCAGCCGCCAGAATATGCGGGGTAGAGCGGTAGTTTTGTTCCAGCCGCACCACATGGGATCCGGGGAAATCACTTTCGAATTTCAGGATATTGCCAACCTCGGCACCACGCCAGCCATAGATCGACTGATCGTCATCGCCCACACAGCAGATGTTTTTATGCCCCGACGCCAGCAGCCGCAGCCACAGATATTGCGCCACGTTGGTGTCTTGGTATTCGTCCACCAGAATGAATTTGAACCAGCGCTGATATTGCTTCAGCAGGTCCTCGTGGGTCTGGAAAATCGTCACCATATGCAACAGCAGATCGCCAAAATCACAGGCGTTCAGATCCTTCAGACGCGCTTGATATTGCGCGTAAATCTCTGTGCCGCGGTGATTATAGTGCCCTGCATCGGCACTTGGCACCTTGTCGGGCGTCAGCGCGCGGTTCTTCCAGCCGTCGATGATCCCAGACAACATCCGCGCAGGCCAGCGCTTGTCGTCGATCCCTTCGGCCTGGATCAATTGTTTGAGCAAGCGGAGCTGGTCGTCAGTATCAAGAATGGTAAAATTCGATTTCAGTCCGACCAGTTCCGCATGACGCCGCAACAACTTGACACAGACTGCGTGAAAGGTGCCCAGCCACGGCATGCCTTCGATGTTTTGCCCCAACATCGCGCCCACCCGGTTCTTCATCTCGCGGGCCGCTTTATTGGTAAACGTCACCGCCAGAATTTCGTTGGGGCGCGCGCGGCCTGTGTTCATGAGATGCACAATGCGGGCAGTCAGCGCTTTGGTTTTTCCCGTGCCAGCGCCTGCCAACATCAAGACAGGGCCGTCCATCTGCTCAACGGCGGCGCGTTGTGCGGGGTTTAGCCCCTCAAGATAGGGTTGAGGCCGCGCAGCCATGGCGCGCGCCGACAAAGATGCGCCCTCAAAGGCGTCCATTTCGTCAAAATCATTCATGCGCAGCAATCTAGCCTGCGTTTGCCGCAAAAGAAAGGGACGTTCGCAAAATGTTCTTGTGGTTTGGCACCTTTAAAATAACCGGCTTGGACAGACGGCCCGAGATGCGTCAAAAAAAGGGATATGGTCGCCGCGTGCGACGAGGGGCCGCATTCTGCTGCTGGACAATAAACAAAGTCGGTGCACTGATGTCATGATGGATTTGCACAACACGTACCCCGCCCTCTTGGACCTACGCAGCCGCGCGAAAAAGCGCATTCCCAAATTCGTCTGGGAATACCTCGACAGCGCAACCGGGTCAGAGACCACCACTCCCCGAAACCGCCAAGGCCTTGACCAGATTGGCTTTATGCCTTCCATCTTGCATGGCGAATTTGATCCGGACCTGTCGACCGCGCTGTTTGGCCAGCGCTATCCCTTGCCGTTTGGCATTGCACCCGTCGGCATGTCGGGTCTCATTTGGCCTGATGCGGAAGGTCATCTGGCCCGTGCCGCCGCCCGCGCTGGCATTCCCTATTGCCTCTCGACGGTCGCCACCCAAAGCCCCGAAGACCTCAAGGCCCATTTGGGCGATGCGGGCTGGTTCCAGATGTATCCCCCCCGCGACCCCGAAATTCGCACAGATATGCTGCGCCGCGCGAAAGACGCCGGTTTCAAAGGCCTGATCCTGACCGTCGATGTACCCGTGGCCAGCCGCCGTGAGCGCCAGACCCGGTCGGGCTTGACCAATCCGCCCCGCCTTAGCCCGCGCTTGATGGCGCAGGTCGCCCTTCGCCCCGCATGGGCCACAGGTATGGCAAAACGGGGCATGCCGCATATGCGGATGCTGGATAAGTACAAAAGCACCAATTCGGTCGGGCTGTCTTCGACGGCACATGTTGGCTATTTGCTGCGCACGTCACCCGACTGGGATTACGTGAAATCGCTGCGCGACGGCTGGGATGGTCCGTTTATAATCAAGGGCGTGCTTCGCCCTGAAGATGCCACAGCGCTGGAAAAGATGGGAGCAGATGCCATCTGGATGTCCAATCATGCAGGCCGTCAGTTTGACGCGACCCCCGCCAGCATCGATATGCTGCCAGCAATCCGCGCTGCGACAAACCTGCCGATTATCTTCGACAGCGGGATTGAAAGCGGGCTTGATATTTTGCGGGCTTTGGCGCTTGGGGCTGATTTCGTGATGCTGGGCCGGGCTTTTCACTTTGCCTTGGCGGCCCTTGGCCCCAAAGGGGTCGACCATCTGATCGAGATTCTGTCAAAAGATATGATCGCCAACATGGGCCAGCTAGGGGCACGCCATTTGCAGGACCTGCCGCCCGCACTGTCGCTCAAGACCCTTGAAATGATCCAGAGTGGTAAAAAAACTGATCCGCAATGCTAAAACTTCTGCTTGCACCCTGCGACAAACCCACGCAACAATGCCGCATTGCAGCACTAACGGCGGCGCATCAAATCTAGCAAGTTTGATTTGGATTTCGCCCAACCAACGAGGCCTATGATGACTGAATTCAAGAAAATCCTGATCGCCAACCGCGGTGAAATCGCCATCCGCATCATGCGCGCAGCTAACGAGATGGGCAAGAAAACGGTCGCTGTCTTTGCAGAAGAAGACAAGTTGGGTCTGCACCGCTTCAAGGCAGACGAAGCCTACCGCATTGGCGCAGGTCTGGGGCCGGTCGCGGCGTACCTCAGCATTGACGAGATCATTCGCGTAGCCAAAGCCTCTGGTGCGGATGCGATCCATCCGGGCTATGGCCTGCTGTCGGAAAATCCCGATTTTGTAGATGCCTGCGAGCAGAACGGCATCACCTTTATCGGGCCACGCGCCGAAACCATGCGTGCCCTTGGCGACAAGGCCAGTGCGCGACGCGTGGCCGTCGAAGCGGGCGTGCCCGTCATTCCGGCCACCGACGTCTTGGGCGACGACATGGACCTGATCAAAAAGCAGGCGGCCGAGGTAGGATATCCGTTGATGCTCAAGGCATCCTGGGGCGGCGGCGGACGCGGCATGCGCCCGATCAATTCCGAATCCGAGCTTTCCGAGAAAGTACTTGAGGGGCGTCGGGAGGCAGAGGCCGCCTTTGGCAACAGCGAGGGCTTTCTGGAAAAGATGATCGTCAAGGCACGCCACGTGGAAGTCCAGATTCTGGGCGACAAACACGGCGAGATCTACCACCTGTTCGAGCGTGACTGTTCGGTGCAGCGCCGCAATCAAAAGGTTGTCGAGCGTGCCCCTGCGCCATACCTCACCGAAGAACAGCGGATCGAGATTTGCGAACTGGGCCGCAAAATCTGCGCCCATGTGAACTATGAATGCGCAGGTACCGTCGAATTCCTGATGGATATGGCAGACGAGAAATTCTACTTCATCGAAGTAAACCCCCGCGTTCAGGTCGAACATACCGTCACCGAGGAAGTCACCGGCATCGACATCGTGCAGGCCCAAATTCTGATCGCAGAAGGCAAGAGCATCGCGCAAGCCACAGGTAAAGCCAGCCAAGCCGACGTACAACTGACGGGCCACGCGCTGCAAACGCGCATCACGACCGAGGACCCACAGAACAACTTTATCCCCGACTATGGTCGCATCACCGCCTTCCGCGAGGCAACGGGCATGGGCATCCGTCTGGACGGTGGAACCGCTTATTCAGGCGGGGTGATCACGCGCTATTACGACAGTTTGCTGGTAAAGGTGACCGCCAAGGCACAAACGCCCGAACAGGCCATCGCGCGGATGGACCGCGCTTTGCGTGAATTCCGGATACGCGGGGTCAGCACCAACATCGCCTTTGTCGAAAACCTGCTGAAACACCCGACCTTCCTTGACAATACGTACCACACCAAATTCATCGATCAGACACCCGAACTGTTCACATTCAAAAAGCGCCGTGACCGCGCCACCAAAGTGTTGACGTATATCGCCGACATTACTGTGAACGGCCATCCTGAAACCAAGGGCTTCGAGCGCCCCGCCGCGACCGTTCGCGCGCCCATGCCCCCTGCCGCCAAGGCCGATCCCCAGATGGGCACCCGAAATCTGCTCGAACAAAAAGGCCCGCAAGCCGTGGCTGACTGGATGGGCCAGCAGCGCCAGTTGCTGATCACCGACACCACCATGCGCGACGGGCACCAATCCTTGCTGGCCACACGCATGCGCAGCCACGACATGATCAAAGTCGCGCCCGCCTATGCTGCCAATTTGCCGCAGCTTTTCTCGATGGAATGCTGGGGCGGTGCGACATTCGATGTGGCTTACCGTTTCTTGCAGGAATGTCCGTGGCAGCGCCTGCGCGACCTACGGGCAGCCCTGCCAAATGTCATGACGCAGATGTTGTTGCGCGGATCAAACGGCGTGGGATACACAAACTACCCCGATAATGTTGTGCAGGAATTCGTGCGGGTCGCGGCCCATGAAGGTGTCGATGTATTCCGTGTGTTTGACAGCTTGAACTGGGTGGAAAACATGCGCGTCGCCATGGATGCGGTGATTGACAACGACAAGATCTGCGAAGGCACGATCTGCTATACGGGCGATATCTTTGACCCCGATCGCGCAAAATACGACCTGAAATACTATGTCGCCATGGGCAAGGAACTGAAGGCCGCGGGAGCCCATGTTCTGGGTCTCAAGGATATGGCCGGATTGCTGAAACCCAACGCGGCCAAGGCCTTGATCAAAGCGCTGAAGACCGAAGTGGGCTTGCCGATCCACTTCCACACCCACGACACCGCAGGCGTGGCCATCGCAACCATCATGGCCGCTTCCGAAGCGGGCGTGGATGCCGTCGATTGCGCCATGGACGCGCTGTCGGGCAATACCTCGCAGGCGACCCTCGGCTCGGTGGTCGAGGCGCTGAAACACACCGACCGCGATACCGGGCTGTCGATGGATGCGGTGCGTGAAATTTCAAACTATTGGGAAGAAGTGCGCAGCGAATATGCAGCGTTCGAGACTGGCATGCAGGCCCCGTCGTCCGAAGTGTATCTGCATGAAATGCCCGGTGGCCAGTTCACCAACCTCAAGGCGCAGGCTGCATCAATGGGGCTGAACGAGCGCTGGCCAGAGGTCGCAAAGACCTACGCTGATGTGAACCAGATGTTCGGCGATATCGTCAAGGTCACTCCGTCGTCCAAAGTGGTTGGTGATATGGCGTTAATGATGGTGTCCCAAGGGCTTAGCCGTGCGCAGGTCGAGGATCCGAAAGCTGAAATGTCCTTTCCGGATTCAGTCATCGACATGATGCGCGGCAATCTCGGCCAACCTCCGGGCGGATTTCCGGCAGGTATTCTGGACAAGATCCTGAAGGGCGAAAAGCCCAACACCGAACGCCCCGGCGCGCATCTGCCCGCCACCGATCTTGAGGCCACCCGCAAAGAGCTGAGCGATCAGTTGGAGGGGGTAAAGATCGAAGACGACGATCTGTCCGGTTATCTGATGTATCCCAAGGTGTTCCTCGACTACATGGGGCGTCATCGCACCTATGGTCCTGTGCGCGTCCTCCCCACGCGCACGTTCTTTTACGGGATGGAACCGGGCGAGGAAATCACTGCCGAAATCGACCCCGGCAAGACGCTGGAAATCCGCTTGCAAGCGATCAGCGAGACAAACGAAGACGCTGAAGTGAAAGTGTTTTTTGAACTCAACGGTCAACCGCGTGTCGTGCGGGTGCCCAACCGTCTGGTCAAAGCCACAACTGCCCAGCGTCCCAAGGCCGAGACGGGCAATGCCAACCACATCGGAGCCCCCATGCCGGGTGTTGTGGCATCTGTTGGGGCAAGTGTCGGCCAACAGGTCAAAGCGGGTGATCTGCTGCTGACGATCGAGGCGATGAAGATGGAAACCGGCATTCATGCCGACCGAGATGCTGTGGTCACGGCTGTGCACGTCAGCCCCGGCGGGCAAATTGATGCCAAGGATCTTTTGGTCGAATTGGAGTAATAATCAGGGGCCAGACGCAAACTGTCGCATTGTCTGGCCCTTGAACCACGCTAAACTTGTCTCTTGAGCACAGAACAACCGGAATGACAGACCGATGCCCTACGAATGGAAGACTTCCCCCGTCGCTGAAACGCAGGAATTGCGGCTTTGGCCGCACCAGTCCCTGCCGCCCAAGGGCTTTGCCGCGTTCATTCTGACGACTTTTACACTGATCTTGATCCCAACGTTGCCGTTGCTGGGCACCCCCCTTCTTTGGGGGATACTGCCCTTTGTGCTTGCCGCCGTTGCTGGGATTTATTTCGCACTTCAACGCAACCACAAATCCCGGATGATCGAAGAGGTATTCACCCTTTCGCACGACACAGCCCACCTGACCCACACCACGCCCAAAGGCGATGTGAAGGAATGGGACTGCAATCGCTATTGGACCATTGTGACGAAATACGAAAAGGACGGCCCCGTACCGCATTATGTGACCCTGCGCGGCAAGGGACGCGAAGTCGAGATCGGCAAGTTTCTAAGCGAAGAGGAAAGGATTGCTCTGTTTGACGAGCTAAACCGATCCCTGTTGCGGTAAAATCAGCTCAAGCGGTCTTTGACCTTGGGGCCAACCGCGCCGAAATCCATCTGTCCGGTGTATTTTCCCTTTAACAGACCAATCACTTTGCCCATGTCGCGGATAGATGTCGCGCCAACCTCAGCTATGGCATCATCTACGGCTTTGGCGCTTTCTTCCTCGGTCAACTGACGTGGCAAAAACTCTTCGATCACCAGAATTTCTTCGCGTTCGCGATCGGCCAGATCCAGGCGGCCCCCCTCTTCGTAGGCGCGCACCGATTCCATCCGCTGCTTGGCCATCTTGCCCAGGATCGCCAGAACTTCGGAATCGCCCACACCATCATCACCGTCTTCAGCGCGTGTCGCGATGTCTTTATCCTTGATGGCGGCGTTGATCAGGCGCAGCGTCGACAACCGGTCAGCAGCCTTATCCTTCATCGCCTGTTTCATCGAGTCTGTAATACGTTTGCGCAATTCCATTGCTATCGTCCTTGACCAATGCAGTGTTAGCGTAGAAACATAGTCAATTGCGTGAAAACAGGCAATGGCCCTCACCTTGGGTAAGTTATTGTTTATAAATGGAATATCATTTTTCACATACTCTTGACCCGGCCTGCGCCGGGCTTTAAGTTCCACCCGTTTATCCTCTCTTCTCTGCCTTCGGAGGCTCCCCATGACTGCGCCCGCAAATTCCCGCCCGACCGCCTGCCTAGCACTTGCGGACGGATCGCTTTTCTACGGCATAGGATTTGGGGCATCGGGGCAAACCGTTGCCGAATTATGCTTTAACACGGCCATGACAGGCTATCAGGAAATCATGACAGATCCGTCCTATGCGGGCCAGATCGTTACCTTCACCTTCCCTCATATCGGCAACACAGGCACCAACCCCGAGGACGACGAGACCGGCGATCCCGTGGCTGCGGGCATGGTTGTCAAATGGATGCCGACCGATCCCAGCAACTGGCGATCAACTCAGCATCTGTCGGAATGGCTGGCCGCACGCGGTCGCATTGCCATCGGGGGCATTGATACCCGCCGTCTGACCCGCGCCATCCGCCAGCAAGGCGCGCCACACGCAGCGCTTGCCCATAACCCCGACGGCAACTTTGATGTTGAGGCATTGGTCGCCGCCGCACGTGCTTTTGCAGGGCTTGAAGGTATGGATCTGGCCAAAGATGTGACCTGCGCACAGTCCTATCGCTGGAACGAAATGCGGTGGGCTTGGCCCGATGGCTACGCGCCTCAGACAAATGCACCGCACAAAGTGGTTGCCGTGGATTATGGTGCCAAGCGTAATATCCTGCGCTGTCTGGCATCCGCGGGCTGCGATGTGACGGTACTGCCGGCATCTGCAAGTTTTGAAGATGTGATGTCGCATAACCCCGATGGCGTATTTTTGTCCAACGGCCCCGGCGATCCGGCAGCGACCGGCGTCTATGCAGTCCCTATGATCAAAGACGTGATTGCCAAGACAACACTTCCTGTATTCGGGATTTGCCTTGGGCATCAGATGCTTGCGCTCGCCTTGGGTGGTGAAACCGTCAAGATGAGCCACGGCCATCACGGTGCCAACCATCCCGTGAAGGATATGGAAACAGGCAAGGTTGAAATCACCTCCATGAACCATGGCTTTGCCGTTGATGCCCAATCGTTGCCAAGTGGTGTTGTCGAAACACACCGCTCTCTTTTCGATGGCTCCAACTGTGGCATCCGGATGGAAGGCCGCCCGGTTTGGTCCGTCCAGCACCATCCCGAGGCAAGCCCGGGGCCCCAAGACAGCTTTTATCTGTTCGAACGCTTCGCCGCAGCAATGGCCGAAAGCACAGGTTAATTGCTTGGCGATCAGCGCGTTTATATTCCGTTAAGACCTATTTAAGACCAGCCGCTGCATCCTTCTTTCAATTACGAAAGAAGGATTCGCGAGTTGAGCGATCTGCGCCTGCAATTCAAGACGCCCGTGCCAGCTGGTCCGACCCAAACGCATATGCTTTTGGGCAGAATACTTGTTAACGAAGGGCTGATTGATCAGGCCGATCTGGTGCGCGCGATTGAAGACCAGCAAGCCATGGATGTGCCGCTGGGTGATATCTTGGTGGCAAAGGGTTTGCTCTCCCCCACTCAGATCTGTGTCGCGCTGGCAGCCCAACACCGGATGCAATTTGCCGATCTTTCGGTTGATCCGCCAAAACCGGGCATGGCCAAACATCTAAAGGCGCTCGATTGTCTGCGCTTCGGGATCGTGCCGTGGCGGTCCTTGGGGGATACGGTTTTGGTTGCGACCAGCAGGCCGGATCAGTTTGACCAGATCCCCCCCGGCGTGGCCCCAAACGGTATCAGCCTTTTGCCTGTTATCGCCGAGGCAAAACAGATTAGTCTAAACATCACAGCTCTTTATGGCGCAGAGTTGGCCAGACGTGCTGCGATTCGCGTTCCCCCGATCGAAAGTTGCCGCACCTGGCGTGTCGAAACCAACAGCAGGCGCGCTTGGGCCTTTGCACTCTTGGCCTTGATCGCGGCAATGTTGATATCAGCGCCAGCCTGGACCTTTACGATCATCATCCTTTGGGCACTTTTTACCAGCGTGCTCACGATCTGCTTGCGGACCGCAGCCTTTTGCGCCCGGCTTTTCTGGTGCAAGACGCGCCCTGAACCACCGCCTGAGCGACAAAAAACGCCTGCCCCCCTGCCTCGTGTTTCTGTCCTCGTCCCGCTTTTGCGTGAAAAGGAAATTGCCTCGGCCTTGATCGCTCGGCTGACCCGATTGAGCTATCCCAAAGCCCTTCTTCAGATCGTGCTTGTTCTTGAAGAAGGCGATGACATGACCGCCGAAACAATTGCGCGAACCAGCCTGCCTGCGTGGATTGATGTGGTTGAAGTTCCGCAAGCCAACCGCTTGCGTACCAAACCAAGGGCACTGAATTACGCGCTAGATTTTTGCCGTGGCGACATCATCGGGGTTTGGGACGCTGAAGATGCGCCAGAAGTCGACCAGATCGACAAAGTGGTTCAGCACTTCGCCCAAGCGCCCCGGAATGTCGCCTGTATCCAAGGGGTTCTGGACTATTATAACGCACCTACCAATTGGATATCACGCTGCTTTACCATCGAATACGCATCATGGTGGCGTGTCATCTTGCCCGGCATCGCAAGGTTGGGGCTGATTATCCCTTTGGGCGGCACAACGCTTTTCTTTCGCCGCGACATCCTGGAGGAATTGCGCGGTTGGGACGCTCATAATGTCACCGAAGACGCCGATTTGGGCGTCCGGCTGGCGCGTCACGGCTATAAAACCGATCTGTTGCCAACCGTGACGTATGAAGAGGCGAATTTTCGCGCTTGGCCATGGGTCAAACAGCGCTCGCGCTGGCTCAAGGGTTTTTTGATCACATGGTGCGTGCACATGCGCCATCCTCTACAACTCATCAAAGAAGTCGGATTCCTGCGGTTTCTGGGCATCCAGACGTTGTTTCTGGCGACCTTCAGCCAGTTTATCTGCGCGCCATTGCTTTGGACGTTATGCCTGACACTTTTTGGTGTGACCCACCCCGTCGAGGTGACCTTGGGGGCAGATATGCTGACCGTCTTGTTCTGTTTCTTTATTTTTGCAGAAATACTGAACATCTCCATCGCGCTCACGGCTGTCTGTGGCAAGGAACACAGACACTTGATGCCGTGGACCATCAGTTTGCCCTTCTACTTCATTCTAGGCACATTTGCAGCGTACAAAGCTCTGTATGAATTCGTGTTCAGCCCGTTTTACTGGGACAAAACAGAACATGGCGTTGCCACCCAAAAACACCAAGGCAGCGAGGTGGGCGAAACGCTGCGCACCAGCTAACCTTCGGCTTCGCGCCGGTTCGCTTCTTGCTTGAGCCGCGTCATGAATGCCACCGAAATATGCAAACGCAGCGCTTCGTCTGCACCGTCTTCGTTGCGCAGTTCAATCATCTGCACGATCTTATCATGCTCCTGCTGCGCAATATGTCCCCGCCCCTCGACCGCCAGCGAGGAGGTCGCCATCAGCGCCATAGAGCGATGCACCAAATCCAGCTGTTGAACCAAATAGCGGTTGTGCGACGCCAGATGAATCTGCTTGTGAAACCGCCGGTTCGCCCGCGCTAAAGCAGCCGGATCGTTGCGCAGGGCATTATCGTCCTCAACCATCTCGCGCAGCACGCGCACTTCTTCGCTGGTGGCATGACGTGCAGCAAGCCTTGCGGCCAGACCCTCAAGCTCCCCGCGCACCACATAAAGCTCTGCCATCTGGTTGTGATCCAGCGACGCCACGATCAGGCTACGCCCGTCCCGCGCCAACAAGGACTGTGTCTCAAGGCGTTGTAATGCCTCGCGAATAGGCGTTCGCGACACGCCGAACCGTTCAGCCAGTTCGCTCTCTACCAAGCGATTACCGGGCTTGTAGGTTCCCAGATCAATGGCTTCTAAAATCATCGCATAAGCGTCTGTCGGTCCGGGTCTTGGCGCAGTCATCAGGTCACTCTCTTAAGGCTGCGATCACCTTACCCCCCGCGTCCATTTGCGCAAGCCCATGATCTTGCACAAAACGCCTGCGCGACGTAGCTATAGCCTATGGCAAAGAACGCTTTCTCGCACGTGGACGCATGGGTTTTTGACCTTGATAACACGCTATATCCGCCCTCGGCGCGGCTGTTTGACCTGATCGAGGTCCGCATGACCGCCTGGGTGATGACAGCCTTGAGCATTGATCAAGCCAGCGCCGATCATTTGCGCAAGCATTACTGGCACACTTACGGGACGACACTGGCCGGGTTGATGCGCGAACATAACCTTGATCCCGACCCTTACCTGCACGAAGTGCACGACATCTCGCTGGCGGTGCTGACACCAGATCCCGTACTTGCAGATCGCATTCGCGCGCTGCCGGGCCGCCGCATCATCTATACCAATGGCACAGCGCCCTACGCGGAACGCGTGATCAAGGCACGCGGTCTAGATGGTTTGTTTGATGCGATCTACGGCGCAGAACATGCTGACTTTTTGCCAAAACCTGAACGCGGTGCCTTTGACAAAGTGTTTGCCAAAGATCGTCTGGACACCACAAAAGCCGTGATGTTCGAGGATGACGCGCGCAATCTTGCAGCGCCGCATGCCATGGGGATGGGCACTGTGCATGTGGCACCAATAGCCGAGGCAGCCGATCATATTCACTTTCATACCGAGGATCTGAGCCATTTCCTTGGCCAAATCACGGGCTAGTTTATGGGCATGACGATGGATTGCGATATACTCATTTCGGGCGGTGGTATTGCGGGCCTGACGGCGGCAGCCGCTTTGGGCAGCGCAGGCTTCAAAGTGATCTGCGTTGACCCTGCCCCCCCGATCACCGATGGCGATGCAGAGGGGGCCGACATGCGATCGACCGCGATGCTGCAACCTGCCCGCCGTGTTTTGGAAGCTGCCGGCATCTGGGATCACCTGCAAGATCACGCCGCACCGCTTCAGATCATGCGGATCGTAGACGCAGGCGGGCCCGACCCTGAGCCGCGCGTGACCCGCGAATTCAACGCTTCCGAGATTTCGGACCAACCGTTCGGATGGAACTTTCCCAACTGGCTATTGCGCCGTGCCCTGATGGCGCGTCTGGCCGATTTGGCAACGGTTGATTTTCGCCCCGGTACGAGCACCACATCGCTTTTCACCCGCACAGCACAGGCCCGCGTAGGCCTTAGCGACGGGACACGGATCACCACACCGTTGGTGATCGCAGCGGATGGACGCAACAGCCCGATGCGCAAAGCCGCGGGTATTGGTGTGACAAAATCAGGGTACGGTCAAAAAGCCGTCGTCTTTGCCGTCACGCATCCTGTTCCGCATGACAATGTCTCGACCGAAATTCACCGCACCGGTGGACCGTTCACATTGGTCCCTTTGCCAGACCGCGACGGGCTGCCCTGCTCTGCCGTGGTTTGGATGGATGATGCGGCGGAATGCACGCGGCGCATGACACTGGACGCCCAGCATTTTTCAAACGAGGCATCCTTGCGCAGTTGTCATTTATTTGGCCCCCTGACCCTTGCGACCCCCCGCAACATCTGGCCGATCATCACCCAGCATGCCGCGCGCCTGTCTGGGGAACGCATCGCCCTGATCGCCGAGGCCGCCCATGTCATGCCACCTATCGGCGCGCAGGGTCTGAATATGTCACTGCAGGATGTTGCCACCCTTTTGGAACTGGCGCAAAAAAATCCCGAGGATCTTGGCAGTCAAAAGATGCTCGATGCCTATCACAAAGAGCGATTCAGCGACATCATGCTTCGGGTGCGCGGCATTGATCTGCTGAACCGCGCCAGCCAAGCCAGTGCGCCAATTGCCCGTGATGCCCGCGCTACGGGGCTGAACGCACTTTATGCCATGGCTCCGGTGCGTAAGATGTTGATGGAGATGGGTTTGGGGATGCGGCAGGGTTAGCCCCCGCCGCATGCCTCACGGTTTACAAAACTTTATCAACCACACGGGCCAGCCGTGACAAGGTCGCATCGACGTCATAAAGCTTGTCCAACCCGAACAGGCCAAGGCGAAACGTCTTGAAGTCATCCGGCTCGTCGCACATCAGCGGCACACCGGCGGCAATCTGCATGCCCTCGGCAGCAAAGGCCTTGCCGTTTTGCACCAACGGATCAGAAGTATAGCTTACCACCACACCCGGCGCGCCAAAGCCATCAGCGGCAACCGATACCACACCGCAATCCGCGAGCATCTTGCGGACACCGTCCCCCAAACGCCACTGCGCTTCTTTCAGCCGTGCAAAGCCATAGCTTTGGGTTTCCTTCATCGTGTCACGAAAAGCACGCAGGGCATCCGTGGGCATTGTCGAATGATAGGCATGGCCACCATCTTCATACGCCTTCATGATGCTGTGCCACTTGCCCAGATCAATCGCGAAACTGTCTGATTTCGTCTCGGCCAACCGCTCAACAGCCCGCTCTGACAGCATGACAAGTCCTGCCGAAGGGGACGCGCTCCACCCTTTTTGCGGGGCAGAGATCAGCACATCGACCCCAAGCGCCTTCATATCAACCCAAGCACAACCCGAAGCAATGCAATCAAGCACCACCAGCGCACCAACCTCGTGGGCAGCATCGGTCATCTGCTTGATATAGGAGTCGGGCAAGATCACGCCGGCGCTGGTCTCTACATGTGGCGCAAACACCACCTGCGGCTTTTGGGTCTTGATCGCATCAACAACATCCTCAATAGCGCATGGCGCAAAGGGCGCGGGCGTACTGTTGCCAGTCGTACGCGCCTTGAGGACAGTCGTATTTGCCGTCAGATCACCATTCTCGATGATCTGGCTCCAGCGATAGGAAAACCAGCCGTTGCGCACAACGAGCACCTCGGCATTGCGGGCAAACTGGCGGGCCACAGCCTCCATCCCAAAGGTTCCACCGCCGGGGACAATCGCCACCGCATCGGCGTTGTACACCTCTTTGAGCAGGGCGCTGATGTCCTTCATCACGCCTTGGAAAACGGCGGACATATGGTTCAACGAGCGATCCGTGAAGACGACTGAAAATTCCTCAAGCCCGTTGGGATCAACGGTGTTTAGCAAAGCTGGCATTGGGTTCTCCTCTCCCTTTGGGCGAAAGATAGCGCGGCTTACACCAAAGTCATAGGCCCAATGGGCCGGGCAAACGTTCTTCGCTCAGCAAGACGTTTGCCTCAACGGCACCCGCGCCCGGCAACGTCATAATGCGCCGCCGCAAGACCCGCTCAAAATCCGCCAGATCCCGCGCGACCACCCGCAACCGATAGTCATAAAGGCCCAACACATGCTCGACCGTTTGGACCTCAGGGATGGCACTGACCGCGCGTTCGAAATCTTCTAGGCTGACGCTTCCCTTGGTGGCAAGCTTGACACCCAGAAAAACCGTGACGCCAAAGCCCAAAGCCTCGCGGTTCAGCCGCAACCGCTTGCCACGCAGAATGCCCGCCTCCTCTAGCCGCTTGATCCGCCGCCATGTCGCCGGTTGCGACAACCCCAGATGTCGCCCCAAAGCGCCAGCACTTTGCGTTGCATCGCGCGCCAGCGACCGGATCAGCTTGTGATCAATAGCGTCAAGCGAGATCATAACGGCAAGGCCTCGTCCGATTTGATCCGCGCAACATGCATCAACGCCTCGATATCGGCGATATGCGGCAGGGTCAGTATGTCCCCTCGGTAAATCGCCTGATAATGCGACATGTCACGCGCAATGATCGACAGGCGCACATCAACGCGACCCAAGAACGTCTGGATCTCGATCACTTCGGCCACCTTACGTGCCGCTTCCAGAAACGCGTCAAAGGCATTTCCCTGGGTCTTGTCCAACGTAATCCGCAGCGACACCTCGACCGCATAACCAAGCGCAGCCCAATCCACGACGGCCCCGACACCTTCAACGATCCCCGCCTCTTGCATCCGGACAATCCGCCGCGCGACTTTTCCGGCGCTGATGCCCGTCCGCTCGGCCAACTCCCCCGGGCTAAGCCCTGCATCCGCTTGCCAGTGGCGCAAAATGCGCCGATCCATATCATCAAGCATGATTTTTCCAAATTACTATCATATCACGCATTACCATCTTCATTTTGCCAAATAAACTCATAATCCGACAATGGCATCACGCTGCGTAGGCGTTATAAGTCACCCAGATTTCAACGAACCCGAAAGGACGCCCCAATGCGCGTTTATTACGACCGTGACTGCGACGTGAACCTGATCAAGGACAAAAAAGTCGCCATCCTCGGCTACGGCTCCCAAGGTCACGCCCACGCCCTGAACCTACGCGATTCCGGCGCGAAAAACCTTGTCGTTGCGCTGCGCGACGGCTCTGCATCCAAAGCCAAAGCCGAAGGCGAAGGCCTCAAGGTCATGGGGATCGCAGAAGCAGCAGCTTGGGCCGATTTGATCATGTTCACCATGCCCGACGAATTGCAGGCCGAAACCTACAAAAAATACGTTCACGACAACATCCGCGAAGGTTCCGCCATCGCATTCGCCCACGGCCTGAACGTGCACTTCGGCCTGATCGAACCAAAAGCTGGTATTGACGTGATCATGATGGCGCCCAAAGGCCCTGGCCACACTGTACGCGGCGAATACACCAAAGGCGGCGGCGTGCCTTGCCTTGTCGCCGTTGATAAAGATGCGTCCGGCAAAGCGCTGGAAATCGGTCTTTCCTATTGTTCCGCGATCGGTGGCGGTCGCTCCGGCATCATCGAGACGAATTTCCGTGAAGAATGTGAAACCGATCTTTTCGGGGAACAGGCCGTTTTGTGTGGCGGTATCGTCGAATTGATCCGCATGGGTTTCGAGACACTGGTCGAAGCAGGGTACGAGCCCGAAATGGCCTATTTCGAATGCCTGCACGAAACCAAGCTGATCGTCGACCTGATCTATGAAGGTGGCATCGCCAACATGGATTACTCCATCTCGAACACAGCCGAGTATGGCCAATACGTATCCGGCCCGCGCATTCTGCCCTACGCCGAAACCAAGGCCCGCATGAAGGATGTGCTTAGCGATATCCAGTCCGGTAAATTCGTGCGTGACTTCATGCTTGAAAACACAGTGGGCCAGCCCACACTGAAAGCATCGCGTCGTTCCAACGACGAGCACCAGATCGAAATCGTTGGTGGCAAGCTGCGCGACATGATGCCGTGGATTTCCGCAGGCAAGATGGTCGACAAAGCCAAGAACTAAAGATCGAAAGGCCCGGATTAACGTCCGGGCCTTTTTTCATGCTCGGCAGGTTTTAGACATCTGCGGGCCACTTTTGCGACGCCTTATGTGCCGCCAAAGTTGATTTGGTCGCCATTGGACCGGCCAGTCTGTGTTCGGTTTCATGCTTTCTTTGATAGCCGAAAACCATCGCGTAATGCGCGCAAGTGGCCCGGTTCAAAGTCCAATGCTCTTTCAAGTCTCCAAACTCTTTTCCAACACTTTGACAGTCCGAGTGCCCTATAACGATTACCCTACAAAAGGCCGCACCTTAAGGACGGTTGCAGCCGCGCAAACGGCGGCCTATGGCTGAGCTTGTGTTATTAAAAGGTTGGCCCTGTGCAAGACACCCCCAAGATTACCCCGGCCAGTTGGCTGATGGTGGCCCTTCTGGCCTTCATCTGGGGCGGCACGTTTATGGTAACCGAAATTGCTTTGACAGAAATGCCTCCGTTCTGGATTGCCGCCAGCCGCGTCAGTCTGGCTGCACTCGTGATGATCGCGATTTGGAGCGCGCGGGGCTTCCGGCTTTTCTCTCAAAAGCCTTCCAGAAAAGATTTGAGCGCTCTGGTTTTCATCAGTGCTGCCAGCTCAGCCGTGCCCTTTAGTCTACTGGCGTGGGGTCAACAATATGTCACATCTGGCTTTGCAGGTGTTTCGATGGCCGCCGTCGCCCTGATCATCCTGCCCCTCGCGCATTTCTTCGTCCAAGGAGAGCGGATGACACCGCGAAAATCAATCGGCTTTGCTATTGGTTTTGCCGGCGTTGTGGTGCTGATTGGCGCGCAAGCATTTGAAAGCACGGGGGCCGCTTACGAGACTCCGGGCCGTATTGCCTGCCTCGGTGCCGCGAGTTGCTATGCGATCAGTTCCATCATCATGCGCCGTTTGCCATCGATAGACGCCATCGGCCTTGCAACGATCCTTCTGGTTATCGCCAGTTGCATCACAATTCCTCTCGCCCTCATCGCCGAAGGTTTGCCGCCGATCCCGTCCGGCAAAATCCTTGGCGTGCTTGCCTTTCTAGGACTTGTGCCCACCGCAGCTGCCAACTTTCTGCGCGTGCTTGTGGTCCGCAGCGCTGGCCCGGTCTTCATGTCTTTGGTCAATTATCAGGTGCCGGTGTGGTCTGTGTGCCTGGGCGCGTTGCTCCTGAGCGAACCGCTTCCCGCTTCGCTTATCTGGTCGTTGGCCCTGATCCTCGCCGGCGTGGCGCTCAGCCAATTCGGCGCACTGCGCAGGCTCTTCAACAAAGCGCGCGCCTAGTTCCAAATGGCAATAAATCCTCGCCGAAGGCTCTATTGGGGAGGCAAAGCCCAAACTCAGGAACCGGCGCACAAACCGATGCATCCCAACGCCCAAATAAATGAAATGCGATTTATCGCACCTTTAGTTCTGAACTGCCTGTGTCACGGCATTGACAACCGAATCGACGGCACGCCCCATCAGCTCGGCATCTTCATGCTCCGCCATCACCCGCACCAAAGGCTCAGTGCCTGACTTGCGGATAAGCAACCGCCCCTTGCCTGCCAAATCGGCTTCGGCCTGTGCAATCGCAGCTTTTACCGCTGCCGCATCCAATGGTGTTTGGCCCGCTGCAAAACGCACATTCTTCAGCAATTGCGGCACAGGCTCGAAGTTATTCAACAACTCCGAAGACGGCTTCCCCAACCGCACCATCTCGGCCAGAAACTGCAGGCCCGCCATCAAACCATCACCAGTTGTCGCATGATCTGTCATAACGATATGACCGGACTGCTCGCCCCCAAGGTTGAACCCGCCCTGACGCATCCGCTCAACAACATAGCGGTCCCCGACGGCAGTCCGCTCAAGCTTGACCCCGTGACCTTGCAAAAACCGCTCCAGCCCCAGATTGCTCATCACCGTTGCAACCAGCGCATTCTTGGCCAGCCGCCCTTCGGCGGCCCAACGCGCGCCCATCAGCGCCAAGAATTGATCGCCGTTCCCGACGTTGCCCGCCTCGTCAATCAAGATCACCCGATCCGCGTCTCCATCAAGGCAAATCCCGAGATGTGCGCCATGTCTGACAACAGCCGCCGCTGCCTGCGCAGGATGGGTAGATCCGCAGTCTTCATTGATGTTAAAGCCATTCGGGCTGACGCCCACGGTCACCACCTCGGCCCCAAGTTCCCAGAGTGTTTCAGGTGCAACACGATGTGCAGCACCGTTGGCACAATCCACAACGACCTTAAGCCCGTCCAACCGCTGCTCGCGGGGGAATGATGACTTCACACGCTCAACATAGCGGAAGCGGCCATCATCAATCCGCTTGGCACGGCCGATCTTATCGGAGGGCGACATTTTCACGCCATCTACAATCAGCGCTTCGATTTCAGCTTCGACCGCGTCGCTCAACTTGAAACCATCTGGCCCAAAAAACTTGATCCCGTTGTCGGTAGCCGGATTATGGCTGGCGGAAATCATCACCCCCAGATCCGCCCGCATCGAGCGCGTTAGCAGACCAACGGCGGGCGTGGGAACCGGGCCCAGCAACAGCACATTCATCCCCGAAGACGTAAGACCAGCCGTGAGCGCGTTTTCAAACATATAGCCGGACAAGCGTGTGTCCTTGCCGATCACCACCCGATGCGCGCCTGCTCTGCATTTGCTGAAATAATGACCCACCGCTGCACCGATCCGCAACGCCACTTCTGCGGTCATCGGGTACACATTTGCTTCGCCGCGAATACCGTCCGTTCCAAACAACTTCGTCATAAAATATCTCCAAAATATGCTGCATGCCAAAGCGCGATGGCTTGGCGCGTCTCACTTACATCATGGACACGCACCATTTGCACCCCTTGCGCCAATCCCGCAAGAGCAACTGCAATCGATCCGGGCGTTCTGTCTTTGGCCTCGGGTGCTGTACCGATCGTGCCGATGAATTTCTTGCGCGAAGCCCCAAGCAACAAAGGGGTACCCAGCATATGAAAAAGGCTGATCCGCGCGAGCAACGCCAAGTTGTGGTCTAAGGTCTTGCCAAATCCGATACCGGGATCGGCAAGAATAGCCCCGCGCGGAATACCACCAGCCTCAAGGCTGCTGATTTGCTGCTCTAGCATGTCGTAGACATCCAGCAGGACGTTTGAATAACTGGGGTTTAGGTGCATCGTCGCCGGATCGCCCTGCGCATGCATCACACACACCGCAAGGCTGTGTTTTTGGCAAAACGGGCCAAGCGCGGGGTCAAAGGTGAACCCGGAGACGTCATTCACCAGATTGGCACCCATTGCCACAGCCGCTTGAGCCACCTTTGCCTTGCGCGTGTCGATCGATATCGGAAGCTCCATTCCCGCAGCACGCAACGCCTGGATGGTTGGCGCGGTACGGTTGATCTCGACCTCGACAGGGACGAAACTTGCACCGGGTCGCGTGGATTCGCCACCGATGTCAATGATGTCAGCGCCGCTTTGGGCCATACGCAAGCCCGCAGACACGGCGTTTGCAAGGTCCGCATGATCACCACCATCGGAAAAGCTATCAGGCGTGGTGTTCAAAATGCCCATGATCCGCGGGCGGTCCATCGTGAGCCCGGCAACTGCGGGTCGCGGGGTCGTAAGACGCACGACAACGTCGGGCGGCATCTCAGTTACCGGGATCACCCGCGCGGTGGCAACGCGCGACAAGACTTCGACATGGGTAAACCATCCCCGGCCTCCCGCAAGCGTCAGCGCTTCTTCAGGTCGTGACGGACCCATCTGAACCAGAGGTCTGAAATATTCGGTCATAGCCTTACAGCGTGGCTTGCGTGACTGAAACCGCGCGCAATGGCACCGATGTATCCTTGGGCAGATCTGCTCCGATCACCAGCATTTCGGTTGCGTCAAACGTCGCGGCAAACCATGCCGCAAGGGCTACCGCATCGCGGGGCTGCGCGGAGGGCGTATCGACGCTGTCGAGCACGATTTTCGAGGGTGCCCAGACACTTGTCTGACCGTTCTTCATCGCCCAATCAAGTTCGGTGCGTGTCGAGACAACCACACAGCGGTTGTCTTTTGAGGCAAGAACCCATGCGTTTTGTTCAATCGCCAGCAAATCAATCCGACGCTGTGCCATCTTGTGAGCAACCTGAGGGGCCGGCGTATCTGACGCGCCAACGCACAAAATCAACGGGCGGCCCATCTGGTCAAGCTGATCCAGCCAAGGTGCCAGATGAGGCGATTCAATCGCTTCGTTGCTTAGATATACCAATTCAGGATGGGGCACTTCCGCCGCGTTTGCCTGTGCATCTGGCGCATCATCGCGGGCGCGGGCAATTTCCACACCCAACGCACCCGGCCCACGATCCAGCTTTTCGATCCGAACGAAAACCCGCATCGCCTGACGTTCCAGCAAAATGCGATCCGCGACGCGTTCAGCCAGTGTTTCCAGTAGATTAAGCCGCTCGTCAGAAAGTTCATAGGCGATGGCTTCGGTCACGCGGTCGTATGACAGGATACGGTCAACATCATCATCAACCGGTCCGGTCAACGGCTGAACCTCGACCACCACGTTGAAACAGATCCGCTGTGTCACACCACGCTCGGCCTGAAACGCCCCGATCTCGACCTCGACAATATGATCGCGAAGGGAAATACGGTCCAGCAGCTCCGGTCCGGCGGTCGCGGCTGCGCGCTCTGACGGATGTGCAAAGGCAAGCCTTGTATCGGTTGTCATAACGCTCGCCTTTACTTTGTCGCGGTCAAAAGCTTCCTAGCCCATTTGTCCGCATCTAACAAAGCCAGTTGCGGCTTGCCAGACCTCAAAGACGACTGCGACGCGACACTTAGTTCGAGGCTGTTTGAACACCGTCGCGGTAAAACAGGTGAACACCAATTTTGGTTGTACGTGTAAACACACGCGACCAGCGAGGGCTTACGGCGGTTGTATGGTAATAGGTGGCACC
>Ga0307981_1000122_pt1 | contig 81130 bp, 75 predicted proteins | sample OrgLakmetagen987_FD_201849 | JGI IMG/M metagenome (GOLD analysis project Ga0307981, IMG submission 201849) | Saline water microbial communities from Organic Lake, Antarctica - #987 | ecosystem: Environmental > Aquatic > Non-marine Saline and Alkaline > Saline | place: Antarctica: Organic Lake... | reverse complement strand
TCATTTTCTTGATCATTTTCTTGATCATTTTCTTGATCATCATTTTTTATCTACGACATTTTCTTGATCATTTTCTTGATCATTTTCTTGATCATCATTTTTTTTGATTTTATCTCGATAAAATTTTCCCAATTTTAATTTAATAAAATTAATCAATTCAAATGCATAATCGTGCTGATCATCTTCATTTATATCGAAAACTTTGTAAATAAATTCGACGAGAAGTAATGTTATGGATCCAAATGCTAAAATCCACGATACAAGATTACTAATTTTGCAAGTTATCATTAGAATAACGCTGAATAAAAATAATTTAGAAGCGAGTTGCTTAATGTAGTCATTTTTATTATATTTAAAGTTTTTACCATTCTTTAAATTTTCATTAATTTCATCATTTTCGCATTTTACTTGCATTTTAAATTTAAAATTGTCATCCATAGCAAATAAAACGATGAATATAATGGACACAACAAATAAATTATAAAAAACAATGGATTTGCATCCCGACAGCAGTGAGACATTAAAATTGCAAAGCAATATTAAAATTACCGAAAGAAACATCCACAATATAGATGAGATTAATAAAACAGGAGCATATTTTATGGATAATTTAGATTTTAAAGTGTCATCACTTAAGTCGTCTGACTCATCTTTATTTTGAATATTAGTGACGTAGAAATATGACAAGAACAACCCAATTAAAATTAGTGCATAAATATATGAGGAAACTTTGCATCCCATTATTTATATAATTAAATTCGTAAAAAATATAACATTGATAAGTATATTGATGAATTATAAATTAAAGGAAAAAAGAAACGAAGATAATATATCTTTTTTAAAAAAGATGTCGTTAAAACTTCATGATCCAATGATTAAAAGATTAGTGTACATGTTTATCATATCCCCGTTTATATATATGATAGGTGATAATAAAATAGATAAGAGTAGTAGAATACATTTTGTAAATATAGCATTACTTATATCATTATATCACACAATACAAATAATAAAAATATATAGTTTTGAGAGAAGATATGACTTGAGCGTTTTCAATTATAAATATCGTCCATAATTTTATCACTTATATAGTATAAATGCTTTCATTGATAGGAGGAGACGATGATAATAGCCAATTGTACATAATAATTGGTTTTCTTGTTTTAGCCGTTATAATATTACCAACCATTGTTTATTATTTGTATAATAATAATGAATGTGAAGAACAAGAAAATTGTGACGTATGTCCTGAATTATTGAGAGTTGATGGTACATCTTTAAATTTAGATCTAAATAAAAACAGTTCTGGTGATTTAATAACGAATTTTACTATACCGGCTAATTCATATTATACAAATGGGATTAATAATATTAACTTTACTCCAGCAACAGGGGTTTGTCCAACTTTAAATGAGCAAACTAATAGCGCTTTGCCTGTTAATATAAAAAAAGTTAATGGTTTAGTGACAACTGATTTTTCGATACCAGACGGCGCATATTACCCAAGAGGAGTCCCAAATAAAAACGTAGTACTTACTGTGGATAAAAATGTTTATAGTGATGAATGCGCTCCATCTGGAAATCCAGATAATCGTACAGAAATATCAATCGATGCAAGTTACGATGACAATGGAAATTTAGTGCTTAACGGGAATCAAATTGCAGGAAATACACATTTTACGAATGCAAACGGAATACCTATTAAGATAAATGGAATATCAACTAAAAATGATATATGCGACGCATGTGATTCATGCGAAGAATGCGAAACATGCAATTCAGATTATTGCAGTAAAAATCATCCATGTTCAGCTGGAGCAGAAAGCGTTTACACGGATGAGTATTTAACAGTTGATGCAACTTACGATAACAATGGAAATTTAAATTTGACGAATAACAAAATAATGAATGATACTCATTTTTTGAGGAATAATGGGGTATCTATAAAATTATCAGATGCTTCTAAAGCTAATTTGAAAAAGGGTAAAATTTGCGAAAACAATGGTCAAGATTGCAGTAATTGTTTACAAGATATGGGATACGTAAAGCCAGCTGAAAATATGAAAATTAAATTTGCACCGATTGATAATGACATGGTGAGAGGAAGTTTAGTTTTTGGACAAAAAACTTATATTGATGCAAATGAAGATAATAAAATGGAATTTTCCAATCAATTTGTATTACCAAGTATAGATAAAATTGCATATAATAAGCAATTTTGCGAATGGGGAGGACTATGCATGAATTTTCACGATACTGACGGAAATAATAATTTAAAACCGTGGGATGATGTTGCTGGTTTATGCGAAAATGAACCAAAAATAAAATACAAATTTGCGTGTAAAAAAGATGATGATGACAGAGAAGGAAGTGATCATTTAATTTTCCAAGGGACTCACAATTATCCATTTAATTATGAAAATGTTCAAGAAAAATTCAATAATAAATTTAAAGATGGAAAAGTAAACCCAATTGGAGGTAAAATACAAGTCAAGCCAAACTTTAACTCGGAGTTAAAACGAATGCCATGTAGAGATGGGTATAGTTTAAGAGTGAGAAGAGGAGATAAACTGGGAAATAATTCTGGAGGATTTGTGGACGTAACAGATCAATTAAAATATATCGACACGGATGGAGTTGTTGACAATAATGCTGCATATTCTGGGAAAACATTTGCATTTTACGATCCAGCGTTAGATTTAATATCTAATGAAAAATGTAGTAAAGTATAAATATACATATAAATATAAATTTAACATAAACATGAACACATAATAGATCATTCAACAGAGTAAAATATGAAAAAAATAACGAACGATAATGATGATGATAATTTGAAAGTTAAAAAATATCCTTTAAAAAGTAATAACATAATAATAAATAGCGACGATGTATTAAATTCAGACGAAGATGAAAAGAGTGAAGATAATGTTAAATTTTACCATCCACATATAAACATTTTAGATTCTTCAGAATCGTTAAAAATATTAACATCGTCGGCTAATGACTACGGAGATGTTTTAATGGAAAGTGATAAAAAATCAGTCGGACCAGAAAAATATCCTAAAATTCAAATGATCGAATTGAAAAAAGACAGTCCTAAACAAGATAATAAAAGTGAACAAAACAACCACAATAATACTGAAAATAAACAAGTAAATAATATCAACAACAATACAAATGTGGAAAATAATTCATGGACACCGGCAGTTGAAAAATTTATAGAAGAATTGGCTGGAAGATGCAGAGCCAGACAATGGATGCATCATAAAGAAAAAAATAAATTTGAAAAAACAGAAAAAATAATGAGAACGACAGAAGCAATATTATTGGCTATAGTTGGAATTTTAACGAGTAGTGTGTTCGTATCATCAATATCAGGATCAAATGATGATGGTTGTTCTGATGAAAGTGGAATTTTTGAAGCTGAAATTATATTAATAAGCGTTGAAATAGTTTTCTTAATCGTTTTGGCTGCAATAAAAGGAATGAGAGAAAATGGAGACTATCAAAGAAAGATAGAAGGTCACAAAGGAAGTATGGATAAATTTTCAGAAATGGCATTGAGTATTGTGGCCCAATTAATTTTATCACCTCAAGACAGAATTAACGGAAAAGAATATTCAGAAAGAATGCATGAAAGATATAGTTTAGTGTCTGATTATTCTTTAAGAATAAGTGACAAAGTTACAGTAGCTTATGATAAAAATAAAAAAGATGTAATGATGCCTATAGGAATAATGGAGATACAAACATCTAATAGATCGCCAATACCTTCTCGGAATAAATTAGGATTACCCATTCATTTACCAAATTCAATAAATGATGGAGAAACAGCTTTTGAAAATAGATTTAGAGAAGTTAAGTTAGATTTTTTAACTTCACCAGTTTAATTTTTTAATCTTAAAGTATATAACACAATGTCTAAAAGTGACACCGACCTGGGGAACATCCCCCTTAATAAATTATTTGAAAGTTCAGATGACCCATTTCAATCACTTAATAATTTATCCATGGAAAGATGCACATCGTATTCAGACATTGCAGAATTAAGCAAAATTAATGAAAACAAGAATGAATTAAGTGACCAATTATTGGGAAAAATGACTTGTCCATTTATATTATGGAAAAAAATAGATGACGATTTTATTTGCGAATACGCAAATAAAAAATATAAAAAATTAAAAAAACAAATGACATTAAGTGATCATATAAATTTAAATAAAATAGTTTATTATAATAAGTACATTGATGTAATAAATAATAAAAGAAATTACAGCGCAAAAGTAAATGATGAACAAATAGAAATAGTTTATGTTAGTAAAAATTGGTTCTACGAAATACATTTTCATGATTCTGGGAATTTTTATTTAAGTGTTATAAATAAAAAAATAAAAAGTCCTCTTGACAACATTGTTAAAACTATCGATCAAATGGATAAAAATAAATCGTTGACGCAAGGAGAAAAAAAAAATATAAATGTAATGAAAAAAGCCTGTTATGAATTGGTAAATGTTGCCAATGATATTTTTGATATGATGAATTTATTTAACGAAACAGTAAAGATAAAAGAAGACAAAATAACTTTAGAACAAGTTCTAAAAAAAGTTAATGGCATGTACGAATGTAATAAAAATATAATATTTTCGATTAAATATGATGTGTCGATACCAAAATATTTGCATATTTGCGAAAAATCATTAACAAAGGTAATGATAAAAATATTAGACAATTCTTTTCAGCACACCAAAAAAGGAAGCATAGAGTTTGACGCATCGTTATTCACAAAAGAATTATATATACGATCCAAATGCCCGTATTATTATAACGATTTAAAAACCTGCAAAAAAAATAGATATAATATTTTGTTTAAGATTAAAGACTCCGGAGAAGGGATGAATTCCCACGATAAAAAAATATTAGATAATTATTTAGGAATACAATGTAGCGACGATTATGAAATGAGTAAAAAATATGAAAATTTTGGATTTGGATTAACCATCTGTAAGCAAATAGTCTCATATTATAAAGGAAATATCTGGTACGTTAGCTATAAAGATTTAGGGTGTGTTTTCTATTTCAACGTCATTTGTAAATGTCACGATTAGTATTCACCATGATTATAATCATTTTTTTTATTTGAAAAAAATTTTTTTAATTTTAAACATTTCGCTGATCGGTGATTTACATTTGTTGATTTTAGTTGTTACTTCTTCAAATTGTAAATCACTATTTTTTTCTTCAATAATTAAAGGTGAATATGAAGTGTTTAAATTTTTAGAATTTTTAATAAGAGAAGTTGGAAATATTTCTCCAGATGGAGAAACGCACCGTTGTCTTTTTTCTTTTAAATCATCGTATTTTTTAAAATTTTTATTATTTAAATCATTAAATGCATGATAACTACGCAAATCTAAAGAACTTGATCTAACTAATTGCGATCCATGCAAATTGTCATCTTTTTTTACAGATGTTCTCCATTTTTTTTTCAGTTGTTCATCATTATTTTTCACATTAATATTGTTTTCAATTACAAATTTAAATTCATCAAAATGTTCGTTCGCCATTTTATTTGACAATGAATAATTTGTACTAATTGGTGTTATTTGATACGGAAACGATACATTAGATATAGTTAACTCAGTGGTACTTGTTGTTGTTTTACAAGATTGATAATTATTTATATTTTGCGAACCGGATATGTTTGTATTTTCTTCAAGGACGATGTCTTTATTTGAAAACGTTAATGATCTATCACTACCACTACCACTTATTAATAATTCTTTAATTTCAATTAATTCCTCGTTAAATTCTTCACTTGATAAAAATCCATTTGGAGTGTTAAGTTTTTGAGAATCAACATAATTATTTAAATTTTTCATCAATTTTGAAGAAATCGCAATCATTTCCAAATCTGATGGATCAATACTTATAATTGTTGGAAAAATTATTCTCACGCATATTAATGTCGAATAAGCCATCATTACACCTTTGTTTCTTAATTTTTGAGATATGCAATTATACACATGATGCAAATTGCCAATTTTGACGTCAAAAACAGCAAATTTAATGAAATGCTCGCATATTTTTAAATCTTTAAAAAAAGTTATATATTCAATTATGATTGACAGCTCATTTTGTAAATAATATTTTATTTTTTCTAAAAATAATTTATCAATACTTTCCCTAAAAATATCATTGATATTCTTATTTGACTTTTTCATTTCGCATTTTTCGTCAATTTCAAAAAATAAATTAGACAAATAATTATCGTTTAAAGAATCATTAATAAAAATATTTTTAATTTTTTTTTCCGATAAGTATACGATAAAATTTATTTCTTTTTTTACAGTTATTATAAACATGCTCATGCTCACAAATTTTATTTCTTTTGGAGTTAAAATAGGAAGGACCATTATTTTTCCAAGTTTTTTTGATTTATCGTAATTAAAATTATTCATTTTATCTTCATGATCTTTTTTTGACATAGTTCCAGTGGGTATTAATATTGATAGATTTTGTGATATTATGAACTCTTTAGTGAAACTAGTCATTTTGGTGAATTTTGAATTAACTTTCATTATCTTTCCACATTTATTTACAATAATAACAGGATGATCATAATTATCTATTTTTATTAAATTGCCATTAATTTTACTCATAGATAATATATTTTATTAAAAAGGTAATAATTATTATACATGTGATTAATAACAAAAAGTTGTGCTTTATTAAAATATTAAAAAAAAAATACAAACATTAGTGATAAAAAGAAAAATTTTATTTAATAATAAATTATTAAAAAGATTTGATGTAACTTATTATTTGTTGACTCGCTTCATTATTTCATTATTAGTCATTAATTTTGATTCGAAAATAAAATGTGGAACATCAATTTATTTAATGATAAATTTTTCAATTTATTTAATGAGAATATTAATCATTATGTTATTTTTATCAGGAAACATTGTCGAAGATAATTACAAAATAATAATTGCATTGAGTAATGATGAAATAAATAAATATGGTGATGAAAAATGTGTTATTTGCATTGATTATTATAAAATTGGGGACAATATAAAATATTTAAATTGTGATCACTTTTACCATTACGAATGTTTAGAAAATTAGATGGAGTACAATGAAAAGTGTCCAATGTGTAGAAAACAAATTGTTTAATATAGTTCATTAAATTATACATGATAAATGGTTAATTTATTTGTTATTTTATCGGCCGGTAAAGGAAGAAGAATGAATAATAACGATGTAGCAAAAACTATGCATTTGTTAAATGGTATCCCAATAATAGATTATATTATTGATTTAATTTTAAATAATAATTTTGAAGAAAAAAAAATATTAATAATAGTCGGTCATTTAAAAGAACAAATAATTAAGCATGTGTCAAATAAATACTGCGATAAAATGCATCTTATTACTTTTATTGAACAAAAAGAATTATTAGGAACAGGTCACAGTATGATAATTTGCAAAGACTATATTAAAAATAACTATGATGATGAAACGAAAATTATAATATTAATGGGAGACTCTCCACTAATCGATTATTACTCAATTAAAAATATTATAAATAAACATTGTGAAGAAAATAACGATATGACTTTGTTAACAGTAAATATACACTCTGAATCAACTTCAGGAAGAATAATAAGAGATGAACATAATAATTTTGAAGATTGCGTAGAATTTAAAGATATCAATGATTATTATTTAAAAAATATAAATAAATATGATAACAAAGAAGAGATTATAAATATTAAAGAAGTTAATTCTGGAATTTACGTCTTAAATCTTATCCCATATTTAGAATGCATTGATGAACTCGACAATGATAATGCTCAAAATGAATATTATCTTCCTAAGTTGCCAATTTTAATAAAAAACAAATATAAAGTTCAAGCATGTGTTACAAATACTCTTCCTGAATATTTTTCAGCAAATACAAAAAATGAACTCGAAAAATTAAAATTAGCAAAATAAACTCAACATTTAAATTAATTTAGGAATATTTAGATTAAATTAATTTAAGTGAACCAATTAACGTGCAATATAATTTTTACACTAATCAATTTTTTAATTTTAATCAAGAAGTGTTCAAATATACTTAAATAAGAACGTTTAAAATTTGTTGATCGATCTTCAAAATATACCTTATTTTATTAATCATTAAAAAAAAAAGTATTTGTTATAAATATAGAAGAGCTTCTTAATGGGAATTTTAGATTTTTTGGGAGATAGTACAGCAAATAAATATATGTTTTATTTTTCTCTTCTTCTTTTAGTAACATTAATTACACTTACAATTGTTTTCGCAGGAGATAATCAAGGATGGTGGAACCTGTCTGGAGAAAGCGATGTTAACGAAAATGAAGAAGAGTGTTCAGTTTTAAATTGCGAATGCGATGATCAATGTCCACAAGAATGTTCAAATCAAGGAGAAATTTGCTCAGCAATATCTAAATTGTACAATGACAATGATAAAAATTGGGATAATGTTTCAAATTCTTATTCTTTGCCAAAAAACGGTCAAATCAATCCAGGGGAAAATATAGAATACACTATCAATGAAAATTCTTATTTCCCAAATGATTATGAAATAAAAGTTGAAGATTTTACAAAAAATCAACCAAATAATAAGTCATTTGACGCGATGACAAGTGTTGATTCGAATGAAGTGTTTAACATTCCAATGGGAACTTATTATAACGCAGATGGATCCATAACTGTAAATTGCGATTTACCAGAGAGAAGCACTAATGATCCAACTCATGAGCAACAACAACACAACAGCAAAAATAATAAACAACAGCAACAACAACAACACAACAGCAAAAATAATAAACAACAACAACAACAGCAACAACAGCAACAACAACAGCAACAACAGCAACAACACAACAGCAAAAATAATAAACAGCAACAACAGCAACAACAACAGCAACAACAGCAACAACAACAACAACAACAGCAACAACAGCAACAACAACAACAACAGCAACAACAACAGCAACAACAGCAACAACAGCAACAGCAACAACAACAACAACAGCAAAATAATAATGGAGAATCAAGCTGCGATTTAAAAATAAAAAAAGTACCAATATCTGTCTATTCTGATTATGATATCAGTATAAATTCTCCGGATCTGAAAATTCTTAAAAAAGATAAAACAATTGTTAATGATAACGAAGGTAGAGACAATGTAAAATATATATTTTCTTGTGCGAGAGATAATCACAAATTTGGGAGAACATTTAATGAAACAATTAAAACCAATGACGGAAAATATAATTATGGAGACATCAGTATTAAAATGAAATCAGAAAAAGGAAATAAAATATGCGAAAACGGCACAAAATTGGCGTATATAAGGAATGATGTGGGTTCAGATGGTAAAAAAAGAATAGAGGGAAGTAATTTATATTATCCGGTTTATAAATTAAATGATGGAACTTGCAGCGCGGATATGCCCAATGATCAAGGAAAAGCATTCACTATGGTTGATACTTTTGATCATTATTAAATATTAAAATTAAAATATGAGCTTTGCAATTGACTTAAGTTTTTTGAAAAATTGAAATTTTTATCATAAGCAATAAATTATTTAATCATGACATTATTATTAAATAGATTGACAAAATAATGGATGAAATTAATAAATTGTTGAAGACAAATTTTGAAATTTCAAAATTTAATGAAATTCTTTACACAAACGATATTTTTGATAAAACAATGTCATGTTTAACAACTGTCGACTATTATAAGAAATATGATGGCGAAGTTGGATTTTTCAAAAATTAGGAAATAGCTCTAAGTATTATTTACCTTATTTCATTAATTATCTTTACAATAGAGATGCTGTAATTTATTATGTAAATTATAACAACATTGAAGGCGATAATAAATATGCATCGTGTAGAATATATGAAGGAAATATATCGAATTTTAGTATTGATGAAATATTGATGGATGAAACTTATTTAAATGATATTGAAAGTGGTATAAAAAATTTAATTGAAAAAATGAAAATGAATAAGGAGTATTTAAAAAATATGGATTTTATTATGTCATTGATGGATAAAATTGAAGAAATTAATCAAAATGAAGAAATTAATGAAAAATTAAATGGTAATTATTGGTGCGTGGATTTAATGATATGTGATAAATACGAATGGTACAATTGTTTTAATTTTGAAAATCCGGAACCAAAAAATTACTACATTGAAAAAAAAAATAATGCAATAATTAAAGAAGAATTTTCTGAAAAATGCGCTTGTGGTTGTTGTATTGTTTGTGAATTATTTTATAACTTTTAACATATTGATTATTTTAAATATAAACTATTTTATCGACAATTTCAAAATAATTTTGTGTTTATATTTTATTATAGAAGCGTATAAACTAAATGGATGCGATTCAAGTTGGTTTAGGAGTATTCATTACAATATTGGTTGCATTAATCGTTTATTTATCAATGTTAATAATTGACAGAAGTACAACAACTGTTGATACAAACAATGAGTCAAATTGCCCAGAATGCGATGAATGTCCGGTTTGCGAATGTGGAAAATGTATGATGGATGATGGAACATTTGTAGAGTATAATGTTATTGATTCTTCAAAATATCCAGAGGGTAGCTCAATTAATAAATCAACTCCCCATAAACACACAATTAAAAAGGGATCATTTTTTAACGAGGATGTAACCGTCAATTTAAAAGGAAATGTGTCAAACGCTCCTCCAGAATGGAATGGAAGATCCCTTGAATTAGAAAAAGGAAGAACCGATGGTGCTCAAGTGTACGTCGTTAAAGATGGGTCAAAAGTGTTTAACATACCATCAAACACTTATTATCCAGATAGTAAAAATTACGCATTCAAGTGCAATTATCCTTAAATATTAGTTTTTTTCCGAGTTTTTATTATATAGTTAATATGGTTGAATTAACGGGCCTAAATACGTCGCTGATCATAACGGAATATCACTTCAGGAAACAATGGATAAATAAAAATAATTGAACATTTTTCATTTTGATCAATTAACCAAAATTAAAATATGTTTGAATGTTAAAATTAAAAAATATTTGAATATTAAGCATATTTTACTTTTATGATTAATTTTTAAATATTTCACATAATTTTTTGATTCAGATATAACAAATCAATTTTGTAAAATAATAATATAAATGGCACTAACAGAAAAGCAAAAATTTTACATAGCTACAATGTTATTTGCATTTTGCTTTTTAACCTTGATAATAGCAGTTCCTTTATTAATCGTAAACTATAGAAGTCAAATAGATGAAGAAAAGAAAAAATACGAAAACGCAGAAGAAGAAATGGATGATTTAGAAAGTAAATATATAACGTGTAAAAATGAAAAACAAACATGTACGGATTCAAGAGTAAAATTAGTGACCGAATTAGACTCATGCATAGTTTCCGATGATCCTGAATTGGAAAAAAAATTAGACAAATGTAAAAATAATAAAGATGAAATTAAAAATCTTTTATCATTGTGTGATTCGAGTAAAAAGATATTAAATGAAGACCTATTAACATGTAATGAAGAAAAATTGAAATTAAAAAATAAATTTACTGATTTAATAACGAAGAATGAATTAGTATCTCAAATTACCATCGACAGTGACAAATATGAACTTCCAAATATTGACCCAGATAAAATAAAATGGGAATGGTCAGATGGAGATGATGAATCTAAATATAACAGAGATTATGTAATTTATAAATTTTATTGTGGAAAATATAGCATTGATAATTCAGATTGCCCAAGTGCCCCCGGTAAAGTTAAAAAATTAATAATAGGCGGTTCTGTTGAAAAAAAAATTATGAAATCTGAAAATGATGGTGATATAGAAAATGATTTATTCATTACTCTGTCGAAAAATGATTCTAAAAAACCATTGTGTAATAATGGTAAATTGATTATATTTAGAGTAGATGTTCATAATGATAATGTTTTAGGATCTTATTTCGTGAGACCATTGACGACTGAAATGAATGAGTATTATGATGATAGATATAAAGATTTACAAGGTGACACAGTTGAAAATTTAGAATTTATGGACACTATGGATTTATTGGAGTGATTCGCCATTGACCCATGATAATTTAATTTTTTCTATTGATCCACAATAGATTTGTACATTTTTAAAGTTGTTATATTGCTCACTTTTAAATAAACTACATTTGCTTAAATTAAAATCTAAATTAAAATTGTCAAGATTACAAATAGAAGTAAAATCTCTAATTAAAATAACAAAGCAGTCATTTTTAAATTCTTCAAACTTTATAAATAGAAAATTCCAATTATTTTCGATACATTTCATAAGTTGGAAAATTGAATTATCGGATGGAACAGTTTGAACAAAAATTGATGATTTTAGCTTATCATTATTAAATTTTTTTAAAAAATTTTTCCAATTTTCTGAAATATGCATTTTTATACTTCTATATGTGACTGACTTAACTTTATTAGATTCAATTATATATTTTATACATGACGCATAATTTTTTTTATCATCGTGAGGATTGTCAAATTTAACAGTATTGTAATGATCAAATTTAATTTCAGGTCCTTCTTTTAGTTGAAAAGATAATTTACTCATTTCGTTGTCCATTTTGGATATTATATCTACACAATTATTTACCAATTCAAATATGTTATCACCATTTTTAAATTCTAACTTTTTAACATTTTCGAAATTGTTTATTGTTATATTTGTTTCTTTTATCATATTAAGTTCTTGACAGTTAATTCCATCATGGTTATTTTGTTTATAATAACCATCAGTAAAATGATGATTATTATTGATAGAATGAGAATTTTTTTTAATTTTAATTGGAATGGATATTTCAACATGGTCATCAAATATAACATAATTTTTTGGATTATTCAATCCGACAATGTTGGATATAATTCTTTTGTCAAATAAATTTTGTTTATGTATTCTGGATTTCAAATGCTTTACAAATACAAAGTAAGTAACGTGTTTGTCTTCACATATTAAGCAGCGTATCTTTTCACTAAAACTGTCAATTATTAAGGTTTCCATTTAACAAAAATAACTTAATAATTTTTTATGTTGTTATTGGAAATTAGTGAAACGTTGCGTTTAATATTTTCCATTTTCTGTTTCCGCTACTGGTCACAAGTTTTTCATCATATTTATACATATTTTTCAATTTTTCACGAACAATTAATCCATTTTCATTTGAATAATAAATGTATTTTATCTTATTATATTTATTTTCAAAATTAAATGATTTATTGAAACCATCATTCCTATAATTATCAAATTTATAAATTTTATTGTACAAGGAACTGACACAATGTTTGCATGGTTTAGACATAACTAATTTTCCAGATTTAGTGACTCGTAAAACTAAAATACTCATATTTTTTTTAGATTTAGCTGATGGTATATTGTCAATTGCGTTCATCTCTGCATGAATATTAACAGGATAATTAATTCCAAATGACATGATTGAACCAACTTCAAATTTATTACCGACGAAAGTGATGGCGATGTGCATTTGCGAATTAGATAATTCGCTTGAGATTCTTTTTTTTTTGACATGTTTTAAAAAATTTTCGTCAATGTTAATAATTTTCAACATATATTTTTTTTTTATAATCTTTAATATTCACCTAAGCAATTTTTAATTAAATTAAATTTTTTTTTAAATTAATTAAATTGATACCACTTGTTTAACATATTATTGTGCGTTTAAATGATTAAAAATATATTGTGATATAATAGTAAGGCATAATAAATACTTAAAATGAACACACACGAAAATAAAAACAAAATAATGGAAGATTATGATAAAACTGTGTTAGATAGAAAATGTGATTATAATGATTTTTTTGAACACAATCACCGTAAAATAGATGAACACTATGATGACAGTCATGAAATAAAAACAATTAAGATTAGAAAAGTTCTCGAGTCTGAATCTTTTGAAGATATTTCAAATTTTATAGTTTCAGAAGATATTAACGTTAAAGATTTATTTATTTATGGCGGTGGACAATTAGCAACGGGACACTTCGAATACCTGCTATTTAAAGAGTATGAAAATGGCGAATTTAATAACTGCGTTAAAAAAATAACAACATATTTAGACCCTTTTAACCTAGTAGACTTATTTGAATATCCAATCATAAATGGCTTTTCGGACGACATTTCAAAAAATATGATAGAAAAATTGGTGGAATTATATTTATTAGACAATTTAAATTGTGTTTATTTGAATCAGTCAAAAATAAATAGAATGGTTTACTCAAAATTATTTTATTACAATTTTAATAAAAATGGCAATTTTGGAAATTCAAAATTGTGCTCTTACGCAAAAACAATGAATGAAGTGTCAAACAATAAATTAATATCAGACTTGATTTTTGACATAATTGACTTAGATCAACTTGGTTACAGATTAAAAATGTACAGACCCAGCAATAATGATGGAGAACCACCGGAATTCAAAATAACTATTGATAATTCGCGTTTAATTGATTTATTTGAATTAATTAAATGTGACGGACCAATTGAATTATATTTAGTTTGCAAATCAGTGGAAATCATGGAAAAAAGTGGAGATGATGTTTTTTTTTATTCACATTTAATTAACAAATATGGAGGAAAAATAGAAAAGAGAGGATATGAATATTTTTTTAAACATTATATTTACAAATATCATTTTAAAGAAACTTTTAAATATATCGATTTTAACGAAAGTGGAACTAATATTTTAATAAAATTAGTGGAAGATAATAGACTATCTTATTTGAGAACATTATTAACATTTGAGAATATTAAAAATATTAATTTAGATGTGAAAGATCAAAACGGATTTAATTTATTTGGCCGTCTTGCAAGTAAAATAGGGAGTGAACATAGACAACAAATAATAGTTATTTTAAATGTTATTGTGGACTCTCTTTCTCAAGACGAAAATAATCGCTTATTCTCTCTATCGGAAAATTTAAATATGGATATATTTACCAATGACATAATGGCATTATTTTTAAGCGGAAGTGTGTTAGGTGTATCAATGAGCAAAGATTTATTTACTAACCCAATCAAGAAAAAATATTACGGAATTTTAAACTATTTAATTAAAAATAATAGCTCAAATCTCGTAAAAATAATTTTAAAACATATAAGCGATAACCAAATGTATATTTTAACTAAAGAAACACACGAAGAATTAGATATTTTTAGGAAAATTATTGATGACAATATAATTGTAGACTCCAGTGTGGTTCCTATCATATTAGACATAATCGACGGCATTATTTCTTCATCAGAGCTTAATGAGTTCAATATACCAAGTGTTAATAAATTATACAGTTATAAGAGCTCATCTGTGATTTTAAATTCTGAATTAAATAAACCAACGTCATCTATAGTTGATTTAAATACAACTTGCGAATATTTAGAAACATTTTCCGACCTTTTAAACCATTTTATAAAATCTGAAAATGGGTTAGATATGTCGAAATTACAAGTCAGACAAATTTTAACAAAATTATTAAAAAATGTAAATGATAGTAAAAATTTAGAAATTTCTTCAAGTTTAACTAAAATTAAGGAATCCGTTTGGAATTCAATGGATAATTCCAAGCCAATATTTGAAGATTTTTATCTTCTCGATTATTTTATTTCTAAAAATATGTATGATGGAATAAATTATCTTATATTAAATGGGGATATTCAAAATGGAAGAATTTTAAAAAGAAACGTGATAAAATTATATTCGAAGTTAATAAATAAGTATAATTTGCTTTATAGCGAACAATTGAGTGATTTTGTAAGTAATAATGAACAACCAATGCGCAACACTTGCAATGTGGTGTATCCTAAATTAAAAAGTAAACTTTATGAACCTCCAGTAAAGCATAATTTTGGAGTTTACTATGAAAAATCATCAAAGTGCGTTCGTAGTGATTATGATTATGATGGTTATTGTGATTATAATAATTATAGTTATTTTAAGCCAATGGAAATTTTAAAAAATGATGAAATTCCAAAAAATGATGAAAATGATGAAATTATTGAAAAACTGTTAAAAGAATTTTTATCAATGATCAATTTAAACGAAGAATTATTAGAGGGAAAAACTCTTTTATCAAATGCAGCAACAGAAGATTCATCAAAAATGTTAAAATTTTTATTAGAATTAAAGAGCAACAATAAAATTGACTTTAATATAAATTATCAATTATCTTCCAGCGGAGATACAGCTTTAAGTTTGGCCCTTTCTAATAAAAAATGGAATAATTGTGATATTTTATTACAAAATGGAGCATGCCCTAAAATAAGAAACAATGCAGGAATATCACCAAACTTTTGTAAAGATTACGAGTGGAAAGAAATACTTGATAAAAATGCAGTTAAAACTGGATGGTTTTAAAGTAAAAAATGAGTTTTTCGTTTTAATATTTTAATTTTATGAGTTTTTTATCCTAATCTTATGTGTGTATATTTTATTCTCTTTATTATCCTCTATATTCTTCCTCCTTATCCTTCTGTCGTTTTCTTTATTCCATTCAATTTAATCCAAAAAAATTGAAAAAAAATTGTATATAAAACAATGTTAATAAAAAAGTGTTTATAAACAAATACAAAATGATGATTGACTATCAAGAGCAAGAATCAAGCTATATTTATTTAAATTGTTATATAAATAGCGAGGAAGATGAAAATCAAATGGGAAAAAACAATAACAAAGTGAAAGTTAAATGCAACTCTTATATACTAAAAATGTCATCGATTATTTCTGAAATGAAACAAGATATAGAAAACATAGGAGACGAAGATTTGCCCATCCCACTCCCAAATGTATCACCAAATACTATGGAGTTGATAAACAAAATTGTTGAGCATGAAAATAATTTGAAAAATTATCACGACAATAAAAATGTTGATGACAACAGTTACGATGAAATTGGAGATGGAGATAATAGCATGGAAAGTGGTTATAACAGTGACGGAGAAATTAATAACGAGTGTACTTTGACTGAATGGCAATTAAAATTCTTTGATTTGGAAGACAAAATATTATATGAATTGACAATGGCATTTAACTATTTAGGAATGAAAGAATATTTAAACATTGCTTGTAAAAAAATTGCTATGGAAATCGAAAATATTTTAGATGATAAAACTTTTAACGAAGAAGAAAACATTGAAAGATTGAGAGCTAAATTTAAATTAGTTGATGATTTTAGTCCAGAAGAACGTGAAAAAATTAAAAAAGACAACGAATGGATCCATGATGATGAAGCGAAATACTAATGATTAGAATAAGTTATCAGTTATAACATTAACAGTTCCTTAAGAACATCAATAATCGTTGTTTTATTTTTTTCTATAACAATATAGATGTCATTTTTTATAATTTAATAATTTCAAAATGTAAACATAATAATTTTTTTAAAATAAAAAATTCCCGATAAACTTAATGCCAAAGTTTAAAATAAGTTAAAAAATGGTTAATAAATAACCTACCTAAAAATTAAAATTAAAATTAAAATTAAAATTAAAATTAAAATTAAAATTAAAATTAAAATTAAAATTAAAATTAAAATTAAAATTATTTACGAATAAATTGCAGTTACCACAGTTTACTTTCCAAATTCCATTGAAAATATAGAGTGAATTTTACGAAAAAAATAAAAAAAAAAACATAAAATATCTAACAAATCTTAAAGTTTTAATTATCGATTACCTTGATGAATCAATAATAAAAAAAACAAAAAAATTAATTTTAAAAAAATTATTGTAACACTACATTGACGGTGCAAATAATAAAATTTTTACATCTATAATGACATTTTTCTATTTGTAATGACATTTTTCTATTCATAATGATATTTTTTTGTAATTTATCTAATTTCATTTATTTTTTAGTCTATTTGTGAAATAATAATGTTAATCTTGTGTAATAAAAATGTCCATTTTACAGTTTAACCATTAATATAATATGATCAAGTTAATTTAATCATTAAAATATAATTTTGTTTTTTCAATATATATATAACAATGAAAATAACCCCACTTGTATCAGCATTTTTTATATTTTTAACCATGCTGTTAATGGGATTATCAACAAGACATTGGAATGAAGAAGAAGAATATGGAACAGATTGCAACGAATATGAAGGGACTCGACTTTATTTATTAATATTCGGAGTATTAACAGGCGTAATTTCTTTAGTTTTAAATGTAACAGTTGGATTTGAATTATTGTGATGATAAACTTGATTTGCAATAAATGATAATGATAATTAAAATAAATATGGCGATTATGATAATCACAAATCTGAGAGTGATCGGAGTTTTAATTATGTATTTGTTTCTGGAGCTAAGTTCGTTGAATAAAGTGATGGCATTTATAGAACTTGATTCTAATGATGTGAATGAATAATCATCATAAAAACTACCATTGTGACAACCACAGTTATATAAATTATTGAAACTAGATAGCTGGCTAACTTTTCCAGAATGATAAAAAAAAGCAGTATCCGACGAATGCCATTTTCCATTTTCATAATAACTGTCATTCATTACCATTAAATCTGGATCAGGAATATTTTTGTGAATGGTTTTTATTTGTCTAAATACTTCTTTTTTAAGTTCATCTTCAGTGCATTCATCAGGAGTTTTATGAATTGAATCTGAAATGTTGTGTTTGCTAATGCATGAACTTATAACTGTTTTAGGATGTGTTGTGTCAAAAGTCATATAATCTGACATGGTTATCATAATAATTCCCCATTTAGTTGGTAATGAACCCCATATTTTATTAATTTTAATTTTCTTAAACCAATAAAACATCACTGGTATGTAAGTAATATAATTATTTTTATGAGCAAAATTTGCAAATGAAGAATAATTTCCAAATGCATTCTTAACAATAATATCTTGAGTATTTTCCAATATTTTAATAATGTTGACCGGTGGAATGGCAAGTATAAAATTATGGCCTTCGATAATTTGAACATTTTTTTTATCATTTAAAACGGACAAATGTGAAATTTTATCATTATTTTTTTTGGCAATTTCGATAACCTCAGTGTTGAGAGAAATGTTTACTCCATTTTCAATTAATTTATCATGAAGATCTTTAAACAAGGAAATATCATTTGGTTTTTTTGGTAAATAAAAATCATAAAAAAAATTTTGATTTATTATTTGGAGAAACTGAAACACACTATATTTATCTTTATCTGCACCGTCACTTAACCTGCATAAACTATCAATAAGTGAAGTCGTTTCAGAAGAATAGCCTCTATTTGTCATTAACTGCCCTATAGTTACATTTTTTAACTGATCAAACATGAAAATAAAATAAAACACTAACCATTTAATTTCATTCAAATTCATGCTAGAAATAATTCTTGGACCTGTTTTTTTAATATTATAATCGTATTTAACGAAATATTCATAAAAATCCATTTTTAAACTTTTGAGAAAATTAATAAATGTGAAATAATTTGAACTGTAAATTCTTGGACCATGTTCAGTAAATAATCCATTTTTTACATTTTTATGATCGTATCTTCTAACCCTGTGGCAACCTCCAATGTTATCCTCTTTGTCTATTAAAGTTACTTTCTTTCCCTCTTTTGCAAAACAAAGAGCTAAAATAATCCCAACCGGACCGGACCCAACGATGACATAATCATTCATTTTTATATAATAAAATGAGATTAAATATTAAAACAATGCAGCGCTTCCATAATAATTCGTTATGGAGTTAATCTTAGAATTAACAAAATTAAGGGTATTGCTATAAAAACTGTAAGCATCTTCAATAAAATTAATATGATTGTCCATTTTTTCGCTTGACTTTTCAATTTTATTAAGTTTATCGATTATTTTGTCCAATTTTTGATTAATTTCTTCAAGTTCATTAGTTTCTTCAATTTTATTTCTTAAATTTTTATTCATCGTGTTTATATTTAAATAAATAAAATAATAATGGTTATAAACATGAGTGAGTATATGTTATCTGAGTTTAGTTTTGAGTTTAAAAACTATGAAAAAGCAATATTTTCATCTTTGAATTTATTGTCGAATATTGTTAATTTTCACGATGTAAATAAATCAGAGTGTTTTTTGTTAGATTTTGGAGAAAGTATTCGTGAGTGTAAAATAAAAGTAAAACAAATAAAATACAATGACAAGGTATATTTATACAAAATTATAAAATTGCCAATATTTTCTCTTAAAAATGGGGCTCTTTTACTGGGTTCAAGAGATTATAATGATTTGCTAGAGGGTATAACCCTAAAATTAAATTTAAAAGAATATAAGGGTAAATGGAATAATTCAAATGAAATTATTTACTTAAATGATGAAAGTAAAAATATTGTCCATTTAAAATTGGAAAATTAACATTGAGTTGAATAAAAAATTTATACAAAAACACTTATCGCATCACTTTTAGTATAAATGCTTTATGGTTGGTATTTTATTTAAATGCGCTCTCTTATGATGGGCATAAATAGAGTAAAAAATAGATTATAAAGAATTGAAATTCGCCAAAATATCATCCTTCATGTTAGAGATGAGGATAAATAATTGAATCTTTGATCCAATTATGACTCCGAACTAAAAACAAGATCAAATTGTTTTTATTTCTATTTTTGTCAATTACATCGTTTAATAAAAATTGAAATAAAAACAATTTGATAACATGGGATAATATTTTGGGATTATAAATACTTATAAACATTCTAATCACAAATGAACTCTGAAGGATCTTATGATGAAAATGACAATGATTCAAATGTAGAATCTATAAATGATTCTGAATGTGAATCAAATTCCGAAGAAGAAAATGTTAAAAAAGAAAAATTAACCAAAAAAAATGAAAAGAAAGAAAAAAAAGAAAAGAAAGAGAAGAAAGAGAAGAAAGGGAAGAAAGAGAAGAAAGAGAAGAATGAATCAAAAGAAATCACTGAAGAATACGATGACACTGATGATGAAACAGATAAAAAGAAAGCGGACAAAAAGAAAAAGAAGTCTAAAAAAACTGAAGAAGAATCTAACACTGAAGAATACGATGACACTGATGATGAAACAGATAAAAAGAAAGCGGACAAAAAGAAAAAGAAGTCTAAAAAAACTGAAGAAGAAGCTAACACTGAAGAACATGGCGACACTGATGATGAAACAGATAAAAAGAAAGCGGACAAAAAGAAAAAGAAGTCTAAAAAAACTGAAGAAGAAGCTAACACTAAAGAACATGGGAACTCTGATGATGAATCAGATAATAAAAAAGTAGATAATAAAAAAAAAATAAAAAAATTGCCAAAAATGACAGACAGCGAAAAATATTCAATCCACTTTTTAAGTATGAACCGCGATGATCTTGTGGCATTTTGTGCAAAAAATGATATTTTAAACGAAAAATTCCCAAAATCGAAACAAGAATTGATAAAAATAATTATAGATAAAATGATCACAGATAATTATGACAAATTGAGTGAATTAAAAATTGACAATGAAAATAAATTGCTCAGTTTGTTATTGGCTTCTTATAGTAAACAAATATTGAAATTTTTGTGCGATGAATTTAAATATAATTATAATTATGAAAAAAGGACAAATAAAAACGATTTAATTGGTACAATAAAAGACAATAAAGAAGGATTAGAAAAAATATTTATAAAAGCCAATCAGTTTGAAAAAAAGTAATTTGATTTATCACAAAATTAATATTAAAAATATTAAAAATAATTAAAAATAATTAAAAATATTTAAAAGTTAGTCAATTTAAATTGTTTAAAATAGTTATACTCTCTCATTTCTTAATTTAACTTTTAACCTTAAAAAATCGAATAGAAAAATTGAAAATAAAAAATTAAGAACACTATGTTTAACAATGGAAATATCGTCGATAACACAAACAACAATATGAACAACAACATGAACAACATGAACAACATGAGAACAAACGAAAGAAACAAACATGTTCATGTTCAAAGGGACACAGTGGATAAACCTAAACCCTTGGAAAAAGATTTTGCAATTGAATTATTAAATAATAATGTGCCAATGGGCTATCATCAATTGTTGATTAAAATTTTTAATGATGTATTGGAAAATGGAAGAAAAAAACATGAAAATAAAAAATCACACCAAATTAATAATAATACCAACGGATATAATGATCGCAAGAAGAAAACCGGAGAAATAATTTGTAAGTATGATCCAAATTGTCGAAAATTAGTTTGCACATTTAAACATACTAAACAAGTGAGAGATACCAATGTTCGAAAAAAAATGTGCAAATATGGAACGGATTGTAATCATCGTGAAACATGTTTCCGCGATCATGGCGATGAACATAATGAAAGTTATTCAGAAATATTTCATGATTTAAATAAGTATGACAGTGAATCTGATTCAAGTAACGATGAATTAATTAGTAAAAGATCTTCCACCAATGAGGATCAAATTAACAGCAAAGTCGTTAAGATATCTAACAATGACAACAATAATGACGATAACGGCAATAAAGATGACGATAATGATGACGATAATGATGACGATGAAAATGAAAATAAACAAGAAAAAAATGAAAATAAACAAGACAAAAATAAAAAAAAATAATTGCGAAGAGGATGATAATAAGGATGAGAATGAAGATGAAAAAGTTAATAACGAAAATGATCCTAAAAACAAAAAGAATAAAAAAACTGATCCTAAAGTTAAAAAGACAAAAGAAATAGTTAGACTTAAAACAAAAAGTAAAACTAGCGAATGAAAATTATTTTATTAAAAATATGCATTTGCTTCGCATAATTATACACGTTTTTTTAAATTAATTTTATTAAAAAGTTCATCTATTTTTTACATTCACATATATTTTTGATCCACCTCCATATTACTTTACGATGCACAATATTAACGTCATAAAATATAGTGAAGAAGGGTCAATTAAAGAGTTAATCCGTAATAAAAGTTAAACAATAAACGACGATGATAATTGATAATGAGATAAATATTGCCAAAAACGTTAAAAATTTATTTTTATATCTAAATTTTTTTTTATTTCCAAATATGCAGTCCATTTTATCAGGATTTTTTTGAAGCGCAACTCTGTGTTTTTTGATCAGCTTAATTATAGGCTTCGGTCTTTTATTCCTGTCTTTATAACATAAAAAATTCATAATTCTTTCATTATTACCCTTATAAATTTTTTGAATTTTAAATGGTCCACTAAAGGAAGGCAACAAAGTGAGCTCTTTCAATGGATATTTCAACTTTTGGATAATATATTGAGCAGATATATGCATAGAAAAATATTCTGTGATATACCTTATGGGCACATTTACATATTTTTTTCTGTCATCGATATAATCTTTAAAACTTGAAAATTTATTTGCCCGAATAATAAATTCATCATACCATAACATCATAAATTCGTTACCTTTTGTACATGCAAAAAACCAATTTTCAATAATTGGATATTTTAATTTTCCATGCATTGTGTAGGCTAAAAAATTTTTTGAATTATTCAAAATAGTGTTAAGAGAATCAGTGCATATAATCGTCGCATCCATCCACACACCACCGTGTTCTTTAAGAACACATGTTCTCACGAAATCAGATGTTCTTTGTTTTTTTTCCAGAGAGAAATTTCTTAATAATTTTACATCAATTGATGTGTAATTATTATAATTATTTTCATTTATTATTGTTATTTTATAATCTGGATTAAATTTTTTCCAAGTACCCACACAATGTTTTACGAGTGAAGGAAGTTTTTCAGAGTGCCAAAAAGTGTATATGTGCTTTGGGATAAAATTCATTGTAAACTATACATTAAGGGAGCATTAAATATAAAACATCTTTAATTTTATATTCGTGAATTTTATTTTGAATCTTGAATAACAATTTATATAAATTATCAGCATTTATTAAATAAATACCATCACAATACTTTTCATAAGATTCGATGTAAGTGAACTCATTTACAAACTTTCTAATATCATTCGAGCTCGGTAAAACAGCACCATCATCTATAAATAAAATGTTACCTTCGAATTCACTGAGAATGTCATGAGTAACAAATAAATAATATCCTATTTCAACGAATTTACTTTTGATAATTTTTTGGCAGCGCGACGTTATATCATTATCAAGTATATTTTGATCATCACGGTTATTAACGAATGCTATTTTGTGATCAAAAACGTCTAAAATATCTTTTTCTGGCAAATTACAATTCGTCATTAGAATTGTTGAATTAGGGTAATGATCGTAAATAAATTGTTTTAATTCGTCATTTTTGGAACTTTCTATTAATGTTTTTCTAATAATTTTTAATTGTGATGATAATTTATAATTGTGGGATTTATAGTAATTTTTAATTTTTGAGAATGATAATTTAATTAATCGAAGAAAAACAGTGCAGTTAATTTGCTCAATGTACTCCAAATAAGAAATGTTCCAACTCTCATGAATATATTCATAATATTCGGAAATCATATTTTTTTTTATTTCATCATTTAAGTTCAAATTAACACAAAATATGAGAGATACAAAGTCATATAAAATTGGACCCATCGATATATCTTGATAATTAATAATATAACTACTGTCATCATAAATAAATATGTTACTAGATTCAAAATTAGTATGAGTTGGAACAATTGGTTGAGATGAAACTTTATTGATGATATTAGTTGTTAAATTTAAAAGATGAGGTGAAAATGAAGAAATATCCTTTTGGAAACTCTCCTTATCATAAACTTTATTTTTAAATTGCAAAATGTTAATATTGTGCAATTTTTTATTCCAATTTATGGCACACTTTAAATACTTCATCAAAGTATTTTCCGGCGCTAAAGTAGAAATAAATAAATGAAGATTATTATTTATTGACGCTACATCATTGATGTTTTTCAATGGAATATTACCAAGGTCTTCCTGTATTACAATTTTTTTTTTATGATCACAATAATATAAATCAGGAACATGTCCAATAAAATATTTCAACATAATATTAGACATCACAAATGATTCATAATATCCCTCTTTATCACTGCAATAGTTAAACATATCGATAATTATGTAATATTTATTATTCTTGCGACACCTATATATTTTTTTAGTAAGTTCGTCATTATCATATTGCTGATCGCTACTTAAAATAGAATTGTAAAAATTAATATCGTTCATAGTTTTGTCAATGGTTAATAATGTGCAAAAAATTTAATACGTTATAACTAAATTAAAAAATATGAGTGAAAAAATCACATTAATAACTTTTCAGCTATTTTATAATTGAACATATTCTGTTCCATAAAATGTTCCATTTTTAGAATCCCCACTGTACCACTTTGATCTACAAAATATACAATTTTGATCAGAAGATGTCGATAACCACTTTTTCATACAATCTGAATGTGTCATATTACTACATACTTGACAAATGTCTAACTTTGATTTACTCGAGTCCATATTATCAAAACATATCATGCAATCTTTGTCTTCACTTTCTAAACATTTAACTTCGGGAAGTTTAACTTTGGTCGTAGCTATTTCATATTTTTTAAGGAGTTCTTTATTGGTTAATTCGGAGTCAATGATGGTGCTCAAATTTTTAATTTTATTTTTAAGCAATTCATTGTCACTGTATTTTAATTTACATTGATCATAAAAATAATGATCTTTAAATTTAAGGATTTTAACTAATACAAAACAAATATGTTTACAAACACATTTATATTTTACGCAATGAGTTTTCATATCAGGACAATTGCACTTAATAGAGCCATTTTTTAAATATATAACATCATAAATTTTTTGAGTTGACCCGGAAATTTTGAAACATGCGAAATCATCTTTTTTACAACTTAACATATTTTTTATGAGATAAAAGTTTTCGCAGTAAAGTTTAACAAATCTTTTTCGTTGATTTTCTGTTAAATTATTTGGAATATTATTTTCGTTCATTTTTTTAATATATACTTTATATATTAATGTGTATTTAAGCTATTTGTAACGTATCAAAAATTAGTTTTTATTAAAATTGTGAACATGAAGTTTTTTAAAATTTAAATCTGTAAATAATTGTAAAAAAATAATTTAAAAAATAACTGGGCTTTTAGCCATTTCTCAGCAATTCCACAAATTCTTTCCTGGAAATTAAGTTAGGGTTTGCATGTTCACGAACATGTCTAATTTGAATACTCGCTCTTTTTCTATCGAAATCATTAATAAACCATTTTGGCATAGTTTCAGGATGAACTTTATCTATTCCATGATAGGTTTTACTGAAATCAGTAATAAATATATCCCCTGAATTTAAAAGAATTGTTTGATTTCCAAAAATGAATCTTGTAGACGCTCCGAGATTAACTGAAATCCCCCAATCGACATATTCATCTTTATGAACGCACATTTTACCAGATCCTCCATAAAGTTGAGCGTATACTGAGTTTGGCTCTTTACTAAGAGCGTTATATATATCTTCAAATTCTTCAGAATTTTTGAATAATTCAGAAATTTGTTTAGCCATGTTAATCCATTTTACAGGTTTATCACAATTGCTCGTCCCAGTATAAACTAAATTATAATAAGCAATAGGATAAGGAGTTTTTTGTGGAATATGCATAATTTCAAAATGCTCGTCGGAATTTTTTGAAATTTCGATTGAATATTGGAACATTTCTTTTTGCTCGTCTTCATTGAGATAATTTCTAATCAACCATCCGTTATTATTTTCATCTTTATATTTTTCAATAACTCTTCCACCAGAGTAACATAATTCAAAGTTAGTTTTTTTAACTCCGAGGACAACATCTCTCTCTGAGAATGCTGAAGGTGAAAAATAATTTAAAGGTGGTAAATCTTTGGGTAATTCAATATTAAAATTTTGCGTAATGAGAGCCATTGCCATTTTAATTTCATAAATCGCAAACATTTTACCTGGGCATAAATGTATTCCAGAACCCCATGTCATAACACTTTCAGCTCCATCTGATTCATTTCTAGGTTCTAAATATCTACTTGGATCATATTTATGGGCATCCTTGAAGACGTCAGAGGAACAATCTAAACTCATTAACATAGGCTCACAAAGTGCCACGCTATCAGCACCACTTAAATCATACCCACCTAATATGCAATTATCAACCATTGGCTTTCTTTGCAAAGCAAAAATATGACTTTGAAGTCTGGCTGACTCCATCATGCATGAGTTAATAACTTTAGAGGAATATAAATTTCTAATTCCTTCATCATTGTTATCTTTTAAATATTCGTAACTTTCATATTTTACCTTGTCCCACCAACTTAATTCTCCATTTTCACTCCTTTGATTGACCGCTAAATCAGTCACAACAGCAGATAATCCAAGAGCAGTATTTTCCGAGCTCACATACAATAAGCAAACAATTATATCTCCAATTTGATCATCAGTCAATGATTTTTTCGTTTTTTCATCAACATAGTCAACAGATGTTCTAATAATCATTGAGTTTATTTTACCTTTATCGATTCTATACTTGGCAATTTCCGGTTTCAACCAATTAACGATTTGTTTTCTGTATGGCCTAAGGATAAAATAAGAAAGATATCTTAAAAAAGTTAATGGAAAGAAATAAGTTAAAACAACAATTTGATTAACCTTATTTGTAAATTTCATTAACACCTCATAAATTTCATCGTTTAATTCCATATCGACAAAACATCTTGCGCTTGTTGAAGACACAAACCTAATCATTTCATCAGTTAATTTAATTTTTTCAAAAGAGCAATCGTCATTCATTTTAAGTTTTAATCTTTTAATCATTTCTTCGGCTTCAAATCTAATTTTTGGAACAAATTCGCTAAACCTCACAGCGATGGTTTTTTTAACAATCGTAATTATGGTCGGAAGTGATGATGGGTCATCTGAAAATGCATCTGCAAAAAAGAGATCAGTTAAAACTGAATACATTGACATTTGTTCTTCTTTAATTCTAAAGTATTCCTTAACCATACTTCTATCGCATATGACCACAATATTCCTGTTAAAAATTTTCAATTTAAATATTTTGCCATATTCCCGGTAACATTTTCTAGTAAATCCGATGATGTCTTTTGAAAATTGAATTCCGTGTCCAAAAAATGGATAAGAACCTTCAACGAATGGAACTGTTTTAACTCCTTTGATTTTTTCCTTTTTTTTCTTGATAAAAAAAATATAAGCTGAATAAATAATTAGAGAAACTGCGAATGATTGAATGAGCATTTTAAACAAATTATATTTGTTGTTATTTTTTTAAGTGAAAAAATGAGAGTTTATTAAATAATTATAATTGAATATTTTAACTTAAAAATAAAAGTTCATTATTCATTATGGAAAAAAAATATTATAATTTGACATATTGCAAAAAAAATGAAATATGCTGGAAAAATTTTAAAAAATAGTTCAAAGAACAGTGAGTTATTGTTTAATGAAATCAAAAAATTAAAAAATGCGCGATCTAATAATGAAGATGAATCTTTTGAAGATTACAATAATAAAAAATATGGCACAAAAGAATTTAATGACCACTTATTCGCGATGACCGCAATTGGGTATCTTTTTATTTAACACAACATAAATTCCAAATATTCTATTAACATGAAATAAACTCCAAATATTCTTTTGTTTTTTTATTAACTTCTTTTGATCCAACTCTATTTTTTTTTAAACATCCGCAATATTTAGGGACATAAAATATTTTTGAAATATTTGAGCGTTTACATCGTGAACACCTACAAAGTGTTTCTTTCGAATTTTTTTTTATCATTTTGCTAAGTTGCTCATTTTCGAAAACTAAAAATATTTTTTTTTCTTTCGTTTTTTTATTAATAATGTGATATACTTCTATTTTATTATTTTCTTGTTTGTTGAAATTTGGAAATGATTCTTTTCCAGAATTCAATTCAAAAAAATATTTTTTATCTTTAAAAAAAGAACCAGAATTAAAACATTTGAATTCATTATCTGCCAAATAAACATGTGACCCACAAACTGACTCAATGTAATATGATAAATCAAAATTACAACTTGATGATCCGTCATTTATTTTTAGTATTTTCCCATTAATTATTTTATTTTTCTCATTTAACAGTTCATCATCATTTGGTAGTTTCCCATTGTCCGATGATGGATTATTGTTCAATGATTCATCACCAGTTGATATATCATTGATGGCTACATTGCTTTTACTACCGCTTTCATTATCATCAGCATTAAACGAAGAACAGTTACTTTTACTTTTATTAATTTTAGATAAAATGGAATTACACATGTTTGATTTATCGGAATATAATAAGTCATCTTCTTCTATTAAGCTACCATTTTCTTCCATCAAGTTATTATTTACTTCCTCTAAATTGTCATCTTCTTCCGTTAAATTATCGTCTCTCACTGTTGTTTCCATAGTATATATCGCACACTTATAATAAATAAGCAAATGAAATTAACCATAGAATAATTATATTTATAATTCAAAACTATAATTAACATAAATAAATAAATATTTAAAGATACAAAAAGAACAGTGATAAGAATGGAAAACACTTTTAATAATTTAAAAATTTCTGAAAAAATCGACTCAGTAAGTAACTCTTATAATGATGTTAAATTTATAGAATTGGATGATGTTGAAAAAACGAAGCAACCTGCAATATTGTTAATCGATGCATCTGGATCTGTGAAGATGGAGTACAACGATGGAGCTGGTTTTACTATATTTGACCATATTGAGAAATTGGTAAAGAAAATAAAAGCTGATCATTTTAGGGTAATATTTTGGAATTCCAATCGACCATCCAATTCATCTAATTTTCCAAATGGAATTATGAGAATGATGCATGCTATTGAAAAAAATAAAATAAGTCAACCATTTTATTTAGTGAAAAATAAAATAGATTCAAATTGTTTAACATTTCCTCATTTGGCATTTAAATTTATTCCAGAATCTTGGATTAACAATGTCGAACCGACTCACATTTACTTTATAACTGATGGTAATATTGGATACGTTTCATGCGATCAATATGTGAAAAATGACTTGAAAAATGAACTTAAAAAAGAAATAGAAAAGTTAACAAAGACCAATAATAATGTTCATCTTCATATTATAACTATAGAGAATAATAACATAGATTTTACAAAATCAGAATCATTATGTCTTATGGCTGGTGGAGACGTATTTAAAGTGATCCAAGATAATAATTTAACAAATAATATAACAGAGTTCACATCATACACTCCAAATAATCCAAATGGGTTTAAACATATCGGAAAAATAATTTATCCATCAGGACATGTTCCTTTTGGAACAAAATGTTTTTCAGAATTGAACACAGGTAAATTTATATCATATTTGCAATTGCTGATTTCAAACTCTGAAAATGAAGAAACATTATTAAAAATAATCCAAAATTTATCAGACACTTTAAAATATTTAATAAAAGACAAATCTCCAAAAATGGCAGATGATATTATTAATGTTTTTTGTTTTTTATTTAGAGACACTGAAATAGATGAATCAGTGGTAAATTTCGTGTTAAAAGAGTCTATTTCGTCTGATTCTGATGGAAAAACTTTAATTTATTCGCAGTATAGAGATAAAATTAAAAATTATTACAAGGAGATTAATAAATTATTGCAACAAAATACTAAAAATATGTTGGGTTTTGGAGTTGTCAATAATTTTATTTCTCTTCCAATTGGAAACAAAATAATAACAGGAAAAAAAAATTTAATAGATGCACCAATTACTATAAATAAATGCACTTATCAACAATCTTCGGTCAGTATGGAAGATTATAGAATGATTATTCCAGTCTTGCCTTTTGTAACAAGTGATCTTTTGACTGATATTAACGAGCAATCAATTAGACAATTTACCAGAGTAATTATATCGAGACAATATGGTGTTAATCAAATGGAAGATATAGTTGTCTATATAATTTTATATCTGAACCTTAAAATAATGTTGTCGAATTTGAGCTCAGAATATAAATTGTGTTACAAAAGATTAGCTTTAATAATGTTGGGTAAAAAATTTATAAACGAAGATGTAACTGAATTAGAAAGATTAAAGAGTGGAAAACTTCCAATTTCGAGTGATGGAAACTCTGAAAAATTTTATTTAACAATGAACAAAATTGGCAATATTTTTAATAATAAATTTAAGCCAATGACAATGTGGTACTTGCTTTGTTGCTCGTTGGATGACAATATGCTAGTTGATAAGCAGTATATTCACTGTAGAGATTCGGTAAAAGAAGATTTAGAAATTAAAGAAATCGTGATTGACGATAATATTAAAAATAATGATGACGTAAAAAATAACTTATTTAAGTTATTGAACAATGATAATGAGTACAATATTATTGAAATAAATAATTTAGATTATCAATGTATAATAACTTTGGAAGATTGTTCAAAAGAAGGAGGATATATTATATTGCCCCATACAACAATTTCAAATTTAACATGTTCTCCGAATTTTGTTATATCAAAAAGTGGTTTTGATACTTTGCAGAAACAAGAAAGAAATTTTTGCCCAATATGTTATCAAGATTTAGACATCCATCGTTTTTCAATTGTTGGTCCAAAAGTTATAAATTTGGATGAAAGTTCATCCAGCGAAAATATGTTCAGCAAAGTAGAAAAATATACATTTCCATCAAATATTTCTCATCTGTCATTTAATTCAAATACTTTCCACAGTGAATCGTCAAATGTGAACAATAGTGAAATCTTAAGTGGCGATAAATTGAGCGAATTACCTCTTAAAAATAAACAAATAAAAACTTTGATAATTATGAAAGGGACAGTTGGATCAGGGAAATCAACTCACGCAAATGCAATTCAAAAATGCATCGAAGAAATTGGAGGTTATTGCATTAACGAAGGAACAGATAAATACAGAAAAATGGGTTATTCGTCTCAATGTGCGATAGAACAAGTTGAAAATAAAATGAGAGAAATAAATAATGTAAAAAATAATTTATTAGTGGTTATAATTGACACTTGTGGTGATAAAGGTGGTAATAATATATTTGGACATAATTTTCAAAATTGGAAAACAATTAAACATTATCCAAATTTTATTAAAAATGACAACAATTTATTTAATGGCTATTTGTCTTGGTCTTTAATAAACGTTTTAAATCGTAAACATTCAAGTCAATCAACTGAGTATTATTTAAATCCAGTAGATGCAGGAATATCAACTTGTGTATCTGTGCACACAAAAAAATCAATAGCAGTGTTTGGAAAAAATAGAACAAGTACATCTGTTACATTTGAACTTAATAAATGTGGAATTTTTAACAGTGAAAGGTTAGAAAGAATAAAAATTATGGCGAGTAAATATGAACAGCATTTAAATAATAATTTAAAACAGGAATTAGAGGTTCAAAAAATAGTAGAACAATGTTTATGAAAAACTATTTAAACAATGTTTTTTAATTAAACTTTTGTCGACTTTCATTTAATTTTTTTTTAATTAAAAAATTTAGTGTTTAAAATTTTTAAATAAATATACTTTTACAAATTATAAATAGATTTAACAAACTATGTCAAGCAATAGCGATACGAAATTATTAATAGCCGCTATTACATTTATGGCTGGAGCACTGATAATGCTGTTTAACGAATATTATAAAACAAAAAAACAAAATGAAGAAGTAAATTTTGCTTCAGAATTAAAAAGGAGATTTGGAAGAATAGATGATGCAAAGAGTAGATCTCAAAAAACAAAGAGATTTTACGATTTTATTATAAAAAACAAAAATCAATTCGATGATTTAATTTATGAGAAAATCAAATATATGGCAGATGAATATAAATACACCGAATACGACATAATAGATGAATATAAAAAATTACTTATCAAAGATAATTTTGACAAATTTTTAGAATTATTTGATTGGAAATATATATCTTTAGAATCAAATATTGATTATGGGTTTATATCAACGTTCCACCCTTTCCTTGATTTTTGTTTAATAAACAATAACAATAATTTAAAAAACATTGATATGAAAATGATCGAGCATAAGGGAAATTTAAATTTAAAATACAATGTTGTGTGCGACGAAGTAAAAAATGATGTTGAACATAAAATGAAAATAGATGAAAAAAAAGTAAATGAGCTATTTTTCGAATTATTTATAAAAGTTAATTAAATGTCATACAAAATTCCATTTTTTTTCATATTAAAATGTGAGCATCTATTTTTAGTGACTGGATTAATGATCTTAGTGAAATATTTAAAATTTCCATTTTTTAATTTTCTTTTATAAGATTTTTCTAACCTTAATTCTTTATCATCTCCACAAATATTTTCGCTGTTACCAGTAACTTTTAACTTTATTCCTCTTCCTATTTTTCTGTCTTTATTTTTTTCTGATACAATTGTTATTCTTTTGTTAACTTCATTGAATGACTTCGGATTATTTTTAAATCCACAACCAAAATTATAATTGTACCATTCGTGAGACATATTGCCATTAGGAACGTCAATTTCTCTTAAATTAAGTTGTCTTAATAAATTCATATCACTTCCATGTTTATGATATTCAGGAATTCCGATTATCTTTGTTTTTAATCGACACTTTCTATTTGGTCTATTTCCTCCATTATTTTTATTTATCCCATTATTTTTGTTTTTACCCTTTTCGTTATTTACATTTTCATTGTTATAATTATCATCGTCGTCATTTTCATTATTTACATCGTCATTTTCATTATTTACACCATTATTGTAATAATTATCGGCATCGTTATTATTATCCTCACCATCATCATTATTATCCTCACCATCATCATTATTATCATCTCCATAATTACTTTCTTCTTGGTCTTGATAATTACTTTCTTCTTGATAATTACTTTCTTCTTGATAATTACTTTCTTCTTGGTCTTGATAATGGCCATTAAATTTTGGTCCATATGTTACGTTGCAATTACTGCAACTATTTTCAGTTTTATCGCTTACATTTTCATTCGTTAAATTATTTCCAGAATTATTTCCAGGAGGGCCGTACTCATTACAATTATTTTTATGATAAATGTAAGATCCAATTAGCGAAAATAATAAAATGAGAGCAACTAGAAACATGAAGAAAGATAAATATTTCCAATTTAATTCCATTTATTTACTTATACTTTAACTTAAGAAAATATTAATTATTCAAACATTTTTAACTCTAGTCATCCTTTTTATCGCAATTTTTACTGTGGTAAACCCACAATGAAATTAACAGTGATAATAGAATAATATTAAACAACGCCATTGATAAAAAAGTTATTTTCCATTGTTTTTCGGACAATTTAACCATATTTATATAATTGTTATATATTATTGATTGGCGAAAATTTAAAAACACGACTTGTTCATATTTTTAAAAGACACAACTTGTTTACATTTTTAAATTTGAACTGTGGAAATGAAAATAATTGTAATTTTCCACCCATTCTACTATATGCATTGCTGATCTTTTTAGGGGTAGGTATTACATAATATTTTAATCTCTTGTTCAATTTGTTTAATTTATTTAATTATTTTTTTCAATTTAATTAATTTCTTCTATTTTATCGATTTAAATAATTTAATCCATTTGATTAAAAACTGTAAAAAAAAAATATTTGTTAATAATATAGAAAAATGTTTAAATCATACGATGGATTAGATAATGCTCATATTATTTTAATGGTGATACTAGCTGCTTTATTATTTGTAGTTGTTAAAAACTGGGATAATCTTGAATTAAGAATGGGAAACGGTGACAATAATAATGAGAACGTCGATGGAGTAATGGATGTCGATAATAATGGTAATATGACTAAAAATTCATATGGAAATCAAGCAGTGAATAATTAACTTTAATTTTTTCGTATATAAAAATATTAAGCATTATTCATCCAAAAATTTCAAAAATATTCGTTATTCATCTCAAGTCAAATTTAATAAGAGAAGCACATATGATTGAAGAATTAAAAAGAGTTGGAATATGCGATTATAAATTTTTTAATGGAGTTGAAAAAACAAGTGATGAGGTTAAAAATTTAATCGAATCCGATTCCGTTAAAAATGTGGGGAAAATACTTTTTGGTGCCCATTGAGCGCTCTAATGAAGTATCAAACAGGGTCATTCTCAAAAATATTTTAATTAAAATAGAAAATAAAGAACTCTTATAATTTCTTGTTAATGATTGTTTATAATGTGAGTATGTTCTATCGAATGATCCGAATATAATAATATTATGTCATTCTTACAATGTTAAATCAGCTCCAATTTTAATCAATGATTCTGATAAATTAAAAAATTATTATTCTTTTTTCAATCATTACTTTAAAAGAAGTATTAAATTAAAGAATGTTAAATTTAAAAGCGACGTGGATAATTATTTTCAACCAGTGTTTCCAATAGATTCGGATGAAATATTTAATTATTGTCTATTTATTCCTTGTCCATTTATTCCTTATTGGAAAAATTACGTTAATGAAATATTTTCCGACGCCAATAACCATCTTGGTTCTTGGAAACAAATGACTATTTAAAAATTGATCAAAAACTAATTAAAAACTAGTTGAAAATTAATCATCGAATATTTGTGAACGTGAATATTTGTGAACGTGAATATTTGTGAACGTGAATATTTGTGAACGTGAATATTTGTGAACGTGAATATTTGTGAACGTGAATATTTAAATCTAAATTTTCAGTATAAATTTTTTTGCGCGAATATATTTTGAATTTAAAATAATTATTGAGTGAATTATATCATTTTTAAATATATAATCGTTTTTTTTTTCCAAATTTATTTTCATTTTTTAATAATGATCATTTATTTATAAATTAAAATTTTCTATACAAACATCAAAATGAGTCCACAAAATAAAATTTTAATTTATAAAGTATCCGCTGTAAAATATTCACCGTTTACTTTTTAAAAAATGGTTTTAAATTAATACATTTATCTTGATTTTCCACAGAATTTAAATAAAATTTTAAATCGTCATCATACGATTTAATTACACTTTCAACATCAATTTTGTTATCTGATATCCATTTAATAGATTTACCTCCACCTTCTTTAACATTTCTTTTAGGTAATTTAACTATTTTATCCAAATAATCCATGGGTATAACATAATCAATTCTTATTTTTTTAATAAATTCGATTTGTCTAACCAAATGCTCATTAACCATATCGTCAATGTATGATTTATAATTCGTTTTAAAATTATCCAAATTTGTTTTTTTCCTTTGTATAACGGTGTCAATGGAGGATATAAATCTATCTTGAGGGTGTCTCGATATACAAAAAGTAACATATTTTATTTGTTCATTTGTTAATTTGTTATACATCGCTTCTTTTCCACCTAAATGTTTTTTGATATAAAATCTCATTGACGACGATGCATTTTTAGGTATCAAAACAAAAATAATTTTTTTTTATCACATACAACACACTGATACCTATTATGATTTGGTCCTAATTTTTCCATTTATATATATGAAGTGTCAAATTAATTGAAATCATAATAATAAGTGGTTCTACTAATAATCGTTTCTAACATACTAAACCAAATTTTATATTCTATATTTATCGTTTTGTCTTTGTACGATATAATGTTAAATCTATTAGATGTTAAATACCCCCACACATCTACAAAATCATCACAATTTTCGCGACCGTTGAAAGAATTAGACAAATGTTTATGTACGTATACATCTTTTGAATTATTAAAAATAGCAGATATTTGTTGACACATAAGAAATAAATTTGAAACATCAACGTGAGGGTTAATTTGATAATTATAATCTTCCGGTTCAATGTCTAAACGAGAAATATGTTGTATGTTAAAATTACGATAATCATTATTTTTAACCACTTGGACCAATATATCTAATATATCATGAATATCTTTAATAACATCGGCAATTGTTAAAGATCTAATTTTGTCAACTATATTTTTAATTTCTTTCATAAATTGTTTTTGATCATCAAATTTATCGAGATAAGGAATTTTTTTTTCGTCAAACTTAAATCCAAACTTAGTGTAAAAAGTAATCATTTTATCTATCATTTTTATAGGGGAAATTCTCATTTCCATACTACCACACATGACAGTTGCTTGATCGTTTAAATATGTTCTTTTGACTTTTAATTTTTTTTGAATATTGATGACTATGTTAACCATTTTGGTTCCTGTTATTAATTTAGTTCTATGAATATCAGTAATGTAACTAATGTTATTTACTTCTCCTGTTTTAAAATCATGAAAATATATCTTAAAAGGATTTAGTTGCGTAAAACGTTTCTCTAATTTGTATTTTAAAATAAAAAATTTTTTTTTTGTTAATTTTAGTTTTGATTCTTTTAATTTAACTGGAAGAATTATGTCATTATCTTTAATATAAAAATCTTCCCCAAAAACATTAATTAAAATATTCAAATTTTCTTGGACATTTTCTGTAAAATTATAATCTTTGGATAAATCGAAAATCATTTTTTCATCAATATTTTCCACATTGTCATTGTAAATTAAATCACCACCCGGTAATTTTTTTTTATCAAAATATTTATTCTTATATTTATCGGAGCTCATATACAATAAAAGGTGAAAATAAATATCGCAGATAAAATAATAACCTCGATAATTTATGCAGAAAAACAAACTAAGAATTAATTATGAGACATGATAAAAATTAATTATAAAATGTAATAAAAATTAATAACCACAATAATTCACGCGTTATAAAATGGTAAACGAAGCATTATGAAAAATAGTAAATGAACAATTATGAAAATAGTAAATGATACGATATACGTTTATAAAATAAATTTATTTTTATTTTCACGTTTATTAAAAAATGAATTAAGAACTTAAAGAAAAATTAGACGAATATAGAAGAATAAAAATTTTTAATCCTAAAAAGTGGTCTGATCATGTATGCAAATTATTCAATGAATATTTAAAAATGAACAATTTGTCAGCTGCTGTTTTATCAGTGAGCGGAGGAATAGATTCAGCAGTTACTTTGGGTTTATTAAAGTGCACTTCCAAACTGGAAGATTCTAATTTAAAAAAAATATACGCGTAGAATCAACCAATAAAAAGTCCAAACTTAGCATTGGATAGAGCAAAAGAGTTATGTGATAGTCAAGGAGTTGAGTTAATAATAATAAATCAATCCGAAATTCACACTTCATTGTCGAATTTAATCCATAAAGAAATGAAATATGAAGGAAATAAAGATGAAAACGATTTTTTAGGATATTTTTGTAAATATGGAGATGGCGCTGTAGATATTCAATTGATATCTGGTTTGCATAAAAGTGAAGTTTGTGCAGTAGGAAAGTATTTAAATATTCCCGAATCAATTTTGTCAGCAAAACCAAGTAAAAACTTATGTAATGGTCAAACCGATGAAGAAGAACTAGGATTTGGATATGATTTAATTGAATTAATAACAGGAGTTTTCTTAGAGTTAGATGACGAAAAACAAAACGAATTTGTCAATGAATTGTCTCCAGATAGTTCTAGCTATTTGAGCGAACATATTAATAAATGTTTAAAAATTCATTTCATGAATAAACATAAATTAATTGGAGTTATTAATTTGTAAAAATTCTTTTACTTTATTCATCATCGTAAATTTATTCCTGGCAAAAATACATCCTTGTTTTGCTATTTTCTCGCCAATGTTCGAATTTAAATATTTTTCATAGTATTCTAAATTATCCATAACTAACTCATTTTTACAATTTTTTAACACAGGAACATAATGTTTAAACTTGACCAATCCTAATTCATCTAAACAAGAATTATATTCAAGGAATGCTAAATTTCCACAAATTAAAAATTCCATTATTTTAGCAAGTGGATAATTTAAAGGATGCTTATAAAATCCAAAAACGGCCGCTTTATATTTACACAATTGAGCATAATAATTTATTCCATTTTTATCATTAAAGATAATTCTATCTCCTCCAATGTGTGGAATATGCTCTATTAATTTTCCAATTGGATCTTTTTTATTTTTTTTATAATTTTTATATGCCAAATGTAGCATTCTTCTGACAGGATATCCGTGACAAACAGAACCAGTTAAAACTATTTTATTAATTCTATCACTCCAATTAACATCAATTTTATTAAACACATTCTCATTAAAACAATAATAATAATTAATGGTTTTTGATAAATATGGACTGCTAATATTTTGAAAATATTTTATCGAAGGTGTTAAAATATAATCAACTTTATCCAATCTAAAATCAGCGACTGGGGCATCATAAGGAATTTTATTTATTTTATTAAAATAATGCAAATCATCTTGCCAAAGATATATTTTACAATTTTTACTTTTAAATTTATCATAATTTTTTCCTAAAATCATATCAAATCCTTCGTGATGAAATCCAATTATAACTGAATTACTAAATTCTTCACATTTTAAAAAATAATTATTTATAAAATTATCAGATGTTCTTTCTTGAATTTCCATTATTTCCTTGTCGCATAATTTAAAATTATCTTTAATTATTTTATTTTTATCTTCTTCATTGATAAAATAATCCAACAAAGAAATAACTTGCATATTGTTGTTTTTTAAATAGTTCTTAATTTTATCATCATAAAACATCAAATACATAAGTTGGACAGGATATGAAACGATGTAATTTTCTTTAAAATTGTGATAAATTATTAATTTTTTCATACGTATATATCGATAGCATAAAATAATAACAGGTAGTGTAATAAATAAAACTTATTAATTTTGCATTAGATAATCATTTTTTATAAGTTGAAAAAATTTTATGTTTTAATTTATGAAAATTGAAATTATCCAAAATTTCATCATTCATGTTAGAGATGAGGATAAATAATTGGAAATTACACCGTAAAAATTGAAAAATAAAACATTTAAATATATCCGCGATAATAATTGCGATAATAACAGCGACTAAAATTAACATGAACGGCGAAGTCATGATTGATCCATATATTAAAATTCTAAAAAATGATTATGTTGAGCCTAATTTTGTATTGTTTGATGTTAAAATGTTTTCAGATATGGCGAGCGAGAGTGCAATAAAAAAATTATTTAATATATTAATTAATGATAACTTTGATCCTGATGGTGATGGAGTTAATAAAACAAATGAATTAAAAATCACAAGGCTAGGATGTAATATTTTTGGAGTTTTAAAAATGATAGTGTTCAGTGACCCGGTCGATTTTTTAGAGTGTGATTTTTTCCCAATCTATAATGATGGCAATGCGAAAACGTTAAAAAGTAAAAATAAATCTAAAATATCTAGTGTTGCACTAGTTTTTGATAAATCAAAAAAAAATTTTGAAAACATTGTAAAATTATTTAATGTAATTCAAGATTACACGGAAAGAATCCATGGAAAAAATATGAGCGTAGAAAATGGAAAAATTTGGATGGAAATTGACTGGAAATATTTAAATGACAACCAAAATCTAAAAAGACCAAGATTTAATTTAAACTTGGGAATATTCCCAAACGATGAGATTGATAAAATAAGATATATTAAAACATGCAATACTTTTATAAAGAATAAATCAAAAATGTGTTTTTCTGTAATAATAAAGGAAGGAGATATAGAATGTCCTAAATTTGTTATAAATAGGATAGATTAAGTTAAAAAAATAAATTATCCTGCTGATGAAATAATGTCAGCATTTTAAATGTGTCAATTAATGATGGCAAATATGATTTTGAAGATAGTGTGATAATGGAATAAATTGTAAATGATTGATAACTTATTATGCGAACTATTTATTATTATAAGTTAAAAAAACATATTTAATCAACTGTTAAATATATATATAAAAAAAATAGAGAAGTTAAAATATGGAAAAAGAAGAAGAACTACGAAATTGGTTCGTTTATATTTTAGAAAATGACGACAATGAAAAAACATATTTAGGAGTTACAAATAATTACGAAAGAAGGATTAGGCAACATAATGGAGAATTAAAAGGAGGTGCGAGATCTACAAGAATGGGAAAAGGAGATGGATCGTGGGTTTTGAAAATTTTAATACCAAATGTTACTAAAAGGCAATCACTCTCAATAGAAAGAACCTTAAAAAATAGAAGGAGATGTGGAAAAGGTAAGAGTCCACTTATGAGGAGAATTTATATTTTAAATATGGTTTATCCAAATATGGAGCATTTATCATTTGATTAAATAATCTCATTGTTTAATTAAACAATATTGTTGACTCGAATTTTTTTATTTTTTTCTTCAAACAAATAACATCGTTATCACTAACATATAAATAATTAAGTTCTCCGATAAAAATGATGTTATTGCTGATCGATTTTAAATTGTTATTTTTTTCGGCCGCGCGACATTTAAATTTTTAAAAGTTTAGTTAATTTGTAAAATTAATTTGGTAAATAATGAATATAATTATAACTTAGATCGATTAGTTGTATGTTAGTTAAAAAACCAATTTCATTTGAAATTACACGAATCCAATTATTAGACAAATTTAAACATTTAAAATTTGTTAAACATTTTATTTATCATCTCTTGTGAGCTTCGGATTGACCTATAAAATAATAAAAATCAAATAGTAGTAATCATAGACATTAAAATCTTAAAAATAATGGATTATTAATTGAAATATTGAGAAATATAATTTATTATCTTCTTAAAAATATAGAGAATAATAAATGCCAAAAAAAATAAGCGAGGAAGACATTGTAAATTTATTTAATAAAAAATATTTGATAGAGTTAATTTTATTTATGAAGTTTTTAAACAAGTATCCAAAATTTCACACTGATTATTCAAACTGTGGAAATAGAAAAAATGAGCTATGCATCGAAAATATAATTGATATAATATCGGATGGACTGGAACAAAACCTTAAAAATTTGGGAAATATTTGCGAATTAGATGTCATGATAAAAAATCGGATAAATGAAATGTATAATGACGTGAATCGAAATAAACTTGATGATGAATTGAAAAAATCTATTGGACATGAATTTTATTTAGATGACATCCATAATTTTCAAAAAATGAAAAGTGAAACTTTCAATAAAATAATAATTTTTCCGTTGTCTGAAAGGTATCAAAAAAAAATATCAAAAATAAAAAATCCATTTAATGACGTAGATTTGAGGAATAATTCGAAAAGTGCAAATTCTTTAAAAAAAGAAGCGTTAAAAATAAAAAACGATCTAAATAAAATAAATTTTTTGATGGAATGTTATAAAAAAAACGCCAATAGAGAGAATTTAATAAATATAGTAATGAAAGAATACGATAATGCTTTAGAATATGTAAAGAATGAATGCAATAATGAAATATTAGAACCAAGTAAAAATAGCGAATATTTATATGGAGTGACTTGGGCAAACTGTGATGAAAACTATAAATTAGAGTGTAAAAATTTAATAAAAATACATTCCTGGTTAAAATTAAAAAGGAAAAGATTTAACATGATAGATTTAAAAAAAGAAAGCAATGAAAGATTCATAAAGTCAATTTTAAATAATCGAAAATTGATAAAAGAATCAATATCAATGACAAAAAAATCAAAAATGAAGTTAGTTATAAAAAAATTGAAAAAAAAGGAAAGGGAAATTCATTGTTTAACTCAAACGGAGAAAAATAAAACAACGCAAAATAGAGAACAAAATAAAAAACAAAGTGGAGAAAAATTGAACGAAACAAATAATAAATGGCACGAAGAGTATTCGATGTTAATATCAAAAATAAATGAATATTATAACGAACATTATATAAATATAACATATGATGATGATTACAAATATTCAGAAAAAAATTATTTTACTGGAAAGGATGACGAGATGTTGATGGATAAAATCGTAAATAAGATAAAAATGACAAACAAAGAGGTAGATATGGGTGATCTAAAATATCATAATTCAAGAGGAAAAACATTTGCATGTATGATGGATTTTAAATTAATGAATGATAAAGAATTTATGGAAAAAAATAAGGAAATATTTAAGAACAAAAATATGGACGCGAATATTTTAAAAGGAAAATGCAAAAAGTATGTGTTAAACAAAATAGAAATAACAAAAAATAATTTATATTATCTTATTTTTTACTTTATAAAAAAATGTTATATCAATGAGTTAAAAGAACAAGTAAAAGATAGGTCGACCAATGATGAAAATTTAAGTGAAGTTGAATTAGGTAATTTGATGGAAGACATATTAAATAATAAAAATAAAAATAATAGATTCTACAACAAAGAAAAACTTTTAAAATATAAAGAACATGTAAAAATCGATGAGATAAATAGTTTAATATTAAACCAAAATCATTCGTTAATTTTAGAATATTTGAAAAAAAGAGACAAATTTTGCTATTACAGATTGAATAAATTGATGGCAGTTTATGGCAAAATAAAAAAAATTGGTGATGAAATTAACTCGCTAAATGTAAAAAAAGACAACGAATATGAAAAAATAATAACTTTATTTGAAACTTTTTATAACATTCCAAAGGAGGACAGTGACTATAAATATTTAATGTATGAAAATTTATTTGGAAAACATATAGGAGATTTATATAACTATGAGTGATGCAAATAAAATAATGAATGATGCAAATAAAATAATTAATGATCTAGAATTCTAAGGTCTCCAGATACCACTTTATTTTCCAAGACAGTTCCTTCTGGGATATCGATTCTGGAACCATAATGAGCAACGATAATGACGGTTCCTTTTAAAATAACATTTTTTCCAAAAAAAACATCACCAGAAACAGTTAAATGATCTAATTCGAGAACATTAGGTATGTTAACGAACCTTTTTTTATAGTCGTCAACTTTTTTAAATTCAGTTCCAAACTTAACAACAGGAAGTCCAGGATTAATTCTTTTAGAAATTAATTCAAAATCTTCATTAATTGAGTATAAATTAGATTGCACACAAAATAAATCGCATGTAGATTTAACCGGTAGAAATCTAGATCTAGGAACATTAATTCCCATGCTTGAATTTGGGAAACATTGAATGGCTGATCCAATGGCTGTCTCAAATTGCACAATTGTATCACCGTTATAATTTTTATTATTAACTATTACGTCCATTTTATCGCAAAACTTATGATTAACCATTTTATCAACAGCGTCAACAGATACCCAAATATTATTTGTATTAAAAATTTTAAATTTTTTAATTGATTTGAACTCGTCAATTTTATCTTCAGGAACTTGTGCGAGTTCAAGAAGTTTAAATCTGTTATCATAATTGATGATAGTCCCACCTTTAACATCAGATAGCGTTTTATCAGTGACTTCGATGATAAAATCCATTTTTTTATCAATTTGATAATTTAATATTTTTAAGTCAATAGTTGCTCCAAGATTATCTATGTTTGAAACAAAAAGATATTTAATTCCCTTTGATTTTAGAATTCTAAAAGTGTCAGAATGATAAAAAGATTGATAAAAATCACCATGTCCAGGTGGATACCATTCGTTATTACCATCTGACTTTTCTGGTAACGGTGTAAGTGTTTCTTTTAAAATTCTTGGAAATTTACTTTGATTGAAGCAATATATATCAACAAGATCTTTATATTTTGATATAATTTGCGAAGTCTTACTATCTGTATTAAATGAATTCATCAAGACAAGAGGAACATTTGAACTGTACTTATGATTTAAAGTGTTAATTTGTTTAATAGTGAGGTCTAAAAATGACATACCCGAAGTCACCTCAATGGCTGACTTAGGTCCACTGCATCCCATAGTAGTACCCAATCCACCATTTAATTTAACGATGGCAATTTTATTAAGCAAATGATTAATGTTTTGTTTTTTTGGATTATTAATAAAATCGTAAAAAGTTAAATTTTCAGGAGTTTTAATTTTGTTCCATTCAATCTTATCATTTTTGTGAAAAAGATAATTATTGAATACTTTCATAAAAGAATCAACATCATTATAATATTTGTCGTTTTCATTTATATTATCATTTACTCCAATATTAACTAAAGTCTTCAAATTATTTCGAACAAGCTCAACGTCAGCCACTTCCATAATAATAATGATAAAAGAAAAAAATTACACAATTAAACTCATTATAGAGTGATTGATTTTCGCAGGAGCGTATGTCAAAAAATATATGACACCTGATAAAGATTTTTTAAAGTTAACAACAATATTGCTGTAATTTTGTAAGTCCAATGAACAATGATGTGTATTACTATGCCATGGCATAGATTTGTGAAATGGGACCCATATAATATGTTTATCATTAAGGATATGCTCATGAGTCATGTCTATACAATATTTTCTAATCATATTCTCATCATAATTTAACAATATGACATCATCAATTAGTAACATAAAATCATCAATTTTCTTATCAGTCATGATGAAAAAGCCATTGCTCATATAGTTGGAATCGCAAACAATTTCTGCTTCATTTTTAAAGAAACAAATATCAAATTTTCTAACATCGAAGTGGTCGTTGACATAAACTTGATTTCTAAATAAATTTTTTACGTTTTCAAAGAAGCTACGATGAGTAAATTCAACGTTATCTGGAAAATATAAGTTGTCTAACACAAGGTCAAATGAGAAATCAGTTGAGCATTTTAATTTGAAGGATATATTAAGAATATTTGGGAATCCTTGATCCAAAATAGTTTTATCAAAAAAAAACAAGTTTTTATCGAGATTTAAAACATGGTTATCTTCCAATTTACCAATAATAGCAGCCAAATGCAACGGAATACTCCACATGTGCGATTTATTAACATGTATTTCAATGGTGTCTGTTACATTCCAATTATAATTCTCAGGTAAAACGATGTATTCAAGAGAAAAAATATCTCCACCATGTTTATTCAGATCAATTAATTCATTAGTATCTTTTGTAATTTTAGTTAAATTTGAAATGCATTTAACCTTGTAATACTTACTTAGATTCCCTGAAGGTTTTAAAATTTGACTATCTTTAGAAATTGGTTCACCTGAGCAAATATCGAGGGTGTTTTCAAATTGTTCTTCGACTTCAACATCATAAGATGGATTAAGTAAAGATGACATTATTTATATAATTAAAAATTGAAAAAAAAATAATATAAAATAATTTAAGAGAATAAAAATAATAATTAATAAAAAATGAACTATGGAGAAGAAAGATGCGAAGGAGAGTATGGATCAGGAAAAAAAAAGGGAGAACGATGTGAAAATTTAGCATATTTCAAAGCGAATGAAAAATATTATTGTGGTGTTCATTCAAGAAAATATGAAAATAGAGAAACTTTGAAAAAGATCCCTAAAGATTTAAAGGAAAAAAATGAAGATGAAGCAATAATGAAAGAAGAAGAAGAAATTAAATTAGCTTCTTATGAAAATAAATTAAAAGGAAAAAAAGGAAATGTGGTAGTGACTAAATTAAAAATGATGAAAAGGCTAGATTATATTCAAGGTTATTTAAAAGTATTTCCAAATTATAAACACGACAAAAGAAAAGACGGATTCGGATGTAAAAGTTTGTCTCCTAAATCGATGGGTCCGATAAATCATGGGATGAAAGAACTACCAATTGCTAAAAATTTAGAAAATTATCATCAATTTTCTAAATTTTTTAAAGATGAAGTTATAGATGAAAAAATAACAGAAGACGCGATTGATAGAAGAAAAAATGGATTTAATGACGATGTGCCTCATAGGAACAAATTTGATGTTAAAGAATTAAAAAAAAATGTGAAAAATATAAACATACCATTATTTTCAATGTATTATGATAAAAATGGGGAAGAAAGAAGATATACTTATATTCAAGCTAGATATTTTTATTGTCATTGGTATGAGAGAATAGCAACATATGACGACAATTTCAAAAAATTAAAAAAATTTATGAATGATGGATATAATTTACAAATAGTGGGATATGATGGATTTGAGCCAATAAAAGAATTAATGGAACATTATATAGACGATACTCGCTCATTTGGGCACGAATTAGTATTGTATACGATGATCACAGTCGAAGATTCAAAAGAGTATCCATGGAATAAATATTATAAAGAAAATAATGACATTTATAAGGATGTGATATAAATAAAAAAAAATTATTAAATTAAAAATGATTTTCATGAATTAAATGTTTATTGAGAGATAATAATCTTAATCTCCAATTATTTTCATTTTTTACATATATTTTATTATTTATTTCAATGTGAATATTTTCATCTTTAAAGAAATCTATAAACTGAGAATAACTTTCAAATAATTCAACTGATTTTGGAAGTTTATCATATTTTTTATTGCAAACATCACAATTATTTAAGTTACAAGGAGGTTCGTGATTAACAATGATAACCCTTGAATTAAGAGGGAAAAAAGAAAAATCAACAGGATAACTCGTTTTTACTTTTATGTATTTAACATGATGACAAATAGATCGCACGTCATCAGTTAATACGAATTCACAATTATTGAATTTTCCAAAATGTTCAAGCAAATTTTTTTTATAAATTTTTCTTTCTTTTTTAATTTGCTCATATATGTCGAAAAGTTGATAACTTCCAAAATTAATTTTATCTAATTCATCATTTGTCATATTAACGAGAACATCGTAAATGTATTTACGTTTTAAGTTAAATTCAGCAAATTCTCCGGAAATGTTTTTTGATATTAAATTACAGGTGTACTTATATTCATAATTCATATTGAAATACTCAAATATAATCATTATTTGGACTAATTCGTTCATATCAAAAACATTATTTAAACTGTTAAAATTAACTCCAAAAAATAAGTCCATGTCATCTCTTCTCGAATTAAAAATAAATTCAAGAATGAATATTTTTGTAGGATAATCATAATCAAATATATTTTTGTCAATGTTGTCGTGGTCATTCGGAATAATTGATAGCATTTTAAAAAATATATTTGAGTTCACGTGTTTTAAACTCTCCAATTTATCATGGGAAAAATATTTTAAAATTTTTAATCGATCATGTTTCTGAAAATTAACATTCGCGTCTTTAAATTTAATCCAAGTCATTAAATATGGGAAATTAATGATAAAGTGTAAATGATGATAAATGCGTGATATTTTAAATTTCAATTTTTTAAAAAAATGTATCAATTTTTATATCAGGATTTCAATTTATTGTTCAACAATCATATTCAATAAATAATAATAAACGTATATTTATCAAAATAAATATATTAATGTATACTTTGTTTATTTTTAGGAGAGATTTAAGGTTATTGGACAATAATGGATTAAATTATGCAATGGATAATTATGATAAAATAGTTCCAATATTTATATTTACTCCGGAACAAGTGACAAATAAAAATAAATATAAATCAAATAATGCAATTCAATTCATGTGCGAATCTTTAAAAGATTTAGACAGTGAATTAAAAAAGAAAGGTTCAAAATTGCACATATTTTGTGGAGAAAATATAGAAGTGCTAAAAAAAATAATAAAAAACATTAATGTTGAATCAATAGTGTTCAACATGGATTATACACCATATGCGATTAAGAGAGACTTAGAAATAGAAAAATTATGTAAAAAAGAAAATGTAAAGTGCGATATGAAAGAAGATTATTTATTATCAAAAATTGGAGAATATAACAAAAAAAATGGCGAACCATATACAATATTCACTCCATTTAAAAACAATGGTTTAAAATACAATGTTGATAAACCGGATCACTCAAGAATAAAAAATATGGTAAAATTGAATAAATTAAAAGAAGATAAAATAATAAAATACGATGAAAATAATAAAATATTAGTAAGGGGTGGACGAGATAATGGTTTGGAGTATCTTAGACAAATAAAAAATCAAAAAAAATATGATAAAAATAGAAATATTTTAAATATATCAACTACTCAATTATCAGCTTATATAAAATTTGGTTGTGTATCGATAAGAGAGGTATATTGGGAAATAGTAAGCGAATTTGGAAAGGGAAATAGCTTACTGGGACAATTGTTTTGGAGAGAATTTTACTTTTATATTTGTTATTATTTTCCAGAAGTATTAAATGGAAAAAATTTTAATAAAAAATATGACAAAATAAAATGGAAATGGTCAAAAAAACATTATGATGCTTGGTGCAATGGAGAAACTGGATACCCAGTGGTTGACGCCGGAATGAGAGAATTAAATGAAACAGGATATATGCACAATAGAGCAAGACTGATAACTTCAAATTTTTTAAATAGAATTTTAGGGATTGATTGGAGATGGAGTGAAATATATTTTGCAAATAAACTAACAGATTACGATCCAGCAGTAAATTCAGGAAATCATCAATGGATAGCGAGTGTAGGAGTAGATCCAAAACCATATTTTCAAAGATTATTTAATCCTTGGATTCAAAGTAAAAAATTTGACCCAGAAGCATCGTATATTAAAAAATGGATACCTGGATTAAAAAATATCCCAGCAAAAGAAATTCATAATTGGGAAAAATATTTCGAAGATTATAATCTTGATGAAATTGATTATTTTGAACCAATAATAGAATATAAAAAAGGAAGAGAAGATAGTATAAAAATGTATAGGAAAGTCCTTTGATTACTTTAATCGTACACACGTTTATTAAAATAAACATCATATCGAATAAATTTACCAGGTATAATTAAACTTTTTGGAAGAATAGCCATGTATAAAATATATAACAATATTTAGTTTTACACATTGTGAACGAATAAAATAGCACTTGGAGTATTGGATTGAAAAAGTGAATATAAATATGAATATAGATATGAATGTAAGCTTTTGAATATATAAAGTAAGGTGATGAAAAAATGAAAAGTACGATGTTTGCATTGTTAATTCTCTCAATTTATTTAAAGTTGTCAAATTTTTTGATAGCGTTGTTGGTAAAATTTTTAATTGGAACTTTTATGGCAAATGAAAAAGCTTCACTGGCAACTTGACCACTTTTATTGATTATTAAATCTGTAAAACTTCCGGCATTGTATGCGCTCCATAATAAATATCCCCCAAAAATGAGAAACAAGAATGAAACGATGCACGAAATAATCGTGAAAGGATTAATTATAGAATTGCCAATTTTTACATTATTTTCAGTGGAAATTTCGTCTAAATTAGAATCAGAATCAGAATCATAATCAGAACCAGAATCAGAATTATGTTTCATTTAAATGGTGCTATAATAAATCAAAGATAAATATATTTTAAGATTTATTAAGTTCAGGTTTAGTTTGAAATAAAGATTCTTGATGTAAGTATATGTTAGGATTATCAACGAAATAAGCTTCTTTTTCTTTTGAAATTAACCAAGAATTAACTTTAAATTTTTTAGAAAAATATGGAAGGACAGTAAACAAAAACGCTGCACATATAAATGTCATGCAAATTGATATTAAAATTTTACTATTATTTGTATTTTCATTATTATTTTTTTTTTCGTCGCTATTTTCTTCAAGATTAGATGAGAACATATTAAAAAAAGACGATGAACATATACAAACAAGTAATACAGACATAATAGTTGCTGCGATATAACCATCTAATTCTCCACATCTTTTAGGAACATCGATACTTTTCATTTGATAAGGATGCAATCCACATTTAGGATCTATGAATGTTGCCATTATGTAATATATAATAATTTGTTTTTTATATTATACAATGTTAATTTTACCGAATCAATTATTTAATGTAAAAAATTTAAGAAAAGACGAAGATGTGATATTATACGAGCATCCGCATTATTTTGAAGATTATAATTATAATAAAAAAAAGTTAATATTACACAGAGCTTCCATGAAATATTATGAGGAATATTTAAAAAATAATGGCATTAGAGTAAAATATTACACATTTAAACAAAAGCTTCCAAAAAAAATATTTAAATTATTCGAACCAGGAAATAAATTAAATATATTAAATTTGAGCGAAAAATGCGAATTGTTAGATTCACCGAATTTTTTATTGACCCACGATGATCATGAGAAATACAGGGATAAAACGGACAAGTTTTTTTTTAATTCATTTTACATGTATGGGAAAAAAGTAATAAATGTAATACCAAATATAAAATCGATGGATAAAGAAAATAGAAATAATATGCCTAAAACAGTAAAAATACCAAAAATACCAGATAATGTTAAAGATAGTGAATATATTGATGAAGCAAAAAAATATGTCAATAAATATTTCCCAAATAATTATGGGAATGTTGACAATTTTATATATCCGGTGACTCATAAGACGGCGAAAAATTGGTTGAGAGATTTTGTGGAGAAAAGATTAAAAAATTTTGGAAAATATCAAGATGCTATGTTACAAAATGAGAGTTATTTGTTCCACTCAATTTTGTCAACTTCAATAAACATAGGACTCTTAAATCCATTGGAAATAATAAAATATATCGAAAAAGTTTGTGATTTAGGAATACCAATAAATAGCTATGAAGGATATGTTAGACAATTATTTTGGAGAGAATATCAACTTTATTGCTACCATTATTTAAATTTTGAGGGGGAAAATTATTTTAAGAATAAAACTAAATTAAGTAAAAAATGGTACACTGGTGAATTGGGAATAAAACCCGTTGATGATTGTATAGTAAAAGGATTCGATACAGGATATTTACACCATATTGAAAGATTAATGGTAATCGGAAATTTTATGAATTTAAAAAAAATAGATCCTGACGATGGATTTAGATGGTTTATGGAATTTCCTTGTGACAGTTACGAATGGGTAATGTATCAAAATGTGTACGACATGGTGTTTTTTATAACAGGTGGAAAAACTATGAGGAGGCCTTACATATCATCAAGCAATTATATTTTAAAAATGAGTAATTATAAAAAAGAAGAATGGTCTGACGAATGGGACGATTTATATTACGATTTTTTAAAATTAAATAAAAACAAATTGTGGAAATTTAGATATCATTTTAGAGGATTAAAAAATGTGTGATTTGTAATATATAGTATATTAAGCATAAAAAATATAAAAAAGTTAAGAATAAAAATAAATTAAATATAAAAAAAAAACGATAATATAAATAATATAAAAAATGATAAGTATTGGGAATCGATTTAAGCAAATTCGCAATGTCAATAATAAAATAAAATTACCAGGAAGAAATTTAAATAATAATTTAAAATTTCCAAATAAAAATTGGACGGAAAATACTCCTTTAGAATTAAAAAATTTAAACATAGTGGTTAACGAAATAAACTTAGATCCATTAACAATTTTTAACATAATTAAATATGCGAGCAACATAAAACCAGATATAATTAATATTTATGAATCAATTTTAATGGATCAAGTTATAGACGGAGAAATAATAAGAAAAGCAACAGAAGAAATAAATTTCTATCGTGTTAAATATATGATAGAAAATAACAAGAATGTAAGTTTATTAAAAAAAAACGAACTGATGAGTTTATGAGTTTATGATTTTACCCTTAAAAATGTATGCAAATAAATATAACATAAATGATTTTGACAATTAATTACTAACAAATTAATTTAATATTAAAAAGTCTTTTTATTTCGTACAGATGCATTCCAAAATATGATTCACTTAATATTTTAATCAAAATATCAATTTTTTTTTGTTTTAAATTGTCGATGATGTTATTTACACTATTATTGTCACTTATCAATTTACATTTTTTTTTAATGGCTGAACCTTTGCACCCAACAGTACAAGTTAATTTTGATTTTGTATTTTTATATGTGAAATGCAATATATTCTGATATATAAAGTTAATTTCACTATTGTCACCATATTCGTATTTATTTTCATTGATATCTCTGTTAACCATTTTAAATGAGCAGTCTATAATATTGCTGTCATTAAGGATCGTTTGGAGAAAAGTATCAAAGTTATCACAATTGTTATAATCAGCGTCAAAATTATCTATGATAATTTTAAACTGATTAAATTCATTTTCATCGGAAGATCTGATTAAGTTAATAATTTTTGATAAATCTTTATCCTTGCATTTTTTTTCGCATTTAACGCAAAAATGTTTTTTAACATCATTTTCAAAAAACCATTTTTGCGAGATCTTATTCTGAATAGAAGAGTTAAAGCAATATTTAAAATCTTGGAAAATACTAGAATTTACGAAATCATTATGAGTGATACTATTATAATCAATTAAGCTATGAATATTTTCTATTATGTTTTTTACAATAAATATTTTACTTTGCTCCGAATTGTAAAGTATAATATCGCTTGTCAAATCTGAAATGGTTAAACATTTAAAATCTGATTTGCAAACGATATCGTTATTCAAAATATTGCTGGTGAATGTGAGTTTAAATGTGTATGATAAAATGTCAAATTTAAATTCGTTGTGGTACCATGGAACGTTTATGACTGATTTAAAGTTGCAATTTGTTATGTGAATGCTCAATTTATTAATATATTCTTCTTTTAATTCTCCTTTTAAATTACTAGAATTAAAAATGACATCAATAAGGTAATTTTTAAAACAGTATCCATTGCATTTTTCATTTTTAAATTGGATGCCTTTAATTTTATTTTGGATCCATTTGCATTTGCCAGGTTTGATTTTTTGGAGAATCGACGTAATTTGACCACTTACAATTTGAGATTGCATTGTTGGTTTAAGATAATAAACTAAAATAATATAAGATTAAGATATTTCAATTTTTAAAGTGTCCTTTTAAGGACACTTTAAAAAAATGTAATCGCGAGAAACACAATTTAATTGTGTTTCTCGCAGGATTTCAATTTTTTAAAAAAATGTAATCGCGAGAAACACAATTTAATTGTGTTTCTCGCAGGATTTCAATTTTTACGGTGTAATTGCCAAAACAGAATCGTTCATGTTAGATATGACATTTGTAGAATTTCAATTTTTTAAAAAAATGTATCAATTTTTAGAGTTCATTGAACAGCGCAATTTTATTTTACTTAATATTTAGACCATTGATATATTTTTGTCCGATTTAAAATTGACCTTGCTGTAAAAATTTTATCCATAGACACCTGCCAAGAAATCCCTAAACGGGATTTCCACTTTAGCGGTTTAAAATGCTTCCTAGGAACAATTATTAATTATTAAGATTTATAACTCTGGATTATTTTTTAATAAATTTTATTTTTAATTTAAACATTATCCAAAAAAAAATAAAAAATAATGCAAATGTGGAAAATGTGATTACGAACTGTCTTTCCTTATAATAATATATTAAATAATTTGTGTGCATTCAAATATATAAGATGTTGTCCGAAAATTCCGGAAAAGGGTTTTCGCCTTCGAGGATTATTATTGAAAATGAAATATTAAAAAAAATGTTAGTATTTTTAATAATCTGGAAAAAAGACTTGAATGATTATAAATGTAGTTACGTAAATAAAATACACAAAAAAATAGAGATAGGGATGAATTTGATCGAGTATGTGAAAAAAAATGAAATAAGTTATTATAACAAATATTTAGAAGTGATAAATAATAAAAAAACGGAAATAGTTGAGGACAGAGATAAAAGAATAGATATTATTTATGTAGACGACACCATATTTTATGAGATGCAATTTAATAAAGATAGGCACAATATATTGAATGCAATAAGCAAAAAAATAAGAGACCCATTAACAAACATTGTGGGCATAATTAACATAGCTGATCAATCAGATAACGTGTTGAAGAAAAATAACATAGATATAATAAAGAAATCTTGCCATGATTTGATGATGGTGTCAAATGGGATAGTTGATTTAATAAATTTATTTAGTGAATGTCCAAGACTGACGAAGGAATATGTAAATTTGGAGAATAATTTAAAAAAAATAAATAAAACAATTCTGGAAAAAATAGAATTATCGGGAAAAAAAATAAATTTTTCAATTTTATATGACGAAAAAATACCAAAATTTTTATATGTAAACATAAAGTCAGTAGACAAAGTATTAGAGAAAATGATGGACAACTCGATAAGATTTACAAAAAAAGGAAGTATCGCATTAGAAGTAATGCTATTTACAAACATAGTTCACAAAAATACAGAATGTCCATTTATTTATTTGAAAAATAGTAAGAAAGTGAGTTTGGTATTTAAAATAAAAGATTCCGGATCAGGGATGTCAAGTCGCAAAATAAAAACTTTAAATAATGTGCTGGGAATAAAAAAAAACGAAGATGAATTAGCGAGCGATTCTAAATTTTTAGGAATAGGGTTAACTATATCTAAATTAATAGTGTCGCAATTTGGGGGTAATATTTGGTTTAATAGCAATGAAGATTTTGGAACAATATTTTATTTTAATATATCCTGTAAGAGCGCGATTTAAACAATGTGTATTTAGTCACAAGGCGATAAATATTTAATTATTTAGCTGGTGAATATTTATCAATTGTGGTATACGTATTTTGCAATATCATCCCCAGTGAAGGGCTTAGTTATAATTCCATCGAACCCCGCATCATCACACATATAAATAGTATGATCATCACAGTAACCAGTGACAGCGTATATTTTTCCCGAAAAAGTAGTTTTAATTTGTTTTAAGCATTCAAATCCGTCCATTCTATCCATATTTAAATCCATCCAAATGGCGCTATATGTCGAATTAATAATTTTCTCCATAACTTCTTCTCCATCTTCAACTTCATCGGATTGAATTCCATGATTAGTTAGGAATATTTTTAAAATCATCCTGTTAATTTCAGAATCGTCGACGATTAAGTGTTTTCTGCTCATATCGTGTTATACTATATTAAAATTATTAAATAATTCCCAAATGATTAGAATATAACATGTTTAATTTATGACGATAAATAATTATTAAACATCATACTTATTGAATTTAAAATCATCACTCATATAACTTAAAAGATTGTTAACAATGTAACCATCTTGAACGCCATTTAGGTAATATTTGCAAACTATTAATTTAGCTTTAACTTTGTCAATTATGGACTCAGAAATTTTTTTATTTTTAAAATGTTCAATGTAAATATTAGCATATTTTTTAATATAATTAATAACAGGATTAATGATTAATTTTTTTATCAACGAATAATCATCAATCCACACATCTTTATTTAACTCGTCGTCATATTTTCTGATTAAAAAAACATTTTGACCATGATCGTTAATGTCTACGTTAAAGATAGAGTAATCTTCAACATTTCTAGATTTATAAAAGTTAGATATTGAGTTGCATAATCTATCACATAATTCGTCATTGTACATATTTTCCCTGTCTTTTTCATCGGTGTATTCGGAAAAAAAGTCATCGTTTGATATTAAATGTCTACTGATGGTATATGGTCTTAAGTCTTCGCCATTATATAATGCGTCAGTATCAAATTTAACCAGCGGAAGTGGAGAATATTTACTAATAATGTGCTTAACCACTTTATTTTTAAAAACATCAATATTACTCAAGTTGTTCTTCGCATTTTTAATTTCGTTATTATTTTTGGTTTGGTTGTCATTTTTTTCATTGTTTACTTTATTTAAAAAATCGATTTCTTTTCTCAATTTAGATATAATTTTATTTTTTTCGGCAGCGCAATGTTTAATTTCTTTTTTTAACATAATAATAGTTGCACTTGAGTTGTTTTTTTTTAAACTTGATTTATCATTGCTTTCCTCAAAACTTGATTCATCATTGCTTTCCTCAAAACTTGATTTATCATTGTTGTAATTAGACATGTTATTATCACAATTAGATGCGTGGAGTATATATTTTCCAGAATGAGAAAAAGTTTCTCCGCAGATTAAACATTCGAAAAAACATTTATTAACAATTTTGTTTTCATTATTTTTATGTTTTTCAGATTTAATATGTAGTCCAAATCCACTAACGCTTTTTAATTTTAATTTGCAACAAACACATTTGTACATAATTAACAATGGAATATTTTGGTAACAATATGAAAAATTTTAATGATAATAATAAATTTTAATATTATCATATTTTTATATTATCGCGTTGTTAGGATAAAATAAATAATTTTAACAAAATAAATTTTGTTTGGAAAAAACAAAAATGAAATTTTAAATATGTTTGGTAAAAATATATAAATGCAACAAGAAAAATATTTTAAAATATTATCGATAGATGGAGGAGGAACCAAAGGAGCATATTCTTTGAGTGTATTAAAACAATTAGAGGATAAATATTGTAAAGAAGATGAGACGTTATCTAATTATTTTGACATGTTTTGTGGAACATCAGTTGGTGGATCAATGGCACTTGGATTATCATGCGGTTGTCGCGTCCAAAAATTAATAGATATGTTTTATGATAATGTTGAGGATATATTTCCAGGGAATAATAGTGTGTGGTTAGTGGATAAAATAAGCGAAGCATATGGCGGACTAAAACAGTTTCTAGGATGTAAATATGGAGATGATCAACTAAAAAAATCAGTGGAGGCTCATTTTAAGGAAAAACAACTAAAAGATGTAAAAAGTGCAGTTTGCGTTCCGACTTATAATATTACAACCGGAAGTAATTTTGTATTTAAATATCCATGTGAACATTTAAAGAATATAGATTTAAAAGATGTAGTTTTGTCAACCTCAGCTGCTCCAACTTATTTCCCATTACACGAGATAAAATCGAGAGAATTGAAGGGTTGTTTTTTAGATGGTGGAGTATGGGCAAATAATCCAACATTAGTTGGCATTACGGAATCTTTGGATAATTATGTCGGAAAAGATAAAAAATACGAAAAATATGCAGTTCTGTCAATAGGAAATATAAATTTAAATACATCTTCTACTCCATGGTCACTGTCTCATTTTTTTAATATATTTAATTTAAGTTATTTAATAACAATATTATTTAATGGTGACAGTCAGTCAATTCATAATTACGTTAAATCCATTTCAGAGCATCTAGAGTGTCCATATATAAGAATGGAAGAAACAAATGTTCATTATGCGAGTGGTGATTATGGTTTAGATAATTCAAATAAAAAATACTTAGAGCATTTAAATAATTTGGCAAATAATTATGTGGATGATATATTAAAAACAGATGGAAGCATTAAAACTGACATATTTTTTGAAAATCACAAAACATTGGTTATTTATTAAATGAGATGTGATAAATATAAATAAAAAACGCAATGTCTTTGTTATAAATTCTCAATTACTAAAAGAACATTTACAAGAATTTATTTTGAGGCATTTGCAGTTAAGTTTTTTTGTATAAGTTAATAATATTTTGTATTTTCGACTTGCAAAAATTGAAAAAAAAAATATTAAAGCATTATTCCAACTAATATATGATCACTCAACCATTGAAAATTATGAACGAAATCACCCAACTTCCGAAAGTGATGGACGAAATTGAGTTTGCATCGTGGGCGTATCCAAAAAAAGAAAAGACAATTAGAAACATAAGAAAAGAAGATTTAACAAATGTTTGCGAAAAAAACCCAAATTTTTCAGAATATGAAAAAAATGAAAGAATGTATGACATCGAATACATTTTAACTAATTTTACGATTAATTTTGGGAAATTATCCGATTACTTTTGGAAGAATGGAAATTTAATATACTATAACTGTGAAGATCCATCATTTAAATTAAAAGAGTTTGATCCAATTTTAAACATGTTCGTTAAAAAAGAAATAATATATTGCGAATGCGTTAACAATGAAATAGTTATCAAAGAAAGAAAAGAATTGAGCCTAAGGGAATTTTTAATGGACTAAAATGTGAAAAAATTAAAAAAAATATTAAAAGTAATGTAGCGTCAATAAATAAATAATCTTCATTTATTTATTTCTACTTTAGCAGCCGAAAAAGATTTATTTTATTAATTAGATGAAGAGTTTTTAAGATCATCCAAAATAAAAACTTAGTTTTTTTAATAATGATTATAAAAATTGAAAAGTAAAATGTTTAAGAGTCTGATGAAATTTATTTATGACAATGATTATTTTATCATTCAAAAAAATGACTGATAAAATTAGAAAGATGCATCTATCTAACGATAGTTTGAGTAATAAAGCATCAAGAGGGTTATATTTATTAGGTCCACCTAACCATGATTGTGATTGTTATTATAATTTTAAGACTGGCATTTAAAATTTGCAACGCTCTAAATGATAAAAAGGTTGAAAAAATGACTGGAAATATTTTGTCTGAGTTTGATAATAATCAAATAAATAGAATAAAAAAAAAAATAGATGCGAACAACTATGAAGGTTTTAATTCCGACACTTTATCCGATGAAGAAAATGATGAAATTTATGATTTTATAACAGTAGGAAGATAATTGAGGGAAAAAAGTGAACAACTTATATTTTTCAATGGTATTGCTTTCATTTTGAAGGTTAAAACTTATAAGCAGATAGTAATTTTAGGACATTATAAAAAATTATTCGAAGGTATTTGCGGTGATGTTTTGTGAAAATATGGTATAACACTGTGTTTCACGATTACATTTTTTTATAAATTAAGAATATAAAATGTTCTCAACTTATAAAAATTGATACATTTTTTTAAAGTGTCCTTAAAAGGACACTATAAAAATTGAAATTATTTTTATCATAGGCGTTCAAATAATAAAAGTTTAGACTATTTTATCTAATCCTAAAAGATCAAGAAAATATGTCCAACAACAATGAAAAAGAAGAAAATGATGAATTAATGACCCAAGCGAAAGAATTCCTTTCATTACTTTTAAACGGAACATATCGTCACCAAGATAAAACGGCAAGATTTGACTGTCCTCCGAATAACGAAAAAGACGAAAAAGACGAGAACGAAACATCTTGCCATCAAAATGAAATGTTCATATGTGACTCGTCTCCATATTTTAAACGTGATCATCAGCCTATAAAAAAAGAGAATGATAATGATAATGACAGTAAATCTCCAAACAAAAATGATAATAAAACAGGAACACATCATCATGAAAACGAAAATGAAAAAGAAAAAGAAAAAGAAAAAGAAAAAGAAAAAGAAAAAGAAAAAGAAAAAGAAAAAAGAGAAAGAAATATTAAAAGACACAAAGGAATAAAAAAATACGACGAAGACAGTTATATTGTTTTAAACAGAGTTCCCATTGATTACAGCTCTGGGAAAACGAGAGAAAGTTTATATACGTTAGAAAAATGTATGTATTGCAAAAAATCGCCATCGTCGACATATGACCGTTGCCACTTTTGTAATGAAGTATTTTGCAAAAACTGTGGACATGATTTATGTGATTGTGAAGAATGCAAAGGTGCGAAATTTAAAAGAACAAAGATTCGATGTCACGTAAAATTTTACTGCCCGAAACGCGAAAAAATCCAAAGAAATATTATTGATAAAAATATGTATCTTGGTTGTAAAATTTCACATTTCGATACAAATATATTGCCAGAACCAGAAGAACGTATAAATGAACATAATATTTCCAGTCTTAAACAAGAACTGAAATATTCAAGCGAAAAAGTGAGAGAGTTAGAGGGAATAATAACTAATCTTAAAAACGAGAATAGATCAATGATAAATAAACCCAATACAAACGAAGATTACTTTAGGGAAAAAATCGAAATTTTAAAGGAGGAAATCCGAAGAATGACGGATGAACATCACATAATTAACTCTAAAAAAGACGCAAAAGATAGGGAAAGAAGAAAAAAGTTAATCAAATATGAAGAAAAAGTGTTCGAGTTAGAAGAAATAATTTTAGGTCTGAGAAAAAAAAAAAGAGAATGCGATGATTATAAAAAAGAAGTGTCGAAATTAAAAAGTATAATATTTGAGAAGGAAAAGAAGAGAAAAAGAAGCGATTAATTTTTTATTAAAAATTTGATAGAAAGATGAAAGTTTGTAAATGTTCTAAAAAATGTTTAAAAAAAAACATTGTTAATTGTTAATTGTTAATTGTTAATTGTTAATTGTTAATTGTTAATTGTTAATTGTTAATTGTTAATTGTTAATTGTTAATTGTTAAAGCTCTTCTTCAACCATTTTATAACCATAATTTGACCATAAAAATATGGATATAATTGCTCCAGCAACGGCAGCATACATTGAATTGTTCATTTTATTTTCTCCATTTGTAAATTTATAAGCTAGCATAGACAAGCCTACAATAATTATTAAATAAAATATATATATTTGATTTGTAGTTGTCATTTATATATTAAATTGAGATATTTATTTGTTATATATATATATTATAATTTTCATTATCGAACATTTATTTCCGAAAACAATAATTAAATTTGTTAATCCAAAGACGGCAAACGTCTAAAATCGTATTTATAAATATAATGTTAATTGGATAATATAAAATAGAGGGTAAAATAAAGTTTATTTTATTCATTTATAAAAATTAAAATATAACTTCGCTATTTTTAGTTGTCGGATTGTGTTTTTTAAAGTGCTCAACTATGGTAACTGGAAATTTAAAAATATGTTTAAAAAATTGAAATCCAATATAATCATGACCACCAACATATAAATTTTAACTAATTGTAACCATGAATACAAGCGAACTTAATGAAAAGATTAACTTCACAGCAGTTCCAATTGATTCAGATCAAAGATTGGTAAATTTGCTAAATCAAATGACCATGGATGACAAATCATCATTTTTTCCCCAAATTCCAAATTTAGGACAAGTGTCGACAGATCGAATCCAATTTGAATTCTATCATCGTGCCATGGAAGCTCAGGGTCAATGGTGCTTTGGTAAAAATTAAGAAACTTTTTTTTTTATAACATATTTCAGTTCATTTTTAAGTTATGTCAGTAATAAAAAATAATTAATTTTGGGTCAACAATGAAATGGAATATTTTTATCTCAGTTATTTTTTTTAATATCCACACTAAAAATTGAATATCTCTATTCTGGTTATTTTTTTATTAATATGTTCTGCAAAAACATTATACTTTTTATTTTCATATTTGAAGCTTAATTCAATGTAACCTTGATTATTATTTAACTCAATGGAATCTTCGTTTATTATATCTTTTATGGAGTATTTTTTAGTTAATAATTCATTTATTAAATAATCAATTGATTTAGCTTTATTTAGATTAACTTCTTCTCGAACAGTGTAATTTTGAGGGTTCAAACTTTGTATATCTTTTATTAATTCCATGTTTAATTTAAAAGACACATTATGCATTGTCGTTATAAATTAATAATTTCAATTTTTAAAGTGTCCTTTTAAGGACACTTTAAAAAAATGTATCAATTTTTAAAAAAATGTATCAATTTTTAACATTTTATTATTTTGCAAATGTCAACATTTTGTTATTTATCGGTCGAGGTAATTTTTAATTAAATGAAACAATGGTGATTGGATATAAAAGTATAGTGTAATATTATATCATAATATTACATCATAAATAGATATGGCCACTGTATGTGAAATTTGCTTAGGAAACACAAGTGATAAAAAAAGATTAGAGTGCAAAGAATGCAAATTTAAAACGTGCAATATTTGCCAAATGAAATATAAAAATAACAATTGCATAAGTTGTAAGACTGAGTATGAAACATCTTATTTAATGAGCAAAACAAGCAAAAAATTTGTGCACGTTGATTTAATGGAGGGAAAAATAAATTACTTGGTAAATTTAGAGAAAGATAAATTAACTCACACACAACAATTAATCGATTGGTATAAAATTTGCGACGAATTAAAAAAGATGCATAAATACAGTTTTGATACCGTAAAATATCCGGATAAACCTGTAAAGAAAGTTAATGATGAATTGTCATTGAATAATAATTATCCCTGCCCCAAATCAGGATGCCGAGGAATAATAACTCCATTTATAAGTGAAAATTGTTTAATATGTAAATCGAAAATTTGCGGAAAATGCAGGGAAATAAACACAGGAACATTGGAAAATCCCCATAAATGTGAAGATAATATATTAGAAAATTTAAAAAATATAGAGCATTCGAGTGTTCAATGTCCAAAATGTTTTGTGAATGTATTTAAAAGTGAGGGATGTAACGATATGAGATGTACAAATTGTGGTTGTTATTTTAATTATGGAAGTAAAAAAATGACAACAATGAATTCAAATCATCACTATAATGATGATGAAAAATTGTTATATGCAGAAAGCAAACTTGACATGGAAGAGTTGCTAAGATTAGACAACAACATAAGATCTATTTTTAGTGGAAAGTTTACATTATTATATGATTTATCAGTGAATTTGCACAAGGATTTATATGTGAGTTATTTGAACAAGGATAAAAAATGCGAAAAATTCCAAAGAGAATTAGAAAATAAAAATGAGCATTTAAGGATAAATTATTTATTAAAGAAATTAAGTGAGGAAGGGTGGAGAAAAAAATTGCTTTCTAATTATTACAACTGCGTATATCGAATACAAGAGTTAAACTTATTAAATGACATTATTAAAAACATTGACAAAATTCGCCGTGAAATATTAAACAATGATTTAAAATTAATGGAAAATGAGACGATCCAAATAAAAAAAAAAATATTGGAGTTTAATGAAAAAATGAAAAATATTGCAGATATTAACGAAGTGAAAAGATATAATTTAATATTTGACCATAATTATAAAGAGGTGAACTTAAACAACATTGATGATGCTTTGATGTTTAAGTATTGCTCCATCGATGTGGATAAAATGAAAGATTGTCGCACAGTTCAAAGTGAAAGAGGAAGTAAATATATAGAATTATATGAATATCAGAATAAAAATTATGAGAACATAAAAACTATTTTAAAAGACTCTTACTTCTCAGTTGATATATCAGATTTAGGATCAGGGAAAAGTTTTGTGGCTCTAAATTATTATTTAAAAAATGATGATTTAAATTATGCAATAGTCGTGACAATAAATAACATAGTTCCAAAGTGGAAAGAAATATTGAAAACTTACAATATTCATAAGCCAGTGTTGGTTTTGTCTTATTCTGATTTATCTGGAGTTTTAAATCATCAATTGAAAACTGAATTATTGTACAGGGAAGACACGCAAGGAGAATCAAAAATAAACTTTGTAAATTTTTCAGTGACGGAATCGCATAATGTAAAGTATTATTCAACAAATTATTTAAGAGAATTAATAGAGAATGGTGCGTTTTTAATATTAGATGAGTACCACGTTATAAAAAAACATGTAAGTAACTGCAGTAAAGCATGTTCAAAAATAATGAAAGAAATAAAATTATCTGGTGGCAATTCAAAGATTTTAATTTTATCGGGGACATTATTTGACAATGAAAAATATGCGATATCTTTTTTTAAGAATTTGGGAATTTATGAAAGTAAAAGATTAACGAAATATTGCCATGAAGATGAAGATACATATACTTCTTATGGCGATAATACAATGTATTTACCAACAAACTTAAATGATTTTTTAAATATGAAATATAGCAAATGGATCGGACTAAGAGAGATATTTGATTTTTGCGAATGTGTCGTTTACAAAAAGGAAAAAGTTTCCTTGCACACTTTAATAAAAAAAGAATTTAAAAATGTTAAAAATAACAAAATGATAGTAAAAAATAAAGAAGAATTTATATTTACATTGTTTAAAATGACAATATTGAAGCATTTATCATCAAAAATGACGGTGAAAAAAGAAAATAATGATAAATGTCCAGAATTAAAAATAAATAATTTTTTCTACAATTATCGTTCACAAAAAGATGCGATGATTATAAGTGAAGCAGTTGATTCCATTATAAAACAGGTAAATTATGACGATAAAACGAATAAGATAATAGAAACAAGTATAAGAATGAACTTATTAGGAGGAGTAAAAAGTTTAATGAAGTATGAATATGGAAGTGTGGATTTGCTACATGAAGTGGTTTCAAAAGATATGAATGAAACAAGTAAAAAAGTAGTAGTCTGCTGCAATTTTATAAACACAATAGATTTATTAAGCGAAAAATTAAAGGAATTTAATCCAATGGTAATGACAGGAAAAACAGCGTTTGGAAAAAGAAATGAGTTTATTAAAAAATTTCAATCATCGGATGATGATCGTAGGTTAATATTATCTAATTTCAAGATCATATCAACAGGAATAGACTTGGATGATAAATTTGGAAATCATCCACGAAAATGTTACGTAATGCCTAATTTTTACGCAATAGATTTGCATCAGTTAAATTACAGATTTTTAAGAGCAAATGATACTAAAACGGACACAGAAATACATATGATCTATTATAAGGGTAACATACTAAATAGAGTAATTAATTGTTTGAACAGAAAAGGGAACATTATAAAAGATATATCAAATTCAAAATCAGAGTTAGGTTCAAAATCAAATGTAACTTTTTTTTCGGACATAGAGCCACTTTATGAAGATGGAACTTTTGATTCACCATATACGATTAAAAATCGATAACTTTAAAGTGTTTAAAGTGTTTAAAGTGTTTAAAGTCAACATTAATCTTATCATATGAATGTGATTATTTATTAAATTAGTCCAATTTAACAAATGTTCAAGGATAACCATTAATTAATTAAGGTGATTTTTATGAATAATTGGATAGTTTACTTAATTTCTAATAATTTGTAAGAGAAAGTATTTTCACTTTCCCCTGGATCATTATAATTAAAACATTTTTTTCCATTTTTTTTTCTCAAAATATGATTTTTAAAATATGTTTTATTTTTATTTTTATCATAATGAGTTTTGTTAACTATAATATCAGACCTTGAGCCATCTTCATAGGTGCATGGACTAAAATAAATATGAGATCCAGATATTCTCGATTTTTGAATGTTAGGTTTTTTTTGGAAAATAATGTTAGCTGATTTAAATGAGCGAGGTTCCCGGTAATCAACATAATTTTCACTAGCCATATCTGAAACAACATCATAAGTACCATTTGAATTTTTTTTAGCACAGAAAATTCTATGATTAACTATTTTAATATTACCAGGAACCGAAAAATCAGGCTCAATTTTAGACATTTGTGAGGAGTTACTTGGGGTAATTCCGATTTCTACAAATTTAGTATAATCATTATTACCCGATAAAATAACTTCATCTCCACATTTAAATTCTTCATTGTCAGATTGATTATTAGACTGGTCGTCAGATTGATTATTGGACTGATTATTAGATTTATTATTAAACTGATTATTATTAGATTTATTATTAGACTGATTATTGGACTGATTATTAAACTGATTATTAGACTGATTATTGGATTGATTATTAGACTGATTATTAGACTGATTATTGGACTGATTATTAAACTGATTATTAGACTGATTATCAGATTGATTATTATACTGATTATTAGATTGATTATTAAACTGATTATTATTCGATTGATTATTAGATTGATTATTGGACTGGCTGTCAATGGGAGAATTTGTCACAGAATCGTTATTTTTCCCACTTCGATAATTAATATAAATGACACATAATATTAAAAGAAGGATTAAAGTAGAAAATATGAACGTGAAGATGATTTTTTTTTCCATTATATAATTTAAAATTGAAAAATATTTAAAATAAAATATGATGTTTTTTAAACAAAAAAATAATGAATAAAATAAATTAAACAAATGATAACATAATGTATAAATAATGCCTTATATAGTTAGGAAAAAAGTAGAAAATAACCAAGAATCGTGTTATATATTATATTTTAAGAGTAAAAAACGTGCAGTGAGTTTTTACAAGAGTGAATGCCGAAATAACGAGATAAAACCTGGTTATAGTTTCACATGTTTAGGAAAATATGATCACGTAGAATGGGATAAAATAAAATTTGAAGATGCATTTGTAAAAAGTAACGATGATGAAAAGGATAGTGATAGTGACTATGATAGTGATGACGATAGTGATGATGATAGTGATGATGACAGTGATGATGACAGTGGCGATGATGAAAACGATGAAGAGAACGATGATGATGAAAGTGAGGATAATAGTAATGGTAAAAAAAATGACAATAAAAAAAATGAAGATGATATAAACGGCGATTATGATAACTGTAAAAATGACAATATTTACAATGAAGATGATGACGATAATGACAGTGGCAAAAATGACAATAGTGTTGATAATAATGACAGTGACAAAAGCGAGGATGACTTTGATGAATATTATAGATATTATGATAGTCATGATATAGATTTGGACGTGTCAAATTCATCAGATGACAGTGATTATAATTAGTTGACCCGTTGTTATTTTACAGTTTTTTTTAAAGTATTTTAAAAAGTGAATCATAAAATGTTTTTCGGCGGCGCGACATTTTCATTTTACCCAAAGAGTAACTAAATTCTCCTTTGGATAATTACATTATTTTCGAGTGCCACTTTTGGTAAAACTTTTAAAATTGATACATTTTTTAAAAGTGTCCTTAAAAGGACATTTTTAAAATTGAAAATAAAAATATAAATAAACGGAGTATCGAACGATTATGAATAATAAAATGGACAATTTGAAAAGTATCAAAGTGACTGTGAATGTTGACGGTGAGAAGACATTTTTTGAATTTGAAGGAGTAAAAGAATATGCAATAAATGAATCAGTATTGTTGAAAAATATATTCTCTTTTTCAAATTCGAATAAAATCGAGATAATAATTCCCGAAGATTTGTCAAAAGATTTCAGTGAAAGGATAATGAATAATTTATTAATGATAGATTTAAGCGAAGCGAGCGATGAAGTATTCGAAAAAGATAAATGTAAATATTTATCGATGATCAATTATTTAGGATTTGTGAATTATGAAAAAATATTTATGAAATTGTTTGAGGAGAAGTTATTAGAATTGCCAATGTCAATGGGCAATTTGAAAACTTTATTGTTTTTGTGTGAAAATAATAAAATGTGTCCATCAGAAACAGGTAAAGTTAAAGAAAACTATATAGTTAGAGACACTATGACATATTTTAATAGAGGAGGGTGTTATTACATAAACATTGAAGACGATAACGATATCTTGGATTTAATAGTAAAATATAACCATTATATATTAAACCTTGACATTAGCAGGAGTTTGCTATTTAATTTAAAAGATGTTTTAAAAATTTTAAAAGAGCCAATTTCAGGAAAGATGAATGAATTTAATTTAGTGGAGATAGTGAATAAAATTAAAGTATTTTCAGCAAGAAACTCATTTGAATATTATGATTATGATGAAGTTATGGATAATTTCCACTCATTGACGAATGGCATTTTTAAAGATGATTGTTGGGAATGGGATAAAATGATGATAGCTGGCGGTGTATTTATAAATATAATGGATAAATATATACATTCTGAAAAAGAAAGATTTAAATTTAGCGATGTGGACATATTTTATATCGGTGATGATTTTAATTGCGTAAAAATATTAAACAAACTCAAGAAAAAATTAGGCGGAACAATGTATTATGGAATAAATAATGGTAATAACCGCAACAGCGAAAGAGAAATATATGATATTTATTCGACCAATTTAAAAATAAAGATACAGATAATACATTATAAAAAAAATGCAAAATTGGAGAACATAATGATGGATGATTTTGATAATTCATTGTCAAGATTTATGTACTCAAATGGAAATATTTACTGCGCTTATGATAGCATAATTGGTCTAATGAATCAAACGAACATATTTAATTTTAATAACAAAATAAGCCAAAGTAGAGTTGCAAAATCATTGATAAAAGGATACACTGTATCAACGATTTTGTTAAACTTAGTAAATTTAAACGAGATGGACAAAGAAAAATTATACCTTCATAAGTTATATTTAAAAAAATGCAAGAAAGAATTAAAGTTAAGATACATTTTTAACTATAGAGAAAAATTTTGCATCGACTCAGAATATTTGAGCGAACTAAAGTTAAAATCGATTAAAATACAAGATGAGTCTTTGATAATAATTAAGAATACACACAAAGGACACAAGATGACGTTTTCAATATACGGCGATGATGCTAAATTAGGACATAACCGTATAAATATACCAAATTCACCATCGGATCAATTTTTGGTTAAATTAACAATAATAAAAGACATATGTTCAAACTGTTTGTTCAGTTACTTCAATTATAATGATGATATATTAATGTTTAAACTGGTGAAAATAGGAGAAGAATATAAACTTTTAATAGATTGTGAATTAAACAATAAGCACATTGAATATATTAAATATTATGATGGATCAATTATCGACAACATATCAAGTGATGTTGTCAAAACAGTGTATTATCTAAATAACGTTTTCAATGTGAATAATAAAAAACATAATGCACACACTGCAAATTATGGAATAATAAGCCCATTTGATATTGACTTTGCGCATTACAGATAATAAAAAATATTTATTTTATCAACAAAATGAAAATGTTAAATAAATAAAATAAACGAAATAAACAAAACGATTATAAAACATCCGTGAATAAACAATTTTTACTTATTCTAACCATTTCATATCTTCTAACATAAATAATATTTTTTTCGATATCTTTCATTAATTTTAAACCCTTATTCAATTGGGCAAAAACTTAGTGCACTCGTAGACTCTCGTAAAATGGCATATTAAAAAAAATATGGATTTTCTAGGATGCATCAGGAAAAGTGATAAATCATATCCAACTCCATAATAATCCAACAATGGTAAAATTTTAAATTCCACAGGGCATTTTCCATAATTGACAAAATACTTTTAAATGTTTTTAAAGTGAGCGAACTGTTTTTTAAATTAATAAATCGCTCTTCATCCAAATAAGTTTGATTAACTGATTCATAGCTCCAATTGTTGTTAATCAATATGTCGACGCCCATACGTATTTATACGCTTGTAAGCTTCGGAAATATGATTGTTCTTATGCTATAGGTACCCAATGGTTAAAGAGGACACTTAAAAAAATTGAAATCTTGTGGAAACACAATTTAAAATTGTGTTTTCACGATTACATCATTTTGAAGTTCCATCTTCGATTGAACTTAAAAAAATTGAAATTTTAATTTTCAGGCATTCAGTTTACTAATTTTAGATGAATAACACAAACATGGAAACAGACAGTCAGCCGATTCTTTGTTACCTTCGAAATCCAGATGAACCGATATATTTTAAATATCAAGTGGTTAATCATGTCACAAAACAAATAAACAAGTTATCACTGGTGCATTATTTAAAAGATGATAAAATGAACACTTTCAGGTTGAAATATATAGAGCAATATCTCTTAATAATTCAACATTTTAAAATTGATTTTTTGAACAGAGCTGCCGGAGAAACATTATTTTCTAATATTCAAGAGATTATTGAATATTTTCGACCAGTTATATTAAGTATCGAAAGCCATATATTTAATAAAAAAACGAACAATGATGATTATGCAGATAAAATGAAAAAATTATCAATATTATTGCAAAGCGGGTCTATAAAAAAAATAATAAATTTTGCTGAAAAATGTAGCAACAAAACTTTTAATAGTCCAGAATCTTCCCCAAAAACGAATGGGGTGAAATTTAAAACGAGTAAAGACCCGTATGGAAACACGATTATTAATATTGAAAACGCTTTGTTAAAAAGGAATGTCGAGTATATTTTAAACGAAGAAACATGTGATTTAATTCCATTAAAAAAAAGAAAATTAACAAATGATGAAGAAATAATGAAAGAAAATGAAGAAACAGAAGATAAACATAATATTTTAAGCATTCTTCCAAGAGAAATTTTATACATGATATTTGAAAACATCGTAACGTACGATTATAAAGTAAGAGAAGAATATATTAAAAAACACATGTCTAAGAAGTATGAGTATAATGGGTTTAAAAAATTAGGAAAGTACACAATAAGAAAAGATGTGATCAACTCATCTTTAACATGTAAATTATTCTTTGAAATAATAAAAGATTTAAAAATAAAAAAAAGAGATGAATATTATAAAATAATTTTTGAATTGTCGCAATTTAGGCGGTCTCATAATTCTAAATTTCTGGAATCTAAGATATCATTAATGCCCTTCGGAGATTTATCTTTGAACATTTTTGACGTTAAAAACATTTTTAACGATCAAAATAATACATTAAAAGAGATGGTACATTGTGGATTCATAGACGTTAATAATTATCACGTATGCTCAAAAAGTGCATTAAATCATAATTGTGGTGAACACAAATGTATAAAAAATTCCGGAGTCGAAACAGTGAAAAAAATGACTGAAGAGGAAATAAAATTTCAAGAAGAATTCTACAGAAAAGTAGAAGAAATAGATATAACTGATTTAAAAATGAAAAAAACAGATGAGTTTGGGCAATTTCTGAAAAGTTATCAAAAGTTAAAAACTGTAGCGTTGAAGGAAAATGAACAATCTGTTGGAAATATAGTATTATTGCAAAATAAAGGAGTGAAAAAAATAATGGTAGATTGTTGTAATAAAAAGATCAACAAAAATTTCTTAAAATTTGCAAAAGTGAACTTAGAGAACTTAAAATTGAGCAATAACATTGTTTCTGAACATAATGTTATTATAAAATTGACACTGAGCAAAGTAACAGTAAGCAACTTATCAGAGTTAGATTTTCTGCAACACCTGAAAAACTTAGAGTATTTTAAGATGTCCAACACATTAATAAAGTTTAATGATACAGCCGCACCTAATTATGCAGAAAAAACAGATAAAATGATACTTTCAAATTTAAAAGTTTTAAAAATATTATGTGTAAGTGATCACGTATCAAGTTACATAAAGTCATCGTTTCAAATTCCAAACCTGAAAAAAATGAAAACAGACAATGATTTACTAGTGACTAATATGTTCATTCCCGAAAATATAAATATCCAAGGGACAAAGTATTTGAGAAAAAACAATTTAATGAATAATGTGATGCCGAATAAATATCGAATTAATTTTGAAAAGTTAGATGAATGTAGACGCAATCACTTAAGATTATCAATTCGCAGATTAAGATGTTTATCCGAAGATTGCTTTTCCAATTTAAAAAGTTTAAGTTTAAAGTATTTACACTTTAAATGCAGTGAATTTAAGACATTCATTATGAGATTTAAGCTTTTGGAGAAGCTAAATTTGAGTTATAATTATTTGTCCATTAATGATGATAATGATTTGGAACTGGGAAATCATCCACAGTTGAGAATAATTAAATTAAAAGGGAATGAATTATGCTACAGCAGTGTAAGTAAAATATTAGAACAATGCCCCAAGTTAAAAAAGTTAGATGTAAGACATTGCTATGGTATTAAGCTAACTTCTTCATATAAATACAAAAGAGATTTCCCAACAGTTGAAATAATAATTGACTGAACAAATTAGTCAAATAGATTTATTAAATTAATTTTTTATAACGTCCATCCAAATATGGAAGTGAAAATATTTTTTCGATTGTTTTTAGGATGTAAATATTGAACGTTATTAACATTTGCGCAAGCCCATCCACATTTACCATCCAATGAAATTTTGAGCCAATCATTGTACACTTCGCTAACATTGATAACGTTCCCTTCGTGAATACTAAAAACAGTTTTAGAATGAAAATTTGGTTTAACATGAGCAGATATATTTTTAACGTCTTTATTTTTTTGGAAAACCCATTCGTGTAGGGTATTGCGAACAGTATTATTTTTATCAAAGCCATATTTCTTAATAAAATCATCATAATTTGTCGCACCCATAGATTTATTGCATAATCCACACAATGGAATTAAATTAGAAAGTTTTTCATCACCATTATTTTTAAAACTTGTTTTGTGTCCACACTCAAAATTACTGATTGATATTCTTTCATGATAGCAACATTGGCATATTCCATAAATGTTATTACCAAAATAATCCCTAAATAATTTATTTCTAACAGCTGCAGGAATAGGTCTTCTTACTGATTTACCAGCCATTTATTATATTATATTAATGTAATAATAATCCTTTAAATGTGAATATATGTGTAATGTTCTTATGATCATCCAATGTAAAAATTAAATTTAGGAGTAAATATTATTAAATAAATACATGCACAATTCATCTAAATATAAAAAGAGATATAATTATCTTAAAAATAATGTAAAGATAGAGCCAGAGTTGATAGAAGGGCAAAATGATGAACAAAATGAAGGAAATTATATATGTTCTCCAAATGAAAAGTTTAATAATATATGTCCAGAGAACAACAATGGAAACTATACGACAAAGGATAAATGTATGAATTCCTGTGTTGATAAATATGTAGTAACATTATTGAGATATAAACCACAAAATCATGGTGAAAATGAATTTATGAAGTGGGTAGTTTTTTTTTATAAAATGATTGATTTAAAATATGACTCTTATTTGAAGGGTGGAATAGCAATTGGAATATGTGTTCTTAAGATGATTTCAAAAAACAATTTAATGGATGATTCAATGGATGACTTTATGAAGCTAAATTTAATGAGAGATTGGGATTTTATGATAACGGCGAATGAGAGTGATTATAAAAATGATATTGAACCATTATTGAGGAAATATAATTTAAGAAACGAAGGAAGAACAATGGTTGTTTTAAGAACGATGAGGAAAAAATTAGAAATAGATGAATCTGCATTATTTGAAAGTTCAGTAAGAAGCAAAGAGAATGTAAGTGATTTAGAATTGCCTTTGACATCAATGAAAATTTTAATAACGAGGAAAAACATAAAAAAAATATTCAGTTTATCAAAAATATTTTACTCGCATTCCATTGATTTATTAAATAATAAATCAAAAAATGAATCGAATATGGATATAAGTGGAATCGACTATTTATTAAATTATTTAACAATACTCATTCCTAAACATAAAAATGGATTATTTGTAGTTGATAAATTAGAAAAAGGTGGAATGTCAGATGCTTTGTTTAAAGTTGTAACAAAAACAGTGGAAAATGAAAAAAATCTGCAACAATTTTTGATATGCCAAATGATAAGGCCAGAGAGTTTATTCAGTAGGTTAATTTTTAAAAACAGCGATAAATCGAAAAAAATAAAATCATTCATGCAGAAATATAATTCAAAATCACCAGAGTGGATATTTGATTACGGAAAATATGAATTAATAATTAATAAATTTATGGACAATTTAAAAATGGAAGTGGAAAGTATTTTTAAAAAGAATAAAAATGATACTATTAAATATATATTAGCGATGAGTGAATTTTATGAAAATATAAAATTAAGAAGGTTAATTGGAATTTATGATAAATTTAACGATGCGAGTAAAAAAATGATCAAAGATAACATGTTACCTAAAGAAATACCAACATTGTTAAAAAATGAATTATTGGAAGTCAATAAAAAAAATGAAAATTTCAAAAAAAATAAATTTTTAAAGTTTATAATTTTCCTCATGAGGAAGTAGCTGTTAATCATTGTGCAAAATAACTGAAACTTTTAGTTGAGTCGACATTATTTAAAAAAATTATAAATATCATGAACAGAATTTAAATCATCGAGATCATTGATGCACAATTTGTAATATAAATAAGTATTTTTTAACATTGTGAGTTCATCAATGGTAAAATTGTCAATGTCAAAATCACATTTACAATAATATTTTAATATTTTATTAGGGGTATCATTGTTAAAATTATTAAATGCTTTATTTAAATCGCGAGCAGAAGAAATATAAGAGTCAATATTTTTGCAAACGTCATCGTCAATTTTGCTGTCAATTTTGCTGTCAATAATAATGTCTTTATAAATATTATCAATTATGTGGATATCATTGTTAGCCATGGCTTTTTCTAAGACGTTTTTATTCGAAATGTGTTTTTCAGTGAGGTTAATTTCTGATTTAAGGTTAATTTTTTGTTTGTAAAATTTACCTTCAATTTGAAAAATAACAAATTGTTGGCCAGAGTCAACTTTAAAAATTGGAGCATCAAAGATGCCCTTAATAATTTTGTTAAGTTCAAAATTGAGATTATTGTGAATATACGTTTTTTTATTTTTAAATACGTTGTTAAAAGCGCTGTTAATTTTGCTTAAATAAGCGTTTATTTTCACGTTGATGTATTTTGAAATATCATTTGTAATTTCATAAGAAGCAGTTGATGGTGTTGCGAAATCAAAGTCACTAACATCAGTGATAAGCAATTTATCTCCACGATCTTCTTTGTGCCCAATTGCAGTTACAACTGGGACATCCGATTTTTTAATAGAATCAAATAATTCAATTTTATCAAATGAATTAGAAATATCAATGGTTGAACCACCCCCTCTAATAATAATGACAATGTCGACTTTATCTTGGAAATCTTTGATCGCTTCGATGCACTGAGAAGAAGTTTCAGAGCCTTCTAATTGTATTTCCTTGAGAATGATGTTAAGGGGAAATTTAAATTGTTTCGTAAAATCATTATAACCTTGTGTGTCGATTTTAGATATAATTCCGATTGTATTAACTTTGCTCCAAATTATATTTTTTTTAGAACTAAATATATTTTTTTCAGCGCATTTATTTTTTAAAAGTTGTAATTTAGTAATACTGTCATTTAAATTAATTTTATTAACAATCAAGTTGATTCTGTGTCCATTAAAGAATTCCGTTTTAAGGACACCAGTGACTAAACAATTTTCATTTTCAAATTTATTAATAGTGGAAGCAATATCGAAGCCCCCGTTTTTCCATAATTTACAATTAAAAATTTCATTATCATTTATAATGCTGAAACACATTCCAATATTGTTTTTAAATTTTTTTACGTTTGCAATGTCTCCAGTGATTTGAATATTTCCAAATTTATCGGCCACTGTTTGAATTTTATTAATTAAAATGTTGTTTAATTCACCAGGAGTATAAATATTGACTTTGTTGACATTTTCATCTTCATTTTTATTTTCATCATTTGTTTTGCAATATTCGGGCATGGTTATAATGCGTTAATGTTGTTATTTGATTAATCATAATCCTTTTACTTTTATTTAAATTTATAGAACTGCGGTTTTTTAATGGCACTTTGAAATGCTAAATAAAATTCTTTCGCTACATACTGAAATTAACAAAAGTTAATTTAGTTTAATTCCATAGTTAAAGGGTTTCTTTGATAATGCTTTGTGAAAAGTAGAGATTATGAATCCCTCCACAATCAATTCATAGCTACTTATATGAATCAACGAATCAACTATTTGTTTTTCTACGCTAAATTTTTACAACTGCTACAAACCTTACCATTTATGGTAAGAGAACTTAAAGAAAGTGTAAAAAGAGCGTTATAAAAAGTTAAGAGAGTTCATTATCAAAATTACTTTGATTATGCGTATGATAAGAAACAATTAACAAGATTGAAGATAAAGCGTTCAACAAAACATAGGTAACTGAAAATCTACAAATAATTAGTGCCATTTAAAAATAGCAGTGCTCTAAATTTAAATAAAAATAAAAGGATTATTCAATAAAAATAAAGAAGTTGTTTAATTTTTAAAAGGGTAAAAAAGAAGATCTTAAAAAAATTGAAATCTTGTTAAAACACAATTTTAAATTGTGTTTTCACGATTACATCATTTTGAAGTTCCATCTTCGATCGAACTTAAAAAAATTGAAAAGAGAAACGGAGTATCAAGAAATATCAACTTTAAAATTACGAATTGTTCAATAAAAATGACTTTTTCGAATATTCCAAATGAAGTGTTTGAAATAATATTATTAAATGTGAACATTATGGATTTAATTTATTTAATGAAAATAAATATATTGAGTTCTGAAAAAAATATAATAAGAATCTTAAAATATAAAGATACAACTCAGTTAAAAGCTTATTGGAGAATCAAAGAAATAAGGGAATGTTTTATAGATAAACAATTGGTTTTTAGAATTTTGGGAGTGAAAGAATATGAAAAATACCCAGTACCAATTTACATAAATGATTACACAATGAATATGGTGGAAAATTTGATAAAAAAAAATATGTTAAGTTTAAAAAATGAAAAAAAGGAAGATATTCCATTATTTAATTTAGTATTATCTGGTGGTAAAACGATGATAAAAAGAATAATAAGCATTGATAAAAATTTGATAAAATTAACAAATTACAATGGTGATAATGTTTTAATTTATTTATTAAAAAATGATAAATTAAGATTATTTTCTTATATATTGAATCTGAAAATAATAGATTTATGCCATGCAAATATAGAAGATAAAACAATATTATGGTATGCTTTGACGAGTTTTCATCCCGAAAATCTTTTGAAATTTTTAATAAAATTCGCAAAATTTACAAAATTAGATGATTTAAGATTTAATAATGATTATTTGTCTGATCTGATATTGTCACGTATCAATAAGTGTTCGTTAAACATGTTATTTAATTTTATTGGATGTGGTCAATTTATAAATAATGACGATTGTTTAGTTGAATTATTCAAAAATGCGAGTGATGATCATGAAGACAATATGATTATTTTAATGAATTATTTAAACTTTGAACAATTAAATGTAAAAGGAAAAAATGGAGATACGTTAATAATGATGGCATGTAAGAATAAAAATTTAAAAATATTTCAAATATTATTGGAAAAAGGATTAAATTCAAATGTTAAAAATAATGAAGGGAAACACTGCCTTCATTATTTAGTTGAAAAATATTATTTTTTAAAGGATTCGTTAAAGGTAGACACTTTAACAATATTAAACACTTTATTAAAATATGGAAGTGACATAAACGTTGTTGATAAATATAATAACGGACCATTGTCAATAATGGTAAGAAACGGAAGATTGAGTCATAGAGAAAGAGGAGAAACAATAATTTTAGATAAAATAATAAAAATTTCAAATCATTTTGAATATTATGGTGATGAAAAACTAGATTTATTGTCATATTTATTATCATTTGGGTTAGAAACTTACGAAGATTTGCTACTGAATGAGTATTTAACAAACGTGAACCATTTAAAAAAAAATATTTTTAATTTTATATTAAAAGTGAGCAATGAAAGTTTCACAAAAATAATAAAAATTAAAAATATAGGTTTCGTAAAAAATGAATACAAACAAGATATTTTAAATTATTTATTAGAAAATGACAAAAGATGTCAAATTAAGTTATTTATGGATTCAAACGTGAAGTATAATAAAAATTTAATGGACATTTATGGAAGGAAACATTTTAATTTTGAAACAATGAATTGTTTTACAGTTGCAAATGTAGATGAGGATAATAATGATGAAAAAATAGAAAAAGAAAGCGAGAAAGAAAGCTATGAAGAAAGTGATGAAGAAAATGATGAAGAAAATGATGAATATTTAAAAATGGAATATTTATGTAAAATTACAAACGTTAAATTAAATTCGAGAGGATCCGCGCTGGAAGACGATGTATCGGATTACAATATGAATGAAATGGATAGACATTTTTTAGCCGGGGAATAAACTATGGGGCATATGTAATACAAAAATGCATAAATACACATAATATTTAATTAAAAAAATTGTAAAATATAAATAATTAAAGAAAAAAGCTCAACTAAATTAAGTAAAATGTCATTTAAAAATTAAGTTATTATCATAATAAAAAATGTTTTTTAAAGGATATCTTGAAGGGCAGAATGATTTAAGTGTTTACGATAATAAATATGTAAATGATAATAAAAGATTTATATTGCTCGTTAACATAAAATATCATGAAAAAATAATGGACATTATCAATTCATTTGAAATTTATTATGATAATTTAATATTTGACGCTTTAAGAGCATCAACCGTAATTTTCGAAAAAGTTTGTGAAAAATATAAATTCCCAAAAAACACTCTGGAAACATTTATTAAAAAATACAGAATAACTGAAAATCACGATGATTCTAATTTCCACGCTTATCATAGTGGACATGTGGTAAAATTCATAAAACCTTTCAACGAATTATGTAGACTGATAAACGACCAAGGATATCAAATCGTAAATGTTGAAAGTATAATATTTGAGGCTTTGTTTTTTAAGAAAAATTACAAAATACATGAAATATTTAAATATCGTGAAAAATTAAGAAAAGATGAAGTGATAAATATTAATAATTTAACAAAGAAAACACATCGATATCAAACGAAAATTCCATCCTCATCAGTCGCAGTGCAGTTAAAAAATTACATAAATTTTACCAATAATGAATTTTTAAAAATAGTGTATCCGGTTTCGTCTCACAAAGAAGAAGATTTTTTTTCAAAATTGCCGAATGAAATATTAATAACAATATTGAAAGAATTGAAAGACATAACTGATATTTTTGCAGTCATGAGAACAAGTAAAAAATTAATGGAATTATCAAATGACAAAGAAGTGTGGTTAAACATAATAAAAATAAACAATATACCATGGAGGGCAATAGATTTCTTGTCTTCTTATTCGGGTACAAGATCATCGATGGGTAATATAGAAGAAGAAATAGATGCTGTTAGTGAATTCGTGTTAAAAAATGAAAATTTAAAATGCGATAAATCAGATTGCCGGAATTTATACCGTAATCCAAATTATGAAAAGTTGATTGATCCAAAAGGATTGGCAAAAAATAATTCACTGTTAAATGATTACAGATCACGTGAATACGATAAAATATATCCTCGTTATGATGAAGAATCGATGAATAATGAGTATAAAACGTTATTATTTGATAGTATGTGCCACAATAGTTGCACTTTATGTGGATGTTGTTTTTAAATAATCTTTTATTCAATTCTTGATCATTATTTTTTTTTACATTTTTTACCAAAATTAAATGGGTAATTTTTATTTTTTGTGATTAAGTGTTTTCGGTTTTAGATCTCAGGTTCAAGTTAGTTAGTTGCGCAAAATGGGTTATTTACACAACTGCTAAAATAGCCTTTAAAAAACATCAAAAACAAATTTATTTATTAAAAACAAAACACAATATATCCAAGTTACTTTTATATTTCATTCAATTATAATTAAAATGCACAAGGGTAAAATATTCACTTTAGTCGAAATAACCAGTGATCAACCCAGTCGAAAGCACTTATGGTGAAATTTCGAACAATTATATTAAAAAAAAATTGAAATCTTGTGAAAACACAATTTAAAATTGTGTTTTCACGATTACATCATTTTGAAGTTCCATCTTCGATCGAACTTCAAAAAATTGAAATCTAATTATAATGGACAATATGCGATTAACATATTGAAGCGTCTCAACTTAAAAAGATGTCATATTGTGAAAACTCTACGATCAATGATGGTGAATTATTAACAGAAAAAAAATCACCAGAGAATGATAAATCACAAGAGAATAACAAGTCACCCCCAAATGATAAATTATCCGAGAGTGAATATTACGAAGATTTTAAAAAAATTAAAGGATCTACTCAAGAAGAAATAGATGAATATATGATAAATGAAGAAAGACAATCGCGAAATAATTGGTATAGTTATGGAATTGGCACTGTATACAATTATAGCGTAGACACAGTTTCAAGTTATGGGAAAAGAATTATCAGCGAGAATGAAACATTGGGGATGGTCAGTGGTTCAGTGTTAAATTATATTCCATCTTGGATGTGTGGAAAAAAGGAAAGAGAATATTCAAATTTCTTGTGAATAACTGTGGAAAATTAACTCTGAAATAATTTTGTTTATGATGCTTTAAATTGTTAATTTATAATTAGTAATTATTTTTATTTATTAGAACATAAATATCTCTAAAGACGACAAACGTCTAAAATCGTATTATTTACATGATACTTAATCCAATAAAGGCGAAATGATAATGATAATGGATTTGGAGATAGTAACTGGAGATTTAAATGACAAATATGAAAGATAAACATAGATGATAATAAAGTTAAAAAAAACGATGAAATAAAATTTGAAAACGCGAAAGAAAGTGTAAAAAACAATTTGAGGTGCGTAATATATAAATATGGAATATGTTATATTTGATGTGATATTGTCTCCAATAATAATAGCTAAAAAAAAAGGAGATAGAATGGAGATAATATTTGTGAATTTAGCAACAACTGAAGTGTTTGAATATAATAAAAACGAACTGATAGGCGAATCAGTGGAAATATTAATGTGTGATTCAACGGCAAAAGTTCACGATGAGTATGTGAAAAACTACACTCAAGGAGAG